>Ga0172370_10000005_pt1 | contig 327153 bp, 349 predicted proteins | sample LakKiv5m_FD_114538 | JGI IMG/M metagenome (GOLD analysis project Ga0172370, IMG submission 114538) | Freshwater microbial communities from Kabuno Bay, South-Kivu, Congo - kab_022012_11.5m | ecosystem: Environmental > Aquatic > Freshwater > Lake | place: Democratic Republic of the Congo...
AATATCAAGGTCATATACCATTCCCATAATAAAGGAAAGGGCTGTTCGGTCAGGGAGGGGATTGAAGAGGCCTCCGGTGATTTAGTGGTCATTCAGGACGCAGACCTGGAATACGACCCGCAGGAATATCTTAAATTAATGAAGCCTATTTTGGACGCAGAGGCAGATCTTGTTCTGGGTTGCCGTTTTTCTACCGGGCACAGCGGATTATTCATCCACAGGATAGGGAACAAGTTTCTGACCGGATTACTGAATTTTCTTTTCGGTAAGCAGCTTAACGATTACGCGACCTGCTATAAAATGGCCAGGCGTAGTACCTTCTTGGGTTTAAGCCTTATGTCCTGCAGTTTCGATATAGAAGCGGAAATCGTTTGCAAGGCCATCAAGGCAAAGTTGAGGATTGGGCAGGTGCCGATCTCCTATTACCCGCGCAGCTACTCTGAGGGTAAAAAGATAAGGTGGTTCGATGGCCTGCATGCCATTGCCAGCATTTTAAGATATAGGTGCAGAGGATAGTTGTGGGGACTCCTCCCCGTCAAAGCTAATCCGGGTGATGATAAGGAAACTGTCCCTTTGAACCGATAAAGGAGGTTACTCTAGGCTATGAATAAAGTCATCAAAGTACTGGATGCAGGAATCTACTGGTGTATCGTATTTTTGCCCTTTTCCATTGCCATCTCCCAGGCGCCGATGAACGTCTTTAGCGGGCTGGTCATGGGCCTATTCATTATAAAAAAGCTCATCAAAAGAGAGCGTATCTTTACGCCCTGTGCGCTTAACCTTCCCTATGCGATATTTTTTGCATTCTCTGTGCTCTCGATAATAAATTCCGTTAACTACAGTGATAGCTTCCGTGGATTATTCAAACTGTTAAGGTATTGGGCTCTTTTTCTTATACTTGCCGAAGAGATAAAAGATAGGTCTCATCTGAAGAAAATAGCCATTTCCATGTTGTTAGGGGCGTCCCTGGTATCCATAGATGCAATCTGGCAGGTTTTTTCCGGCAGGGATTTTATCCGCGGAAGGTTGCCGGTGGTAAATATCGGACTCATCAGGGCTACAGCTTCCTTTCCTGACGCTAATGTCTTAGGGATATACCTGAGCGCGATTTTCCCCCTGATTCTCGTGCTTTCTTTCCTGAACCGAAAAGAATACAATATTTCTCCATTTCTGAGAACAGCAGTCTTATTACTGTTAGCCGGCATTGCGTTGACATACTCCCGGCCTACGCTTTTGGCCGTATATCTGTGTATATTAGCCGCGGCGATCATAAAGAAAAAACGCCTATTACTTTGGTTACTCATTATCCTGCTATTGGTATCGCCTTTTATTGCTCCGGCAAGCGTAAAACAATGGGCAAAGCAGGTAGATTATAATCCCGTAAGGTTCATGTGCAATGACGATAGGATCTCCGTATATAGGAACACGCTTAACATGATAAAGACGCATCCTTTCCTGGGAGTAGGAGTAAATAATTATATGAAGGTTTATAAGAACTACAAAGAATCACCCGAATACAGGAATGCGGTTACTTCTGATTATATGTACGCGCACAATAATTTCTTCCATATGGCAGGAGAGATCGGGCTTGTCGGGCTGGCAATATTCTTCTGGTTTCTATGGCAGCTTTTTGATATTGCGCTCAAATATTGGAAGGAAATAAAGGATGTTTATTTAAAGGATTACGGGCTGGGAATAATATTATGCCTTAGCGCGTTCTTGATTAACGGCCTTACGGAAAGCAGCCTGTATTATTCCTGCGTTGCGTCAATCTTTTGGTATTTTGTGGGCATGGCACTTTCTTTACGCAAATTCGCAGATGAAAATTGACCCGGGTAAGATAAGACGTATTCTGGCAGTGCGTAATGACCGGTTCGGGGAGTTTCTTCTTAACATACCGGCATTTCGCGCGCTTAAACAGACATTTCCGAAAGCGGAATTGACCGTGGTAGTCGACAATCGGGTAAAAGAACTGGCAGAAGCGGTACCATTTATAGATACCGCCATTGAATGGTCGGCTGCTAAGCATAGCCTTTTCGAGATCATATCTTTAGCGGGGAGATTAAGAAGAACCGGGTTTGATCTCGCCGTTATCCTCAATCCCTCAAAGGGATTCAATATCGCTACCTACCTGGCTGGGATACCCTTACGCATAGGTTATGCCAGGAAATGGGGTTTTCTGCTCACGCATAAACTCAGGGATGAAAAATATCTTGGTCTTAAGCATGAAGTAGAATATAATCTGGATTTAGTGGGGCTTGTGGGAGCAAGGACTGAAGATAAATCCCTTGCCCTAAAGGTGGAAGAGGGGCTTCCCGCAGATAGTTTTGGTATAAATCCGCAAGATAGATTAGTGGCAATACACCCGTTTACCAGCGATCCCGTAAAACAGTGGCCATTAGATAATTTTCAGTGGTTGGCGCGGAAAATAACCAAAGAGTTGGGGATTAAAGTAGCTATTATTGGAAAGGTGGAGGAAGGTATAGGTAGAGGAATAGGTATAGAAGGATCGTTGATTATAGACTTAGTAAACAAGACAAGCTTAACGGAATTGGCGTGTTTACTGAAAAGATGCGCTTTGCTGGTTTCCGGTGATAGCGGGCCGGTACATCTGGCTGAGTGCGTGGGAACAAAGGTTATAGCTTTATTCAGGAATGATATTGCCGGTAAAAGCCCTAAGCGTTGGGGGCCAAGAGGCAAAGATAGTATAATTATAGAAAGCCCGGATATTGCGGGGATTTCTCCGGACGAGGTTTTCAAAACGTTAGGGACGGTTCTCAAGCCTAACTAAACCTGCTCCCGAAGGGGGCACCTTTAGAATGAGTTGAGAACCGCTCCTGAAAGGAAAAATGAATTATATAATTATTCTGGCAGGAGGAATAGGCAGCAGGTTCTGGCCTTTAAGCAGGCAGATGCAGCCAAAGCAGTTTCTGAACCTCTGTTCCAGTAAACCCATGATTGACGAATGCCTGGAAAATATCTCGGGCCTGGTTGGTTTGGACAAGGTATACGTTGCTACCAACAGCCTGCACGGTAAGAAAATCGGGCAATGCCTTAATAAATTCGCTATACCGCGAGAAAATATCCTGCTTGAGCCCCAAGGGAAAAACACCCTTGCGCCCATCGCTTTGTTAACGCAAAGGATTTATTCCCATGATAAGAAGGCCAAGATAATTATTTTGCCCTGTGACCATTTCGTGGCAGACAAAGGCAGGTTTATCAAGAAATTGAAAAGGGGTTTAAAATTGACTGATAACGGTTATATTCTTACGCTCGGCTTTACCCCTAAGAGGCCGGAAACCGGCTACGGTTATATTAAAGCGGGATTGGGGCGCCGGGATTACTATTTAGTAGATAAATTCGTAGAAAAGCCGGATATAAAAACGGCAAGAAGATACCTTAAGGATAAGCGGTATTACTGGAATGCCGGGATCTTCATTTTCAGGGCGGATGCTTTCCTTGACGAGCTGAAAGTGATAAAACCCCAAGTTTACAGGATAATAGCCAACATAAAAAACGAGAATGGCATGCGCAGGTATTGGAAGGGATTGCCCAACATTTCCATAGATTATGCGATTATGGAGAAAACGAAAAAAGCGGCATTACTTCCCGCTGATTACGGCTGGATTGACCTGGGCAGCTGGCAGGCAATAGAAGAAATAGCCAAGAAGGATCGCAGCGGCAATATCCTGCGCGGCAGATGCCTTGATTTAGGCAGCAGGAACATTTTAAGCTGGTCTGACGACAGGCTGGTGGCGACTGTCGGATTAAAAGACATAATCATAGTGGATACAAAGGATGCCCTGCTTGTTTGCGCAAAAGACAAGGCCCAGGAAGTAAAAAAACTGGTATGCCGTCTAAAGCAGGGTAATTACGAGAGGCAGATTTGAAAAAATACCTGGTTATAAATCCGTTCGGGATAGGGGACGTCTTGTTTACAACGCCGGTTGTAAGGGCGCTCAAGGAATCCTCTCCGGAGAGTTTTGTCGCTTACTGGTGCAACGAAAGGGTAGCGCCTATATTGAGGATTAATCCGCATATCTATAAAGTTTATGCGCTTTCACGCGGAGACCTTAAGCGGATTTATGCCGATTCTACATTTGAGGGGATTAAGTCCGGATGGGGCCTTTTTACAGGCATACGTCAGGAAAAATTCGACATTTCCCTTGATTTTTCATTGGAACACCGCTATAGTCTATTAGCAAAATTTGCCGGAATAAGAAGGCGCGTCGGTTTTAATTACAGGAACAGGGGCAGGTTCCTGACCGACAGGATAGAACTTCAAGGCTACAACTCCAAACACGTAGTGGATTATTATCTTGATTTGCTTACGCCCCTCGGTATCACGCCACAAACAAAAGACTTAGAGATAGGAATATCGGATTCGGGAAGCTTGAGGGTAAAGAGCGTTTTCGCCAGCGCTAAATTAAGCGAAACTGATTTAGTGGTGGGAATCGTTCCCGGAGGAGGGGCCAGTTGGGGCAAAGACGCGATATACAAACACTGGCCGGCGCTTAAATTCGCCCAATTAGCCGATACGATAATCGATAACCTCAAAGCCAAGATAATCATTCTAGGGGACGGCTCAGAAGAGCCTATTTCGGAAGTAATAGTAAGCGCAATGAAGAACAAGGCGATTAACATGTCGGGAAAAACTACTCTCGATGAAATGGTAGCGCTGATTGACAGGCTGGATCTATTGATTACCAATGACGCGGGGCCTCTGCATATCGCTGCTGCCAGAGGAGTAAAGACGGTCTCTATATTTGGCCCGGTAGATGAAAAGGTCTACGGTCCCTATCCGGCCTCTAATAAACACGTGGTGATAAAGGAAGAGGTAAATTGCAGGCCTTGCTATCAGGATTTCCGTTTTCCCGGATGCATAAACAACAAGATCTGTATCAAAGATATAAGCATGGATAAGGTTTATTCGGCAGTCGAGGGCTTAATATAGAAAGATATGTCAGGGAGGGACAAATTAGATGCGGATACTTGTAACGGGTGGTTGCGGTTTTATCGGCTCACATCTAGTAGACAGGTTAATCAGGGATAATCATAGGGTAATAGCATACGACCTATTAGAGCCCCAGGTACATTTGGGCAAACGCCCCGCTTTTCTCAATAAAGAAGCAGAATATGTTTATGCAGATATCAGGGACAGGGATAGGCTGAAAAAAGCCTTAAAAGATGCGGAGGTTGTTTTTCATGAAGCCTCTCAGGTTGGAGTGGGCCAATCTATGTACCAAATCGAGAAATACACCTCCCATAATTCTTTTGGGACCGCCGTCATGTTGGATCTATTGGTCAATACCAGGAATAAAGTAAGAAAACTTATAGTTGCTTCCAGTATGTCTATCTATGGGGAAGGTCTGTATAAATGCAAAGTATGCGGCCCGGTCTCTCCCGGATTAAGGCCGGATTCTCAGCTTAAGAATAAAGACTGGCAGATGCATTGTCCTGAGTGCGGCAGGCTGGCCCAAACTCTTCCGACTCCGGAAAAGAAACCTCTTTCGCCAAATTCAATTTATGCGACCAACAAACGCTGCCAGGAAGAGATGTGCCTTGAGGTAGGGCGCGCTTATAAGATACCCACGGTAGCCTTAAGGTATTTTAATGTTTACGGGGAACGGCAATCTCTAAATAATCCTTATACGGGAGTATGCGCGATATTCTTATCGCAGGTAAAGAATAACCATTCCCCGGTCATATTCGAAGATGGCAAGCAATCCAGGGATTTTATTTATGTATCGGACATTATCGAGGCCAACATCCTGGCGATGAAAAAGAAAGAGGCGGACTACGACTTTTTTAATGTAGGGGCTGCCGATCCTCATTCTATCGAAGAAATAGCGAGAGTGATAATTTCTCTTTGTCAGAAGAAAATAGATCCTAAAATAAGCAATAAATTCCGGGCAGGAGATATACGGCATTGTTATGCCGATATTACAAAAATCAACAGTAAGTTGGGATTTAAGCCCAAGATCTCTTTTAGGGAAGGTATGAAAAGGCTAATCGCCTGGTCGCTGACGCAGGAGGCCGTTGATTTTACTCAAAAGGCCCAGAAGGAGCTTAAAGAGAAAGGTTTGGCAGAATGAGGGTCCCGGTTCTGGATTTGAGCAGGCAACGGATAGAAATACAATATGAGGTATCCGCGGCATTAAAGCGGACGATACAACGCTCCGATTTCATACTCGGGAAGGAATTACGGCTTTTCGAGCAGGAGTTTGCCGGATATTGTAACCGCAAATTCTGCGTGGGTGTTAATTCCGGCACAGACGCATTATTCCTGGCTTTAAAAAGTTTAGGTATAGGACAGCGCGATGAAGTAATCGTCCCTGATTTTACCTATATCGCCACTGCTTTAGCCGTAACCTATACCGGAGCCAAACCTGTATTCGTGGATATAGAAGAGAAGACCTATAATATAGATACGGCAAGAATAGAGAGGGCAATCAACAGGAGAACAAAAGCAATAATCCCGGTGCACTTATATGGCCAGGCTGCGGATATGGAGCCGATCTTAAAAATAGCCAAGAAATATAAGTTGAAAGTTATTGAAGATGCTGCCCAGGCGCACGGGGCAAGATATAAAGGCCGTAACGGTTATTGGAAGGTCGCAGGAAACCTGGGAGATATAGGATGTTTTAGCTTTTATCCTACCAAGAACCTGGGGGCATTCGGTGATGGAGGCGCGATATTGACCGACGATAAAAGTACGTATGAAAAATTGCTGATGCTGCGCGATTACGGGCGCAAATCCAGGTATGAGCATGTGAGTTTAGGATATAATTCCAGGATGGATACCCTGCAAGCAGGTATCTTGAGGGTAAAATTAAAGAGGCTCGATAAATGGAATTCGTTGCGCAGAAAAATCGCCGCAAATTACAATGACCGGCTTATAGGAACCCCGGGGCTAAAGGTCCCTTTTGAGGCAGATTACGCTTACCATGTTTACCATCAATACGTAGTCCGCATGAAGAACAGGAAGAAGGTCATGGATTACCTGAGGGAAAGAGGTGCAGCTACGCTTATCCATTATCCGATACCTCTGCATTTACAGAAAGTCTATGCCTGCTTAGGTTACAAAAAGGGTGATTTCCCGCAAGCCGAAACAGTGGCGCAGGAGGTCTTATCACTGCCGATGTATCCGTATTTAAAAGAAGCACAGGTCCGGTTTATTGCAGAAACCATTAAAAAGGCCTGCCTGCCGGCAGGCAGGGCATCCAGGGGCTAAGTATGGAAGAAAAGTTTCCGCTTTCGGTAGTGATGTTGTCGTATAACAAAGAGGATCTGATAGCAAAATGCCTGGATTCGGTGAAATGGGCAGATGATATAATCGTAGTTGACGACTGCAGCACGGATAAAACAGTCGATGTTGCCAGGCAATATACGGACAGGGTATACGTAAGAAAGATGGAGCAGGAGGGCAGGCAGAGGAACTGGGCATACGCGCAAGCTAAGAATACCTGGGTTTTAAGCCTTGATGATGATGAGGTAGTTACCCCTGAATTGAAGGAAGAGATTAAAAAGACAGTATCCGCAAATCCCAAAGAAAGCGGCTTCACTATGCCACGCAAGAATTATATAGGCACCTACTGGGTAAAATACGGCGGCTGGTATCCTGCCCCGCAACTCAAGCTGTTCAAAAAGGGCGATTTCAAGTTCGAAGAAGCGGAAATCCATATGCGGGCATTTATGGAAGGGCCCTGCGGCCACCTGAAATCAGATATCATCCATTTCTCCTATCGTGATTTCCACCATTTCCTGAATAAGCTTAACCGTCAGACTACGCTGGAAGCCCAAAAATGGCATAATCAGAATAAACCCATGGGCCTGGGCAAGTTCCTTTGGCGCAGTATAGACAGGTTCATGCGTAGTTACGTAGGCAAGAAAGGGTATAAGGACGGGTTTATGGGATTCGTAGTGGCATATTTTGCGGCATTATACCAATTTATCAGTTACTTAAAATACAAGGAGTTGATATTGGAAAGGAGAAATACCAAATGAGGATATTGGTTACAGGCGGAGCCGGGTTGGTCGGCAGTCACGCTGCTGAGTTCTTTGCTCTTGCCAACCCCAGAAATAAGGTCATCGTCTTGGATAATTTAATGCGCTCAAAGATATTCGGTTACGATAAGGATTCAGTTGAATTCAACTGGAATTACCTTAAAGGATTCAGGAATATCGAACGGGTAAAAGGCGATGTACGTAACGTAAAGGACCTTAACAAGGCCATCGGAAAAGGCGTGGATGTTGTTATCCACACCGCAGGCCAGCCTGGCGTGCCTTTGAGCGTGAGGATGCCGCTAGAGGACTTCAGTATCAATGCCTTTGGAACCTTGAATGTTTTGGAGGCGGTACGCAAGAAATCTAAAGACACCATAGCTGTTTACTGCTCTACCAATAAGACTTTCGGTGAAAACGTGGATAAGCTGCCGCTTGAGGAAAAAGAAAAAAGATACGTTTTTAAAAATGGCGGCGGAGTCCCGGAGACGCTCTCTACGGACCTGACGGGGCATACGCCATACGGTATATCAAAACTGGTAGGAGACCTGTATGTGCAGGAGTACAGCCACATATATAAAATGAAAACAGGGGTATTCCGCATGTCCTGTACTTACGGCACCAGGCAGTTCGGCTTTGAAGATCAGGGCTGGGTCGCCTGGTTTATCATTGCCACCCTATTCAATAAGCCAATCACTATATACGGTAACGGAAAGCAGGTGCGCGATATGCTTTACGTGGATGATCTAGTGGATGCCTTCGATAAATTCATCAGGAGCGACGTAAAGAAGGGGGTATTTAATATCGGGGGAGGCCCGGAAAATACGATCTCGCTTCTGGAACTACTGGATGAATTGGAGATGATAATCGGCAAGAGGCCGAAGGTGGCTTTTAGCGGCTGGAGGCCCTCTGACCAGAAGGTTTATATATCTGATATATCGCACCTGGAAAAAACCTTAGGCTGGAAAGTGAAGACTCCCGTAGAAGAAGGTTTGAGGAAGCTCTTTGTCTGGGTCAGCGAAAATAAAAAATTCTTTGCATGAAAGCCGTGTTTCTTGACCGCGACGGGGTAATCAACCGTTATCCGGGAGATACGAAATACGTAAAGTCCTGGGAGGAATTCCATCTCCTGCCGCACGTTAAATCCAGCCTGAAGAGGCTAAACGAAGACGGAGTAAGGATATTCATAATCTCTAACCAGGCGGGAGTTGCCAAAGGCGTATATTCCCGCCAGGCACTGGATGAAATTACTGCCAATATGCTTAAGAAGTTAAATCCAGCGCATATTGAAGGCGTCTATTATTGCACTCACCGTAACGAAGATAATTGTTCCTGCCGTAAACCAAAGACAGGCCTTATCGAATCAGCCATCAGACAACTAAAAAAGCAGGGTTTGACCATAAACCGCAACCGCAGTTTCTTTGTCGGCGATACCTTAAGGGATATCCAAACCGGCAAGAAGGCAGGGCTTAAAACCATCCTGGTTTTTTCCGGCAAGGAAAAACCTTCAGGCAGGGATAACTGGGATATCCTTGCCGACTTCTTTGCCCGCGACCTCTCCCAGGCAACCGATATAATCCTGAAAAAATGAAGGTAATCATTGCGTATGCCTCGGCAGGAGCAGGGCACCTGAAGGCAGCGGAATCAATCCATAAATACCTGAGAGAAAACCGCGGGGATATCGATGTAAAGCTTGTCGATATACTGGATTACTCTTCAGGGCTGCTCAAATTCAGCTATCGCCGGGGTTACTCCTTTCTTGTGCATTACGGGCTTTTCTTATGGGCCGCAGCCTTTTATCTTACACGGGTTAAACTGCTAAGAATATTAACCGCTCCCGTGGCTAGCCTGATTAACCTGTCCAATACGCGCGGCTTTGCGCGTTTCCTCTTGAGGGAAGCCCCCGATTACATGATCTCTACGCATTTCCTTCCTCCGGATATTGCCGGCCACCTTAAGAACAAAGGCAGGATCAAATCCACGCTGATAACGGTGATAACTGATTTTGGAGTTCATCCATATTGGTTATCTGCTTTTACGGATTTTTATTACGTAGCCTCTGAATATACGAAGGGTCTCCTTATTAAAGAAAAGGTTGCAGAAAGCAGGATCAGGGTTTGCGGGATACCTATAGACGAAAAATTCTTAAAACGCTATGATAAAAGTGCGCTATGCGTCAAGTTTGGGATAAAGAGCGATATGTTTACCGTTTTGATATCCACGGGCTCATTCGGTATAGGGCCTATAGAAAAAATGGCTTCCCTTTTGTGCGCCGAGATGCAGGTATTGGTAGTCTGCGCAAATAATAAAAAGCTAAAGCTTATTCTTGAGAGAAAGGGGCTTGTCAATACCAGGGTGTTTGGTTTCGTGGATAATATGCAGGAGCTGATGGCTGTTTCGGATGTTATCATCACCAAGCCGGGGGGCTTGAGCATATCGGAGGTATTGGTGATGCGCCTGGCTCCTTTTTTCATCAGTCCCATACCCGGCCAGGAGTCAGGCAACGTCGCGGCGATGAAGCATTACGGTATCGATACTTTGATAGGGAGCGCTCCCGAACTCAAGAAGAAGCTCCGGGAATACAGGAATAACATTCAGGAGGCCATGCGGATAAAGGAAGGTATCGAGAAGATAAGAAAACCGCATTCTACCGCGGAGCTATGCGATGCTTTACGCTAAAGTGGTTGTGGGGCTTGATGTAGCCGGTCCCTTTGATTACAGTGTTTCCAAAGACCTGGAAGATAAGATAAAGACAGGCTGCCGGGTCAAGGTAGATTTCCGCAATAAAAAAATCACCGGCTACGTGGTTGCTTTAAGCCACAGGAGCAATATAAAGAAGATAAAGCCCATATTGGCCCTTATTGACCAGTCTCCGGTGTTATCCCAAAGTCTATTAAGGCTTACCCGGGAACTGTCGGATTATTACGTTTGCTCCTGGGGGCAATCCATAGAAACAGCATTGCCGCAGGCCTTAAGAAAAGGCGCTAAAGTCAATTGCTCCGCATCCATCCTAACGGCTGAGAGCCCCGCACAGGAAAAGCCGGCTCTTCTTTACGACTTATCCGGCCAGCTACGCTGGGAGCATTATGCGGAATACATAAAAAAGGCGAAGGCCAACAATAAATCGAGCATTATCGTTTTTTCTGACATTGATTCTGCGGCCAGGGCAAAGGATTTACTGGAAAGAGAACTGTCCTGTTCCATAGAGCTGCTTTACCGGGGCCAGGCAAAAGAAAAACTCATCTGGGAAAAACTGTTTAACCAAAAGGTGAGCATTGTCGTAGGCACGCGTTCTGCGATCTTTTCCCCTGTAGCTAACCTCGGTTTGATAATAATAGACGAAGAACACAACACTATTCATAAACAAGACCAGGCGCCGCATTACCATGCCCCTAGAATAGCATTCATGCGCGCAAAGATCGAAAAGGCAAAACTCGTATTGGCGAGCAGCTCTCCTTCCCTGGAAACATATTATTTGGCCACAACCAATAAAATCGAATACCTGCCCCTTGTGGCTCGGGGTGCGCAAGCCCAGGTTGAATTGCTAAACATGAAGAACCTGCCTGCGCTTGACCGTAAAAGAAACATAATACTTTCCGGGATCACCCGGGAGCGCCTTACAGAAACCCTGGAGAGAAAAGAGAAGATCCTGGTATTCATAAACCGCAGCGGCTTTGCCACTTATCTTTACTGTCATACCTGCGGCGCCTTTCTTAAGTGCGAACGCTGTAACGTAAACCTGGTTTACCATTTCCAGGAAGCGGTTTTGAAATGCCACCGCTGCAATTACAAAATCCCTCTTCCTGAGATTTGCCCGTCGTGTAATTCCGGCTACATCAAGTACTCCGGCATGGGAACGGAAAAGACGGAAAGCGAATTGGCGCGTATTTTCCCTCAGGCGCGCCTTAAGATCATTGAACACGGCCAAAAGCTGGATTTAGAGACAAGCGACATATTTATATCCACCGAAGGGATCATCGGAAAGGCGGAAAGGGTTTTTGCTCTTTCGGTTGTGTTATCGATAGATGATATACTGAACCGCCCTGATTTACGCTCCTCGGAGCGGGCATGGGAGTTATTATGCGGGCTGCGCAATCTTACCAGGGAAAAAATGCTGGTCCAGACCAGTTTAGCAGGCCATTACGTTTTTGCTTCCATGGAAAAAAACGAGCCGGATTTATTTTACAAAAATGAATTGAAGCAAAGGAGACAGCTGGGGTTGCCTCCTTTTAATCACCTATGCCTGGTAAAGGTGAGGTCATTAAACGAGGCGAAGGCAGAAGCACAAGCCAAATTATTATTTGAAAGGCTAAGTGCGGAAAATAACAAAAACCCCCGGATAAAAATAGTCTCTGTTTCGGCATCTAACCCGGTAAAACTAAGGGGTAATTTTTATTGGCAACTCTTTATAAGAGGCAGCTCTGCTGGGATAATAACCGGATTCCTGAAAAAGCATTTAAAAAATTCTTCCCATTCGGGTATAATAGTTACCGTGGACATGGACCCTCTATGAAAATAGCATTTTTTGGCAGTTCAAGATTCTCCTTGCCGTCACTTGAGGCCTTATTGAAGTCGGGCTGTCATATCCTTTGCGTTATTACGCAGCCTGACAGAAAAAAAGGCAGGGGCCTGGAATTTTGCGCAACGCCCGTAAAGCTCCTTGCCCAGCAAGCTGGCTTAAATATCTTTCAGCCGGAAGATATAAATTGCCAATCCTCATTCGATCTCTTAAAAAAACTCGAGTGCGAGCTTTTCGTGATCGTTGCTTACGGCAAGATACTCTCCTCGAGAATATTGGAATTAGCCGGGGTCATGTCCTTAAATGCCCATGCCTCGCTATTGCCTAAGTACCGGGGGGCAAGCCCCATAAACCGGGCAATCATAAACGGGGATAAGGTTACGGGTGTAACCGTAATAAAGATGGCGCCGCGAATGGATGCCGGGCCGGTTATTTTACAAAAAAAGATAGAGATTTCAGATAGTGACGACGCCTTGACCTTAGAAGATAAGTTATCAGGGCTTTCCGCCAAAGCCTTATTAGAGGCCATTGAAGGAATATGCGCCGGTAAAATCAGGCTGTTCCAACAGGACGAAAGCCGGGCGACCTATGCCCCGAAATTAAAGAAAGAAGACGGCCTTATTGACTGGGCGCATGACGCAGAAAGTATCAATAATCTTGTACGCGGCTGCAAGGCCTGGCCAGGCGCATATACCTTCTGGCAAGGCAAGATGCTGAAAATCCATAGAGCCAGAGTGACGGATAATACCGAGAAATTAGCGCCAGAGCTGCCTGCCGGTAGACAGGGCAAAGCCGGAAAGGTGATCGGTTTTTCTAATGGGGGTATCCTGGTTGCCACGGGTAAAGGTTATCTGGTTATCCAGGATCTGCAGTTAGAAGGAAAAAGGAGCATGTCCGCAGAAGAGTTTATCGCCGGGCATAAAATCGGCGATGATTCACAGTTTGGAAAAAAATAGTTGCATATTGGGAAAAGTGTGTTAAAATCATTCTTTAAATTAGCTAATAAAAATGCCTGAACTGAGAAAAGATCCTATTATCGGAAGATGGGTCATTATTTCCACTGAACGCTCGAGGCGTCCGGACCAATTTGCCACTGTCGCCAGCGAAGGCCCGGCGGAAAAACCCTGCCCATTCTGCGAGGGCAAGGAATCCCAGACCCCTCCGGAGATATACGCTATCCGCCCTAACTTTACCCAGGCCAATAGCCCGGGATGGGAGTTAAGGGTAGTTCCCAGCATTTCCCCGTTTTTGAGGATCGAGGGAGAGCTTGAACGTAGAGGAAAAGGCCTTTACGACATGATGAACGGCATCGGCGCGCACGAGATTATCATCGAAACAGGCAAACATACGGCTAACATGGCGGACTTAAGCGCGGAGCAGATAACGCGCGTAATCACCTGCTATATCGACAGGACCAATGACCTGGAAAAAGACGGCCGTTTCAAATACGTACTCATTTTTAAGAACTACGGCTGGTCTGCCGGAGCCGGAAGCCTCAGGCATTCCCGCTCACAGCTCATCGCTACCCCCGTAAACCCCAAGAGGGTAAAAGAAGAGCTTGCTGGTTCCAGGGCTTATTATGAATATCGCGAAAGATGTATCTTTTGCGATATGATAAAACAGGAGATACAGGATAATGCCAGGGTCATCCTTGATTTTGACGGCTTTATTGCCATTTCTCCCTTTGCCGCACGCTTCCCCTTCGAAATCTGGGTGTTGCCTAAAGAACATTCCTGTGATTTCACTACCATGAACATCAATATGCGGATGAACCTGGCAACCATGATGAAAAAAGTCCTGCAAAAACTCAAAAAAGGCTTAAATGACCCACCTTACAATTATGTCTTGCATACCGCTCCTTTCCGCAGGAAAAAGGTAGGCTACTGGAAAAGCATAGATTATGATTATCACTGGCATATAGAGATCATGCCCAGATTGACCCGCGTCGCTGGTTTTGAATGGGGCACCGGATTCTACATCTGCCCCTTACCTCCGGAAGAAGCAACCAAGTTTTTAAAGGGGGTCGAGGTTTAATAATGTCAGAATTAAGAAGGGATCCTATTGTCGGCAGGTGGGTGATTGTGGATACGGACCACCCGGCCAAGCCAGAGAACTTCGAATACGAACAGAACATCTTGCACGGAGGCACGTGTCCTTTTTGCTACGGTAACGAAGCAATGACGCCTCCTGAAATAGAGGTCATCAGGGATCCCAATACCGCGCCAAATACCTCCGGCTGGCAGGTCAGGGTAGTAGCCAATAAATTCCCCGCTTTACAGGTAGAGGGAAACCTGGATAAACGAGGTCTGGGTATTTACGATACCACCAACGGCATCGGAGCCCATGAAGTTTTAATAGAGACGCCCTACCACAATAAGGATATTCCCGACCTGATGAATTACGAAATAGAGAATTTTATTTCCATGTATTGCCGCAGGTCAATGGACCTGGTTAAGGACAAGCGCCTTAAATACATCCTCATCTTTAAGAACTATGGAGCTGCCGCAGGGGCTTCCCTTGAGCATCCGCATACGCAGATCGTAGCTTTACCCATGGTCCCTAAAAACGCCATGGAGGAGATAAAGGGGGCGCACCTTTATTTCGAATACAGGGAACGCTGCATCTTCTGTGATATGATCAGGCAGGAAGAGCATGAAAAAGAAAGGGTGCTGCTGGAAAACCAGTATTTCCTTTCTTTTTGCCCGTACGTTTCGCGTTTTCCTTTTGAGATATGGATAATCCCCAAGAAACACAACGGGATGTTTTGCCATATGGCCTCCGAAGAGCTTCCTTCCTTGGCGGCAATACTGAAAGATACGATCCGCAGGGTAAAAAACATCTTTCCCAATTTATCCTATAACTTCATCATTCATTCTTCTCCCGTAAACGGCGACGGAGAAATAGAATATTACCACTGGCATATAGAATTTATGCCCAAACTGACACGTACAGCAGGGTTTGAATGGGGCAGCGGTTTCTACCTTACCCCGATTACTCCGGAATTATCGGCGCAATATCTAAGAGAGCAGAAATAAACTAAAAAGAACAATAAGGAGGTACAGATGGCAGTAAAAATAGGTATTAACGGTTTCGGCAGGATAGGCAGGCTTGTGGCTCGGGCAATCCTGGAAAAAAAGTCGAAGGACCTTGAGCTGGTAGCGGTAAATGATCTGACCGATGCCAAGGCAAACGCGCATCTTTTAAAATATGATTCCGTGCACGGAAGGTTTCCCGGAGAGGTAAAGGTTGCCGGTGATGACGCGATATCCGTGGATGGCAAGATAATCAAGGTCCTGGCAAAATCAGATCCCTCTGAACTGCCCTGGAGGGATTTGGGTGTGGATATAGTGGTTGAATCCACCGGCCTATTTACCCTCAAAAAGGACGGGGTCAACAAGAAGGGCAAGCTTGTAAAAGGAGCTGAAAATCATATTACCAAAGGAGGCGCCAAAAAAGTAATCATCTCTGCGCCCGCAGACGGAGAGGATATCACCATAGTCCTGGGTGTCAATGAGGATAAATATGACCCTAAAAACCACAATGTTGTCTCAAATGCCTCCTGTACCACCAACTGCCTTGCCCCTATAGCAAAGGTCATACATGATAATTGGGGTATTGAAAAAGGGTTTATGACCACTATTCACGCCTATACCAATGATCAGAGGGTACAGGATATGGCACATGCGGATTTAAGGCGCGCGCGCGCGGCAGCACTCTCCATGATACCTACTTCTACCGGAGCCGCAAAGGCAATATCCCTGGTCATCCCGGAATTAAAGGGCAAGCTCGACGGATTCTCAATGAGGGTTCCCTGCCCGAACGTCTCGGTAGTGGATTTGAACTGCAAACTTTTAAAGAAAGCAACGATTGAAGAATTGAATGCTGCCTTTAAAAAAGAGAGCGAAGGCAGGATGAAAGGGATTTTGGGATTTACCATGGACCCTGTGGTTTCCGTTGATTTTAACCATTGCACCTTAAGTTCCATAGTCGACGGCTTATCCACAAAGGTCATCCAGGATGATTTTATCAAGGTACTTTCCTGGTATGACAATGAATGGGGATATTCTAACAGGGTAGTTGACCTGGCAGAGTTTATGATCAAGAAGGGCCTATAAGATTACCGTATAAGAATATAGCCCGTAATAAAAATAAGCGGAGATAAAATAGATGTCTAAGTTGACGATAAAAGACCTGGATCTTAAAGATAAGATTGTCTTACTCAGGGCGGATTTTAACGTGCCTCAAGACGCCAGCCTTAAGATTACTGACGATACGCGTATACGCGCTACCTTGCCTACCATAAAGTTCATCCTTGAAGCCAAGGCTAAGAAAATAGTTTTGCTAAGCCATCTTGGCAGGCCGGACGGAAAGGTAGTGGAGAAATACAGCTTAAAACCAGTGGCCGTAAGGCTTCAGGAGCTTCTGGGTGAGCCGGTAAGGTTTATCAGCGAATGCGTGGGGGAGAGCGTAAAAAAAGAGATAGACGGGTCAAAGGAAAGAGTAATCCTGCTTGAAAATTTAAGGTTCCATGCCGAAGAAGAAGCCAATGACCCTGATTTTGCCAAACAGCTGGCTTCGCTGGCAGATGTATTCGTAAATGACGCCTTCGGCACAGCGCATCGCGCGCACGCCTCTACCGAAGGGGTTGCCAGATATCTTAAGTCAGCAGCAGGATTCCTTCTGGAGAAAGAGATACGCTATTTGGGCGGCGCAGTAGCAAATCCCCAGAGGCCATTTGCAGTGATACTGGGCGGCGCAAAGGTCTCGGATAAAATCGGGGTGATAGACAATCTTCTGCCTAAATGCGACGTCATTTTAATCGGCGGAGGCATGGCCTACACCTTTTTAAAGGCCCAGGGTAAGCCGATAGGCAATTCAAAGCTGGAAAAGGATAAGTTGGATTTGGCCAAGGGGCTGCTTGATAAGGCTGCGAAAATGAACAAAGAGATCGTTCTGCCCCTGGACCATCTCGTTGTCGACAATATTGCGCCTGATGCCAGAACACAGATAGTAGGAGAGGCAATACCCGAAGGTAAGATTGCCGTGGACATCGGGCCAAAAACAGTTATGAAGTTCGAAGAAAAATTAAAAACTGCCAAGACCATTGTCTGGAACGGCCCATTAGGGATATTCGAAACGGATGCCTTCAGCAAAGGCTCAGAGGCCATCGCGCAGTTTATCGCAGGGCTTTCTGCTACGACGATTATCGGAGGAGGAGATACGGCAGCCTGCATAGCCAAGTTTAAGCTTGAAGATAAAATGACGCATATTTCAACCGGAGGAGGCGCAAGCCTAGAATTTTTAGAAGGAAAGACCCTGCCGGGAGTAGCCGCCTTAACTGAAAGGCCGTAATAAGATGAGGAAGATAATCATTGCCGGAAACTGGAAGATGTATAAGACCATCGCTGCCGCTATCGAACTGGCTAACGGCCTTAAGCGTGAACTCTATGAGATAGAGCCCGAGGAAATAGATATTGTTATCTGTCCTGTTTTTACCGCCTTGAGTGAAGTGGCTGAGGTTATCGCCGAATCGAATATACAACTGGGAGCCCAGGATGCCTATTGGCAGGATGAGGGCGCATTTACCGGTGAGGTTTCGGTTCCTATGGTCAAAGACGCAGGCTGCAGCTTTGTGATTGTCGGCCACTCAGAAAGAAGACAGTTTTTCGCAGAGACCAATGATACGGTAAATAAGAAAATGCAGGCCGTGTTAAAGCACGGGCTAACCCCGATAGTCTGCGTGGGCGAATCCTTAAGCGAAAGGGAGGCCGGGGAGACTTTTAAAGTGCTTGAAGACCATGTAAGAGGCTCTCTTAAAGAAATAAGCCAGTCTGATGCAGCCAGGACCATACTAGCTTATGAGCCGGTATGGGCAATAGGCACCGGCAAAACCGCGACCAGCCAGCAGGCGCAAGAGGCACAGAGCTTCATCCGCGGGATACTGGCTTCCATGTTCGGTAAAGAAACGGCGCAACAGATGCGCATCCAATACGGAGGAAGCGTAAAACCGGAGAATGCCGGTGAGTTAATCGCTCAACCGGATGTAGACGGGGCCCTGGTAGGAGGGGCCAGCCTGAAAATAGATTCCTTTTCTCAAATAATCAAGATCGCAAAGGGAGTGAAAAAATGATGGGGTTTGTGATTACCGTGCACGTGATCGCCTGCATATTATTGATCGTCCTTATACTGATACAATCAGGCCGCGGCGGAGGCCTGGTAGAGGGATTTTCCGGGGTGGAGTCCATGTTCGGGCCAAAGACCAATGTCTTCCTTACCAGGATGACTACCGTCTTGGGCATTACCTTTTTCCTTACATGCATAGCCCTGGCATTTTTATCCACACAGCAGAGCAAGTCATTGATGAGCAGGGCAAAGCCGCAGAAAATAGAAACTCAAAGCCAGGCTCCTCAAACAACCAGCCAGCCTTCCCCGGCAAGTGAAACTGCCAAAACTGAATAAAAAGCTGTTTTGGATTTTTGCCTTAAGCAGCTCAGTTTACTTCTCGCAAGGTTTTGAAAGCCTTCCTTCCCAGGGTCTATTCTACTATTTGAAGGAAACCCTCAATTTCTCGCCCCAAAAAATAATGCTTCTTGGAAGCATAACCGTTTCTGCCTGGATAGTAAAGCCACTGATAGGCTATTGCATCGATAACTTCCTTAATAAAAAGCTCTGGATATTTATCGCGCTTGTTTTAAATGCCGCCCTGGCTTTGTTCGTTGGCTTTAGGGAACTGCCTTTGGCCATATTGGTTGCCATATTGGTAATAACTTCGGCAGGCTCTGCCTTCCGGGACGTAGCAGCAGACGGTATCATGTGCGTAGAGGGCAAAAAGTATAACGCCACCGGACGCATCCAGAGTATCCAGTGGATCTCCATATCCGTAGCCCTGTTGATTACAGGAATAGCCGGAGGCTACATTGCCGAGAAATGGGGCTACCGCATGGCCTTCACTTTGCTTATGCCCGCCTATATCTTGACCGGCTTTTGCGCTTATTTCTATAGAGAAGACCGCAGCCCTTCCTCCGGAACAGGCAACCGCCTCTGGTCAGAATTAAAGAAATTACTGGGTGATAAGAAATTGATAATGGTGGGATTATTCATATTTCTTTACCGTTATTCCCCTTCTTTCGGCACCCCGCTTTTCTTTATCCAGAGAGATACATTTAAATGGGGTAAGGTATGGATAGGTACGCTTAGCACCATGGGCACCCTGTTTTCCATCGCAGGGGCCCTGTTGTATTACAATCTCAGCCAGCGCATAAAAATAAGAAAATGGCTGTATTTTTCCGTATTCCTGGGAGCGGTGACTACCTTAAGTTACCTGTATTACACGCCTCTGACCGCAATTATTTATGATTTGATCTATGGATTCCTGGGGATGTTTATCTTCCTGATGGTTATGGACTTCATGGCGCGTAATACCATTGCAGGGCTTGAGGCAACCTCTTTTGCTTTCCTTTGCAGTATCAGTAACCTTGCGCTTGTGGCAAGCAACCTGTCAGGGGCGTTCTTATTAGACAGAATAGGATTAAATTGGCTCATCGCCTTGTCAGCATTCACCAGCTTTCTCTGCCTCCTCGTCATTAATAAAATAGAATAACATAATAGGGACGGTTCTCAAGCTGAACTAAAACTGTCCCCTAAACGATAAAAAGGGGACACTTTTAGAACGAGATAAGAACCGTCCCCGGTTTTTTGCCTTGCCTTTTTCGATTTTGCAATATATAATAATCTCAATATGTTAGACTGGCTAAAATATTTTATTCTGACCTTTATACCGATATTCGTTGCCGTTGATGCCATAGGCAATATACCGGTTTTCATCTCTCTGGTTGAGGGGATGAATAAAAAGCAGAAGAAGAGGGTGATAACCGACTCGGTTACCACAGCTACAGTCGTTGCTATACTCTTCATGCTTATCGGCAAGCTGGTCCTGAGTTTTATCGGGATAACGATAAGCGATTTTCAGATCGCAGGAGGAGCCCTGCTTTTTGTGATTTCGGTAAGGCTTTTGTTGCCAGGCAGCTCAAAGGGGATTTTCAAAGAGGGCCACGATAAAGACCTGGGCGTTTTCCCCATGGGAACCCCGCTCATTACCGGTCCGGCAGTGCTTACTACCACCTTAATCATGCTGGATACCTACGGTATAATTATTACCTTTCTGGCGCTTATAATGAATATGCTTATTGTCTGGTTATGCCTGGATAAAGCAGATCATATCATGGGTTTAATTGGCTCAAGCGGCACACACGCCTTCTCGAAAATCATGTATATACTTCTTGCTTCAATAGGCATTATGATGATCAGGCGCGGAATAACGGGGGCATTTCTATTATGAAGCAGTGGGTACTTACTTTTATAATGGCCGGGGGCAAAGGAGAGAGGCTTTATCCTTTGACCCGCGACAGGACCAAGCCGGCGGTCCCTTTCGGAGGCGTATACCGGATAATCGATTTTACTCTCAGTAACTGCATAAATTCCGGTTTGAGGCGCGTATACATGGTCACTCAGTATAAATCCGCTTCCCTACAGAGGCATATACGGCTTGGCTGGAACATACTTTCTTCGGAGCTGGGAGAATATATCGAGCTGCTTCCCGCCCAGCAAAGAGTAGGGGAAAGCTGGTATCTGGGGACCGCGGATGCCATATACCAGAACCTGTATACCCTGGAGATCGAGAAAGACCCTCCGCAAGAGGTTTTGATTCTGGCAGGAGACCATGTCTATAAAATGAATTACAATACCATGATCGATTTCCACCGCGAGGTCAAGGCAGACCTGACCGTGGGGGTGGTGATGGTGGAGAAAGAAAAAGCCGCTCACCTTGGCGTGGTTGAGGTGGACAGCGTAGGCAAAGTAAGGGGTTTTGAGGAAAAACCGGCAAAGCCAAAGACCATCCCTCATCAGCCGGATAAGATCTATGCCTCCATGGGCATATACATCTTCAAGCACGAGGTAATCGAGGAGGTGCTCCAGGAGGATGCCAAGAGGAGTGATTCGACACATGATTTCGGCAAGGACATCATCCCCCAAATGATAAGCAAGGGTTTTAAGGTGGCGGCATTCAATTTCGTCGACGAAAATAAAAAAGAGGCGCAGTACTGGCGTGACATAGGGACCATAGACGCTTATTATGAGGCGAACATGGACCTGATGCAGGTTGACCCCGTATTCAATCTTTACGATAAGGAGTGGCCCGTAAGGACCCTTCAGGAACAGTTCCCTCCGGCAAAGACCGTTTTCTCCGGAGATGAGGTAGCCGGACGCGTAGGCCTGGTCCTGGATTCCCTGGTTGCCGGCGGATGTATTGTAAGCGGAGGCAGGGTGCAGAGGTCCATACTGTCCCCCAATGTTCGCATCAACAGCTACAGTCAGGTATACGATTCCATACTTATGGAAGGGGTCAACGTGGGCAGGTACGCGAAGATAAAACGGGCTATAATCGATAAGGACGTGGTTATCCCGCAGGGGATGGTCATAGGTTATGACCTTTCAGAAGACAGGAAACATTTTTACGTAAGTCAATCAGGCATCGTGGTAGTAGCCAAGAAAACCGAAATAAAATAGCGATGAAAATAATCAGGAAGGCAAAGATAGGGGATATCAAACAGATACAGGCAATCATCAACGTATTTGCCAAGCGTGACATTATGCTGCCGCGTTCGCTTAATGACCTGTACGAGAACATACGCGATTTCTGGGTAGCCGAAGAAAAAGCTAAGGTCATCGGCTGCTGCAGCCTGCATGTTTCCTGGGATGACCTGGCGGAAATCAAGGCGCTCGCGGTAATTGCCGCAAAACAGAAACAGGGAATAGGCAAAGAGCTGGTGCAGGCATGCCTTGCAGAAGCGAGGTCCCTGGGAGCAAAGAAGATATTCGCGCTCACCTATAAACCGGATTTCTTCCGTAAGCTGGGGTTTAAGCGGATAGAGAAATCCAACCTTCCTCATAAAATCTGGGCTGAATGCATCAATTGCTGCAAATTCCCCAATTGCCAGGAAGTCGCCCTTCTAAAAATCTTGTAAAATAAAGATTGTATGATATAATTGGAAAAATTAAGACCAGAACCTATCTGATGGTTCGGTATGCATTGTAATTTAACACCCGGACGGTTATCGGCACCTGGCGCCAAGAGGAATTGCGCCAGTGTTGCCTCGGTAGGCAAAATTGCGCCGGTGCGCCCTTTCCGGGCAACACCCGGCCATATCGCACGTTGGCGAAAATGATTGCCAAGTGCGTCCCGTTGTGGGACGGAATGGCCGGTGCGCGCTTTCTGCGCAGGGAGGTTAGAGATGGACTATTTGTTGACTGACGAACAAAAGATGATAAAGGAACTGGCGCATAAAATCGCCGAAGAGAAGATAAGGCCGGTTGCGGCAAAATACGACCAGAGCGAAGAATATCCCTGGGATGTCATTAAAGTGATTGCCGAGGCCGATCTTTTCGGGCTATTTATACCGGCTGAATACGGCGGGTTAAGCGTAAATATAATGAACCTGTGCCTGGCGACCGAAGAATTCTCCCGCGCCTGCGGAGGCATTGCCGTATGTTACGCTGCATCTGCCCTAGGGACATTACCTATAGTGCTTTTCGGCAATGAGGAACAAAAGAAAAAGTTCCTGCCTGAGCTGGCTAAAGGCAAAAAGGTAGCTGCCTTTGCGGTTACCGAGCCCGAGGCAGGGTCTGATGCTTCGGCAATCAAGACCACCGCCAAAAAAGAAGGCAATCATTACGTCTTAAACGGCCTGAAGCATTTTATCACCAACGGCGGGGATGCCGAGACTTACGTTGTCATTGCCATGACCGATAAGGCCAAGGGCGCCAGGGGTGCTTCCGCGTTTATAGTAGAAAAAGGCACGCCCGGTTTTACTTTCGGTAAAAAAGAGGACAAGTTCGGCATCAGGGCTTCTTCCACGCGCGAACTTATCTTTACCGATTGCAAGATTCCACAGGAGAACCTGCTTTCCAAAGAGGGTATGGGTTTTATCGTTACCATGCGTACCTTTGATATGTCAAGGCCGGGAGTGGCTAGTCAGGCATTAGGAATAGCCCAGGGAGCGCTGGAACTGGCAGTAAAGTATGCCAGGGAAAGGCAGCAGTTTGGCAAGTCAATATCCAGTTTCCAGGGTATCCAATGGATGCTGGCTGATATGGCGACTGAAATAGAGGCTGCCAGGGCCCTGGTTTACTCCACAGCCAGGATGGTTGACGCGGGGATAAAGGATGTGGCCAGGGATTCGGCAATGGCAAAGATGTATGCCTCGGATGTGGCAATGAAGGTTACCGTAGATGCCCTGCAGGTCTTCGGCGGCTACGGTTACATGCGCGATTATCCGATTGAGAAATACGTGCGCGATGCCAAGATTACCCAGATTTACGAGGGGACCAATCAGATTCAAAGAGGCATCATCGCCCTTCAGCTGATCAAGGGGATGGCAAAATAACCCAAGATGAATATCATTGTCTGCATAAAACAGGTTCCGGAAACTACTGAAGTAAGGATTAACCCTGAAACCAATACCCTCATACGCGAAGGGGTGAAATCCATAATCAACCCTTTTGATATGTACGCTATAGAAGAGGGGGTAAGGTTAAAAGAGAAGCTGGGAGGGAAACTTACGGTTCTGACTATGGGCCCTCCTCAGGCAGAATCTGCTTTAAGGGAAGCGATCTCCATGGGGGCTGATGAGGCAGTGCTGGTTTGCGACAGGGCCTTTGCCGGAAGCGATACCTGGGCAACCAGCTATACGCTTTCGGGAGCGATTAAAAAACTCGGTACCTTTGACCTTATTATTTGCGGCAAGCAGGCCTCTGACGGAGACACGGCCCAGGTCGGGCCCGGTATGGCCACGCACCTGAATATCCCGCAGGTTACTTACGTAAAGAAGATAGAAGAGGCTAATGAAAAAACTATGCGGCTTGAGCGCATGCTGGAGGAAGGTTTTGAAATCATCGAGACACCGCTGCCTGCTTTGATTACCGTGGTAAAGGAAATAAACGAGCCGAGGATTGCCTCCTTGAAAGGGATGATGCGTGCCAAGTCCGCAAAAATCACCCTCTGGTCCCAGAATGACCTTGGGTTGGATTCCGAGAAAATCGGATTGTGCGGTTCTCCTACCCAGGTAGTCAAGATCTTTACTCCAACCCCGCGCACAGGCGGACAGATTATTTCCGGGGATACCCAGGAGGTATGTAAAAAAATAGTGGAATTATTGAAGGGTGAGGTTTAATAGATGAGTATCCAGATTATCATAGACAAGTGCACCGGTTGCCAATTATGCCTAAAGGTCTGTCCATTTGACGCCATACGCATAGTAGAGTCACCCCGCCCAAGCGGATCGGCGGGTGCACCGTCTATTATGGTAAAAAAAGCACAGATAGATTTGAACAAATGTACGCTCTGCGGTGCCTGCGTTTCTGCCTGTAAATTCAAGGCGATTTTACTGCAAAAAACCCCTGCCAGGTGCGCCGTAGTTAATGTAAAGGAATATAAAGGAATCTGGGTTTTTGCCGAGCAGAAGAACGGCAAGGTCCAGTCCGTTGCCTATGAGTTACTGGGGAAGGCCCGCGAACTGGCTAAGAAACTGGATTGTCAGGTCAGCGCAGTATTAATCGGCCATAATTTGCAGGACCAGATTGATGAACTCGCCTGGCAGGGCGCTGATAAGGTATATTTGGTCCAGTCCCCTGAACTGGCAAACTTTCAGGATGAACCATATACAAATATCATTGTCGGATTAATCCGGAAATACAAACCGGAGATTTTTCTCTGCGGAGCAACTGCAATAGGCAGGTCTCTTGTTTCAAGGGTGGCGATAACCGTTAATGCCGGGCTTACCGCTGACTGCACCGGCCTGGATATAGACCCGGATAAAAAGATACTGCTTCAGACCAGGCCCGCATTTGGCGGCAATATCATGGCTACCATCATCAGCCCCAATCACCGGCCACAGATGGCTACGGTCAGGCATAAGGTAATGCAGCCGATGGCCGTAGATAAGAGACGCAAGGCCGAGGTTATTCAGGAAAGCTTCCCTGCAGAACTTTACCTTTCCCGCACCAGGCTTTTGGATATCGTGGAAGAAGTCGAATCCCTGATTAACATTGCGGAAGCGGACATCATTGTTTCTGGAGGAAGGGGCATGGGAGCCCCCGAAAATTTCAAACTGTTGGAAGAATTTGCGCATACGCTCGGTGCGGCAGTAGGTGCCTCAAGGGCTGCGGTAGATTCCGGTTGGATACCTTATTCCCACCAGGTAGGCCAGACAGGCAGGACAGTGGCTCCTAAAATATATTTTGCCTGCGGTATTTCAGGACAGATACAGCATCTTGTAGGCATGCAATCTTCCAAGATCATCATAGCAATAAACAAAGACCCCGATGCCCCTATTTTTAAAGTAGCGACTTACGGTATCGTAGGAGATCTTTTTCAGATAATCCCTGCCTTAACCAAGGAATTCAAGGCAGCCCTCAAGAGGTAGCATCCGCTGTGTTTTATATCGGGATGCAAATGCGCGAAAACAAAGATGGGCGCACACCCTTCAAGCCTCTCCATAGTATTACCTACCTATAACGAAAAAGAAAACCTGCAGATTTTTATTCCCGCTATCCAGGAGTCCTTCAAGGCAATCGACTACGAGATACTGGTAGTTGACGATAATTCTCCCGACGGAACGCCGGAATTCGTTACGGCGCTTAGCCGCAAGTTCCCGAACATAAAGCTGGTCCTGCGCGATAAAAAAGAGGGGATAGGTGCAGCGCTTAAGACGGGCTATGACCTGGCGCAAAAGGAAATAATCCTGTCTTCCGACGCAGACCTCTCTTTTTCTTCCTCCGACATGTTTAGGTTATATGAAAAAATGGAGGAAGGCTACGATATGGTCATAGGTTCCCGCCACAGTCAAGGGGGATTCTATGAGTCCAGGAGAATAAACACGAAATTCAAGTATCTTGCCAGCAGGTTAGGTAATATTGTTTTGCGCCTGCTTAGCGGAATACGGCTATCCGATTTCTCCGCTAATTTCAGGGCAATAAGAAAAACGAGCTGGAACCTCATAAAAACAAAAGAACGTACTAACGTCATACTCTTTGAAATGATAGTCAAGGCCAAGGCAGCTGGTATACGTATAACAGAGATACCCGTGGCGTTCAAAGAGAGAGCCTATGGTAAAAGCAAATTAAATTTAGGGTTTGAGGTCCTGCGTTTTATAATCAAACTTATCTTCCTGCCCTTAAATAAATAACCCCCCCTACACTACTCTTTTATTATCAATAGGTTACAATAATTACTCTTTAGGCTCATTTTTCCTAATAATGCACTTAATTATACCCCTTTGTTGACATATGTCAAAGAATGTAAAGATTTTCCTTGACAATCTGTGTTTTTTTTATATAATAAAAACAGCTATGAAAAGCCTGCCTACCGGCAGGCAGGGAGAGAGTAGATGTCCTTCGTAATTGACGAGTTAATGACTATAGACGATTTAGCGGATTACCTGAAAGTAACCCGGCGCACGATTTATGACTGGTTGAAACATAATAAGATACCGGCTGTTAAATTAGTCGGCCAGTGGCGTTTCCGTAAAGACAGAATAGACGCCTGGCTGGAAAATCATTCCCACTCATAAGTGAGGACATAAGTTATGCCTGTCTACCGGCAGGCAGGGAGCATTATATTAAAAATAAGCTAAGCGACATAACTTATAAGTCCGAACTTACCCAGCACTAATTTTTCTATAGCTTTGTGGTCATAAGAAATTAGTGCTGGGTTAATTCGCGCAAATAACTTACGTTGCACTTCGTGCTTCCGTAAGTTACGCGCTCATTAAAGGAGAACAACTATGTACTTGAAGAAATTGGAACTGATCGGCTTTAAGTCTTTCTCTGATAAAACCACCTTGCATTTCGAGCCGGGGATTACCGCTGTCGTAGGTCCAAACGGATGCGGAAAATCCAATATTTTTGATTCCCTGCGCTGGGTACTCGGCGAGCAGTCAGTGAAATCCCTGCGCGGCTCCGACATGCAGGACGTTATCTTTAACGGCACGGACAATAAAGAGCCGTTAAGTATGGCCGAGGTTTCTGTTTCTTTCGACAACAGCGCCGGTTTCTTTAATGTCCAGGATAACGAGGTCCTGATTACGCGCAGGCTCTTTCGTTCCGGAGAAAGCGAATACCTTCTAAACAAGACCCAGGTCAGGCTTAAGGATATTATGGACATACTGATGGGCACGGGTATCGGGGCCGAGAGCTATTCTTTGGTTGCCCAGGGAAAGATAGATCTGGTGCTTAGTTCCAGGCCCGAAGACCGCAGGCTTGTTTTTGATGAGGCAGCCGGTATCACCAAATATAAATCGCAGAAACGGGAAACCATGCGCAGGCTTGAAGACACGGATATGAACCTCCTGCGCGTCAACGATATCGTGACCGAAGTAAAAAGGCAGATCGGCTCCCTGGAGCGCCAGGCCAATAAGGCAAGGAAATACAAGGAGGTTTTTGAGGAACTCAAAACAAGGGAGCTGGAAGCGGCAATCATAAGCAAAAAAGAGCTGGCCAGCCAAAAGGAAGAGATAGGTCTGCAATTGGCCCAGTTATCCAGTCAGGAATCCGAATTAGCCGCTATCATGCGCGAGCAGGAGACCAAGATAAATAACAGGCAACAGGAATTAGAGGCCCTGGAAACCCAGATAATGTCTGCAAGGCAGGAGGTTTCTGCTTTAGACAATCAGCTGATAAGGAATAACGAGCGTATCGGCTTTGACAAAGAAAAGATAGAGGAGATAGAATCCTTAAAGAAACAGCTGAGCCTGCAGCTGGAACAGACCAGGCAGCGCCTTGTAATGGATGAAGAAAAATTAAATAAGGTAAAGGGCGAATACGAACAGATTCAGGCACAGCTTTCAGAGAAACAGGAGCTCCAGAAACAGAAAGAGGGCCAGCTACTTGATGTTACCGCTTCTATCAAGAAAGCGCTGGAAAATATCTCAACCGCAAAGAAAGACATAATGGATTTCATTGTCCGTTCGACCGGTGTCAATAACGACATCCAGGATTGTTCTTCCAGGCAGCATATCAATATAGCCAGGCAAAAGAGACTGGAGATTGAAAAGGTAAAGGTTAATGAGGAAAAAACCAGGATAGGCGCTGAGTTGGATGATATAAACACACAGGTAGAATCCGTGCAAAAATGTTACGAGGAGCTCAATTCCAAAGTAACCCTTTCCAGCCAGGAGCTTGAAAAAGAGAACCTCTCGTTGGAAAACCTGCGACAGGAAATTGAATCCCGGGAAAGGCAGCTTTTGACCCTGCAATCGCAAAAGGAATTTGTCTTGAAATTGAAGACCAAATATGACGATATAAGCGAATCCATGGATGCGGTAATATACCTGGACAGGCCCATCCAGACGGATTTGACGGGACTGGTAATCAAAATAAAGGACGCAAGCAGCCTTGCGCCCGAGAATAACCTTGAGCCGAATAAAACCGGCTTTAGGCTTTCCGGAGAGGCAAAACCATTTGAGCTCGATACTCATAATATCGATACCAAGATAGAGCAGGCACAAGAGGTTATACTCCGCCTTAAGAATGATAAGTCGTCTAAGGAGTCTAACCTCCTAACCTTAAAGCAGGCGCTTGTCAGTCTCCAGGAGGAATTACGCTCTCAGGAACTGGTGCTTGCCAATAAAAAAGCGAATCAGTCTGCGGTTAGCGGGCAATTTAACAAGATAAATGACGAAGCCCAGCTGCTTGAGCTTGAGCTGGAAGACCTGAAGAAGGATATTGAGCAAAACCAGGCCAAAATAGATTCCCTGAATGCCCTGCGTGTAGAGGTTGAGCAGCAGAAGACTGCTGCAGAGGAGAAAATAGTAAGCGAACAAAGCGGGATTAATTCAAACAGTACCGTCAAAGAAGAATTATTAGTCTGCATTGCCAGGGTTAAGGCTGAGCTTGAATCCCTGCATAAACGCATAGATTCTGATTCTGTTACTCTTAAGATAGTTGAGGATTCCTACAACCAGGATAAGGCAAGCGTAGAGAGCATAGATAAGCAGCTAAAAGAAGGCCAGTCAAGAAAAGAAGCCCTGATAGTGGAAATACAGCAATTGAGCCTGGAGAACGAGGATTTGCAGAAAGCCAGTATAGAGAAAAAAGAGGTACTTAAAGGGATTGAGAAGAGCCACGCCCAGATTGCTTACGGTTCAGCCGAGGCAATGAAGAGTATGGAAGAGCACCGCGCAAAGCAGGATAAGATTAAAAATGGGCTCTATAACCTGCAGATGCAGGTAAAGGATATTGAATTCAAATATACCAGCCTGAAAGAGAGGATGCTGCAGGCCTATAAACTGGATTTAGACGCTGCCGAAGGGCAACCCGAGGTATTGCAGGAAAGACTGCCTGATGAGCTTCGGGCTCAAATCCAGGAATTGAAGCAGAAGCTGGATTCTTACGGTACGGTAAACCTGGTGGCAATAGAGGAATATGACGAGTTGAAGCAAAGGTATGATTTCCTTATCCGGCAGCAGAATGACCTGGTTAACGCAAAAGAGTCACTGCAGGAGGCCATCCGAAAGATCAATCATACTACAAGGAAGATGTTCCTGGAGACTTTTGAAAAGGTACGCGAGGAGTTCCGTAATTACTTCCGGCTGCTTTTTAACGGCGGGGATGCGCAATTGTTCCTTATAGACGAACAGGATGTGCTTGAATCGGGCATAGAGATAATCTGCCGGCCTCCGGGCAAGAAACTGCAGAACGTACTGTTACTTTCCGGAGGGGAAAAAACGATGTCAGCCATCGCCCTGATATTTGCCATATTCAAAGTCAAACCCTCCCCATTCTGCGTCTTGGATGAAATTGACGCTGCCCTGGATGAAGCCAACGTGGATAGATTCTCCAGGATGCTGCAGGAGTTCGTGAAACAGTCACAGTTTATCGTAATCACGCACAATAAAAAGACCATCGCCAACGCCAACGTGATGTACGGCATTACAATGGAAGAATCAGGGGTTTCCAAAATCGTTTCGGTAAAATTCTCGGAAAATAAGGCAAGGCTGGCGCAGGCAAAAAGCGAACCGGAAACAGTAGCAGAGGCAGTTTAACCCTCTTACGCAAAAAGGGATTAAAAAACCGCAGTATTGTTCTTTCCTTTATCCTTTGCTTTATAAAGGGCTTTGTCGCAGTTAAAAATCAATTCTGAAGAACTGGAGCCGTCTTCCGGGAAGGTGGTTATTCCGACACTAACGGTGATTTTTTTCTGGGGCAGGACCTCTTCATGGCTAAAGCCGAATTTCTCAATATCTAACCTGAAACGTTCGGCAATAAGAAAGGCAGTTTTTTTATCGGTCTGGGGCAGAACCACCGTGAATTCCTCTCCTCCATAGCGGCATACGTAATCTATTTTTCTTGACTGGTCCTTAAGTAATTTGGCCAGGTTTTTTAGAATCTGGTCTCCTGCCTGATGCCCCAGGGTATCGTTGTAAACCTTAAAATCATCTATATCCAGCATAATCAGGCTAAGCGCATATCCGGATGCCTTGGCCTTGTCTAGCTCGGTCTGCAGTATAAACTGGAAATATCCGTGGTTCCAGAGCTCAGTCAGGGAATCGGTATGCGTTCGCATCACTGTTTTTTCATATAGCTGGGAATTTTCTATGGCCAGGCCTGCCTGGTTGGCCAACATGGTAAGCATACGCATGTCGTCTTTGGTAATAGTCTTCTTGGTAATGAAGTTGTCGGCAAGGATTACGCCGTTTACCTTGTCTTTTGCTTTAAGCGGTATGACCACTACTTCTTCTGCCTTCAGAAGCTTTATAACCGGGTCATTCTGATAGTTGACTATAGTCTCGCGGGTCAAATGCAGAGGCATGCCGTCCAGCGCTCCAAGAGAGAGGATTTCGCTATTTTTTTCTTTAAGGGGGAAAATCAACCGTTGCACCTGTTGGTTAAACCCGGATTCATAGAGGTTCCCGGAGCCCTTATAGGCGTTAATCAACTCATCCAGGCCCATCTTTTCTTCTTCTATTGCACCCCAGACCCGGTTTGCCTCTTCGCCGCTTTCCGGCCCGATGCCCATCTTTCCTTCAATAAGGTTGTCCTTTTCATTGACCAGAAAGAGAATGGCACGGTTAAATCCCAGGCCCGTGTGGGCAGTAACGCCGGTCAGGATAATATAAAGAATTTCATCCAGCTTCAGGGTAGTCCTCATGGCGTTAGAGATTTCATAAAGGATGGCGAGTTCGATTTTTGTACGCTCAACCTCGGATTTTAGTTTATTTTGGTCTTCCATAGCCTTTTTCCCTTCATCCATAATGAAGTAAATTTAGCATATTTTACCCGATAAGTCAATACCAGGTAGGTTTTAAGGGAATCCGCTATCTTTTACTTTGTAATAATTATGTTAGAAAGCACTGATTTTGCCTTCTATTACCATAGGAAGGAGGTGGGTAAATACGAGGCTAATATTTGTTTGACATAGAGGGGCGGCTAAGCTATAATAAGCGCCTAAAATATTGAAAATGAATAATTAAACGATGGAGGAAGGTATGGTTATTGAAAAGAAAAAAGAGGTTCCTCAAAGAGAAGTCTCTGACCGTCAAAAGGCCCTGGAATTGGCCCTTTCGCAGATAGAAAAACAGTTTGGCAAAGGCTCGATTATGAAGCTCGGCCAGGAAGTCAAGGCTGATGTGGAAACCATTCCTACCGGAGCCCTTACTTTGGACTGGGCCCTTGGCGTAGGGGGGCTACCCAGAGGAAGGGTAATCGAAATCTTCGGCCCTGAGGCATCGGGTAAAACGACCCTTTCCCTGAGTGCCATAAAAGAAAACCAGAAAAAAGGCGGGGTAGCTGCTTTTATAGACGCGGAGCACGCCTTTGATTCCAATTACGCCAAGATTATCGGCGTGAATCTGGACGATCTGTTGATATCCCAGCCGGATACCGGGGAGCAGGCACTTGAGATAGCAGAGACGCTCGTGCGCTCAAACGCGGTTGATTTAATCGTAATAGATTCAGTGGCAGCGCTTACGCCCAGGGCCGAGATAGAAGGAGAGATGGGCGATTCGCATATGGGTTTACAGGCAAGGCTGATGTCCCAGGCGCTAAGGAAATTAACCGGGGCAATCAGTAAATCGCGTACCTGCCTGATCTTTATTAATCAGTTGCGGGAAAAAATCGGAGTTATGTTCGGCAACCCGGAAACCACTCCTGGAGGCAGGGCACTTAAATTTTACTCTTCGGTAAGGCTGGACGTAAGGAGAATAGCTACGCTTAAATCTCAGGAAAAGGTCATCGGCGGCAGGGTCAGGGTCAGGGTCGTAAAGAATAAGGTAGCCCCTCCTTTTCGCGAGGCGGAATTTGAGATATTGCACGATGAGGGTATTGCCAAGGCACCTTCCATGATTGATGCTGGAGTAAACCTGGGTGTGATTGAAAAAAGCGGCACCTGGCTTTCCTTCCAGGGTGAGAAGATCGGCCAGGGCAAGGAAGCGGCAGTAAAGGCATTGAAGGAGAGCGCCAAACTCCAGGGGGAGCTTGAAAAGGAAATCCGTAAGAAGATTTTTGCGAAAGAATAACATTTTTCGTTAAGCAGTGGACAGTTTCGAAAAAGCAAAGAGATACGCATTCCTCCTTCTTAAATACAGGCTCCGCAGCGAAAATGAGCTCGCCTTGCGTTTAAAAAGGAAGAGGTTTGACACCCAAACAACAACCAGGACGATAGAGTTCCTCAAAGCCAAGGGTTTTCTTGACGACAAGGCCTTTGCCGGGCAGTGGGTTAACTGGCGGCTGAAAAACAGGATGGGGCCAGAGCGCATAAAACGCGAGCTAAAGTTCAAGGGTGTTGACAGGGAAATAATAGAAGAGCAGATAAACCGGGCAAAAGAAATATATCCCCAACAACAGGTTGTTTCGGAGTTGCTTGAGGAAAGAATGCGCAAATTAAAAGGATTAGAACCTGTGAAGGCCAAGAAAAGGGTTTACGGATATCTTGTAAGAAAAGGGTTTTCTCCTTCCTTCATAATAGAAGCCTTTGAGAACTATGACCGCTGATACCTTAAGGGAGAAATTCCTGAAATATTTCAAGGCAAGGAAGCATAAAATAGTGGAGAGCGACTCCCTGGTTCCCAAGGATGACCCCACCGTGCTTTTTACGCCCGCAGGCATGAACCAGTTCAAAAAAGAGTTTATAGGTTTTGATTCGGGTTTTAGCCGGGCAGCTACCAGCCAACGCTGTTTAAGAACGGACGATTTGGATAAGGTCGGCAAAACCCCCTGCCACCACACCTTTTTTGAAATGCTGGGAAATTTCTCCTTCGGAGACTATTTCAAGAAAGAGGCGATTGAATATGCCTGGGAGTTTTTGACCGCAGAACTCAAGATACCCGGGGACAAGCTATGGGTTTCCGTTTATAAAGAGGATGACGAGGCTTACGGGATATGGAAGGATGCGATTAAAATCCCGGAGCATAAAATAGTCAAGCTGGGGGACAAGGAGAATTTCTGGCCTTCTGAAGCAAAGGAAAAAGGCCCGGACGGACCCTGCGGCCCCTGTTCAGAGATATTTTTTGATTTCGGCAAAGATTGCGGCTGCGGCAAGCCAGGTTGCAGCCCGGCTTGCGACTGCCAAAGGTTTGTTGAGATATGGAACCTGGTTTTTACGCAGTTTAACCGTAAAGGCAATGGCAATCTTACGCCTCTGCCGAACAAAAACATTGATACGGGTATGGGCCTGGAACGCCTGACAGCAGTAATGGAAGGCAAGACGAATAACTTCGAATCTTCTCTCTTTAAGCCCCTAATAGAAGAGATACATGCCTGTGCCAAAAAGAATAAAAATAACAGCCAGGACATATACGCCATAGCGGACCACATCCGCGCCATCGTTTTTTCTATCTATGACGGAATCCTACCTTCCAATGAAGGACGCGGTTATGTGGTGCGTAAAATCATACGTAAAAGCGTCCTGCATTCAAGGAGCCTGGGGATAAATGAGCCTTTCCTGAACAGGCTGGTTCCCCTGGTAGCGCTTGTAATGCGCGCACCATATCCGGATTTAAAGGACAGGCAGGAGGATATTGCCCTAGTTATTCTGAACGAAGAAAAGAATTTTATTCGTACCCTGAATTCAAGCAATGATTTATTTGAAGATAAGTTCAGCGGCTTTAGCCAAAAACAGGATCCTGAAAAGGCAGGTAAAATCGCCTTTCAGCTTTATGATACATACGGAATACCTTTAGAGTTGACTAAAGCCTGGTTAAATAAGCAGGGAATAAAGATTTCACAGCATTCCTTTGACCAGGAACTGCTTGAACAAATTGCGCGTTCTAGACAGCAGAGCTCAATGAAGGGCGATGTCTTTGACACAAAGGGTTTAAAGTTAGGCTTAAAAGATACCAAATTTTCAGGTTATAAAAGTAATTCTATAAAAGCCGATATAATAGAAATAATTGATCCCGGACAAAAGAATAAAAGAATGAGTGAAATAAACTCGGGCATGGAAGCTACAATAATTCTGGATGAGACCCCCTTTTATGCAGAATCAGGAGGCCAGGTTGGCGATACAGGGAGATTGCTTAAGGGTAATAATATCTTTGAAGTTTCAGATACACAGAAAATCGGTAATGTCTTCTTGCATATCGGTCAGGTTATTTCCGGCAGCTTTAAAAAAGGTGATAAGGTGGTTGCCGAAATAAATATCGAGCGCAGGTTAAATATTGCCAAAAACCATACCGCTACGCACATATTGCAGGCAGCATTAAGAAAGGTTTTGGGGACCCATGTCCAGCAGCAGGGATCATTGGTTGCCGAAGATAAATTCCGTTTTGACTTTACGCACTTTAAAGGGCTATCCAAAGAAGAAATTACCAGGGTAGAAGAAGTAGCTAACGGTTACATCTCCGAAAACAAAACAGTCAGCTCTAAAGAAATGCCACTAAGTGAAGCAAAGAAAGCCGGGGCATTGGCGTTTTTTGAAGAAAAATACGGCGAGAAAGTACGCGTAGTCAGTATCGGGGATATCTCAAGAGAATTATGCGGGGGAACGCACCTTGATAATATCGGTAAAATCGGACTGATAAAAATAATCAGCGAAGGATCGGTTGCCAGCGGCATAAGAAGGATTGAAGCTGTAACCGGCGCTTTTGCCGAGCAGTTTATCCGGGATGACAAAGAGAAGGCCGCTGGAGAATCCGAAAGAAGAAAGAAGATAGAAGAACTCAAGGAGCAAGAGAAGAAGAGCAGGTTAGAGGCAAATAACCGGCTGCAAGATATAATACCGACCCTTATAAATAACAAAATAAATATAAATGGGGTGAATGTAGTTTCTTCGCTTGAGCCAGGTTTAGATATGTATTCTTTAAGGCTTTTGACGGACAAACTAAAGGAAGAAGTGAAGCAGGGAGTGATTGCTTTGGGGTCGCAGGATAACGGACAAAAAAGGGCATATCTGGTTATTGCGGTTACGCAGGATTTATTGCCTAAAGGCCTGGATGCCGGGGCACTGATACGCCGGGTTGCCCCGCTTATCGGCGGCTCCGGAGGCGGCAGGCCTGATTTTGCCCAGGCAGGAGGCAATAATCCGTCCGGGCTTGCAGATGCCCTGGAGCAATTAAAGAAAACACTGGGTGGTTAAAATGAAAATAATGCGCTCAACCAGTAAGCAGTTGGAGAAGATTTATAACCGCGGTTTTTCCCGTTCCAGAAGGGTAGAGGAAAAGGTGCGGAAGATAATCGACGATGTGCGTCTTTTAGGGGACGAGTCCCTGCTTAAATATACGAGGAAATTCGATAAAGCAAAACTTTCCCTGCGGCAATTGAAGGTTTCGGATATAGAGGTAAGCGGCGCATACCAGAATATCAGCCCTAATTTCGTCTCCAGCCTGAAATTAATCATTGATAATGTAAACAGGTTTTACCGTAAGACCCTGAAAAAATCCTGGAAGCTCCGTGATCAGGAAGGGGTGGTCCTGGGAGAAAACTATACTCCTCTGGAGAAAGTAGGTATTTATATACCCGCAGGCACTGCGCCTTTGGTCTCCACTGTTTATATGACCGTATTGCCGGCAAAGATAGCGGGGGTAAAAAAGGTGGTGTTGGTCAGCCCTCCGGATAAAAACGGTTATATAAACCCGCACATACTTGTAGTGGCTGACCTTTTAAAGGTAGACGAAATTTACCGCGTAGGCGGAGCGCAGGCAATCGCTGCTTTGGCCTACGGCACTAAAACCATACCCAAGGTAGACAAAATAGTCGGGCCCGGCAATATTTACGTCAGCGAGGCCAAAAGGCAGGTGTTCGGCTGTGTTGACATAGACATGATTGCAGGGCCTACGGAATTGGTGATCATCGCCAACCGCTATAGCGACCCCAGGTTTATCGTTGCTGACCTGAAGGCACAGGCAGAGCATGCGCAGGGCCTGGCCATATTGATTACCAATTCAAGGAGCCTGGCTAAATACGTAAAATCACAAACCGAAGATATAAGCGGTTACATCATCTTGGTCAAGAACCCCGAGGAGGCAATAACGATAAGTAACAGGATTGCCCCCGAGCACCTGGAGATCCTTGTAAAAAATCCGCAAAAGCTGGTCAAGCTCATCAAAAATGCGGGAGCCATTTTCCTGGGGCCTTACAGTCCTACGGCGGTAGGGGATTATGTGGCTGGGCCAAGCCATGTGCTGCCTACATACGGGACCGCAAGGTTCTTTTCGGGCCTATCGGTATGCGATTTCATCAAGACCAACCACATCATCGGATATTCGCGTCGGGCCCTTGAGAAGATAAGGGAGCCTTTGGAAAAGATAGCCGGCATAGAAGGCCTAAGCAAACACCTAGATTCAGTAAAAACGAGGTTTGAATAAAATGAAAAAACGCACAGCTATGATAAAAAGAAAAACCAAGGAAACCGATATCACGGCAAAATTGAACATCGACGGTACAGGTAAGGCGAAGATCGATACGGGTATCGGCATCCTTGACCATATGCTGGAATTGTTCGCCTTCCACGGCTTATTCGATCTGCAGATAATTGCCAAAGGTGATTTGAAGGTGGATATACACCATACCAACGAAGATGTCGGTATTGTATTAGGACAGGCCTTTAAAAAAGCCCTGGCTAAAAAAGAGGGAATAAAGAGGTTCGGTTCTGCCTCTGTGCCTATGGAGGATGTGGTTGCCAATGCGACGCTGGATATCAGCGGCAGGGGGCACTGCCGGATATTTAGCGGCGCGGGCGTTGTTGTCCCCAAGGCCCAGGAAGGTTACCTTTTATCGGATGCGGAACATTTCTTTGAATCCTTCGCCAAGAACCTCGGGTTAAATCTGAACATAATGCTTAATCCGGTTAGCCAGGATTTGCATACTGACTTAGAGCCGATATTCAAGGCCCTGGGAATAGCCCTGGACCAGGCTACACAGATCGACCCCCGCAGAAAGGGCATACCGTCTACCAAAGGGGTAATTGATTAAACCAGGGACGGTTCTCAACTCGTTCTAAAGGTGTCCCCTAAAGGGGGACAGGTTTAGTTCGGCCTGAGAACCGTCCCTACTTAAAGATGAAGATTGCGATAATCGATTACGGGATGGGCAACATACACAGCGTGCAGAAAGCCCTGCAATTCTTTGGCAGCCAGACCCTGGTTACTAATATTATTCGGGAATTGGAAGAGGCGGATAAACTGGTTTTACCGGGAGTAGGTGCCTTTAGCGATGCCATGTCAGAACTAAAAAAAAGGGGGCTGGTTACCGTAATCAAAGAGCAGATAAAGAAAAAGAAGCCCTTTTTGGGTATCTGCCTGGGGATGCAGTTGCTTTTTGAAAAAAGCGAGGAAGCATCGGATACCCAAGGCCTGGGGGTATTAAAGGGCACTGTCGTGAAATTCCTTGCTACAAGCGATCTGCGGGTGCCGCATATGGGTTGGAATCAGCTGAATCCCGCTAAAAATGACTGCCCCTTGCTTAAAGATATCGGCCAGGGCGCTTCCGTTTATTTCTGCCACTCGTATTATCCTTCTCCGGACCAGGAGCAGGATATAGCGGCTTATACCGACTACGGGATAAACTTTGCTTCTGTAGTCTGGAAGGAAAACATATACGCAACGCAGTTCCATCCGGAAAAAAGCCAGAATGTCGGCCTGAAGATCATGGAGAACTTCGTAAAATCATGCTAATCATCCCTGCCATAGATCTGCAATCCGGCTCGGTAGTAAGGCTGGTACAGGGTCTTTCCGGCAAAAAGATATATTCAACCGACCCGGCGAAGACCGCCAGGCATTGGACAAACCAGGGCGCAAGGCTCATACACGTGGTAGATTTGGACGGCGCAACAAAGGGCTCTCCGCAGAACCTGGCTGCTGTGCGTAAAATCATCGGGGCAGTCGATGTCCCGGTTGAGTTCGGCGGCGGGTTAAGGCGCCTGAGCGACATCGAAGAATTAATCTCTGGAATAGGGGTCAGGCGCGTAGTGCTTGGGACCAAAGCGGCAGAGGACGAAGAATTCCTGAAAAAGGCATTAAAGAAATTCAAGGATAGAATAATCGTCAGTATCGATGCCCTATCCGGGAAAGTGCGGACTAAGGGTTGGCGCGCATCTTCCGGAAACAAAGATGCGGTATCATTCGCCAAATCCCTTAAAAAACTCGGGTTAAAAGAGATTATTTATACGGATATAAGCAGGGACGGCATGTTGAAAGGTCCTGACATCCGCGGAATAAAAAAGTTACTTGCAGAAACAGGCTTATCAGTCATTGCATCAGGAGGAGTATCTTCTTTATCTGACATCCGTAAGCTAAAAGGCCTGGTAAAAAGCGGTTTGTCCGGGGCAATAATCGGAAAGGCGCTATACGAAGGGAAGTTTACCCTGGCGCAGGCAATAAAAACAGGCAATTAAAAAGGAGGAGGAAGAAATGAGGAGAACGGCAGCTGTGCTTTTGCTGGTGCTTATACCGGCCCTTATTCTCGGCGGTTGCGCAACGGCAAAGAAGAACAAGGATATGGAAATACAGGGATTAAGAAACCAGATCTCGGTATTACAGGCTCAGGTGCAAAGCAAGGACGAAGAAATAAACAGCCTTAAGGAATCATCGGCCAATATGGGCCAGGAGTCCGGAAAAGAAGTTTGCAAGGGCATCCCTGAAGCAAAATCAAGACCTAATGCTAAACAGATCCAGACCGCCTTAAAGAATGCCGGTTATGACCCGGGAACGATTGACGGCAGGATGGGTAAGCAGTCACACGATGCGATAAAGGCGTTTCAAAGCGCAAACGGCCTTACCGCAGACGGAAAGGTGGGCAAAAAGACCTGGAAGTTGCTTTCCAAATACCTTTATCAGAAGGTAAAATAACTTTTTATGCTGACTAAACGCATCATACCATGCCTGGATATCAAAGAAGGCAGGGTAGTCAAAGGAATCAAGTTTTTGGGTTTGCGAGACGCAGGAGACCCGGTAGAAATAGCCAGGTATTATGACCAGGCCCAGGCAGATGAGCTCGTCTTTCTGGATATCACCGCCAGCTTTGAAAAAAGAAAGACGCTCATCGAACTGGTAGAAAAAATAGCAAAAAACATATTTATGCCCTTTACGGTGGGCGGAGGCATAGCGGCACTAACGGATATACGCGATCTCTTGAATGCCGGCGCGGAGAAAGTCTCTATAAACACTGCCGCCGTAAAATTCCCTGAGATAATCAGCGAGGCCTCTGCCAAATTCGGCAGCCAATGCATAGTAGTGGCTATCGATGCAAAGCGCCAGCAGGATTCCTGGGGGGTGTATATAAACGGAGGCAGAACGCCGGTAGACCTGGATGCGATAGAATGGGCAAAAGAAGCCGCAGAGCTTGGTGCGGGAGAAATATTGCTAACCAGCATGGATTACGACGGCACCAAGGATGGTTATGACCTGGAATTGACCCGGAGCGTGACTGCCAACGTCAATATCCCGGTAATAGCCTCCGGGGGAGCCGGAAGGTTAGAGCATTTTTATGATGTGTTGACAAAGACAGGGGCATCGGCATGCCTGGCAGCCTCCATATTCCATTACGGAGAATATACTATCGCGGAGGCCAAAGAGTACCTAAAAAGCAGGGGGATAGCGGTAAGACTATGAAAAAAGAAAATGAATCTCCGCGGGCTAAAGCCCGCGTCTCTTTAAATAAAATACTTGAGCGGAAGCGAAAGTATAAGTTTAACATAAGCTGCCTTAAGTTCGGCAAAGACGGCCTGATACCGGTGATTATCCAGGATTACAGGAATAAGGAAGTGTTGATGATGGCTTATATGAACAAGGTCTCCCTGGCCAGGACTTTGAAGGCAGGCAAGACCTGTTTCTGGTCGCGCTCCAGGAAAAAATACTGGGTCAAGGGAGAAACCTCCGGCCATTTCCAGTATGTAAAATCCGTAGCCTATGATTGTGACCTGGATGCGCTTTTAATCAAGGTGCGCCAAGAAGGAGTTGCATGCCACACCGGCAACAGAAGCTGTTTTTTCCGTAAGATAAAATAATGGGAGTCTATGCTTTATCCTGATATCAAAGAGTTTCTGAAATTGTCGCGGAAATATAACCTTATACCGGTTTACACGCAGGTCAATGCAGACCTGGACACGCCGGTTTCCGCTTACCTGAAGCTTAAAAAGGACGATTGCGTATTTCTGCTGGAATCGGTGGAAGGCCAGGAGAAGATTGCGCGTTATTCTTTTCTCGGAACAGGCCCCAGCTTACTTTTTGAGGCCAAAGGCAAGGCCGTGAAAATAACGGATTTTGCCAAAGGCAAAAAAAACAGGTTTATTGCTCAAGACAGCCCAATAGCCGAAATCAGGAAACTGATGAGTTCCTTTCGTCCTGCTCCGATAAGGGGCCTGCCGCGTTTCTACGGAGGCCTGGTCGGCTATATCGGTTATGAGGCAGTCAGGCAGTTCGAAAAACTGCCGGCTGAAAATAAGGATGAGCTGGGCTTACCGGATTATTCTTTTATGCTTACGGATAATCTATTGATTTTCGACCACATTAATCATAGGATAAATATCCTTTCCAACGTGGATTTAAGGGCACTGGGTAGAAATGCCGGTAACCGGCAGAGAACCGGGGCTTACCAGGAAGCAGCCAGAAAGATAGAACGGATAAAAAAGGAACTGGCCGGCTTCCAACCTGAGCAGGAATGCAGGAGGGATACAGCTGATACGCCCAGGTATCCCAGGATAGATTCTAATTTCAGCCAGGCGGGGTTTTCCCGGATAGTAAATAAGGCCAAGAGGTATATAAAAAGGGGCGACATCATTCAGGTTGTCCTTTCTCAGAGGCTAAAGATAAAGACCGATAAAGAGCCTTTTCAGATATACCGCGACCTGCGCAGCCTCAACCCTTCGCCTTACATGTTTTATCTTAAATTCAGGGACGTCAATTTAATCGGCGCCTCCCCTGAGATGTTCGTGCGCTGCGAAAACCGCAAGGTAGAAACCAGGCCTATTGCCGGCACAAGGCCCCGTTCGGATAATCCCGACAAGGAGGCGAAGTTAGAAAAAGAGCTCTTAAATGACCCCAAGGAGCGCGCAGAGCACATAATGCTGGTTGACCTGGGAAGAAATGACTTAGGCAGGGTTTGCCGGCCAGGCACGGTAAAGGTAAGCGACTTCATGCGCGTAGAGAAATATTCGCACGTGATGCATCTTGTAAGCGAGGTGGAGGGCGTCCTTGACAAGAAATGCGATTCCTATGAGGCACTAAAGGCATGTTTCCCGGCAGGTACGGTTTCAGGCAGCCCCAAGATCCGGGCAATGGAGATAATCGAAGAGTTAGAAAATACCCGGCGGGGCCACTATGCCGGGTGTGTCGGCTATTTCGGTTTTTCCGGCAACCTTGATACCTGTATTACCCTCAGGACCATCTTGCTAAAAAATAAAATTGCCTATATACAGGCAGGCGCGGGCATTGTCGCCGATTCCCAGCCCAAAAGAGAATACCGGGAATCCATGAACAAGGCCATGGCGCTTATCGAAGCAATAGCACAATAACAGAGAGGAGAAGAAATGGCAGTACATATCCGTTTAAGGAGAATCGGAAAAAACCCGAAGAAAAGACCTCATTTCCGCTTATCGGTATTTGACGAAAGAAGGGGCAGGGACAGCCGTTTTATCGAGGAGCTGGGTTATTATATGCCGGCCTCCGGAACAGTCAAGCTGAATAAGGAGCGGATCGCTTACTGGGTTAAAAACGGTGCGCAATTATCCGCTACCGTCAAAAGCCTGGTCAAGAAGTCACAAAAGGAGGCTTAACATGCAGGCAACACCCAACGCTAACATGCTGGTGCAGCTGTTTCCTCTGCTGCTTATATTTGCTATTTTTTATTTCCTCATAATCAGGCCGCAAAAAACAAAGGAAAAAGAGCATCAGAAGATGCTCTCGGCCTTAAAGAAGAACGATGAGGTAGTTACCACCTCCGGCATACACGGCACCGTCATAAACGTCAAGGATAAGACCTTTATCCTGCGCATTGACGATAACGTAAAAGTGGAAATCGAGAAAAACTGCATCTCTTATCTAAAAAAACCAATGGGTAGTGCCCAGGGAAACTAAAAATGGACAAAAAACTCATTTATAAGCTGGTTTTTATCTTTGCGCTCGTGGCCCTGTGCGTTTATTTTGCTTTTCCCCTAGATAAAAGAATAAACCTGGGCCTTGATTTGAGAGGCGGGATGCACCTTTTATTGAAGGTAGATACCAGCCGCCTTAAGAACCAGGCAAAGGAGGACGCAGCTGAGCGTGCCCTAGAGGTCATACGAAACCGCATAGACCAGTTTGGCGTCAGGGAACCATCCATCCAGAGGCAGGGAGAAGACGAAATAGTAGTCCAATTGCCGGGCATAACGGACCGAGAGCGCGCCATAGACCTGATCGGCAAAACCGCACTCCTGGAATTCAAGATTGTTTCGGATGACCCGGCTTTATTAAAAGAGGCGATCGCCGGAAACACACCTGAAGGCTATGAGCTTAAATATGCGCAAGAGGATAACGAGCCGCTATTAGTCTCAAAAGAAGCGGCGCTGACCGGGGACAGCCTGACTAACGCAGAGGTACGCTTTGACCAGAGCCAGTTTAACGAACCGCTTGTAGGTCTGCGATTTAATAGCGAAGGGGCGAAAAAATTCAGCCAGATTACTACTGATAACGTCGGAAAAAGGCTGGCTATCATATTGGACGGCAAGGTCCAATCCGCTCCGCGCATAAGGGAGGCTATCCCTTCCGGTGAGGCAGTGATTACCGGAAGGTTTACCCCGGAACAGGCCCAGGACCTGGCTTTGATCTTAAGGGTAGGCGCGCTTCCCGCACCCATGTATATAGAGGAAGAAAGGACTATCGGCCCGCTTTTAGGCCAGGATTCCATCAATAAAGGGATTAAAGCCAGTGTTATCGGAGGCGCATGCGTCTTGATTTTTATGGCGCTATATTATCTTATAGCGGGTATTGTGGCCAATATCGCCTTGCTGTTGAACTTTTTGATGATACTTGGAGGCCTAGGCCTTTTACCGTTATTATTCCCGGGAGTATCCGCTACCCTTACGCTTCCGGGTATCGCAGGCATTGCCCTGTCTTTAGGCATGGCGGTTGACGCCAATGTGCTTATATACGAGCGTATCAGGGAAGAGATGGCTTCCGGGAAATCGTTACGCCTGGCAATTTCCAACGGCTACTCCAGGGCATTTTCCGCGATATTGGATTCCAACCTGACTACCTTGGTAGCGGCGTTCCTGTTATTCCAGTTTGGCACAGGCCCTATCCGCGGCTTCGCGGTTACCCTGACCATAGGTCTTATTGCCAGCATGTTTACCGCCATATTCGTAACCAGGGCATTATTTGAATTAATGGTAAACCTGGGCCTGCTTAAGAATCTGCGCATGCTGCAGCTGATCAAAGAAACAAAAATCGACTTTATCGGCAAAAGAAAGATCTGTTATGCGCTTTCCGTAATTGTGATTGCGGCGGGTCTGGTAATGTACTTTAAAAAAGGTAAAGAGGCCTACGGCATAGATTTCATGGGAGGGCAACTCCAGGAATACAGCTTTAAGACGCCCGTGCAGATAGATAAGTTAAGGCTATTGCTTAAGGATATGGGCCTAGCTTCGGCATCCATACAGCAATTCAAGGATAACCCGCGGCTGGTGCTTATACGCACCAGTGAAGACAAGAACCAAATACTTACCGATAAATTGCGCCAGAGCTTTCCCGATGACGACATCCAGATACTGCGCATTGAAAGGGTTGGTCCTGCCGCAGGCAGGCACCTGCAGGCCAAGGCGCTGTATGCCCTTATCTGGTCATTGGTAGGCATACTGGTTTATGTCGCTTTCAGGTTCAAGCATATAAATTTTGCCATTGCCGGCGTAATCGCCCTTTTGCACGACGTGCTGGTGGCATTCGGCCTTTTGGTTTTAACCGGCAGGCAGATAGACCTCTTAAGCATCACCGCCTTCTTGACAATAGCCGGTTATTCTATCAATGACACCATCGTAATCTATGACCGGGTAAGAGAGAACAGCAGGCTGCTCAAAAAAATAAAACTCTACGACCTGATCAACCTAAGCGTGAACCAGACCCTGGGAAGGACACTGCTTACTTCCGGTGTAACGCTGCTTACGGTATTTGCCATCTTTTTTTATGGCGGAGAAGTCTTAAGCAACTTTGCCTTTGCGCTCCTGGTGGGTTTTGTCTCCGGCGTTTACTCCACGGTCTACATAGCTTCGCCTTTGGTGCTCTTCTGGTCAGGCAGAAAATCGGCATCCCGCGTTTAACGCATGTTTAAGGCCCTGAAGATATACGAGGGCGCAGAGATCCAGCTGGAACATATTTTAAAAGAACTGGCTGATTTCGGTTATCTGCGCCAGGAAAAAGTCGCCGAAGAAGGCGACTTTGCCCGCCGCGGCAGCATTATTGACATCTTTCCTTTTGCGTTTGAATTACCCATCCGCATAGAGCTGGATATCGACAAGATATCTTCCATAAAGACATTCGACCCCGAAACGCAGAACCCCCTCTGGGAACACAAATCCGCAATCGTCCTGCCTTTCAAGAGGACGCACCGCCTAAAAACAATTCCCTTCAGAGAAGAATTTCCGGTAGAAAGCTTCCTTGACCTTAATCCCGGGGATTACGTCGTACATACGGAACACGGCATAGGCAGGTTCCTGGGATTCAATAAAATCAAGGTCAAGAACGAGCTCAAGGACCACCTGGTAATAGAGTACGAGGCCAACGAAAAACTCTATGTTCCTGTTGAAGCCATGCACCTGGTCCAGAAATATATCGCTTTCCAGGTACGCAGGCCAAAGCTTTATCGCCTCGGGACCAAGGAATGGCAAAGGGATAAGGCAAGGGCCAGAAAAGGAATACAGAAATTGGCCTGGGAATTATTGTCGGTTGAGGCCATGCGTATGAGCCTATTAGGCTTTGCCTTCTCCAGGGATACGGAATGGCAGAAGGAGTTTGAGTCGCGCTTTCCTTTTAAGGAAACCCCTGACCAGTTGAAGGCAACCGCGGAAGTAAAAAAAGATATGGAGTCGCCAAGGCCTATGGACCGGCTGCTTTGCGGAGATGTGGGTTATGGCAAGACCGAGGTAGCCATGCGCGCTGCCTTTAAGACGGTGATGAGCAATAAACAGGTGGCATACCTGGTCCCCACCACTATCCTGGCAGAGCAGCATCTGGTTAATTTTACGTTGCGCCTGGAAGGGTTTCCCGTAAACGTCCAGATGCTTTCCAGGTTCCGCAGCCAAGCCCAACAGAAGCGGATAATCGAAGAGGTTTCCAGCGGAAAAGTGGATATTGTCATCGGCACGCACAGGCTTTTGTCAGAAGACATAAGATTCAAGGATTTGGGGCTGTTGATCATAGACGAAGAGCAGCGTTTCGGGGTAAAAGCCAAAGAAAAATTAAAGGCAATGCGCCTGACTACCGATGTCCTGACCCTTACCGCCACCCCCATACCGCGCACCCTATATATGAGCCTGATGGGAGCCAAGGACCTGTCCGTTATAAATACCCCGCCGCAAAACCGGTTGCCTATTAAAACAACTGTGGTAGAATATGACGAAGAGATCATCCAGCAGGCCATCCTCAAGGAGCTTAACCGCAAAGGCCAGGTTTATTTCGTGCACAACCGCATTATGGACCTGGAAAAACTAAGGGACAGGATTGCCAGGCTCCTGCCGCAAGATACAAAAACCGCGATTGCCCACGGCCAGATGCCGGCAAAATACCTGGAAGAGGTAATGGCTGATTTTCTGGAAGGAAAGATCCGGGTCCTCTTTTGCACAATGATCATAGAAGCAGGCATAGATATACCCAACGTCAATACCATCATTCTCAATAACGCGCAGGCCTTCGGCCTTTCTGATCTGCATCAGCTGCGCGGCAGGGTAGGCAGGTTCGACAGGCCCGCCTATGCCTATTTTATAATCCCGAGGAACGAGGTTATCGATAGCGACGCCAAGAAAAGGCTGGATGCCATCCAGGAGTTTAGCCAGTTAGGGGCGGGTTTTAGCATCGCGATGGAAGACCTGGAAATACGCGGGGCAGGCAACCTGCTGGGACACCAGCAGCACGGCTTTATCGCAGCGGTAGGGTTTGACCTTTATTGCCGTCTTTTAAGGGAAGCGATAGGTAATTTCAAAAAAACCATATTTAAGGAGTAAAAAAATGAGGTTACAAACGTTACGTAAGTTACAAAGGTTAAGAAAGTTACCTATTGCAATATTCGCAACTTTCTTAACTTTCTTAACATTTTTAACATTCCCAACATTTGCCGAAGATAAAATTGTCGCCGTAGTCAACAATGAGGTAATTACCCAGAAGGACCTGAATGAGTTTCTGGCATTTACGCGTATGGAGCTATCCACGGAATATAAAGGAAGGGAGCTGGAAACAAAGATCCAGACCATGAAGCTGGACTTACTGGAGAGGCTCATCGAAGACAGACTGATCCTCCAGGAGGCAAAGAAAAGCAATATAAATATCAACCAGGAAAGGATAAAGGCCAGGCTGGAAGAGATAAAGAAGAACTATCGTTCGGAAACCGACTTTCAGAATGCCATTGTCAAACAGGGAATTACGCAGGCGGACATAGAAAACAAGATAAGAGAACAATTCTTGATGTTCTCCATCATAGAGGAAAAGATAAAGAACAAGATAGTCATAAACCCCAATGAGATCACCGCTTTTTACGAAAAGAACAGCGGGCAGTTCAGTACGCCTCAAGAACGCACTTTCGAATTCCTGGGTTTTACAAGCGAGACGGATGCAAGACAGGCATACATGGAACTGAAGCGGCAGACACTAACCACCAAAGAAGTATCCGAGAAATTCGGCGCATCCTTCAATCAGATAACAGCCAAGGGGTCAGGCCAATTAAAGAAGGAGATAGAGGGGTCCGTGTTTGCGCTCGAGCCGGGCGAGATATCGCAGCCGGTGAAAATAGGCGATAATTTCTACGTCTTCAAACTGGATAGTATAAGCGCCAGCCGAAAATTAAGCCTTCCCGAAGTCCAGGAGCGCATAAGCAGCCTGCTTCTGGAAACCAAGATGCAGGAAAAGATGGCCAAGTGGCTTGATGAACTCAAGAAAAATTCCTACATTAAAATCGCCCAATAAAATGATCAGGCTCGGAATTACCATGGGTGACCCTTCGGGAATAGGCCCGGAGATTATTGCCAAGGCCCTCGCCCAAGTTGAGGATTTGGCGGATATTACGGTGATCGGCGACAGGCGGATATTCAATATCTCTTCGCCAACTGCCCGCCGGATATCAACTGTAAAATTTGTGGACCTGGATAATGTCAGCCGGAGCAATTTCAGGTTCGGAAGAGTAGCTTGCGGATACGGAAAGGCATCCATAGAATATCTGGAGTGCGCCTTGCGTATGATAAAGCAGGGCTTGTTGGATTGCCTGGTAACCGCACCCGTATCAAAGGAGGCAATCAGCCGCTCGGGTTGCAGGCTCACAGGACACACCGAATATCTGGCCAGGCATACACAAACCAAAGATTACGCGATGATGCTTTTAAACGGTAAATTGAGGTTCGGCCTGGTCAGCCGCCATATCCCTATAAAAAAAGTCAGCCATGCCGTCAATAAACAGGAGCTCCTCAAGGCTGCGAAGCTTTCCTATCTGGCCTTAAAAGAGCTTTTTTCTCTTGCCCATCCGCGTCTTATCGCCTGCGGTTTAAACCCGCATGCTTCCGATAACGGGTTATTGGGTGAAGAGGAGAACAAGATAATTAAACCCGCTTTGCTTAAATTAAGAAAATCCGGCATCCCAATAGAAGGGCCTAAGCCGGCAGATGTGGCGATTATGCAGATGAACCAGGGCAGCTATGACTGCGCAATCGCGATGTACCATGACCAGGCCCTGATTGCCTTGAAGATGTTCAATCCGGAGCGGGGCGTAAACCTTACCGCGGGTCTGCCTTTCGTCAGGACATCCCCTTTGCACGGCACAGCCTTCGATATCGCAGGCAAAAACCTCGCCAAGCCGGATTCACTTATAGAAGCAATTAAGCTTGCAGTCAAATGCGCCCTAAACCAAAGAAGAGCTTAGGCCAGAATTTCTTAACCGACCCTAATATACGCAGAAAGATTGTCCAGGTCTGTTGTTTTGATGCCGAAGATTCAATCCTGGAAATAGGACCGGGGTACGGGGAAATCACGGAGATTATTGCCGCAAGGGTAAAAAAGTTAGTCGCTGTCGAGATAGACCGAGTATTATACGAGAAGCTCAAAGAGCGACTGGGCAGGCTGCCCAATATTATTATTCTCAAGGCGGATATCCTGAAAGCTGACCCGAAGAGGCTCTTTCCGGAAGAGAAAGGAAAGATCAAGGTATTCGGAAATATCCCTTATTATATCTCCAGCCCGATTATAGAATATCTTATCAGCAATAGGGGGATGTTTTCGGATATATTTCTTACCGTGCAGAAGGAATTCGGCCGGCGTATCGCAGCCAAGCCCGGCACAAAGGATTACGGGTCTTTTAGCTGCTTTGTGCAATATTTTACCAGGCCAAGCATAATCTTCGAGATAAAAAGGGGTTGTTTTTATCCTGCGCCGAAAGTGGATTCCGTGCTGCTGCGCCTTTTGCCACGGGAACATCCTGCTGTAAAGGTAGACGACGAGGAGCATTTTTTTAATATTATCAGGCATGCATTCGGCCAGCGCAGAAAGACACTGCGCAACAGCCTAAAGGATATAGTGTCCTCAGATACCCTGGATAGATTCTTCCAGACACAAGATATAGACTTTAACATCCGTCCGGAATGTTTAAGCCTGCATCATTTCGCCGCACTATCTAACCTCGCCGCAGGAGGCCGGCGCACCGGCCAATTCCCGCAGAAGGTGAGATACTTGCCCATCATTTAGGGCAAGGTACCGATATGGCCGGGTGCCAACATTAACAATACGGGATAATCGATATATAGGGGTCCCTGCTTCTCCTTGCGAAAAAATATGAAAAAAACATTGACAAATATTTTTTTTTATGTATACTTTATAATCTAACTCTAATCCGTAACCTAATTCTACACAAGTAGTAGAAGCAAGTTAGACGAAAAGAGAATTTGTAAAAATTCTAGGTGGGATTTTTTTTACTTTTTAAGTCTTATATTAGTAGTATTATACGATCGACCGAGCGCGTCCATATGCTGGAGTAGCTCAGTCGGTAGAGCACGTCCTTGGTAAGGACGGGGTCACGGGTTCAATTCCCGTCTCCAGCTTAAAAAAAAGAAGCCGGACCTAAAACAATGCGAGAGATTATCACTTTAGAGTGCACCGTTTGCAAGAACAGGAATTACACCGATAAAAAAAACAAGAAGACACACCAGGACAGGCTGGAGACAAACAAATTTTGCAGGTTTTGTCATAAACACACTCCCCATAAAGAAATCAAATAAAATTAGGGGTGTCGGTTAACTGGTAAACCACTGGTCTCCAAAACCAGCACTGGGGGTTCAAGTCCCTCCGCCCCTGCGGAATTGAAAGTGCGGGACGAATCCTGCAGCTTATGCGGTTTTTTTGCAGGGAAGACGAAGAAAAGTGAATATTTTCAAGAAAATAGGCAAGTTTATCCAGGAAGTCAAGCAGGAGTTAACAAAGGTATCATGGTCAACCAGAGAGGAATTAATCGGAGCAACCTTCGTAGTCATATCCGTAACCGCAATACTGGCGGTCTTCATCGGCTGCGTCGACCTTCTGCTCTCCAAAGTCCTCAGTTTAATGTTTAAATGAAGAATTGGTACGTCGTCCATACTCAAACAGGCCTCGAAGATAAGGTGAAGTCAGCCCTGGAAAACCGGCTTTCGGCTTCAGCCGATATGCAGCCATTGGTCACCAGGGTGATTATACCTACCGAACAGGTCTCTGAAGTACGGCTGGGCAAAAAGAAAATCTCCCAGAGAAAATTCTTTCCCGGCTACATACTAGTAGAAATGGAACTAAACGAACAAACCTACCTGTTTATCAAATCCACTCCCGGCGTAACCGGTTTCATCGGATTGGGCAAAAAACCCATGCCGCTGCCTCCGGAAGAGGTCAGCAATATTTTAAAAAGGACAGAGGCCACTACCGTTAAGCCAAGCCCGAAAATAGTTTTTGAAAAGGGCGAGGCGGTCAGGGTCACGGAAGGCCCCTTTGAGAACTTTAACGGGACAATCGACGAGATACACCCGGAAAAAGGCAAGCTTAAGGTAAACGTTTCTATTTTTGGAAGATCCACCCCTGTTGAACTTGAGTATTGGCAGGTAGAGAAAATATAACGCTATGGCAAAGAAAATAACCGCACAGATAAAGCTTTACGTTCCGGCAGGCCAGGCAAACCCTGCGCCTCCGGTAGGGCCTGCACTTGGCCAGCACGGCGTAAATATCATGCAGTTCTGCAAACAGTTCAATGATCAGACTAAAGGCAGGGAAGGCCTGATATTACCGGCTATCATCAGCGTCTATGAAGACAGAACTTTTAGTTTTATCATAAAGAGCCCGCCCTCCTCGGTACTTATCAAAAGGGCGGCGAACCTCGCCAAGGCCTCCGGTACGGCGGGAAAAGAGGTAATCGGGAAAATAACCGTCAAGCAGGTAGAGGAGATTGCCAAGTTAAAGATGAAGGACCTGAATACCTCTGACCTTAAACAGGCGATCAGGATTATATCAGGCACTTGCCGCAGCATGGGCATACAGGTAGAAGGGTAATCTATGAAAATCCGCAGCAAAAGATATAAGGAATCGGAAAAGGCGATAGACAGGACAAAGGCCTATTCCCTCAAAGAGGCGATCAGCTTGCTGAAGAAGGCCAAACCCACTAAATTTGATGAATCCGTAGACCTGCATTTTTCCCTTAATGTCGATTCCAAAAAATCAGACCAGATGGTGCGCGGTACCGTAGTGCTGCCCCACGGAACCGGAAAAAAAGTCGTGGTTGCTGTTTTCTGCAAAGGCGAACACGAAAAACAGGCAAAGGAAGCAGGGGCTGATTTTGTGGGCGGAGCTGATTTGATTGAAAAGGTAGCCGGCGGTTTCCTGGGTTTTGATTGCGCGGTAGCCACCCCGGAACTGATGAAGGACTTAAGCAAATTAGGCAAGGTCCTGGGGCCGCGGGGGCTTATGCCCAGCCCCAAGACAGGTACCGTCACCAACGACGTAGTCAAGGCCATAGAGGACGTTAAAAAGGGTAAAGTGGAATTCAGGGTGGATAAACAGGCAGGGATGCATCTTTCGGTAGGAAAGATATCGTTTACGGAAGATAAGATACTTGAGAATGCCTCCCGCGTAGTTGAGGCCCTGAATGATGCAAAACCAGCATCGATAAAGGGAAAATTCGTCAGGAGTCTTTCTATCTCTACGACCATGAACCCCGGGGTCAGGATTTCCATATAAAATGAAAAAAATCGGCTTAGTAATCAAAGAGGCTTCGGAAAAGAGGATAAAGGAAAACCTAAAAGATGCCTCAGGGGTTTTTGTCATAATGTATTCCGGGGTGTCCAGCCCGGATATGTCCGGCTTAAGGCAATCATTGAAGCTGGCCAAGGCAGACCTCTTTGTGGTAAAGAACAGCGTTGCCAGGATAGCCCTTAAGTCTTCCGGATTAGAAACGCTTCTTCCTGTAGTCCAGGGGCCCTGCGGCCTGGTATTTACCAAAGAAGAAGCTGCGGATATTTCCAAGGTCCTTTATAATTTCGCAAAAGAACATAACAACCTGAAATTGGAAGGCGGCTGCTTAAAGGACAAAATAATCAGCGGCAAAGATATTGAAACCATGGCTAAATTGCCCGGCAAGGATATGTTGCGCGCCCAGGTAGCCGGGGCATTAAAATCCCCGATAAACGGGCTGGTATTTGTCTTAAGCGGGACCCTAAAGAAGCTGGTAATCTGCTTGGACCAAATAAAACAAAAAAAGACTTAATATTGGATATCCGCCAAAAAACCTTGGCGGATTTAATTCGTCCCGCAAAGTTGAAAGGGACTCATTAAAGGAGGAAAACAAAATGGCGGAGAAAATGGAAGAATTAATCAAATCTATAGAAAGCATGACGGTCTTGGAGCTTTCGGATTTGGTCAAGGCGCTGGAAGAAAAATTCGGGGTCAGCGCAAATATGCCCATGATGGCAGCTGCTGCACCCGGGGCTGCTGCGGCCCAAGGTGCGCCTGCTGCTGAAGAAAAAAGCACCTTTACCGTAGTCCTGGCTAATGCAGGAGCCAATAAAATCGCGGTCATCAAGGAAGTAAGGACGATGACCTCGCTGGGCTTAAAGGAAGCCAAGGACCTGGTTGATGCAGCTCCTAAACCGATAAAAGAAGGCGTTCCTAAAGAGGAAGCCGAAGAAATGAAAAAGAAGCTGGTTGCTGTAGGGGCTACCGTAGAATTAAAATAATAACCCCGTAATTCGTAATCCGCAATTGGCTACAAGCTAAAAATTACGGTTTACGATTTACGAATTACGATTTACGAAAAATATGATAAAACGCAAGAGTTTTGCCAAATTAAAAGAGGTTTACGAACTGCCTAATTTTCTGGACGTGCAGGTCGAGGCCTACAAGGAATTCCTACAAATAGATACGCCTGTGCAGGAAAGGAAACTCCAGGGTTTACAGGAGGTCTTCAGCGAAATATTTCCTCTTGAAAACGCAAATCGCACCGTAAAGATAGACTTCATCAGTTATACCCTGGGTAAACCCAAATACGACCTGCCAGAGTCCAAAAGAAGGTCCCTTACTTATGCCTCGCCGCTCAAAGTAAGGTTCAGGCTTACTACCCCAAAGGAAACAAAAGAGCAGGACGCCTATTTCGGCGATATGCCGCTTATGACCGATACCGGGACATTCATCATAAACGGAGACGAAAGGGTAGTGGTGAGCCAATTGCAGCGTTCTCCCGGCGTATCCTTCGAAGAAGAAGACCATCCTACGGGAAAAAAGATATTTTACGGCCGCGTCATCCCTTATAGGGGCGCCTGGCTTGAATTTAAATACGACCTTACCGAAACAATCATAGCGTATGTAGACAGAAGAAGGAATTTCCCCGCCACGCAGCTTTTAAGGATACTCGGTTATTCCACGGACCAGGAGATAATTTCCGCTTTCGGTAAAGAACACCCCGAAATACTCAATACCCTCAAAAAAGACTACACCAAGAACAAAGAAGAGGCATACCTAGATTTTTACCGTAAGATGAGGCCTACTGAGCCGGCATCCAAGGAATCCGCGGAAGCACTGTTCTACAGGCTCTTTTTTGACCCTGCCAGATACGACCTGGAAAAGGTAGGCAGATTTATTCTCAATAGAAAATTAGGCATGGATGTTTCCCTGGATAAAAGGATACTTGATTCGGAAACGGTAATAAAGGTAATAGAATACCTTATCGGCCTTAAGGAAGGCACGGGAAGAATAGACGATATAGACCACCTGGGAAACCGCAGGGTAAAGACCGTAGGAGAGCTTGTCCAAAACCAGGTCAGGATAGGCCTGGCAAGGGTCGAACGTTCCATCCGCGAAAGATTAGGGATCCTGGGAGATTTTGATAACCTTAACGTCCATTACCTGGTAAACTCCAAGCTATTATCCAACCAAATCCGCGATTTCTTTGCCCGCAGCCAGCTATCCCAGTTTATGGACCAGGTGAATCCCCTGTCCGAACTTACGCATAAAAGAAGGTTAAGCGCCTTAGGGCCAGGAGGCCTGTCAAGGGAAAGGGCGGGTTTTGAGGTCAGGGATATACATTCCTCGCATTACGGAAGGGTTTGCCCCATAGAAACTCCGGAAGGACCGAATATCGGCCTTATCTCCTCCCTGACAACCTATGCAAAAGTAAATCCGCTGGGTTTACTGGAAACGCCATACCGGAAGGTAGAAGACGGCAAGGTTACCAGAAAAATAGATTACCTTACAGCTGATATAGAAGAAAACAAGATCATTGCCCAGGCAAATGTCCCACTTGATACGGACGGCACTTTCCAGGATAAAGACGTATCCTGCCGCTACCGCGGAGATTTCCCCAAGGTTGCACCGAAACAGGTGGAATATATGGACGTCTCCCCGAAACAGCTTGTTTCCGTGGCTGCGTCCCTGGTGCCCTTCCTTGAGCACGATGATGCCAACCGTGCCCTGATGGGTGCAAACATGCAGAGACAGGCAGTTCCCCTGATGATTACGCAAGAACCCCTCGTAGGCACCGAGATGGAGGCTAAGGTGGCGCGTGATTCCGGCACCGTGGTAATAGCCCAGGAATCCGGAAAGGTCACCAATGTGGATGCCCACTCAATCACCATAGGCAAACACATCTATCATCTGATAAAGTTTGCGCGTACCAACGCCGATACCTGTTTCAACCAGAGGCCCTTGGTCAAGCTGGGCGAATATGTTGAAAAGGGACAGATTATTGCTGACGGCATGAGCACTAAAAACGGGGAGCTGGCATTGGGCAAAAACGCGCTTTGCGCATTCCTGCCCTGGAGAGGATACAACTTTGAAGATGCTATCCTTATCAGCGAAAAGCTGGTCAAGGAAGACACCCTTACCTCAATACATGTAGAAGAATTCGAGATTGAAGCAACAGAAACCCGCCTGGGAAACGAAGAGATAACCCGCGATATCCCCAATGTAAGCGAAGAATCATTGAGAAACCTTGACGAAAACGGAATAATCCGATTAGGGGCAGAGGTCGCTCCCGGAGACATATTAGTAGGTAAGGTTACGCCTAAAACCGAATCGGAGCTATCTCCAGAAGAAAGGCTCTTAAGGGCAATCTTCGGAGAAAAGGCAGGAGATGTACGCGATACCTCATTAATCGTGCCTCCCGGAGTAGAAGGGGTGGTAGTAGACGTACACGTCTTTCAGAGGAAGGACCGCGGCAGGAAATCCAAAGAGGAAAAAAGCAAGGAACTGGCAAAGATTAAAGAGCTGCGCGCCTACTACAAACAAGAGATAGAATTCATCCAGACAGAAAAAATCAACCGTTTAAGCCAGTTATTGGGTGCAGACAAGAAGAAACTGGAGAAGGTAAATCTGGACGACAACGAAGAGGCAAAGATACTCTCCGACTCCTTTGACGAACAGATCCAGGACCTGCTTAGCGAGCAGGAACAGGAGATAGAGAAGGTAAGGAGGGGAGACGAGCTTCCTACCGGAGTACTCAAGAGAGTCGTGGTATACGTTGCCACAAAGCGTAAATTAGCAGAAGGCGACAAATTAGCAGGAAGACACGGCAATAAGGGTGTAGTGGCGCGCATAGTGCCGGAAGAGGATATGCCATTTTTAGCAGACGGTACACCCATTGAGGTTGTGTTAAACCCGCTTGGCGTACCGTCGCGTATGAATGTCGGACAGATACTGGAGGCGCATCTGGGATGGGCTGCCAAGGCACTGGGATTAAACGTAAGCTGCCCTGTTTTTGACGGTGCCCTGGAATCGGAAATCAAAGAGATGCTAAAGAAGGCGGGTCTGCCGGAAGAAGGCAAAATCCACCTATATGACGGATACACAGGTGACCGCTTTGACCAGAAAATTACTGTCGGTTACCTATATATAATGAAGCTGGTGCACCTGGTTGACGAAAAGATACATGCCCGTTCCATCGGGCCGTATTCGCTGGTCACCCAGCAGCCATTGGGCGGCAAGGCCCAGTTTGGAGGCCAACGCTTAGGCGAAATGGAAGTATGGGCGCTGGAGGCCTACGGCGCAGCGTTTACCCTGCAGGAAATGCTCACCGTAAAGAGCGACGACGTTGCCGGCAGGACGCGTATCTACGAGGCAATAGTAAAAGGCGAACAGAGACTTACCCACGGGACTCCTGAATCCTTCAATGTCTTAATCAAGGAATTACAGGGGCTGGGGTTAGACATAAAAACGGAAAAAATAAAATGATGGACGAAATCATTGCATTTGACAGTATTTCGATAAAGATCGCCTCAAGCACAATCATAAGGTCCTGGTCAAAGGGAGAGGTCAAAAAAGCAGAAACCATTAATTACCGCACCCTCAAGCCGGAAAAAGACGGCCTGTTTTGCGAAAAGATCTTCGGGCCCGTGCGCGACTGGGAATGTAACTGCGGTAAATATAAGGGAATTAAATTCAAGGGGATTACCTGCGACCGCTGCGGCGTTACCGTTGACCGTTCTTCTGTAAGAAGAGAACGCATGGGCCATATTGAACTGGCCACGCCCGTTACGCATATATGGTTTTTCAAATCCGTGCCCAGCAGAATGTCTGCCCTGCTGGATTTAACCGTAAGAGAGCTCGAAAAGATAATATACTACGAAGAATACGTTGTGGTTGACCCCGGCACTACGCCTTTGAAAAAGAGGGAACTGCTTACCGAAGAAAAATACCAGGAGGCACTTGCCAAATACGGACAGAATTTCAAGGCGCGCATAGGCGCAGAGGCAATGCGCGAGCTTTTTAAGGGACTGGACTTAGATACCTACTGCCGTAAATTACGCAGAGACCTGGAAAAATCAAAAGAATCCCTGAATAACCGCAAGATACTCAAAACCCTCAAAATCGTAGAGGATTTCAAAAAATCAGGCAACCAGCCTGAATGGATGGTTCTGGAAGTCATACCGGTCATACCCCCGGATCTAAGACCACTGGTGCCCCTGGACGGAGGAAGATTTGCCACCTCTGACCTGAATGACCTATACCGCAGGGTAATCAACCGGAATAACCGCCTCAAAAAACTGATAGAGCTTAACGCCCCGGAAATAATCATTCGCAATGAACGCAGGATGCTCCAGGAGGCAGTAGATGCCCTTCTTGATAACGGACGCCACGGCAGACCCGTAGTCGGACCGAACAACCGTCCCTTAAAATCCCTTTCCGATATGCTTAAGGGAAAACAGGGCAGGTTCAGACAAAACCTTCTGGGAAAACGCGTGGATTATTCCGGACGTTCCGTAATCGTAGTCGGCCCTTACCTGAAACTAAATGAATGCGGGCTCCCCAAGCAGATGGCCCTGGAACTGTTTGAACCCTTTATTATTAAGAAATTAAGAGAAAAAGGTTTTGTACATACCATTAAAGGGGCCCGGCGTATGGTCGAGCGCGGCAAGATTGAGGTTTGGGATATACTGGACGAGGTAATAAAGGACCACCCGGTACTCTTAAACCGTGCGCCTACCCTGCACCGGCTTGGTATCCAGGCATTCCAGCCCATGCTGGTCGAAGGAAAGGCAATAAAGATACATCCCCTGGTCTGCACCGCCTTTAATGCCGATTTCGACGGAGACCAGATGGCAGTACACGTGCCTTTATCGCTGGAGTCACAGATAGAAGCATCTATTTTGATGTCTTCGGTCAACAACGTTTTTTCTCCGGCAGACGGTAGGCCGATAATAACCCCTACCCAGGATATAGTCTTGGGTGTTTCCTACCTTACAAAAGAAAAACCGCACGCCATAGGCGAAGGCAAGACCTTCGGTACTTTTGACGAAGTGGTGATCGCCTATGAGGATAAAGCCGTGGAATTGCATGCCAGGATAAAGCTACGCGTGGAAAAACTCTTTGATTTTGACGAGAAGAAGGTCATAAACGAAAAAAAGATAATCGAGACTACCCCCGGAAGGGTCATATTGAACCAGCAGCTGCCGGAAGATTTCGGTTTTGTAAACCGCGAATTAAACAAGTCGAAGCTGGGAGAAGTAGTCTCTGACTGCTATAAGCGTTTCGGGCACCAACGTACCGTAAAGCTCCTGGACGATATAAAAACGCTGGGGTTTGAATTCGCCACTATAGGAGGCATATCCATCGGTATTGACGACTTAAAGATCCCTTCTACCAAACCGGAGGCCCTGAAAGAGGCAAAGTCTGAAGTAGCCAAGGTAGAGGACCAGTACCGCAAAGGCGTGATTACCGACCGCGAACGTTATAATAAGGTCATCGATATCTGGACACATACCACGGATAAGGTTTCTGACCTGCTTTTTAAAGAAATGGAGCCGTTTAACCCCATATTCATGATGGCGGATTCCGGCGCTAGAGGTTCCCGGCTGCAGGTAAGGCAGTTGGCCGGGATGCGCGGGTTAATGGCAAAGCCTTCCGGAGAAATCATTGAAAACCCGATTACCGCTAATTTCCGGGAAGGCCTGACCGTGCTTGAATATTTCATTTCCACTCACGGCGCGCGCAAAGGTCTGGCAGATACCGCCTTAAAGACTGCGGATGCCGGATATCTTACACGCAGGCTCGTAGACGTAACCCAAGAAGTGATTATTTGCGAAGACGACTGCGGCACCTTAAACGGCATTACCATTTCCGCTATCATCGAAGGGGATGAAGTCGTGGTCAGCCTCAAGGACCGTATTGTAGGAAGGGTGGCCCTGGATAATATCGTGGATATCATTACCGATGAAACAATAGTCCAGCAGGGAGAAGAGATAAGCGAAGAAAAGGCGGAGATGGTGGAGAAGCTGGGGATAGAAAAGATACGTATCCGCAGCGTGCTTACCTGCGAATCCGGACGCGGCGTCTGCATAAAATGCTACGGCAGGAACCTGGCTACGGGAAAACTGGCCGAACCGGGGGATGCGGTAGGTATAATTGCCGCGCAGAGTATAGGAGAACCCGGGACCCAGCTGACCATGAGGACCTTCCATATCGGAGGTACTGCCTCAAGGACAGTTGAGCAGTCATTCCTTAAATCCAAAAATAAGGGTCTCATAAAGTACCATAATTTAAGGGTGACTCCGAAAAACAAGGAATTCGTGGTACTCAACCGTAACGGATCCATCAGCATCAATGATAAGCAGAGCAGGGAGCTTGAGCGTTACCCCGTACCTCAAGGTGCTTTTATCAGTTTTGCCGACGGTGAGGAAGTCCCGAAGGGCGTGGCATTTATACGTTGGGATCCCTATACCCTACCCATTCTGACAGAGGTTTCCGGCCAGGTCAAATTCGAAGACCTGCGCGAAGACATAACGGTCAGGGAAGAAACCAATCCCGTTACCAAATTAACCGAAAGGGTCGTAGTAGAGCATAAACCGGAATATCAACCGCAGATCGTCATTCTTGATGAAGCAAAGGAGATATCCGGTATTTATCCCATACCCATCGGTTCGCATATCATGGTCAAAGACGGCCAGAAGATCGACGCCGGTGAAATGCTCGCAAAGATCCCGCGGCTCGTAGTAAAAACCAGGGATATTACCGGAGGTCTTCCGAGAGTAGCAGAGCTCTTTGAAGCCAGAAGGCCAAAAGACCCCGCTATTATCAGCGAAATAGACGGATTCGTGGAGTTCGGCCAAAGCAAAAAAGGGCAAAGGCTCATCATCGTAAAATCCGCAACCGGAATGCAACGCGAATATGTCATGCCACACGGCAAGCACCCGAACGTCTATAAAGGTGACAGGGTTGACGCGGGACAACAGTTGACCGACGGGCCCGTAGTCTTGCAGGACATCCTGAGGGTCTGCGGCGACAAGATCCTGCAGGAATATCTGGTTAATGAAGTTCAAGAGGTCTATCGTCTACAGGGCGTACGCATAAACGATAAGCATATAGAATTGATTATCAGGCAGATGCTTAAAAAGGTAAGGATAGAGGATCCCGGCGATACGGAATTCCTGGCTACCCAGCAGGTAGATAAATGGAAATTCCAGAAAGAAAATGCCAGGGTAATCAAAAAGGGAGGCAAGCCCGCACAGGCAACTCCGCTTCTATTGGGCATAACCAAGGCGTCACTCACTACCGAAAGCTTTATTTCCGCCGCCAGTTTCCAGGAGACAACCCGCGTTTTGACCGAAGCAGCTACTTCCGGCAAGCACGATGAATTGTTCGGGCTCAAAGAGAACGTCATCGTAGGACACTTAATCCCTGCGGGAACGGGTTTTCGCCAGCATAGAGACATAGAGATGGTCAAATCCACTGGCAGCGAGGTTGAAAAAGAGACAGTCAGGTCGGAGAGTAAGGAGAGTTAAATGCCCACAATTGCACAACTGATCAGATTAGGGAGGGTCTCAAAAAAGAAGAAATCAAAATCTCCGGCATTAAAAGGATGCCCTCAAAGAAGAGGGGTATGCCTTCAGGTAAGGACCATGACCCCCAAAAAACCAAATTCTGCCTTAAGAAAGATTGCCAGGGTAAGGTTGACTACGGGTATAGAGGTAACATCCTATATACCGGGAGAAGGGCATAACCTGCAGGAGCATTCCATTGTATTGGTAAGAGGAGGAAGGGTAAAAGACCTGCCCGGCGTGAGGTATCATATCGTCAGGGGGACGCTGGATGCCGCTGGGGTAAATCAGCGCAAAAAATCACGTTCAAAATACGGAGCAAAGAGGCCAAAATAGTAACTGGTGGGTGGTTGATTGGTGATTATACCAATTAACAAATTAACCAATTAACAAATTAACCAAACATGAGACGAAGAAGAGTACTGAATAAAGTAGTCCTGACTGACCCAAAATTTAACAGCCCCATCATAGGCAAGTTCATAAATATGCTTATGATAAAAGGCAAAAAGTCCATAGCCGAAAGAATGGTCTATGGGGCCTTTGAGACGGTTAAGAAACAGTTAAACGAACCGGATGCCTTAAAGGTCTTCTATAAAGCGATAGACAATGCCAGGCCTAGATTAGAGGTTAAGCCGCGCAGGGTCGGAGGCGCCACATATCAGGTCCCGATCGAGGTCAGGCAGGAACGCGGGACTTCCATCGCATTAAGATGGATACGTGATTTTGCCAAGAATAAAAAGGGCAAATCCATGAAGGACAAGCTGGCTGATGAAATAATCGCCGCTTACAAGGGTGAAGGCAGCGCCATAAAAAAGAGGGATGATACTCATAAGATGGCGGAATCCAATAAGGCCTTTGCCCATTTTAGATGGTAATTAAGTTATCTGTCCAAACTTATCCCCGCAGGGGATAGAAAAAATATGAGAAAGATACCGTTAGATAAACTAAGGAACATAGGGATAATCGCACACATAGACGCGGGTAAAACCACGACCAGCGAACGTATCCTTTATTATACCGGCAGGACCTATAAAATAGGAGAGGTCCATGAAGGCACAGCCACTATGGACTGGATGGTACAGGAGCAGGAAAGAGGTATAACTATCACCGCTGCCTGTACTACCTGCAAATGGGGAGATTTTACCATTAATATCATCGATACCCCCGGACACGTGGATTTTACAGTAGAGGTGGAAAGGTCGCTTAAGGTCTTAGACGGCGCGGTAGTAGTCTTTTGCGGGGTCGGAGGAGTAGAGCCTCAATCCGAAACCGTCTGGAGACAGGCAGACCGCTATGGGGTGCCAAGAATAGCCTTTGTCAATAAGATGGACCGCGTAGGAAGCAATTTCTATGACGCCATTGACCAGATGCACAAGAAATTAGCCGCTAATGCCGCTGCCATACAACTGCCTTATAACGAAGGGGATAATTTCTTAGGGATAGTAGATCTATTGCAGAGGAAGCTCGTCATTTATACGGATGATACCGGCACAAAATTCGAACTCAGGGATATTCCGCAGGCGCTTATTCCGGAGGTCAATAAGTACTCCGAAATATTGATAGAGAAACTTGCCGAGGCAGACGAGAAGATAATGGAGGCATTCGTACACGGCAAAAAACTCTCTACCGCCGAAATCAAAGAGGCTATCCGCCGCACCGTAATCCAGAATAAATTCGTGCCGGTGCTTTGCGGAGCCGCCTTTAAAAATAAGGGGATCCAGCTTTTACTGGATGCGGTCTGCGACTATCTGCCTTCCCCCCAGGACCTGCCCCCCATAAAAGGGACTAATCCCGATACGGGGGAATTTGAGGAGATTGCCGCCTCAGACAAAGCGCCTTTCTGCGCATTGTGTTTTAAGGTGGCTACTGACCCTTACGTAGGCAAGATTCAGTTCATCAGGGTATACTCGGGCACCATGAAAAGCGGGGTGTACGTTTACAATTCCGTAAAGAGGACAAAGGAACGCATAACCAAACTGGTGAGGATGCACGCCAACCACCAGGAGGTAATCGATGAAGTTCATACCGGGGACATCGCAGCTGCCGTGGGCCTGAAAGAAACCAAGACAGGGGATACGCTTTGCCTGGAAACCAATCCCATACTGATTCAAGCCATGCGTTTTCCCGAGCCGGTCATCCAGCAGGCAGTGGAGCCGAAAACAAAACAGGACCAGGAAAAGCTGGGCATGGCCCTGCATAAGCTTGCCGAGGAAGACCCGTCTTTCCGCGTGACCTATAACCATGAAACCGGAGAAACCATTATCTGCGGGATGGGCCAGTTGCATCTTGAAATAGTCATTGACCGCATAATGCGGGAATTTAACGTAGAGGCACAGGTAGGCGCGCCCCAGGTAGCATACAGAGAAACAATTACCAGAAAGGTAATCTCCACGGGAAAATTTGTCCAGCAATCCGGAGGCCACGGCCAATACGGCCATGTTGTCCTGGAAATGCAGCCGCAGGAGATGCCCGGACAGGGTATTACTTTTGAGGATAAAATAAAAAGCGGGGCCATACCGCGCGAATTTATACCTTCGGTAAAACAGGGCGTATTCGCCGCGGCCAAAAGCGGGATATTGGCGGGGTATCCCGTGACCGACGCAAAAATCGTGCTGGTAGACGGCTCTTTTCACGAAGTAGATTCTTCGGAAATGGCCTTCCAGATGGCAGCCTCCATCGCATTTACAGACGGATTAAGAAAAGCCGGCTCCATACTGTTAGAGCCGATTATGGACATGGAAATCACGGTACCCGAGGAATACATGGGTGCGATCATCGGGGACCTGAATTCCCGACGGGCAAAGATAGTTTCCTTAAACCAGCGCGCCAATGTCAGGCTTATCCGCGCCTATATACCGCTGGCCGAAATATTCAATTACGCTACTGCATTAAGATCCTTGACACAAGGCCGCGCTTCTTATACAATGGAGCCCTCTTTTTACGCTGAGGTGCCTTCACATATAGCGGAGAAGGTTATTGCAGGATTTACATCAGCAGGTTCGAGAAGGGGTTTCTAAAACCAGGAGGTGTGACAATGGCTAAAGAGAAGTTTGTAAGAAGTAAACCGCACGTGAATATCGGGACAATAGGGCATATCGACCACGGCAAGACAACGCTTACCGCGGCAATCACCCACGTATTGGCAAAACTGGGAAAGGCCCAACCGAGGGAATACTCCGATATCGCAAAGGGCGGTACGGTAAGAGACGAAACCAAGGTAGTTACCATTTCCGTAGCACACGTAGAATACGAGTCCGATACCCGTCATTACGCGCATATCGACTGTCCGGGTCACGCCGATTACATCAAAAACATGATCACCGGTGCAGCCCAGATGGACGGCGCAATCCTCGTAGTCTCTGCCGCTGACGGTCCGATGCCTCAGACCAGAGAGCACATACTTTTAGCCAGGCAGGTCAACGTGCCGGCAATGGTAGTGTTCTTAAACAAGGTCGACGTGGTCAACGATAAGGAACTGGTTGACCTGGTAGAAATGGAAGTAAGGGAGCTGCTTACCAAATACGGCTATCCGGGAGATAAGACCCCTATAATCAAAGGCAGCGCCTTGAAGGCAATGCAAGCCGCAGGAGACCCAAACAGTCCGGATTGCAAACCCATACTTGATTTGGTCAAGGCCTGCGACGAGTTCATTCCCATACCTGTACGCGAACTGGATAAACCCCTGCTTATGGCAGTAGAAGACGTTTTCAGCATCGAAGGTAGAGGGACCGTAGGCACAGGTAGAATCGAACGCGGCAAGGTAAAACTGAACGAAGAAGTAGAGCTGGTAGGCTTGAGGCCGGAAGTAAAAAAGACGGTAGTCACCGGTATCGAGATGTTCCGCAAGATCCTTGATGAAGGGCACGCCGGAGATAACGTCGGCCTGCTGTTGCGCGGAGTTGACAAGAACGATATCGAACGCGGTATGGTCATCGCCGCTCCCAAATCAATCACCCCGCATACCAAGTTCAAGGGCCAGGTCTACGTATTGACCAAGGAAGAAGGCGGCAGGCATACGCCTTTCTTCAAAGGATACAGGCCGCAGTTCTATTTCAGGACTACGGATGTTACCGGTTCCGTTACGCTGCCTCAGGGCGTGGAAATGATTATGCCTGGCGACAACGTGACCGTTGAGGTAGAACTCATTACCCCTATCGCCATGGAAAAGGAATCGCGTTTCGCCATCCGCGAAGGCGGCCATACCGTAGGCGCCGGGGTAGTAACCGAGATAATCGCTTAAAAAGAGAAAATGACGCAGAAAATACGCATAAAACTGAAAGCCTATGATCACCGCCTCCTGGACCAGGCAGTCATTGAGATCGTAGAAACCGTCAAGAGGACAGGCGCCCGCATATCGGGCCCTGTCCCTCTTCCGACAAAGATGGAGCTGTATACGGTCCTGCGCTCTCCGGTTATCGATAAGAAATCGCGCGAGCAGTTCCAACTTTCGACGCACAAAAGGTTGATCGATATATACGAGCCGACTTCAAAAACCATCGATTCCTTAAGGAAACTAAACCTTCCTGCAGGCGTGGATGTGGAGATTAAGTGAGGACATAAGTTATGGAGCAATATATTAAAGACAATCTAAACGACATAACTTATAAGTCCGAACTTATCCTTAGCATTTTTAAAAGAAATTTATTAGAAAAATACCAGGGAATAAGACATAGGCGAGGATATAAGTTATCATGACCGCAGGTATTCTGGGTAAAAAAATCGGGATGACGCAGGTTTTTAGCGAAGACGGCAGCTGTAAGTGTGTCACTGCTATAGAGGCAGGACCGTGCGCGGTAATGGCTGTAAACGAAAAGACCGTCCAGCTTGGTTTTGACCAGGTAGACGAAAAGCACCTGACCAAACCTAAGGCAGGCACATTCAAGAAGCTTAACATACCGCCCCGCAAATTCATCCGCCAGGTGCACAAAGTCCCCGGTAAAGAATACAAAGTGGGAGAGGAAATAAAAGCGGACATATTCCAAGCCGGCGATTTCATCGACGTAACCGGCACCTCCATAGGAAAGGGCTTCCAGGGAGGCATGAAGAGATGGCATTGGCACGGAGGCCCTATGACACACGGCTCCATGTCGCATCGCCGCATAGGTTCCATCGGCTCAACCACAACGCCAGGCAGGGTCTGGAAGGGGCATCACCTTCCCGGACATATGGGAAATCACAGGGCTACTGTCCAGAACTTAAAGGTATTCCGGGTGGACGCAGAAAACAATATCCTGCTTGTTGAAGGAGCGGTCCCCGGGCATAAAAACGGATATTTGATCGTAAAAAAGGCCGTGAAGAAGGCGGCAAAGAAAGCTGTTAAGTCTTAATAATGGATACTCTTACTGTCTATAATATAGAAGGCAAACAGGTCGACACGCTTAAGCTTGACCCTGCGGTTTTTGACGGCGAGGTTAATACCTCCGTATTGCACCAGGCCATAAACTCCTTCCGCGCTAACCAAAGGACGGGCCTGGCTTCCACCAAAACAATGGGGGAGGTATCGGGCGGCGGGCGCAAGCCATGGAAACAGAAGGGCACCGGGCGCGCCAGGGTAGGTTCAACCCGTTCTCCGTTATGGAGGCACGGCGGAGTAATATTCGGTCCGCACCCAAGAGATTTCGGATTCGCAGTGCCGAAAAAAATCAGGATCCTGGCATTAAAATCGAGCCTGAACGCCAAACTGAAAGAAAACGGCATCATCGCCCTCGACGAATTTAAATGTCCCGGCGAAAAAACAAAGGAAGCGGCAAAGATATTCAGCAATCTGAATGTTGTTTCCAAAAAACCCGGCAAGAACGAAAGCGTACTTTTACTTCTGGACAAGAATGACGCCAAAACACAGCTCTGCCTGCGCAACATCGGCTACTTAACCGTTGGCTTGGCCAATTCTGCCAATGCCTACGAGATCCTGGCCCATAAGAAAATCGTGGCCACTAAAGAGGCGATAAAGCAATTGGCGACAAGGATAAAGAAATGACCCACTCCACAGACATAATCAGGGCGCTTTTAAGGACGGAAAAATCCACTACCTATGAGCCACAGTTGAAATATCTTTTCCTGGTAGCCAAGAGCGCTAATAAGATACAGATCAAAAAGGCGGTGGAACAGCTGTATAACGTAAAGGTGCAGGATGTAAATACCTTTATATCCGCCGGTAAATTAAAAAGGGTGAGGTATCAAATAGGCAAAACCCCTGATTTAAAGAAGGCTGTCGTAACCCTGAAAGAGGGACAAAAGATAGAAACTAGTTAATTGGTGAGCGGTTAATTGGGCCGACAAATTAACCAATTAACCAATTAACAAATTAACCAATTAAAATGGGCATAAAAAAATATAATCCGACTACACCATCGCGCAGGCATACCACCGGATATGACTTTACCGAGATCACCAAGTATGGGCCGGAAAAGTCGCTGATCATGCCGCTCAAAAAGAACGGAGGAAGGAATTTCTATGGTCGTATAACCGTAAGACACCAAGGGGGCGGACATAAAAGGATGCTGCGCATTATAGATTTCAAAAGGGATATAAGGGACGTATTTGCAAAGGTGATTGCTATCGAATACGACCCGAACCGCTCTTCGCGGATAGCGCTTTTGGAATACCCCAATAACCAGAAAAGATACATTATAGCGCCTTTGGGCCTGAAGGTAGGAGATGCGATAATTTCCTCGGACCAGAAAGAAACCGAGATTAAAACAGGTAATTGTCTATTACTAAGAAATGTCCCGGCGGGCACCGTTGTCCATAACATCGAGTTAAGCAAGGGGCAGGGGGCCCAGATCGTCAGGAGCGCCGGCTCTTCCGCCCAGATAATGGCAAAGGAAGGGGATTTTGCCCACATAAAGCTGCCATCCGGAGAAATCAGGCTGGTCAATCTTGATTGTCATGCTACGGTCGGCCAGATAGGCAATGTAGAGCATGAAGCGATATCCATAGGAAAGGCCGGACGCAGCCGCTGGCTGGGCATAAGGCCCACGGTAAGAGGGCTGGCTATGAATCCGGTTGACCATCCGCACGGCGGAGGAGAAGGCAAATCCGGGCAAGGAAACCCTCATCCGGTTACTCCTTGGGGCAAACCGACAAAAGGTTATAAGACCAGAAAACATAACAGGTATTCCAACAAGTTTATCCTTAAAAGAAGGAAATAATTATGGCCAGATCCCTAAAAAAAGGTCCTTTCGTAGAAGAAAAACTGGTGCTTAAGGCAGAAAAGGCCAGACGCACAGGAGACAGGCAGGCTATTAAAACCTGGTCAAGACGCTCTACCGTAATCCCGGAATTCGTAGGCCTTACTTTCGCGGTCCATGACGGCAAGAAACACGTACCCGTATTTGTGACCGAAAACATGGTCGGCCATAAACTGGGGGAGTTTGCCCCTTCACGCATATTCAGGAAACACGGCGGCGTAAAAGCGAAGAAGGCGCTTGAGAAAACTTAACATATGATTGCAAAGGCAGAGGCAAAATTCTTAAGGATTTCGCCGACTAAGGTAAGGCAGGTAATGGACCTTATCCGTAACCGAGATGTCTTATCGGCGATAGGCATACTGGTCAACCTCAATAAAAGGCCGAAGGAATACTTATTAAAAATCCTGAAACAGGCAATGGCCAATGCCAAGGTAAAAGGCATAACATCTGAGCAATTATATATATCTAAAATAATCTGTAATGTCGGGCCTTCCTGGAAGAGATACAAGGCAGCTGCGTTTGGCAGGGCAGCGCCTATAAAGAAAAGGACCTCTCACATCAGGATAGAGCTTGACTTAAAAACCGGAGCATAACGCATGGGACAGAAAGTAAATCCGTTTGTCTTGAGGATAGGGCTGCTAAGGACCTGGCATAGCCGCTGGTTTGCCAAACCAAAGGATTTTGCCCACTTCGTCGGCCAAGACTACTCTATCCGTAAACTTATCAAAAAGAAGTTCAAGCAGGCAGCTATATCAAAGATAATTATAGAAAGGCTGGCTGAAAAGATAAGAATCAGGATATACAGCGCCAGGCCAGGCATAATCATCGGCAGGCACGGTTCTGATATAGAACAATTAAGGCAGGATTTGAACGGCATGGTCAACACCGAGGTCTCTATTGATATAGAAGAGGTAAAAGAGCCTGCCCTGGATGCCCAACTGGTTTCCGAAAACGTGGCTTTGCAGCTGGAGCGCAGGATAGCCTTTCGCCGGGCAGTCAAGCGCGCCATAGAGCAAAGCATGTCGGCAGGGGCGCAGGGAGTAAAAATAACCAGTTCGGGAAGATTAAACGGCGCTGAAATGTCCAGGACCGAAACTTATAAACAGGGCAAGATCCCACTCTCCACATTCCGTGCCGATATCGATTACGGATTTGCGGAAAGCCTGACCACATACGGCCTTATCGGCATAAAGGTATGGATTTATAAAGGCGAGGTGCTTGGTAACGCAGCCACTTCCGTACAGGCTCCTCAACAGGAAACGGCAAAAACCGAAATCAAGCAAGAGGTAAAATAAAATGGTAATGATGCCCAAGAGGGTAAAATATAGAAAGAGCCAGCGCGGACAAAGGCGCGGGATTGCTACCACCGGCAGCGAATTGGCTTTTGGGGAATTCGGCCTGAAATCACTTGAAAACGGATGGGTGAAAAATAACCAGATAGAGGCGGTAAGGGTCATACTTGCCCGTCAGCTGCATAAAGGCGGAAAACTGTGGATCAGGATCTTCCCTGACAAGTCCATAACCAAGAAACCGGCGGAAGTACGCATGGGTAAAGGCAAGGGGGAACTTGACCATTGGGTATGCATAGTAAAAAGAGGCAGAATATTGTTTGAATTGGGCGGTATCCCGGAAGAACTGGCCAAACAATGTTTCAGGCTGGCCGCCTATAAATTGCCCTTAAGGACAAGATTCGTAACCAGGACACACAGATGAAAATAGAAGAACTGCGTAATTTGTCGCAAGAAGAGCTTTTAGATAAAGAAAAGGCGCTCAAGGATGAATTGGGTAAACTAAACATACAGCGCTATTCCGGAAGGGTGGAAAAACCGCATATGTTTTCTTTGATAAAGAAAGACATCGCCCGTATAAAGGGCATATTGAACGCAAGGAAGACCCCTGCGATAAGCACCGCCAAAAAGTAAACGAAAGAGAATATAAATGGCTAAAAGAAAACAGTTTATAGGTACGGTGACAAGCGACAAAATGCAAGAGACCGTTGTCGTAAAGGTAGAGAGGCTTTATAAGCACCCGAAATACGGACGTATCGTCAAGAAATACAATAAATTCAAGGCCCACAACGAAAAGGGTATTGCCAAACTCGGTGACCTGGTCAGAATCGAAGAAACCAGACCGATTTCAAAAGATAAGCGTTTCAGAGTGCTGGAGATCCTGCAGAAATCCAAATCCGCACATGTCCAGTTAAAAGAGGAAGCCGTATGATTCAATTACGTTCCATATTAGACGTTGCCGATAACACGGGCGCCAAACGCGTAGCGATGATAGCCGTCATGAGCAAAAAGAACTGCGCCATTGCGGATATAGGGGATATCGTGAACGTAAACGTAAAGGAGTCCTCGCCTGACGCGGTGATAAAAAAGGGCGAGGTAGCCAAGGCGGTCGTGGTCCGCACAAAACACCCTATCCGCAGACAAGACGGTTCCTTACTCAGGTTTGACCGCAACGCCGTGGTTTTCATCGACGCCCAGCAGAACCCCCGCGGTACGCGCGTATTCGGTCCGGTCGCCAGAGAGTTAAGGGAGAGAAACTTTACCAAGATAATATCATTAGCCCCAGAGGTCATATAATGGATAAGGTCCGCAGAGGAGATTTGGTCGAGGTAATAAAAGGCAAGGACAGCGGCAAGAAGGGAAAGATAATCAAGCTCCTTTCCGAAGGCAGCCGCGCCCTCGTCGAAGGCATCAATCTGGTAAAAAAGCATAAGCGCCGCACCAGCCAGGACCAGCAGGGAGGCATTGTGCAGATCGAGGCCCCTATACAGCTGTGCAACCTCATGGTAGTCTGTAAAAATTGCGGGAGGGGAGTACGCGTAGGGTTTACGGTTTTAAAGGACGGCGGTAAGGCAAGGGTATGCAAGGCCTGCAAAGAGGTGATTTGAAGATGACGCCCAGATTACTGGAAAAATACAGAAAAGAGATAGTCCCTGAATTAATGAAAAAATTCGGCATAAAAAACGGCCTGGCTGCCCCGCGTATAGAAAAGATCGTCATCAACATGGGCGTAGGCGAGGCAATACAGGACATAAAGATACTTGAGAAATCCATGGATGAGCTGGCAATAATAACCGGACAGAAACCGATTATAAGGCGCTCCAAGAAAGCAATCTCCAATTTTAAAATAAGGCAGGGCCTGCCTATCGGATGTAAGGTCACCCTAAGGCGTTCGATGATGTATGAATTCATGGACAGGCTGGTAAACGTGGCGCTGCCCAGAATCCGCGATTTCCGCGGGGTGCCTGCCGATTCCTTCGACAAGGCGGGAAACTACACCCTTGGGCTTACGGAACAGGGAATCTTCCCGGAGCTGGAAATAGACAGGATTGCCAGGCCGCAGGGCATGGATATAACATTTGTCATTAAAAACGGCGTGCCGATAGAGCGCTCCAAAGAGCTGCTCAGACTTTTCGGGATGCCTTATTCAATCAAGGAATAAAAAGATGGCCAAACAATCACAGCTGGCAAGATGGAAAAGAAAGGCAAAGTTTTCCACGCGTAAATATAACCGCTGCCAAATCTGCGGCAGGTCAGGAGGATATCTGCGCAGGTTCCAACTCTGCCGTATCTGTTTCCGTGAACTGGCCTGGCAGGGGCTTATTCCAGGCGTAAAGAAAGCAAGCTGGTAACCAACCCCTCGACTTATGCTCGGGGTTAATAGTGAGCAAAAATAGGACCAAAAACAGTAAAAAAAGGAGATAGATGTCCAGAACCGATTTAATCAGTGATAGCCTCACAATGATCCGTAATGCCATAATGGCCAAGAAAGAGAATCTGGATATACCCGGATCCACTATGATGGGTTCTATCCTGGACGTGCTTAAGAAGGAAGGCTATATCGATAATTACAAAAAACTTGAAGATAAGAAACAGGGTCTTTTAAGGGTATATTTAAAATACGTGGGCTCGAAATCTGCCATAAGGACGCTCAAAAAGGTTTCCCGGCCCGGTTTGAAGATTTATGTAAAAAAAGAAAAGATCCCCAGGGTTTTAAGAGGAAGGGGCGTGGCAATTATATCAACTTCCAAGGGTATCCTTACGGATAAAGAAGCCAGAGAGGCAAACCTGGGAGGCGAGATAATCGCCTACGTGTGGTAGGGTGTCCATATGTCGAGAATAGGAAAAAAACTTATAACCGTACCTAAAGACGTCAAAGTGGAATTCAAGAATGGCTCTGTTACAGTCACAGGGCCAAAGGGTTCGCTTTCCCAAAAGATATCGGACCGCATCACTATAGAGATAAATGACGCGCAGGTGGCAGTGAAGAGGGCCACCGACATCAAGACCGATAAATCCCTTCATGGTATGTATCGCGCTACCATCGTAAATATGATAAAGGGAGTAACCGAAGGATACGCGAAAGATTTGGAGATTATCGGCGTAGGCTTCAAAGCGCAAATCCAGGGGAATAGCCTTAACCTTCAGCTGGGATTTTCCCATCCCGTAAATTTCATTGCTCCGAAAGGAATCAAGCTGGAAACGCCCAAACCCACCCAGATCGCAGTCAGGGGGATTGATAAACAGCTGGTTCATGAAGTAGCTGCTGAAATCAGGAATATATGCCCGCCTGAGCCGTATAAAGGTAAAGGCATACGTTATGCAGGGGAACAGGTAAAGAAAAAGGTCGGCAAGGCACAGGCAACTACAAAATAAAAGATATGAATAAAAAAGAACTGATAAGACAAAAGAGGCACAGGCGGATGTTGATGAAGATCAAACTGGACGAGTCCCGGCCCAGGCTTCTGCTTCACCGCAGCATAAAAAATATCTCCTGCCAGATTATAGATGATGTGCATAAGAAAACGCTTTTCTCCATGTCCACGATGGATAAGGAAATCAGGGAAAAATTTCCGTCTGGCGGCAATGTAAAGGCCTCCGGTTTCTTCGGGGAGGTCTTCGCCAGAAGGGCAAAGGAAAAGGGAATTTCCAAGATACTCTTTGACCGCGCCGGTTATCTCTACCACGGAAGGGTTAAGGCCTTTGCAGAGGCACTGCGAAAAGGAGGGCTCCAGTTCTAAATGCGCGAACTTAATATCGAACAACAGCCGGAATTGATAGAGAAGGTCATTACCATAAACCGCGTAACCAAGGTTACCAAGGGCGGAAAGAAATTGCATTTCAACGCCCTGGTAGTCGTCGGCGATACCAGGGGAAGGGTGGGTTTTGCCCTGGGCAAGGCAAACGAGGTAGCCGATGCAATAAGAAAAGCCCTCACTAAGGCCAAAAGAGAACTGTTTACCGTCCCCAGAGAAGGCTCCTCTATTCCGCATGAAATAATCGGAGAGTTTGGAGCGGCAAAGGTACTGCTTAAGCCTGCCTCTGAGGGTACGGGCGTAATCGCCGCAGGACCAGTCAGGGCCATCTGCGAAGCCGCGGGCATAAAGGATATATTGACTAAATGCATCAGATCCAATAACCCGGTAAACGTAATTAAAGCCACGGTGAAAGGCCTAAAGAGCCTTAAGGTATAAATATGCTAAAGAAAAAGACGGTTGCAAAACCAAAAAATACAAAAATAACCAGGAAGAAAGAGGCCAAATCAGCTGCCTCTATAGCGGTATTCGGACTGCATAATATTAAATCCCCCCTGGGAAGCCATAAAAAAAGAAAACTCCTGGGAAGGGGTTCAGGTTCAGGCCACGGGAAGACATCAACGCGGGGAAGCAAGGGGCAAACCTCAAGGTCCGGAAGGGATTTTTACGCAGGATTTGAGGGAGGCCAGTCGCCTTTAATCAGAAGGTTTCCCAAGCGCGGATTTACTAATATCTTCAGGAAACCCTACCAAGTCTTAAATCTGAAGGATCTGGCCAGGCTCAAAGAGGAAACCATCACCCCGGAAATAATGGAAAAATCTGGCTTAATCAGGGACAAGGGGAAATTGATTAAAATACTTGGTGAAGGAGAAATAAAAAAACCGCTTACCGTACAGGCGCACGCATTTTCAAAGACTGCTTCGCAAAAGATACAGGCAGCCGGAGGTAAGCCTGAAATAATCAATGCTTAGCGCTCTGGCTAATTCATTCAAGATACCGGATTTAAAAAAACGCCTGATTGTTACGGCGCTTCTCCTTACGGTCTATAGGATAGGCTGTTATGTCCCTACCCCGGGTATAGACGGAATTGCCCTGGCTGAGTTCTTCAACCGCATAGCCAAAACCCAGGGTGGCGCGCTCTTTGGAATAATCAACATGTTTTCTGGAGGTGCCATGGAGCGCCTTACTATATTCGCCCTAGGGATAATGCCGTATATCTCGGCTTCGATTATCCTGCAGCTTCTGACTGCGGTCATACCTGCGCTGGAGAAGCTGGCGAAAGAAGGAAGGGCAGGCTACCAGAAAATAAACCAGTATACGCGTTACGCGACCGTATTTCTTGCAGTCATACAATCGTTTTTCATCGCTCTTTGGCTTGAAGACCCGGCCCGCTTCGAGGGCTTAAAGATAGTGATGCTTCCCGGCTGGGGATTCCGCATATTGACCGTGCTCACCCTGACTTCAGGCACGATATTTATCATGTGGCTGGGCGAGCAGATTCAGGAAAGAGGCATAGGCAACGGCATATCCCTGGTAATAACCGCCGGTATAATATCCAGGATACCCGCCGCGCTTCATCAATTGTTTATCCTCGTTTCCCCCTTTGCCAGCGCGCGCAGGCAGATACAGCCGTTTACCTTATTGATTATGGCTGCGTTCCTGGTGGGAGTGGTCTTTGCAGTCATCCTGATAACCCAGGGGCAGAGAAAAATACCCGTGCAATACGCGCGCAGGATAGTGGGCCGAAAGATCATGGGCGGACAGAACACCTATATACCGCTTAAGGTAGATACCTCGGGCGTAATCGCCATAATCTTTGCCCAATCCATCATTCTGTTTCCGGCAACAATGGCTTCATTCATCCCCAACCCGGCTTTTCAACGCTGGGCACAGAGTCTGGCCAGGGGCCATTTGCTTTATACGGTTGTATACGGGCTATTAATCGTATTCTTCTGCTATTTTTATACGGCGATAGTATTCAACCCGCAGGACCTCTCGGAGAATATGAAAAAATACGGCGGTTTTATCCCGGGGGTAAGGCCCGGCACTTCAACCGCAGAATACCTGGATTTTATCATGACCAGGATTACCCTGGCAGGAGCGCTCTTTGTAACTTTTATCGCCATTTTTCCGGATCTGATCATGGCCTGGCTTAAGATACCGTATCTCGTAGCGTCCTTCTTCGGCGGCACCGGTATACTTATTATCGTCGGAGTCATGCTCGATACAGTCAAACAGATCGAATCGCACCTTCTTATGCATCACTACGAAGGGTTTATAAAATCCGGCAGGATAAAAGGAAGGAAATGATGCATATAATTCTTCTGGGGCCTCCGGGCGCCGGAAAAGGCACGCAGGCCAAGAGGCTGGCAGAAAGATTAAAGCTGCCGCATATATCCACCGGAGACCTGTTGCGGCAAAATGTGTCCAACCAGACAGAATTGGGATGCCAGGCAAAGGACTATATGAACAAGGGATTGCTTGTCCCGGATAAGCTGGTAGCGGAAATGCTGAAGGACAGGTTCAGCCAGCCCGATACCAAAACAGGTTTTATCCTCGACGGATATCCGCGTAACCTTAACCAGGCAGAAACTCTGGATAAGATGCTCACCGGCCTGGGGATAGAGGTAGACCTTGCAATATATCTAGATTCAAGCGAAGGAGTCATTATACAACGGCTGGCAGGGCGCCTGGTTTGTAAAAATTGCGGGATGAATTTTCACGCAACAAATATGCCCCCAAAGATAAAGGGCATATGCGATAACTGCCAGGGCAAGCTATACCAGCGTGACGACGACAAGGAAAAAACAGTACGCAAGCGGCTTGAGGTTTACCGCAAAGAGACCGCTTCTTTGATAGATTACTACGAGAAAAAACAGAAGCTTCACCGGTTAAACGCAGACCTGAACCCGGAAGTCGTGTTGGAACAGATAGTTGCCCTGGCCTCTTAGCGATGATCCCCATAAAAAGCCAAGAGGAGTTGGATAAGATGCGCCTGGCAGGAGGTATTCTGGCCAGGGTATTGAATAAGGTAGTTTTAGCGGTAAAGCCCGGTATAGCTACGCAGGAATTAGATCTAATCGCGGTTGATCTTTTGAAAAAAGAAGGCGTGAAGGCAGCTTTCAAGGGTTACAATGGTTTTCCGGCAAGTACCTGCATTTCGGTAAACGAGGAGATTGTCCACGGCATACCGAATGAGAGGGGTTTGCGGGAAGGCGATATCGTAAGCATAGACCTGGGGGTAGAACTCGAAGGGTATTTCTCCGATGCCTGCGTTACCGTTGCAGTGGGGACGATCAGCCCGAAACTAAAAAGGCTTATTGACGTAACCCGCAAGGCACTAAACGAAGGCATCAAAAAGGCTAAGGCAGGCAATCACCTTTTCGATATCTCGGCAGCCATACAGCGTTATGTAGAAACACAGGGGTTCTCCGTAGTCAGGCAGTTTGTCGGCCATGGCGTAGGAAAACAGCTGCACGAAGAACCGGAGGTCCCCAATTTCGGCAGGCCTAAAGAAGGCCCGCTGCTACAGAACGGGATGGTACTTGCTATAGAGCCGATGGTGAACATGGGGGGTTGGGAAGCCCTGATGACCGCCAACGGCTGGACCGCGGTGACAAAGGATGGCCTGGCTTCGGCGCATTTCGAACACACGGTGGCGATTACCGAATCAGGACCGGAGATACTCACGAAATAACCCAATTCTTTAGTAAAGCGATGGCCAAAGAAGAGCTGATTGAGACTGAAGGTAAAGTAATCGAGGCGTTGCCTAACGCCATGTTCAAGGTGGAATTGGAAAACGGCCACGTGGTGCTGGCGCATGTTTCGGGAAAGATGCGCATGCATTTTATAAGAATACTGCCCGGGGATAAGGTCAAACTGGAGCTTTCTCCGTATGACCTGTCAAGAGGCAGAATCACATTCAGGGTAAGATAAAGAATTTATCCCGCACCTTCTTGCGAATCAAGGTGCTGGGTCGTATAAGTTAGAAAGAGGTGCGCGGGTGAAAGTAAAATCTTCCGTACGCAGGATATGCGACAAATGCAAGGTAATAAAGAGAAGGGGTGTTGTCAGGGTAATCTGTTCGAACCAAAAACATAAACAGAGACAGGGATAATACTCTTTTAGAACGCAAGGAAGGAGACAAGAAGTGCCAAGGATTATAGGCGTAGATATACCCAAAGAAAAAAGGATTGAGATCTCCCTTACTTACCTGTTCGGGGTGGGCAGGGCGCTTTCCAATAAGATACTCAAAGAGGCACAGATAGACCCTAATAAGCGCGCCAAGGATTTGACCGAAGAAGAATCCGTACGTCTGACCAACTTAATACAAAAAGGATATAAAGTAGAAGGGGATTTAAGGCGCGAAATCAGCCAGAATATAAAGCGGCTTATGGATATAGGTTCCTGGCGCGGGATGCGCCATAAAAAAGGCCTTCCGGCAAGAGGCCAGCGCACGCGTACCAATGCACGTACCCGTAAGGGGCCGCGCAAGGGAGGCTCTGCCTTGATCAGGAAAGACGTCGAAACAAAAAAACCAGCTGCCGCTGCCCCTAAGCCGGCAAAGGGAGGGTAAAGTTTAATGGCTACTAAAGATAAGGCAAAAAAGAAGAAAATCGCCAAAGGCATTACCGCCGGCATTGCACATATACAGGCAAGCTTTAACAATACCATAGTCACCATAACGGATAAACAGGGCAATGCCCTGGTATGGTCAGCTCCCGGAGTAGTGGGTTACGGCGGTTCAAAGAAATCCACCCCCTTTGCCGCCCAGATTGCAGCAACCGATGCCGCCAGGAAAGCCAAGGAGATCGGCATAAAAGAGGTAGAGGTCAGGGTAAAAGGCCCGGGTTTCGGAAGGGAATCCGCGATAAGGGCGCTACAGGCCTCAGGCCTTGTAATCACCTCCATTAAAGACGTTACTCCCATCCCGCATAACGGCTGCCGTCCGAAGAAAAAGAGGAGAGTCTAATAAATGGGAAGATATACAGACCCTGTCTGCAGGTTATGCAGGCGTGAAGGAGAAAAGCTTTTCTTAAAAGGCAACCGCTGCACCAGCCCCAAGTGCGCGGTGGTCAAAAGGGCGTTTGCTCCGGGGCAACACGGAAAAAACAGAATCAAACTTTCCAACTACGGGTTGCAGTTACGGGAAAAACAAAAAGTAAAACGCAGCTATGGGGTGCTTGAGAAGCAATTCCGTAAGTATTTTGAGATTGCCTCCAAATCCAAGGGGGTAACCGGAAAGATACTGTTGCAGCTTCTGGAGAGAAGGCTCGACAATGTTATCTTCAGGTTGGGGCTGGGTACCTCACGCGCACAGGCAAGACAGATAGTAAGGCATAATTTCGTATTCGTGAATTCGCACAGGGTGACCGTCCCTTCTTACCTCATAAACAAGGGGGATATCCTGGAGATTAAAGCCAAAGAAAAAGCAACCAACAAAATCAAGGAAAACCTGGAGCTTTCAAAGGAGCGCTCTGTTCCGTCCTGGCTTGATTTCTCAAGCCAGGAACTTAAGGCAACCGTAACCAGGCTGCCCGAAAAAGAGGATATTCAACAGCCGATACAGGAACAGCTTATCGTCGAGTTGTACTCGAAGTAATTTCTGTTCATAATCTAATGGGGAGGAATAGATGGGTATAAAATGGAGAGATTTTCAGCTGCCGAAGAAATTAGAGTGCGACGAGGCCTCGTTAACCGAGACTTACGGTAAGTTCAGCGCCGCACCATTTGAAAGGGGCTACGGCGTTACCATCGGCAATGCCTTAAGAAGGGTACTCCTTTCGTCGATAGAAGGCAGCTCGGTTGTCGCCATAAAGATTGCGGGCGTCCAGCATGAGTTCTCGACGATACCCGGGGTACTGGAAGATGTGCCGGAGATCATACTGAACGTCAAGGGCCTGATTTTGAATTCGCACTCCAAGATCCCCAAGACTATCTATATCAAAAAGGACGAAAAGGGGGAAATCAAGGCCTCCGATATAGAGGCGGATGACACTATCGAAATCATCAATCCGGAGCTTCACATCGCCACCCTTACCAAAGACACCAAGTTCCACATGGAAATGGAAGTTGCCCACGGCAGGGGATATGTCCCGCAGGAAGCCAACAAGAAAGAAGACACCACGGTAGGCATGATCCCCATAGATTCCATATTTACCCCGATAAAAAAGGTGAATTACTATGTGGAAAATACCCGCGTCGGGCAAAGGACCGATTATGACAAGCTGATCCTTGAGATATTTACCAACGGTGCGATAGGGCCTAAGGACGCGCTTCTCTATGCCTCCAATATACTGCAGAGGCACCTGGACATATTCGTTAATTTCGGCCAGCTGCCCGAAGAACTGGAAGAGGATGAGCCGGAGATGACCAAGGAAGAGATAGCCCTATACGAAAAATTGAGGCTGCCTATTTCAGAGCTGGAACTGTCGGTAAGAAGCTCCAACTGTCTGAGGGAAGCCAATATAAAGAGTATAGCCGAATTGGTAAAGAAGACCGAGGACGAGATGTTGAGCTTCAAGAATTTCGGCAAGAAGTCGTTGAATGAAATAAAAGAGCTCCTGGCAGGGATGGGCCTGACGCTGGGAATGCAGGTTGACCCCAAAAAACTGAAGAAGGTTTAAAAGATGAGACATAGATTAAAGAGGCTGCAGTTAAACAGGTTCACCAGCTGGCATAAAGCAACGGTGATAAGCCTGGCAAAGAATACGCTTATCAGACAAAGCATCAAAACAACCAGACAGAAAGCAAAGGCAACAAAGCCCCTGGTAGACAAACTCATCGGCCTAGCCAAGAAAAACACGCTATCCGCAAAAAGGCAGGCGTTCAGTGTATTGCAAGACCACCGGTTAGTGAGCCTTTTATTCGGAGAGATTGCCGAGAGATTCAAGAATAGAAGCAGCGGTTTTGTCCGGATCCTGAATTTGGGTTACAGGCGAGGAGACAGCGCTGATATGGTGATACTGGAGCTTACGGAAATAAAGAAAAAGGCGGAGAAACCGAAAAAGGAAAAAGCACAAAAGGCAGAGAAACAGGCTCCAGCCCCAGAGCAGCCAGGCCAGGAAAAGGAACCGGAAAAGAAACCCGCGGCCAAGACCGTCACACAGGAAAAGCCTCCGATAACCAAAAAACCAACTAAGACTTTCCTGAAAGGGCTTAAAGGCATCTTCAAAAAAGAGCGGGATGCGTTAGGTTAAAAACGTTTCTCTTTCTCCATGCGCATAGATACCAGGCTGGCAGAGCGCCTTAAGAAAATAAACCCTTCTTCAACACTGGCCATCACCGCGAAGGCAAAGAAGTTAAGGGCCGAAGGCCGCGACATAGTAAGCTTTGCCGCAGGCGAACCTGATTTTGATACCCCGGACTTTATCAAGGAAGCTACCATAGAAGCCATCAAGTCCGGTTTTACCAAATACACCCCCACCACAGGCATCCAGGACCTCAAGCAGCTTATCAGCAATAAATTCTCCATTGATAACGGCCTTACTTATTCCCCGAACCAAATCGTAGTTTCCTGCGGCGCAAAACACTCCATTTTCAATACCCTTTTTGCCCTCGTGGATAAAGACGAGGAGGTATTGATACCCTCGCCTTACTGGGTCAGCTACCCGGAAATGGTAAATCTCTGTGAGGCCAAACCCATATTCATAAAAACCTCGGCAAAGAACAATTTCAAGATCTCGCCGCTCGACCTGGAGAAGCATATAAATCAAAAGACAAAGCTCTTAATTCTAAACAGCCCATCTAACCCCTGCGGCTCCGTTTATAGCCGCAAAGAATTAAAGGAGATAGCCGAGGTCTGCACGGCAAAGAAGGTTTTTGTTTTAAGCGACGAGATTTACGAAAAACTGATTTACGACGGGCTTACGCATGTCTCCATCGCTTCCCTGAGCAAGGAAATATACGAACTGACCATTACGGTAAACGGTTTATCCAAATCACACGCCATGACCGGCTGGAGAATAGGGTATTTGGGTGCGCCTGCCGATATCGCCGAGGCAATCGGAAGAATCCAGGATCACTCTACATCAAACCCGACATCGGTAAGCCAAAAGGCTGCTGTGGCAGCCCTGGGCACAAAGAACGATTTTCCAGGAGAAATCCGCAGCGAATTCCAGAAAAGAAGGGACAGGGCTATAGAGAGACTCTCAAAGATGCCCAAAATAAAGCCCATACTGCCGCAGGGGGCATTTTATATCTTCTGCGATATTTCCAAAACTAAACTGGATTCGCTTACTTTCTCCAGCCGTCTGCTGGAAGAAGAAGGCGTAAGCCTGATTCCCGGAGGGGCATTCGGAAGGGATGATTACGTGCGCATCAGCTTTGCCACCAATATTGAACAGATAGACAAGGGTATGGACAGGATAGAATCCTGGTTAAACAAGCTATGAAACCAAAGACCATCGCGGAAAAAATCTTAAGTGAGCACGCCGATAGAAGCCTTGCGGCAGGAGACTTTGCCATATGCAGGGTGGATTTTGCTTTCGGCCAGGACGGTACAAGCGCAATCATCATTGACAGAGTAAAAGAATTAAACCCCGATAGATTAAAAACCAAATTCTGCATGGTCATAGACCACAGTGCACCCTCTCCCAGCGAAGGGGTCTCCAGGGTCCACAAGAAGATGCGCGACTTCGCCGAATCGCACAACCTTCCGCTTTTCGATATAGGCTGCGGCGTATGCCACCAGGTAATACCGGAATCCGGGCAGATACTTCCCGGCAATCTGGTACTGGGAGCAGATTCGCATACCTGCACATACGGGGCATTAGGTGCGTTCTCCACCGGCGTCGGTTCAACGGACCTGGCAATTACCCTGGCTACCGGAGAAAACTGGTTCAAGGTGCCGGAAACAATAAAGATAATAGTAAAGGGCAAACTGGCCAAAGGGGTATTTGCCAAAGACCTGATCTTATATATCATAACCTCTATAGGAGCTGACGGAGCGACTTACAAGGCAGTGGAATTCGCCGGCCCTGTGATTGAAAGACTCGATATGGACAGCCGCTTTACCATATGCAACATGGTAGTGGAAATGGGCGCCAAATGCGGCTTCATGCCTCAGGACAAAACCACCCTTGACTGGCTTAAAACGAAGGTAAAGGATAAGCGCGCGCCTGCGACAGTTTCTGCGGATAAAGATGCGCATTACAGCAAGATACTGGAGTATGACGTCACAACCTTAAAACCCATGGTCTCCCGTCCGCATAGCGTAGACAGCGCAGTGCCGGTCGGTAAATTAAAGAATACCAGAATAGACGAGGCCTTTTTAGGTACCTGCACAAATGCCAGATTGACAGACCTTAAATTAGCCGCTAAGATATTGAGAAACAGGAAGGTGCACGGGGGCGTTAAGCTGATTGTCGCCCCCAGCTCAAGGACAGTGCTGCTGGAAGCCATGAAGGCAGGATTGGTAGATATCCTGGTGAAGGCAGGGGCGGTAATCGTTGCTCCCGGATGCGGGCCGTGCGTAGGCACGCATAACGGGGTGCCTGCAGACAAAGAAGTGGTGATTTCTACTGCCAACCGCAATTTCAAAGGAAGAATGGGTAATCCTAACGCCTTTATCTACCTTGCTTCGCCTGCAACCGTCGCAGCTTCCAGTATCAAGGGCTATATTACTGACCCCAGACCCTATTTTTAGCCCTTCAACATAGTTTTAGGGCTAATGTGAGTTTTTATCGAACCATTTAGACAGCCCCGCCTCTGGCGGGGCAGGGAGACAAAATGGAAATCAGAGACCTGCTGTTGATGTGCAAAGAAAAACGCGCCTCGGATCTGCATATAACGGATAACGAACCGCCCATATTAAGGATCGACGGAAAACTTATCAGGACAAGCCTGGCCAAGCTCGACAGACACGAATTAAAAGGGATGATTTACGCCATCCTCTCAAATTCACAGAAGGAGATGTTCGAAAAAGAGCTTGAGCTGGATTTTTCTCTTTCCCTGCCGGATATGGACAGATTCAGGGTAAACGTCCATGTCCAGAAAGGCTCGGTAGAGGCGGCTTTCAGGCGCGTGCCCCTGCTTATACCGACCCTGGAAGAACTGGGCCTGCCAAAAACAGTATCTGAACTTGCGCGTAAACCAAATGGCCTGGTCCTGGTGACAGGACCAACGGGTATGGGCAAAACCACCACCCTGGCCTCAATGATAAACCTGATGAATGGGGAGCGCGAATCCCTAATCATATGCATAGAAGACCCCATAGAATTTATACACAACAATAAGAAAAGCGTAGTCAAACAACGCGAGGTATTCTCCGATACCCATTCTTTCGCCGCAGCGTTAAGGCATGCCTTAAGACAGGACCCCAATGTTATCGTCGTAGGCGAGATGCGCGACCTGGAAACCATCAGCACCACCCTTACTGCCGCAGAGACAGGGCATTTGGTTTTAGCTACACTGCATACCCCGGATGCCCCCCAGACAATCCAAAGAATAATCGACGTGTTTCCTCCGCATCAACAGGAGCAGATAAAGCTTCAGCTGGCCAACTGTTTACAAGGTGTAGTTTCACAACTCCTTCTGCCGCATACCTCAGGCAAAGGAAGGATCCTGGCCACGGAAATAATGATCGGTACTCCCGGTATCCGTAACCTTATCCGCGAACAAGAGGTAGAACAGATACCCACCTTGATGCAGACCGGGGCCCAGCATGGAATGAAAACCATGGACAAATCCCTGAAAGAGCTGCTTCAGAAAGGGCTGATCAGCCTGGATGTAGCAATCTCCAAGGCAAAAGATATGGATGAATTCCAAAGGTTATGAAGATACGCGGGAAGGCCGTAAAATTAGGCGATAATATAAATACCGATTTCATCATCTCGGGAAGATACAAATTCTCCATCACGGACATGAAGGAATTGGCTAAGCACATAATGGAGGATATCGACCCGGATTTCCCTAAGAAGATTTCCCCGGGCAATACCATTATTGTGGCCGGGAAGAATTTCGGCATGGGCTCCTCCCGCGAACAAGCCCCTTTAGTGATAAAAGAAGCCGGTATAAACGCGGTGGTAGCCAAATCCTTCGCCAGGATATTCTATCGCAACGGGTTCAATATCGGGCTGCCCCTGATTGAGGCAGACACCGGGAATATCGAAGAGGGAGAAGAAATCGAAATAGACCTGGATACGGGAATGCTTACGAACCTCTCTAAAAAGACAGAGCTAAAGAGCTCCGGTATCCCGGCATTCATGCAGGAGTTATTCAAAGAAGGCGGAGTAGTCAATTACATCAAAAAACACGGGGAGTTAAAATTATAATGGCTTACAGGATAACCTTTATACCCGGTGACGGCATAGGGCCGGAGGTAAGTAATGCAGCAAGAAGATGCATTGAGGCCACAGGCATAAAAATTTCCTGGGAGGAAGTTGCTGCGGGGCAAGAGGCGCTGGAAAAATCAGGAGAGCTACTTCCGGAAAGCGTCCTGGAATCCATAAGGAAAAACAGGGTAGCGCTTAAAGGCCCCATAATCACTCCTATAGGAGAAGGTTTCCGCTCGGTCAACGTAGCGATAAGGCATGCCCTGGATTTATACGCCTGCGTAAGGCCTGCGAAGTATTATCCGGGAGTAAAAAGCGCATATAAAAACACGGACCTGGTAATCGTCAGGGAAAACAGCGAGGATCTATACGCGGGCATAGAGTTTGAAAAGGGCAGGGAAGAAACAAAAAAAATCATAAAAGAGATATCCGCGCTCTCAAAGAAAACCATCCGCCCAGATTCAGGCCTCTCCATAAAACCTATTTCGGAATCCGCCTCAGAAAGAATCGTAAGGTTCGCTTTTGACTATGCCCTGAAGAACAAACGTAAAAAGGTTACGGCCGTACACAAGGCCAACATTATGAAATTTACCGACGGGCTATTCCTAAGGGTCGCACGGGAAGTGGCAAAAAGCTACTCCGGAAAGGTTGATTTCAGCGAGGCTATAGTGGACAATATGTGTATGCAACTTGTGCAAAAACCGCATATCTACGATGTGCTGGTCCTGCCGAATCTTTACGGCGATATTATCTCTGATTTGTGCGCCGGGCTAATCGGCGGGCTCGGTATTGCCCCGGGTGCGAATATCGGCAAGGACCTGGCTGTATTTGAGGCGGTGCACGGAGCAGCCCCCAAATATAAAGGGATGAACAAGGTTAACCCTACGGCAATGATACTTTCGGGAGTGCTTATGCTCAGGCACATTAACGAAAAAGGCGCAGCCGACAGGCTCGAGCAGGCACTGAAAGAAGTCATCGCCGAAGGCAAAGACGTTACATATGACCTCAAACCTTCTCCTGATGACCCTTCTTGTGTGGGGACAGACCAAATGGCTGATGCCGTGATCCGTAAATTATCCCATTAATCAAAAACAGGGACGGTTCTCTTTACGCTTCGTAGTTATAATAGAACCGTCCCTAACAATGACAAATGAAGATAAGTATAATCGGAGCTGGAAATGTGGGAAGCCTGACTGCCTTGAGGCTTCTTGAATCCAACCTGGGCGAAATAGCCCTGATTGATATAGCTGCGGGGCTGGCCAAGGCCAAATCCCTGGATTTAGAAGATGCCAGAAGCCTGCGCAAAATACACTATACCATAGAAGGCAGCGATGACCTGTCAAAAATAAAGGGTTCCGATATCGTAGTGGTCACGGCAGGCTTGAGCCGCAGGCCGGGAATGACCAGGGAGGACCTGCTTGTAAAAAACGCCGAGATTATAAAAGGCCTCTGTCTGCGGATAAAAGAACTGGCTGCGGACTCCATTATCGTGATGGTCACCAACCCTCTGGATATAATGACTTACCTTGCCCTGAAAATAAGCGGGTTTTGCCGTAACCGTGTTTTTGGCATGGGTATAAGCCTCGATGCCTCAAGGTACGCCAATCTTATCTCAAAAGAACTCAATATTCCCATACAGAAGATCGTGCCTTGCGTTATCGGGGCGCACGGAGAAGGAATGCTGCCCCTGGCGCGGCTGACAAAAGTAAACGGCAGGCCGCTGGAACGAGTATTACCCCAGGAGAAAATATCGGAATTGGTTAAAATGACGGTGTCCAGAGGTGCGCAGATCGTCTCCCTTTTTGGCAGCGGAAGCGCCTACTTTGCGCCTTCGGCGGCAATTGCCGAACTGGTTAAATGTATTGCCGCAAACCAAAAGCGCACTATAGGATTATCCGTCTGCCTGGAAGGGGAATACGGCATAAGCGGCGTATGCCTGGGTCTTCCCTGTATAGTCGGCAGAAAAGGCATAAAACGCATATTGCAACCGGCCTTGAATAAAGAAGAATCCGGCATGCTGGAGCAAACAGCGGAATCTATCCGTAAAAACCTCGAACTGCTAAGACCGTTTATCCCGGGTTAAAGATGGACTATGATATTTGCATCATTGGTGCAGGGTGGGCTGGATTCAACGCGGCACTTACGGCAAAAAAAGCCGGGCTTAAAACCGCTCTTATCGAAAAATCCAGCTTAGGCGGGACCTGCCTCAATAAAGGATGCATCCCCACAAAGGCGTTAATCCAATCCGCAAAACTCTATAATCTCATCCGTAAAGCAGGCGATTTCGGCATCCAGGCCGAGCCCCCCAGAATAATACTCTCAAAAGCGCAGGAAAGAAAAAACAGGATAGTAGAAGACTTAAGACGCGGAATGAGTCTAATACTAAAAGGCGTTGACCTGTTTTTGGCAGAGGCCAGATTTACGGCTCCCGATTCCCTGGCGCTGTCTACCGGCGTAACCCTTAAATCAAAGTATGTAATCATTGCTACCGGTTCCGTCCCGATAGAGCTGCCGGGGCTTGCCTTTGACGCAAAGAAAATAATTTCCAGCGAAGAACTCTTGGATTTCAACCAGCTGCCCCAATCGCTTTTGGTAATCGGAGGAGGGGTCATCGGCTGCGAATTCGCCTGTCTTTTCTCCGCGTTAGGAAGCAAGGTTACGCTGGTTGAAAAAACCGGGCAGTTGCTACCAGGAGAGGATACGGATATATCCAGGAGGCTGGAATCTACATTGAAGAAAAAAGGGATTGAGGTCAGGCTGGATACGGATGCCTTGGCCATAGACCGCGCAAATTTTGAATTAGTGCTTGTCTGCGTAGGCAGAAAACCCTTTATTGGCACACTTGAGCCGGAAAAGGCGGGAATAGTAATTGAAAAAAACAGGCTCTTGGTCGGAGAAGACCTCAAAACAAGCTCCGGTAAGGTATTTGCAGCCGGAGACTGCGCAGGAGGGATAATGCTGGCGCATTATGCCGCCTATCAGGGCAGGCTTGCGGTAGAGAATATCATCGCCGGAAAGAATACCGCCAAAGAACGTATAAGCGTCCCCAATTGCATATTTACCGAACCGGAAATAGCCAGCGCCGGTTGCAGCGAAGAGGAACTAAAGAATAAGAACATTGCCTTTGACGTATTCAAATCTGACTTCATGGCTTCCGGTATGGCGCGCATATTGGCTCAGGAGAATGGTTTCCTCAAGATACTGGCGGATAAAAAAGACGGGCTTATCCTGGGCAGCTCCATAATCGGACCGCACGCAACCGAATTAATCGCAGGGCTGAACATAGCCATACAGTCTGGGCTTACGGTCAGACAATTAAAAAACGTGATGATGGCCCACCCTTCGCTTTCGGAAACCATTGCCGAAGCCCTAAAGTAAAAATGGTAAAACCCCTGGATTTAGGCCTGGTAGACTTTGAAACCGCAGGCGCCTGCCAACAGACACAATTCGACAAAGTAAAATCCGGCGTTATACCCTGTGCATTTATCTTTTGCCGCCTTAAGCCGGTAATTACTTTCGGCAACAACTCCAGACTTGAAAATATACTCTTTTCCAAAGAAGAGTTGGCTAAAAGGGGCATAGGCATCCAATTTGCTGCCAGGGGAGGAGACGTAACCTATCACGGCCCCGGGCAACTGGTCGTATACCCAATCATCGATCTCAAGGCATTCCGTAAAGACATAAAATTTTACCTGGCTACCCTGGAACAATCGATTATAAACTGCCTGCATAAATTCGGGATCCCCTCCCAGCGAAAGGCGGGGTTTACCGGAGTATGGTCAGATGACTGCAAGGTATCCTCCATAGGGATAGGGGTAAGGAACTGGGTAACCTTTTACGGACTGAGTATAAATATAGAAAAAGATGACCTTGAGGCCTTCGGTTTTATCAGACCCTGCGGACTTGACTGCCGGATGACGAGCCTCGAAGGCATAGCCGATAAACGTATAGATATAGAAAAGCTCAAGCAGCGGCTCTTCAGCGAATTGCTCAGGAATTTCCATAATTAAGTAATATTTTTAAGCGGGGAGGAAAAAATGACAAATGTAAATCTTCCAGAATTAGGCGAAGGCATTGAAAAAGCCACGGTATCCTACTGGTACCACAAAGAAGGCGATAAGGTAAATGAAAAAGAGGACCTCGTAGAGATGGTCACTGACAAAGCGACTTTCAATGTGCCTTGCCCCTGTTCCGGAACGCTAAAAAAAATATTATTCAACGAAGGGGATGTGGTCAGCGTAAGTCAGGCACTTGCGGTTATAGAGTAGAAGAACTAAGATATTTGTTGACAAGCCTTGATTTGCTCTATATAATCATAACTTGCGTAAATATGAGCCTGCCTGCCGGCAGGCAGGGCAAAGTGAGGGCGTATGATAAATAGAGAGAAAGAGATACTGACTACAAAAGAAGTAGCTGATTATTTAAGCATCCATCCGTTGACCGTGCATAAATATGCCAGAGAAGGCCGGATCCCTGCCTTTAGGATAGGCACTGACTGGAGGTTCCATAAAAAATATATCGAGAGATGGATAAGGGAAAAATCTGCCTGTAATTTAAGAAGCAAAGAAGAAAAGGTCTCTATTTTTGAACTGGAATAAAAACTATGAAAGGATTATAGATGTCGGTAAACTATAAGAAGGAACTGGAGTCTGCGGCAAAAGGCATGATCCTGGTCCATGAACCGAGCATATTGATAGATATGATCCTGCACATGCTCACCGAAAAGATAAAGATCAACCACGCCAGTATACTGCTTCATGACAAAGAAAAAGACGCCTATATCCTTACCGATTCCAGGGGCTCTCTGGGTTCAAACATACCCGTTGGACTGGTACGCATGGATAAAGACGACGCACTCCTGAAGTTCTTCAGAGAGCAACAAAACAGATTTATTTTTAAGTCCGAGGTGGTTAACCGCGAAAAGGGCAAAGAGCTCCTGGCGGATGCAAAACTTGAACCGGGTTTAAGAACGCTCCTATCCCAGGTCGTTTACCAAATGGAACTTCTGGAAACTACCACCTGTATACCGAGCTATTTCAGGGATGAGCTTCTGGGCGTGTTCCTGCTGGGAGAAAAAAACAACCGGAAAAAGTTCTCGCGGCAGGAAATTGATTTCTTTGTAGCCCTGGCCTCAAACGTGGCTATGGCGTTAAGGAATGTCCAGCTCTTCAAGTCGCTGGAATCGGAACTTGACCAGAAACGACAACTGTTTATCCGTATTATCGTCGCCCTGGCTGCGGCAATAGAAGCAAAAGACCTCTATACGCACGGCCACACCACCCGTGTTACCAATATCAGCATGGAGATCGCTAAACAAATCAGCCAAAACCGCGGCAAAGAATTTAATAAGCAATTCCTGGAAGAACTGCAGATTGCAAGCCTCTTGCACGATATCGGCAAGATCGGGATACCCGAATCTATCCTGAACAAAAACGGCCCTTTAGATGAACAGGAAAGAATAAAAATAAAGGAGCATCCGCTTATAGGGGTAAATATCCTCCAGCCGATTAAAGAACTGGATGATTCTATCCTGGGTGTAAGATACCATCACGAACGCTATGACGGATTAGGCTATCCTGACGGACTGAAAGGAGATAATATTCCCCTGATTGCCTCGATTATTTCGGTGGCTGATTCATTCGACGCTATGACCTCGGACAGACCCTACCGTAAAGGATTAGACAAAGGCCTTGCCATAAACGAAATAAAAAACCTGCGCGGAACACAGTTCCATCCGCTGGCGGTCGATGCCTTTGTGCAGCTCTGTATGGAAAACCGGATATAGATGCCGAAAAAGAGAATAATCCTCATGTACATCTCGGAGGTCTCCGGCCACCGTAATGCCGCTATGGCCATAGAGAAAGCCCTGAAGATTCTCTCTCCGGAAACAGAAATACTCGGCATAAACGCCTTCCGCTACACCAATCCAATCAGCGAAAAAGTGGTAAACCGTATATACATGGGGGTCATCAAGCGCGCCCCAAAGATATGGGATTACCTGTATGACAACCAATCGGTGGCAAGGAAGCTGGAGCATTTTAAGAAAATGGTGCATCGTTTCAATTCCCCTAAACTAAAAAAACTTTTCGATAATTTTAAACCGGATGTGGTCGTCTGTACCCAGGCATACCCCTGCGGGATGGTGGCCGATTACAAAAAGGCCTATCTGTCCTGCCTGCCGCTTATAGCCGTACTTACGGACTACGTGCCTCATTCCTATTGGATTTATGACAGCGTCGATTATTACATTTCTCCGGCCGAAGAGGTCTCGCTGCGTTTAACCCAGAAAGGCGTGGCAGCAGAAAAAATCCGTACCCTGGGCATACCTTTTGACCCCAAATTCAATGAACCGGTCGACATACCTAAAGTCAAAGAAAAGATGCGTCTTGATCCTAAAATACCCACAATACTCATAATGGGCGGAGGCCAGGGGTTAGGGCCCATAAAAGACATAATCAAATCCCTGGGCAAAGTGAAAAACGATTTCCAGGCAATAGTTATTACCGGTACCAATAAAAAACTGTATAATTCACTGAGTAATTTGACCGCCGGGCTTAAAAACGACTTTCGTATATCGGGCTTTGTCAGCAACGTCCATGAATTGATGGCTGTTTCCGAACTGATAATCACCAAGCCCGGCGGCGTAACTACAGCTGAGGCCTTGACAAAAAACATTCCCATGCTTATAGTAAAGGCCATACCGGGACAAGAGGCCAATAACTCTGCCTTCCTGACAAAAAGCGGCTCCGCGCTCAAGGTCAATGAGCCGAAAAAAATAGGCGCGCTTGTCGAGCAACTCTTGACGGACAAAGACAAGCTTAAACGCATGTCCGAATCTACCAAGATTATCAGCAAGCCCAACGCCAGCATGGATATAGCCAGACTGATTTTAAACCTGCCCCAAAACAAACATGCTTAACTATATTATTTATAGGATAGGCCAATTCCTTGCGTTAAGCCTGCCTTTAAAAATGGCTTATGCGGTTGCGGTTTTTATATCGGACGTAAGGTATGCCTTCGCAGGCAAAGATAAACGTATAGTAACCGAGAACCTAAAGGCCATATTTCCTGAGTTGCCGGATGAGAAAATCAAGCAGATAAGGCTGCATGTCTTCAGGAATTTCGCAAAATATCTCGTTGATTTCTTCCGCTTTTCGGTAATAAACAAACAGTACATCGCGGAAAAAATAAAACTTGATAATATCCGTATTTTTGACCGGGCCCTGAAAAAAGATAAGGGCGTAATAGTAGTAACCGGGCATATCGGCAATTGGGAGCTTGGCGGAGTAGTCATAGCCGCCCTGGATTATCCTTTCTGGGTTGTTGCCCTTAAACATAAACACCCGAAAGTAAACGACTTTTTCGATTCGCAAAGAGAAAGTAAGGGCATGAAGGTGATACCTTTCGGTAATGCCGTAAGGCAGTGCCTGCGGGCATTAAGACAAAACCAGATGGTCGCCCTGGTGGCAGACAGGAATTTCGGGGAAAGAGGGGTTTTGATAGAGCTCTTCGGCAAGAAGGTATCTTTCCCCGAGGGCCCGGCAGCGCTTGCCCTTAAGACCGGCTCGCCTATCGTCCCGGGATTCATGACCCGCAACAAAGACAATACCTTCACGCTGAAAATAGAAGAGCCTATAGAAATCAATCCCTCCGGAGATTATAAAAAAGACGCCGCGGCGATTATGGAAAGATACAAGACCGTGCTTGAAGACTATATCAGGAAATATCCGGACCAGTGGTATATGTTTAAGAAATTCTGGGGAGAGAATAAATCATGAAGGCCTGCGTGGTCATACCCGCCTATAATGAAGCAAAAGCAATAGGGGCGCTGGTATCGGAAATACGTACCCGGTGTAATCTGGATACGATAGTAATAGATGACGGCTCCAGGGATACTACTTCAACCATTGCCAGGGAAAAAGGGGCGATTGTCATAAAAAACCAGAAAAATAAAGGCAAGGGCGCTTCTTTGATGGAAGGTTTTAAGTACGCGCTCGAACACGGCTGCGAGGCACTCATTACCATGGACGGAGACGGACAGCATCTTCCGGAAGACCTACACGGCCTGCTATCGAAAGCGCAAAATTCGGATGCGCAGATAATCATCGGTAACCGCATGGAAAATCCGAAAGACATGCCTGCCTTTAGATGGTTAACAAATAAATTCATGTCTGATTTTATATCCTTTATGGCAGGCCAGGCCATACCGGATACGCAGTGCGGTTTTCGCTTAATCAAAAAAGAGGTATTGGAGAAAATAGACCTCTCTACCAGTAAATACGAAACAGAATCGGAAATACTCATCAAATCCGCCAGGGCTGGCTTTAAAATAGAATCCATTCCGGTAAAGACGGTCTACTGTAAAGAAAAAAGCAGTATTAACCCGGTAATCGACACACTGCGCTTCCTGCGTTTCGTAATCAGGGAACTATGGAATACTCCGATTTAAGAAAACGCATGGTCAGCGAACAATTGATCGGCCGCGGCATACAGGAGGGGCGCATCCTTGAAGCTTTCTCCAGCGTAGAAAGACACCTGTTTGTCCCGGAAAACCTAAGAGACGCCGCTTATTCGGATTATCCTCTCCCGATAGGGCAGGGACAAACCATTTCTCAACCTTACATAGTGGCGTTAATGACAGAAAGCCTGTATTTAACCGGAGAAGAAAAAGTGCTGGAGATCGGTACCGGTTCCGGATACCAGACCGCAATCCTTGCCAAGCTGGTAAAACAGGTCTATACCGTTGAGCGCCTGCCTGAACTGGCAAAAAAAGCGGGAGAAATCTTTAAACATATGGGATACGGCAATATTTTCCAGAAAACAGCAGACGGTACGTTGGGCTGGCCGGAAGAGGCGCCTTTTGACAGGATTATAGTGACTGCTGCGGCCGGACAAATACCGCCGCCGTTAATAGAACAACTTAAGGATAAAGGTAAATTAATCCTACCCCTGGACCAGGGCCTCGGACAGGAACTTACGCTTATAGAAAAGATAAACGGTAACCTGAAGAAAACAAGGATTGCGGGTTGCGTATTTGTACCCTTAATGGGCAAATACGCTTAAGATAATTATTATGCTTAATACAATCAGCGGATGCTTAAAGGCAATACCCAAAGAAACAATGGTGGTTATCGTAGGGGCCCTGCCGGTTTCGGAATTAAGGGGCGCGATACCCCTGGGCCTGTCATTAGGCATACCGTTAGTTAAAACCTTCTGGCTGGCTGTATTGGGTAATATGCTGCCGGTTATACCCGCCTTATTTCTCTTTGAGCCGATTTCCAACGGCTTAAGAAAACACGGGCTCTTTCGCCGTTTCTTTGACTGGCTTGAGCGAAGAACAAGAAACAACACGGATGTAATCCAAAAGTATGAGGCGCTGGGCCTGGCCATATTCGTGGGAATACCGCTTCCTTTGACCGGGGCCTGGAGCGGGGTAATTGCGGCAACGCTTTTTAAAATAAGGTTCAGGTATGCCTTTCTTGCCATAACCTCCGGTGTTATAATCGCAGGGGTAATTGTTTCAATCCTTTGCGCTTTAGGCATCATAAGCTGGAAGGCGGTGACGGGTTGATCCAGGTGTATACGGGTGAAGGAAAAGGTAAGACAACCGCCTGCCTGGGATTGGCCTTGCGGGCTTCGGGAGCAGGGTTAAACGTCTTTATCGCGCAGTTTGTCAAAGGAATACCCTGCAGCGAACATAAGGCCCTGGGTAGACTCAAAAACGTCAGCGTCAAACAGTACGGAAGGGGACGTTTCATCAAGGGCTGCCCCAGCCGCGGGGATATAGAAGCCGCGCAAAAGGGATTATCCGAAGTAAAAAAAATAATAGCATCCGGAAAATACAGGCTAATCATCCTTGATGAAATAAATGTGGCATTCGGTTTAAGGCTTATCGAACCCAAGGAGGTACTGAAATTAATGCGCTCTGCGCCGCAGGCAACCGAGTTTGTTTTAAGCGGCAGAGGCGCCCCGGACTGCATTATTGCCGCCGCTGACCTGGTCAGCGAAATCCTGCCCAAAAAGCACTACTTCAATAAACGCATAAAATCCAGACGCGGAATAGAATTTTAGAATACCCCGGAGCCTGCCAGAGCGAGTTATCGCAAGAACATTAGGATTATCTTGTCAAAAAAATAAATTAAAGTATAATATAAGTTTAAATGAATCTCCGCAGGGCTTAAAGCCCTGCGATTTCTTTAAATGAAATACTCAAGCGGCCTACGTAAGGATTTCACCGGGCAAATGCATTAGGTGTTCAGTCCTTGCACAAACCGCAAGGACTTCGCGTCTAGATAAAAACTTTAGGTGCTCGGTTTTTGTCCGCGAAAGTATAAATCTTCAATGTTTTAGGAGGATCATTGGACGATAATCAGCTGGTCAACGAATTCCTGGACCTGGTCAAGATAGAAGATTTCCCGGAAAAATATAGTAAAGATATCAAGGATGGCATGTATTTTGGCATGCCTCTTAAACCGATAGTTGATGCCGAAAAACGGCTCTTATCCAAAAATGAGCGCTGCCTGGCTTACTTTTCCATGGAGTACGGACTTGCTTCAAGCTTCTATAATCAATTCAAAACCTGCCAGCCCATATCGGATAACAACAGGGTCCATGACCATGAAGTCTTCTCAAACTTCAGGCTCGCCGACTACTTCTTCAGCCTCAAATTAGATACCGTTATCGACCTGCCTATTTACAGCGGAGGGTTAGGCGTTTTAGCCGGGGACACGGTCAAGACCATGGCCGATTACAAGATGCCCGTGGTAGCCATAGGCGTGCTTTGGAGTACCGGCTATTTCAAGCAGAGGCTATGGTTCAAATACGGCCAGCTTCCGGAAGAAATGCACTGGGATGCAAAATCTTATCCAGGGCTTATACCCCTTAAAGACCGCGTAAAGATATCCTTAAAAGAAGAAGAGATTTATTTAAAACTCTGGAAATACTATGTCTATAGCTATAAGGGTGATTACGCCATACCCCTGGTGCTGTTAGATTCTCACATTGAGGCCAACGAAGTAAAAAACAGGCACCTCACTGACCAACTCTATAGAAGCGATGATTACCGGATAAAAATATTGCAAAGGCTTATTCTGGGAATGGGAGGCGTGGCAGCCTTAAAACAGTTCGGCTATAACATCGACATCTACCATATGAACGAAGGGCATGCAGCATTTGCCTTTGTGGAAAAGGCCCGGGGGACTTCAAAGAACGAAAGGGAAGAATTAAAGAAGCATTTTGTATATACCTGCCATACCCCGGTTGCCGCCGGGCATGACAGGTTTCAGACAGGCGAGGTTGAAAGCGTATTAAAAAAGGATGATTTTGAACTGGCTAAAAATTACGGGCAGGAAAATGCAGGGCTGATAAATCTTACCCTTCTGGCAATGAACGTATCCTCACGTATAAACGCCGTCTCAAAACGCCATCGGGAAGTTATGAATCTGCAATTCCCTAAATATAAGGAATCCATCCAATACGTAACCAACGGGGTCCATCACCATACCTGGACCTCAGAGTATTTTAAGGAGCTATGGAAAGAATTCAGCGCTGCCCTGGGAGATATCAAGGCAGATCCCGGCTCACTATTAAAAGCTTCCGGGTTGAAAGACAACCAGGAATTCCGGCAGGCAGTCTGGAATGCGCATCAACAGAATAAGTCCGAGTTTTGCGATTTTCTGGATAACTGGAAATTGAATAAAAACGCCTTTACTATCTGCTGGGCGCGCAGGATAGCTGCCTACAAAAGGCCGGACCTTATCCTGCAGGATATGCACCGGTTGATTGATATAGCCAAAAGGTGCGGGCCATTACAGATCATTATTGCCGGAAAGGCGCACCCGGCTGATAAACTGGGCTTCACCTACATTAACCAGATAATGAACAAGGTCGACAGCATAACCGACTCATACGATTACCTGAAGATTATTGTATTGGAAAACTACGATATATACCTGGCGAAAAAACTCGTTTCCAGCGTCGATGTCTGGCTGAACAACCCGCTGCCTCCGTTTGAGGCATCCGGCACAAGCGGTATGAAAGCGATCCTAAACGGCGTTATACAGTTAAGCACGGTAGACGGCTGGGTTGTGGAGGCGCAGGATAAAGGGATAGGCAGGCTTTTCGGTTACCTCAACGGAGAAAACGAGATAGGCCAGGAATTAAATCTGCACATGGAAGAGGACTCCGCAAAGCTTTACGATGCCCTGGAGGACCTGGTAAATCTTTATTACCGTACCAATAAAAAAGAAAAGGTAGATTTATCATCCGACTGGATAGATATGATGATAAACAGCCTATCCTGCGCAGCGCACTTCAATACCTACCGCATGCTCGATGAATACAAACGGCTCATCTGGGATATAAAATGAGAACCATAATCTATTATTTCTCCGCTACCGGAAACTCTCTTGTAGTCGCAAACCACCTCGCAGAAGAGCTCGGCGATACGGCAGTTTTACCGCTCACAAAGGCGCTTGGCTTGCCGCAAAATTATTCTTGCGAGAGGATAGGGATTGTCTTTCCTGTTTACATGTTCGGCTTGCCGCTTATCGTGGCGGAATTCCTTAAATCCCTAAAGGTTAAAAAAGACGCTTACGTCTTTAGCGTAGTTACTATGGGAGGTTTTCCCGGAAGGGCATTAAACCTCACCAAGGATATCCTCAAAAAGAACGGCATAGAGCTTGCTTCGGGTTTTTGTGTGCGCATGCCGGGGAATTACACACCTCTTTATGAGGCAATAAACATAGAGGAACAGGCGAAGTTATTCCAGAAAGAAAGATTACGGATAAAGGAAATCGCATCGCATATAAATGCGCAAAAGTATGGGCTCTTCAACGAAGGACCATTCATAATAAACTTCCTAATATATAAATTATTTTACCGGATAGGGTTAAAGAGGATTCCTGCGGCAGATAAAAAATTCTGGTTCACCGAAGCCTGCATCAAGTGCGGCTTATGCGCCAATGTCTGCCCCGTATCGAACATCGAGTTATCCGAAGGACATCCGCAATGGCTGCACCATTGCCAGCATTGCATGGCCTGCCTGCAATGGTGTCCTGTACAAGCTATTCAATATAGAAGACTAACACTCGGCAGAAGACGATATCACCATCCTGATATCAATGCGCAACAGATAGCCAGTCAAAGATAGATAATCTTTGCTTGACAAATTACTGCAGTATTGATAAAGTAATCTTACAATTAGGCAATATAGGGTAAGGGAAACTCGTAGAAGCGAGTGCGGTCCCGCCGCTGTAATGGGCAAGTAAGACTTGCAAAAAGCCACTGGTCAATAACCGGGAAGGCTGCAAGAGAAACAAGCCCTGAGCCAGAAGACCTCACCTATATAAAAAGATCCGCCTCGTGGATAGGGCCAAGCAAATATCCGGGTGCAACCCTTGATGATGTAAAGTCGTCAAGGGATTTTTTATTTTTTGGGATAATGAAAGCCGTAAAATTAACATTATTATTTGCCCTTGCAGTATTTATGGGGTTTTCTCCGGCGGTTGCAGAAACAGCTCGCCAGGCCCGCTATATTTCCCTTGCCCCGTCTACTACGGAAATCCTATTTGCTTTAGGTTTGGGCAAGGAGATAGTAGGCGTAAGTTCATTCTGCAATTATCCCAAAGAAGCTCTGAATAAGCCTAAGATAGGTGATTTCAGCAACCCTAACATAGAAAAAATATTATCCTTAAAACCGGATTATATCTTTTGCACCGGATTAGAACAGGCACAGACCATTCATAAACTAAAGAGCCTTAATCTAAATGTCTATGTGGCTGACCCTGCCAATCTGAAAGAATTGTTTAATACGATTAAAGAGATAGGGATTATTACCGGCAGGCAAAGCCAGGCCGGAGAGCTTATCAATAAGATGCATCAAGATATAACGGCGGTCAACGAAAAGGTAAAGTCAGTGCCGCAGGAAAAAAGGGTAAAGGTGTTTATAGAAATCTGGCATGAACCGTTAATGACTGCGGGGAAAGGCTCTATTGTAGATGAATTAATTACTCTGGCCGGCGGCGTTAATATTGCCGGAGAATTGATGAGGCCCTATTCCAATTTCAGCCCGGAAAAGGTTGTAGATTTAAACCCACAGGTAATAATCCTGGCTTATATGGATAAAGAAGCCCCTTTAAAATTAGTGGAGAGCCGTTTTGGCTGGGGCAATATCACGGCAGTAAAAAATAAGCGGGTATTTAACGATATTGACCCGGATACCCTGCTTAGGCCCGGCCCAAGAATCACCGATGGATTAACAGAGCTATATAAGAAGCTATATCCTTAAAGATGCGCCTAAAGAAAATCCTTCCCATATTATTCTTATTCCTGTTTATTGCCATAGCCACAGGCCTTATTAAAGGAGCGGTAAATATTCCGTTTAACCAATTGCTATCCAAAGAAAACCAGACTATATTTAACCTCAGGCTCCTTAGGATAGCGGCTGCCATTCTTACCGGAAGCGGGCTGGCGGTATCGGGTATTGCCCTGCAGGCGATATTACGCAATCCGCTGGCTGAACCTTACCTTTTAGGTACCTCAAGCGGAGCTGGCCTGGCCGCAGTAATTGCGGTTATCTTAGGCATCTCACGGATATATATGCCGCTGGCTGCTTTCTTAGGGGCGGTGCTAAGCATTATCATTGTCTATATCTTGAGCCGCGAAGGCCCAAAGGTCAAAGATAAATCCCTAATCCTGTCAGGAGTAATAATATCCGTTGCTTTCTCTTCGGTAATCGTCTTTTTAGTTACGCTTTTCGGCAATGAGGCTATGCACGAGATGAACTGGTGGCTGTGGGGAAGCCTGCAGGTGTACGATTACAAACTGCTGATACTGGTAGCTATTCCGGTAATAGCCGGGATAATCACAATATACATATTCAGCCAGGACTTAAATGCCATCAGCATAGGAGAGGAAGAAGCGATACATCTTGGAGTCGATACCCAGCTTGTAAAGAAAATAATCGTTCTCATTACGGCCTTAATTACTGCCAGCCTTATCTGTATCTGCGGAATAATCGGGTTCGTAGGCCTGATTGTGCCGCATATGATGCGGCTGGTGGCAGGGCCTAACCATAAAACCCTCATTCCGGTTACCTGCCTTGCGGCTTCGCTTTTTATGATTATCTGCGATACCCTGGCCCGTACGCTCTTTAGCCCATTGGAAATACCTATCGGGGTAATCACGGCCATAATCGGGGCGCCGGTATTTATTATACTGCTCAAGAGAGGCAGATAGGCTTATGAAAACCCTGCTTGAAATCAGCCGATTGCGCGGAGGATACCACAAAACAGAGGTAGTCAAAGGCGTCTCGTTGGCCATAAACTACGGCGATTTCATGGGAATCATAGGCCCCAACGGTTCAGGTAAAACTACGTTATTCCGCCTGATAACCAGGGTCATTGGCTCATCATCAGGGACTATCCTTCTGGCAGGAAAAGAGACCTCTTCAATGGATTTAAAGGATTTCTGCAGGAAAGTGGCTTTTGTGGGCCAGGAGACGGATGTTGATTTTTCTTTCACGGTAATGGAGACCTGCCTTATGGGCAGGATACCGCACTTAAAACGCCTGCAATTTGAAACCAGACAGGACTTGCGTATTGCCGAAGAAGCTCTGGCGCTTACCGATACCCTCGGTTTGAAAAACAAACGCATTGATGAATTAAGCGCCGGAGAAAGGCAGCGGGTAATCATTGCCCGCGCATTAACGCAGGAGCCGGAGCTTATGTTACTGGATGAGCCGACATCGCACCTGGATATCGGCCATCAAATACAAATTATGGACCTGCTCAAAAAACTAAGCCGCTCAAAGAAACTTACCATTTCTATGGTTCTGCATGACTTAAACCTGGCCAGCGCCTACTGTAACCGCATAGTTTTACTGGATAGGGGGGCGGTCTATAAAGAAGGTGTGGCCGAAGAAGTGTTAACCTATCAGAACATTGAGGCAGTATACAAGACAGTGGTGCTGGTTGAAAAGAACCGGCTTACCGGTAAGCCAAACGTGCTGCTGGTGCCGAAAGAAAAATGATGCCTACACAGTTAGTCTTAATACGCCACGGGATAACCGATTGGAATATAGAGCGGCGCTATTGCGGAGACAAGAATATACCCTTAAGCCTGCGGGGCAGGAGGCAGGCGAAAAAACTGGCAGAAGAATTAAAAGGCGCTGGATTCGATAGGATTTATTCAAGCAATAAAAAGCGCGCGTTAGAAACCTCCCGCATAATCTTCGGAAGGAAGAAAATCATCAAACTAAGCTCCTTAAGAGAAATCAACTTCGGGGTGCTGGAAGGGATGCGGCACGAAAGAATAATTAAAGAGTGCGGCAAGGTCTATACAAGATGGCTACGCAATCCTTACGCAAACCAAATACCGAAAGCCGAACGCATGGCTGATTTCAGAGAAAGGGTTAAATCTGCGATACGGACTATACTGCGGATTAATCCGGATAAGAAGATCGCCATAGTCTGTCATGGCGGAGTAATCGGCATATTTTTAAGCAGCCTGCTTAAAAGCAATAAGTTCTGGCGTTATGTGCCTTCTGCGGGCACTATAACCATAGTTGAGTATAGAAACAAAAAAGCTAAAATAAAACAGTTCAACCAAACAAAAATACAAACAAAATGGCTAAGATAATACTGGTTTTAGGCGGAGCAAGGAGCGGAAAAAGCACTTATGCCCTGGAGCTCGCAAAAAGATATAAAAAAGTGGGTTTTATCGCTACCTGCCAGGGGCTGGACAAAGAGATGGAAAGACGCATTCTTAAACACCGGTCCGTACGGCCGAAGAACTGGAAGACTTTTGAGGAGCCGAAGGAATTGGCAGTTTTATTAAAGAAAATGGGGAATGGATTTGACTGCATTATCATTGACTGCCTTACTCTCCTGGTATCCAATCTTATTCTATCGGGATGCAGCGAGAAAGAAGTCTTGAATAAATCTACCGCGATCCTGCGGCAATTGAGGAATAAAAAGGCAAAAATACTCCTGGTTTCCAATGAGGTGGGCCTGGGGATAGTACCCGCCAGTAAGTTGGGAAGGGATTTCCGCGATATTGCGGGAAAGGTAAATCAAATCTTCGCCAATGATGCGGATAGCGTCGTCTTCATGGTTTCAGGTATGCCGCTGGAAGTGAAAGGGAAAATATAAAATGGAGAAAATAATCGGTACTGTTAAAAATATAAAGGGGCTTGATGACGGGCTAATGGAAAAGGCACAGAATAGATTAGACAGCCTCACCAAGCCTCAAGGCAGCCTCGGCAGGTTAGAAGAATTGGCAAAACAGGCCGTAGGCATAACCTCCAGGGAAAACCCGGGATTTAAAAGCAAGGTTATTTTCACATTGGCCGCAGACCACGGAGTAACCGAAGAAGGTGTCAGTCCTTATCCTAAAGAGGTGACTGCCCAAATGGTCTATAATTTCCTTAACGGCGGCGCCGGGATAAATGTGCTGGCAGGCCATATTGGCGCGAGGGTAGTGGTTATTGATGCAGGCGTTGCCTCTGACCTTAAGCCGGACCCGCGCCTTAAGGTTAAAAAAATAAATTACGGGACAAAAAATATGGCTAAAGGCCCTGCAATGGAACGTAATGAAGCTATAAATTCGGTCTGCTCAGGTATCGAAATATTGGAAGAGGAACTTAAGTGCGGCCTCGATATTGCGGGGACAGGAGAAATGGGCATAGGAAACACTACTGCCGCAAGCGCAGTAACCGCCTGTTTTACCGGTAAACCCATCGAAGAAATAACCGGCAGAGGCGCAGGCCTGAATGATGCGGGTTTAAACAGAAAAATACAGATAATCAAAAAATCAATCTCGCTGAACAGGCCGGATAAAACTAACCCCATTGACGTATTGGCTAAAGTCGGCGGATTTGAAATCGGGGGAATGGCAGGAATAATACTGGCCTGCGCTTCTAAAAGAATCCCTGTGGTAATTGACGGCTTTATTTCAGGGGCAGCAGCCCTGGTTGCTTATCAACTGGAACCCAAGACAAAAGACTATATGATTGCCAGCCATTGCTCGGTAGAAAGGGGGCACCGTATTATCCTTGACTACCTGGGATTGAAACCCATCCTGGATTTAAACCTGAGATTAGGGGAAGGCACCGGCGCAGCCTTAGGCATAAATATGCTGGAGGCATCAATAAAGATACTCACCCAAATGGCGACTTTTAAAAGCGCCGGGGTATCGGAGAAAAAGCAATGATTGACTTACTATCAGCCCTGCAGTTCTTGACCGCCATACCTTTCGGAATAAAAGGGACAAGCCAAAAGGATATGGCCAAATCCCTGGTTTATTTTCCCATAGTAGGTTTGCTTATAGGGCTGTTAGCTGCCGGGATAAACAACTTAGCGCTCCTGCTGAATTTCAACGCCCTGGCTGCGAGCATCATGGCTGTAGTGACCCTGATTATTATCACCAGAGGCCTGCATTTAGACGGACTCTCGGACAGCGCAGACGCTTTTTTTAGCGGGAAACCGAAAGAAGAGATGCTGATAATAATGCGGGATTCTCATGCCGGCGTAATGGGTATTTTAAGCATTATAACCGTGATACTCTTAAAGATTGCCCTGCTTTCTTCAATAAATATCCCCTTAAGGGCAAATGCGCTTATGTTAAGTTGCGCGTTAAGCCGCTGGTGCGTAGTTCCGGCGATGCTCTTCTTTCCCTATGCCCGGCAGGAAGGAAAGGCAGGGATATTTATTAAAGGATTAAATCCGCGGATTTTAACACTGTCGTCATTAGTGGCAGTTGCCTGCGCAGCCCTGGCCTGGGGAATAAAAGGGTTGATTCTGCTAGTGCCTGCCGCTGCTTTTAGCTATTTTATATCCAGATTGATAACCAAAAAAATCGGAGGGATAACCGGAGATACCTTAGGCGCAATAGTGGAGCTGACGGAAACTCTGACTTTATTATTTGTTTGTGCTGGACAGGGAGGAGCATAGGCCATGGATTATTTAAAAGCGATATCCTCATGGAGCGGAGGCAAAGACAGTTGTTTTGCCTGTTATAAGGCAATGGAACAGGGCTACGATGTAAAGTTACTTCTAAGCTTTATCTCGCGCGAATCAAAACGCGGCTGCTTTCACGGCCTTGACGGAAAATTGCTTAGGCACCAGGCTGATTTGATAGGCATACCGCTTATTCAAAAAGAAGTCAGCCCCGATATGCAGAAATACGAAGAAGAGTTCAAGGCCGCGGTCAGCGAGTTGCGCGGCAGCGAGATTGGCTCAATGATATTCGGGGATATCTACCTGATAGAACATGAAAGCTGGATTGAGCGGGTCTGCAAAGAGCTTAACATAAATGCGCTAGAGCCTCTATGGAACCAGGCTCCGGAAAACATCATAGAAGAATTCGTAGCATCGGGGTTCAAGACCATCATTGTCAGCTGTAAGGCAGACATAATGGGCCGGGAATTCCTGGGAAGAGAGGTTAATCTGGAACTCGTAGATGAATTAAAAAAAAGAGGCATCTGCCCCTGCGGGGAGAAAGGAGAATTCCATACTTTAGTGGTTGATGGGCCCATATTTAAAAGGCCGATTCAGATATTGGAAGCCGCGCCGATAATCAAAGAAGGCTTCTGGAAACACTGGTTTTTAGACATTAAAAAATACGCTTAAACTTCTTCAGGATAAGAAAACCGGATAGGTGAAGGAAATCCCGGTGTAATTCCGGGTGCTGTCGCGCAACGGTAAAGTTAGTTAACAGTTCACAGTTGACAGTTCACAGATCACTGTAAGTCTTACATCTTTTACCTCACAGATACTTCCATCTGTCAACTGTTAACTAAACAAGCCCGGTCGATCGCCCATTGCCAGGTAAGTACTCTCGCAAGAAGAGAAAGGATACAATGAAAAATATGATTAAGAGGATTGTTATACCGGGATTGATTTTTGGTTTTTTAACCGGCAGGGGATTTGCGCAGGATGTAGACCTGGAAAAAATAGTGGTTACCCCTTCAAGAGTAGAGGAATCAACTGGGGATGTGGGAAGGCAAGTTGATGTAGTAACTTCCCAGGATATAGCAGACAGCGGCTCACAGGATTTAGCTGATGCCTTAACCAACCTTACTTCTGTAAACATAAGCACATACGGCGGGCCAAACGCCACAAAGAATATAAGAATGCGCGGCTCAACCTCTGCCCAGGTATTGGTAATGGTTGACGGAAGACCCATAAATAACCCCCGCGACGGCGAAGCGGACATTTCCAATATTCCCCTTGATAATATAGAGAGGGTTGAAGTAATGCACGGCCCTGGCTCAAGCCTTTATGGCAGTTCGGCAATGGGAGGAGTCGTAAATATCATTACCAAAAACCCGCCTAAAGAAGGTATGAAAACAGAGCTCTACAGCAGCTTTGGCACAGCCAGGACTTATACAGAAAGGATGTTAAATGGGGCAAAGATTGCCAACTTCAGCTATATAGCCAGCGGACAATATCAAAGCTCGCAAGGATTCAGGGATAACTCAGAACTTAACGCTAAAGATTGCAACTTGAAATTAGAATATGCACTCAACAACCAGAATAATCTAACCCTTAACTCCGGTTTCTATAAAAGCAAGGTAGGCACACCCGGGCCAGCTAGTTCTCCTGATCTCGATGATAAACAAAATACACTGAATCGCTTCTTTGATTTGAATTGGAATTTCCAGCCAGATGAACAAACCGGAATATCAGCCAGAACGTACCAGAATTATGATCGGCTGGAATTTGTAGAGAATTCACCTGATTACACAAAAAATATTCATACCACTGTAGTAAGAGGATTGGACCTACAGGTTAATAGAGAACTTATGGATAATTATCAAATAGTGGGCGGATTTAATTATGTCAAAAACCTTAATGATAGCACTTCAAGCGCTAAACATCATTATGATGTTCGTTCCGGATATCTGGAGAACCGTTTTGATTTATTTGATAAAAAAGTGAATCTCAATCTTAGCGCACGCGTTGACGACTATTCTAATTTTGGCACTGAATTTAATCCCGGCTTAAGTATTCTTTATAAAGTCACTGAAGAGGTAAAATTGCACGGCTCGGTGAATCGATCATACCGCGCGCCTACTTTCAATGACTTATACTGGCCTTTTAATGATTATGGCCCTTCTTATAAAGAAAAGGGAAACCCAAATTTAAGCCCAGAAAAAGGCGTGACAGAAGAAATAGGAATAGATGCAAGAATAAATAAATATCTTACCTCGGGATTAACATATTATCACAGTGATTATAAGCAGCTCATACAGTGGTCTAAAGATGAGACTAATTTATGGCAACCAATGAATGTAAGCTCTGCTATAATTGATGGTCTGGAATTTGAAAATAAGATATTTGTAACCGACAGTTTGCATTTGGATGTTGGTTATACCTTCTTGATTGCCAGGGACGATGAAACGCATAAATATCTGGTCTATCAACCAAAGAACAAAGTAGACTGCTCTTTAAAATATGAAGGTTTAAATGGATTAATCTGCGAACTTAAAGGACAGTTCACTGATAAAAGGTTCGTGGATGCAGCTAACAACGAAAAAGTAAAAAAGTTTTTTGTGTTTGGTTTTAGCGTTTCTAAGAAATTCAGGAATGGCCTAACTTGCTTTGGTTCTATAGATAATCTATTTAATCACAAATACCAAGTTATCCAGGACTTTCCTATGCCCGGAACATCCGTTAACGGAGGGTTAAAATTAGAATTCTAGGCCTAAAATATCCGATTTTCCTAGTGGTATTATTCCTAGCAGGATGCCAACCGAATCCTTCCACTTTACCAGGGGAAGATTATGTCCAGTTAAGGCAAGAAATTGTTTCGGAATTCAGCAGCCGCACCCCTAAATTATGGTCAGAGGTAGTTCCCGGAGTAAAAACGAGGCTGGACACAAAAGATAGAGTAATAGCCCTGACGCTTGATGCCTGCGGGTCAACTAATGACGGTTATGATGCTGAACTGATTGATTATCTTATCGCAAACAAGATCAAAGCCACCCTCTTTATAAATGCAAGGTGGATTGACAAAAACCTGCAGGCCTTTAAGCAATTGGCAGCTAACCCGCTTTTTGAAATAGAAAACCACGGCATGATGCATAAACCTGCTTCCGTAAACGGGAACTCCGCCTTTGGCATTGCAGGCACAGATAATCCCGGAGAGCTCGTCGATGAAATAGAGCTTAATGCCGGGAAGATTGAAGAGCTGACAGGAAGGCGGCCGCATTCTTACCGCTCGGGTACTGCCTTTTATGATGAGGTAGCGCTTGATATAATCCAGGCCCTAGGCTACGAAGCTGTCGGTTTTAGCATATTGGGAGATAAAGGAGCTACTTATAGTAAAGAAGAGATAAGAGAGGCGCTCCTGACCAGTCAGCCGGGTTCCATAATAATCTGCCACATGAACCATCCGGAAAAAGAAACTGCCGAAGGCTTAAAAATGGCGCTGCCCGAGCTAAAGAGAAGGGGCTTTATTTTTGTTAAACTCTCGGAATATAAGCTTAACTAAAACGGGGACGGTTCTCTTATGACTACGAAGAAAGCAGAGAACCGTCCCTGGCCAAAGAAACCGTCTGCCTGATTTTAGTTGCATTTATGCTGCAGGAGAGTTAAAATTATAAAAATCGGAGTTAGATAAATATGTTTTCGGACAAACTTTTTACTACCGCATTCATAGTCTCCCTGGCAGTGCACGGGCTGATTATCTCCGGCTATCCGGGTTTTAAATTATCCGAACAACGCGACAAGGATAAAAAGACCGAGTTAAGATACGTCAAACAACCCATGGATACAAAGAGTATCCCGAAAAAGGAAATATCAAAACAGGATATCCTTATTAATAAGTTACCCGCCAGGATTACAATGAAGGACAATCCTGCCATAGGCTTAGGGGATAAGCAGAATATACTGAAAAGAAACAGGCAGATCATCTCGCCCAACCCTGAATTCAGCAAGCCTGATTTCGTAAAACCAGATTCCATAGTCATAAAAAAGAAGGTGACCCTTCCCCAGGTAGACCTGGATAAGGTAAACAACCCTTCTTATATCAGCTATTACCAGATCGTGCGCGAGAAAATCAGGCGCTCGGCCTACCAGAACTATACCCGTACCGAAACCGGCCAGGTATACCTTGGCTTTGTTATCTCCAGGGACGGCCTGCTTAAAGCCGTACGCCTGATAGAAGAGAAATCCTCGCCCAATATCTACTTGAGAGAAACCGCAATAAGAAGCGTGCACGACGCCTCTCCTTTCCCGGATTTCCCCAAAGAACTGGATTACCCCCAGCTTTCCTTCAACGTAGCAATTTCCTTCGAAATAGAATAACTATAGTCAAAAAATAGAGTAGGTAGTAGATAGCATGTAGTAGGTAGGAAAACAAGACAGAAAACCAAAGATTAGTAATCCTACCTACTGCCTACTCGCGTTAAACAAAGGATTTTAAGAATTGACATAAATATTAAAGGATGATAAAATTATTTTTCTAAGGAGATGATGAATATGCCGCAAGTAGAAATCAGGAAAGACGAATCATTTGAATCGGCCATGCGCCGCTTCAAGAAACAGATCGAACAGGAGGGCATCTTAAGAGAGTTGCGCGACCGCAAGCACTACGAGAAGCCCAGCGAGAAGAAAAGAAGAAAGTCAAAAAGCAGAAGATAGTATGGGCTTTGCACTTTCTACCTCTTGGAATGCCTTTGAACACACGGAAGCAAAGGCGATGATCTTTGAAATCAAGGGGTTGGGGTTCGAAGAGGTCGAGCTCAGCTTCAACCTCACCTATGCCATGGTCCTGGGAGTAGATGCCCTGATCAGGGAGGGCCAGATAAAGGTCGTCAGCGTACACAACTTCTGCCCCATACCGGAAGGCATAAAAAGGCACCAGGCGCTGCCGGATTATTTCTCCATGGCCTCAACAGACGAAGACCAAAGGCAGGCAGCAGTCAAACAAACAAAGCAAACCATAGATACTGCCAGCCAGCTGGGAGCCAGGGCAGTCGTACTCCATTGCGGCAGGGTAGAGATACCGGATTTATCCAAGAGCCTCATGGAGCTCTACATAAAAGGCCGCAAGGACTCTCCGGAATACGCCAGCCTTAAGGACCAGATTATCAAAACAAGGCAGGCCCAGGCAGAGTCATTTTTTCAAAATACCCTAAGGAGCCTGGACGAGCTTAACCGATACGCCGAGGAAAAAGATATTGCCCTAGGGATAGAAAACCGTATCTATCACCGGGAGATACCGTCCTTCGAAGAAGCCGGACGAATCCTGGAAAAATTCAAAGGCTCAAAAATATTTTACTGGCATGACATAGGACATGCCCAGGTAACGGAAAACCTGGGGTTTGCAAAGCACCAGGGTTATCTGGAGCTTTACGGAAAATATATGCTGGGTATCCATCTGCATGACGTAGTAGGCTGCGACGACCACAAGGCTCCCTCCAAAGGTGAATTCGATTTTTCCAGGTTAAAACCATATCTTAAGCCAGATACCATCAAGGTCATCGAAGCGCACCACCCTGCTACCGGAATGGATTTGAAAAGAAGCAAACAATTCCTGGAAAAAACGCTGGACGGAAAAAATGAGCATTAGAAAAGCGCAGGTGGCCGGACAATTCTACCCCTCTTCGGCAAAAGAGCTGAAACGGCAAATAGAAAGCTTCCTGGAAGAACCCGGCCAAAGGATAGAGGCGCTGGGCTGTGTCCTGCCTCATGCCGGTTACATCTATTCCGGCAAGGTCGCTTCTTGCGTTTTAAACCATATAAAAATCAGGGATAACGTTGTCCTGTTAGGACCGAACCACACCGGCTACGGAAGCAGCTTCTCAATAATGGCATCCGGCTCCTGGCAGACGCCTCTGGGAGACGTAAAAATCAACGAGAAGCTCGCGCAGGATATACTGCAGCGCTCCCAGTATTTAAAGGATGACCCCCTGGCGCATGCGTATGAGCATTCCCTGGAAGTGGAGCTTCCGTTCTTACAGTACCTTAAAGGACAATTCAAATTTGTCCCCATAGCCTTTTTGTCAGACGATATAGGGGCCTTAAAAACGGTAGGCCGCCAAATCGCGCAATCCGTTAAAGACTGCGGGCTTGATAATTCCGTGCTTTTGGCAGCCAGCTCTGATTTTACCCATTATGAGCCGCAGGCTCTCGCAGAAAAAAAGGACAAAAAAGCAATAGAAGCGATACTGGAGTTAGACGAAGATAAATTAATGAAAAACGTGCGCAGCCTAAGGATAACAATGTGCGGCTATGCGCCGATTATAGTCATGCTTAGCGCTGCCAAAGAGCTGGGGGCAAAAAACGCCGTACTGCTTGATTATCGCACCAGCGCCCAGGCAACCGGAGATGAATCCAGCGTGGTAGGTTACGCCGGAATAGCCGTGAGTTAACTCAAGAGGAAAATATGGAGACTCCCGATAAGAAAATTGACGACAGCTGGAAGGATACGGTTGATAAGGAAAAAAATACCGGGCAAAAAGAACCCGGCCAGCAGGAAGAATACCAAAAGCCCGACTTTAACTTCTTTGTGACCAGCCTAGCTATTCAGGCATCCATTGCCTTAGGCATAGTGGCCAACCCCATTACCCAAAAGGTAGAGGCAAACCTGACCCAGGCCAAGCTTCTTATCGATACCATGGACATGCTCAAAAATAAAACTGCCGGTAACCTGGACAAGGAGGAAAGCGGGCTCCTGGAAAACGCGCTCTACGAACTCAAGATGCAGTATCTTTCCAAGATAAAAGGAGAGAATAAATGATCGATAAAGAACTCATTGATATCCTGGCCTGCCCTGCCTGTAAAAAAGACGTGGAATTAAAAGGAGATAAGATCGTATGCAAATCCTGCGGCAAGAAGTACCCCATAAAAAACGGCATACCGATAATGCTTATCGACGAAGCAGAGGGGTAAGAATGAAAAAGATACTGGTAATCCACGGCCCTAACCTAAGCCTCCTGGGAAAAAGAGAGCCCCAGATCTACGGCAAAGTTACCCTGGATGAAATAAATAGGCGGCTCAAGGACCTGGCCAAAAAGAAAAAGGTGTCCCTAACGATAGCCCAGTCAAACGAAGAGGGCAAGATAGTCGAGTTAATCGTAAAATCGCACTCAAAATATGCAGGCATACTTATTAATCCGGCTGCCTATACACATACCAGCGTTGCGATAAGGGACGCCATCGCAGCCTGCGCCCTGCCTACCGTAGAAGTCCATCTTTCAAATATCCATTCCAGGGAGGAATTCAGGCACCATTCGCTGATAAGCCCGGTTGTAAAAGGCAGCGTCCTGGGTTTCGGGGCAAACAGCTATACCCTGGCCTTAGAAGCCCTCCTGGACCTGTTATCCTAAAAGGATGAGCCAGAAGATGAATCTCCGCGAGCTAAAGCCCGCGACCTCTCAAATGAAATACTTGAGCGACCATCCTTCATCCGCACCCTTAAGGGTGCGGTTTTCTGGCCGCGAAAGTATAAACCTCCTGCTGCAAAAACTGCAAAAAACCCACTTAGACAGCCTGCTGGTCAGCTCAGCTGCCAATATCACCTATCTTAGCGGCTATATAAGCAGGGATTCCTACCTTTTAATCAGCAAACGGAACAAAATATATTTCACCGATTCCCGCTACACGCAAGAAGCCAAAAAAGCCCTCGGGTCCGATTATACGATCAAGAAAGCCGATGCATCCGTTTTTAACCTTATAACGGATGCCTTCCGGCAGCTGAATCTAAAACGGATAGGTTTTGAAGAAAGGCACCTGAGCTTTGCGGAGTTCTTCAAGATCAGGAGGAGCCTGGACAAAAAATCGCAAATCATACCCACCCATAGCCTGGTTGAAGAGCTGCGCCAGATAAAAAGCGCTCCGGAGATAGAAAAAATCAGGAAGGCGGCGGTTATTACGCTTAAGGCACATGCCTTTGCCGCAGGGATGCTTGCCGGAGGCATAAAAGAGATAGAAATCGCCGCGGAAATTGAGAGGTTCATAAGGGCAAACGGTGCGTCCAAGTCTGCCTTTGATATAATTGTGGCTGCTGGAGCCAATTCCAGCTTCCCCCACCATATAACAGGGACAAAAAAGCTAAGAAAATCCCAACCGCTGCTTATCGACATGGGCGTAGATTGGCAGGGCTACAAATCCGACTTGACAAGGGTTTCCTTTTTAGGTAAAATGAATTCTCTGTTTAAAGAGATTTACGGTATTGTCAAGGAAGCGCAAGCCGAGGCTATCAGGCGCATAAAACCAGGGGTAAAAATGAGCATGATAGACTCGATTGCCCGCCAGCTGATAGCCAAAAACGGATACGGAGATTGTTTCGGCCATAGCCTTGGCCACGGGGTGGGCCTAGAGGTACACGAAGCCCCTTATATCAGCAGACATTCCCACGAAGAAATAAGGGAGGGAATGGTTTTTACCATAGAACCGGGTATTTATCTTCCGGGAAAATTCGGGGTAAGGATAGAAGATATGGTCCTGGTGACAAAGAAAGGATGTGAGGTTTTAAGTGGCGCTATCAATAAATGAGATCAAGTCAGGGATAACTATAATGGTAGACGACAACGTCTATATGGTGGTTGATGCCCAACACGTCAAACCGGGCAAGGGGGCCGCCTTTGTGAGGGCAAAGATACGCAAACTCAAAGACTCAAGCATAAATGAGAAGACCTTCCGCGGAGACGAGAAGATAGAACAGGCCTTTGTGGATGATAGGAAGCTCCAGTATACCTATAAATCGGGGAACCTCTACCATTTCATGGACCAGGATAATTACGAAGAGGTGGCCATATCGGAAGACGCCATCGGGGATAAAAAGAAATTCTTAAAAGACAACATAGAGGTCAGCGGCTATTTCTACAAAGATGAGGTCCTTACCGTCAATCTGCCTAATTTCGTAGAGTTCGAGATAAAAAATACCGAGCCGGGCATAAAAGGGGATACCGCCAAAAGCGGCACCAAGCCTGCCGAGATAGAAACGGGCGCCGTTATCCAGGTGCCTTTGTTTGTCAATACCGGGGACAGGATAAAGGTCGACACGCGCACCGGCGAATATATCGAGCGCGCTTATTAAGCTCTAAAAAGAGGGAAGCTCAATGAATCTAAAAGAAATCAAGGAAATGATCGCCCTGATGAACGAAAACGGCCTGGTAGAGCTGGAAATCGAAAAAGAGGGCATGCGCATCAGACTAAGAAAAACAGGCAACGGCCATGAACTGACACAGGAACCGGTCGCCGTAGAAAAGGAATTCGTTTCACGCAAAGCCGCCCCAGAACCTTCCGAAACACAGGAAAAAAATTCCGTCAATACGGTAGAGATAAAGGCACCTATGGTAGGTACTTTCTACCGCGCACCGCAGCCGGAGGCCCCGCCCTATATCGAAATAAACCAGGTGATAGAGCCGGGGCAGGTAATCTGCATCATCGAGGCAATGAAATTGATGAATGAGATAAAATCAGAAATAAAAGGCAAGGTGGTAGAAATACTGGTTGATAACGCGGAACCCGTTGAATTCGGCCAGCCCATGTTTCTCATAGAACCCCTCTAAAAATAATGTTTTCCAAGATACTTATCGCAAACCGTGGCGAAATCGCCTTAAGAATAATCCGTGCCTGCCAGGAGTTAGGCATCCGTACCGTAGCAGTCTACTCCCAGGCCGATAAAAGCAGCCTGCACGTACGTTTTGCGGATGAGGCTATCTGCATAGGGCAGGCCGCTTCAAGTAACAGCTACCTGAACATACCCGCAATCATCAGCGCCGCGGAAATAACCGACGTAGAGGCAATACATCCTGGATACGGTTTTCTTGCCGAAAATCCCCATTTCGCAGAGATCTGCGAATCCTGCCAGATAGCCTTTATAGGACCTACCCCGGAAAATATAAGGCTGATGGGCGACAAAATGACTGCCCGCACCACTATGCAAAAGGCAGGACTGCCCATTATCCCGGGAAGCACCTCCATAGTAAAAAGCAAGGAAGAGGCGATAAAGATCGCCAAAAAAATAGGCTATCCCGTAATCATCAAGGCTGCTGCCGGAGGGGGAGGCAAGGGCATGCGCATCTGCCATAACGATATCAGGTTGGTAAGCAGCCTGATGACTGCCCAGGCAGAGGCAGAGGCGAATTTCGGCAACCCCAATGTCTATATAGAAAAATATATCGAAAAACCGCGCCACATCGAGGTCCAGATACTGGCTGACAAGCACGGCCATATCCTGCAACTCGGCGAAAGGGACTGCAGCATCCAAAGAAGGCACCAGAAACTCCTGGAGGAATCCCCCTCACCCATCATCGACGCAAAAACCCGGAAAAAATTAGGCGAGATGGCGATCCGAGGAGCAAAAAGCGCAGGCTATACAAGCGCGGGGACCATCGAATTTCTCTTTGACCAGGAAAACAATAATTTTTATTTTATGGAAATGAATACGCGTATCCAGGTGGAACATCCGGTCACCGAAGTAGTCACCGGCATTGACCTGATAAAAGAACAGATACGCTCTTCCGCCGGAGAAAGACTACGCCTTCAACAGGAGGATATCCATATAAAGGGCGCGGCCATCGAATGCCGCATTAATGCGGAAGACTTCCAGAATAATTTCATGCCTTCGCCCGGCAAAATAGAAACCCTCAATCTCCCCGGGGGGCCAGGTGTGCGCGTGGACACGCACATATACGCCGGCTACGAAATCAGCCCGCATTATGACTCCCTGGTAGCCAAGATCATCTCCTTCGGGGCAAACCGCCAGGAAGCAATCCGTATAATGCACCGGGCACTGCGCGAGCTGGTTATCGCACCCATTAAAACAACTGCTGATTTCCATCTTCAACTGATGGAAAACCCGCTTTTCCTTAAATCCGACATATCCACTCATTTCGTCCAGGAGTTGCTCAAGGAAGAGCCGAAGGGGGAGGAGTAATGTATAAGGAAGAATCGCGCACGGATTTAGGCATCCTGAAAATCCACAAGAATGTCATCGCCTCAATCGCCTCGCTTGCCTCCATGGAAATCGACGGCGTAAAAGGAATAGGCAAGAATTTCAAAGCCGGCATATTGGAATTCCTCGGCAAAGGCATAGCTACTGCAATCAAAGTGGATATAGATAAGAACGAAGGGGTCAAGATTGAAGTCCCGATTATCGTCAGATACGGATACAATATCCCCGAGATAGCCTCAAGGGTACAGGAAAACGTCAGGCTCAACCTGGAAAAAATGACCGACCTTTCGGTCAAAGATATAAATATAAATATCGTAAGCATAGAAAAGTAGGAGGCAAAAATGATAAGGGCCATAGGCATATACTTCTACGCCACCGTCTTGATATTGATAGGCGTCAGCTTGATGACGTTCTCCATCGTATTCTCCTTTGGAAAGTTGCAGCCGCAATGCATCGAATATATAAACAGGTTGCTGGTATATTTACAGGATAGTGATTCCACAAGGCTCTCCCTGGGACTGATGGGATTCCTGGTCACCCTGGTAAGCCTTTCCTTCGCACAACTCATCCTCGGCCGTTTCCAAAGAGAAAAAACCATAGCCTTTACCACTGCCTCGGGAGAGGTAACCATCTCCCTGTCTGCGGTAGAAGACCTCATAAAGCGGCTGGCTGTCTTCATCCCGGAAATAAAAGAACTGCGTCCCGATGTCATTGCTACAAAAAAAGGGATATCCGTGGACCTACGGGTAATCTTAAAATCCGAGGCAAATATACCGGAACTGACAGCGCGTCTCCAAGATATCACCAAATCAAAGATACAGGAGGTGCTGGGGTTAGAAGAACAGATAATCACCAGGATACACGTAGCTAAAATAATCTCCACTGAAGATAGGGACAGAAAAAAGAGGGATTTTGAAAAACAGGAACCTACCGTTCCTTTTGGCGGTTACGGAAGGATATAAGCGAGCCTCGCCCAACGGGCGGGGCGAGCTTACCCAGCACTAATTTTTCTATAGCTTTAGGGGCTATAAGAAATTAGTGCTGGGTTAATTCGCGCACGCAAAAAAAATTAAAACGATATCGCTATAACTTACTCGCACTGTCGTGCTCATAAGTTATGCGCTCATTAAAGGAGGAAATAAAGATGCCAAGGATCGGAATACTTACTGGCGGCGGAGACTGCCCGGGGCTTAATCCCGTAATCAGGGCAGTAGTACGCAAAGGTTATAATGAAGGATTCGAAATAATAGGGATTAAAAACGGTTGGAAGGGGCTGATAGAAAATGATACCTGCCCCCTAGACCTGAATGCCGTCTCAGGCATATTGCCGAAAGGAGGCACTATCCTGGGTACTAGCAGGACCAATCCGTATAAAAAAGAAGGGGCAGTGGATAAGGTGAGGGAAACTTACAAAAAGCTTGGCCTTGACGCGCTGATTGCGGTGGGCGGAGAAGACACATTGGGAGTGGCCTCAAAATTGGCAAAAGACGGCATTCCCAACGTAGTGGGAGTACCGAAGACCATAGACAATGACCTGTCCTGCACGGATTATACTTTTGGTTTTGATACGGCGCTCAATACCGCTACCGAATGTATAGATAAACTGCACACCACTGCCGAAAGCCACCACCGGATTATCGTGGTAGAGGTAATGGGCAGGCATGCAGGCTGGATTGCCGTTGAATCCGGCATAGCAGGAGGAGCGGACATTACCCTGATACCTGAATTGGCGATAGACATCGAAGAGGTATGTGCGTTAATCAGAAAAAGGCATAGCCGCGGGAAAACCTTCAGCATAGTGGTGGTAGCCGAAGGGGCTAATTTTAAAGAAGGCACGATGGTTACCCAGGAAGAAAAACTTGATGAATTCGGCCATATACGCCTCGGAGGAATCGGAGAGCGCGTTGCCGCGGAAATCGAAAAGAGGACCGGCTTCGAAACTAGGGTAAGCGTATTAGGGCATATACAAAGAGGGGGTACCCCCACGGCTTTCGACAGGATACTGGGAACCAGGTTCGGGGTAAAAGCGGTAGAGTTGGTAAAAAACAAAAAATTCGGAAAAATGGTTGCCTTGGTAGGCAACAAAATTATCGACGTACCCTTAGAAGACGCGGTAAGCTCGCTAAAGACAGTGGATGCCGACTTCTATGAGATAGCCAAAGTCTTCTTCGGTTAAGAATCACACCCAAACATATCGGTACCTTGCCCTAAATGACGGGCAAGTATCCCGCCTTCTGCGGGAATTGTTTGGTGCGCATACGTAATGTTTACACCCGACCATATCGGATTGGTCGGTGCGCGCTTTCTGCGCAAGGAGCTGATAAGATGAGAGAGATAGTCAGGGAATCGTTGCTGGAAAGTATACAGATAAAAGAAGAATTACTGCGCAATAGCGTTACCCAGATCCTCGAAATTGCCGCTATTGTGGTCAATTCTTTAAAGAGCGGCGGAAAGCTTATCATCTTTGGAAACGGCGGCTCAGCCAGCGATAGCCAACATATAGCAGCTGAATTGGTAGGCAGGTTCAAAAAAGACAGGCCTGCCCTGGCCGGCATTAGCCTGACTACGAATACCTCCATATTGACCGCAATAGCTAACGACTACGGTTACGAACAGGTATTCGCCAGGCAAATAGAAGCCCTGGGCCACAAAAATGACGTGGTTATGGGTATATCTACAAGCGGCAAAGCCAAGAATGTCCTCCTGGCCATAAAACAAGCCAGGAAGATGGGTATTAAGACAGTGGCGCTTACCGGCGGAGACGGAGGGGAGTTGGCAAAATCGGCAGATGCTGCCCTGATCATTCCCTCTTCGGTAACCGCGCGCATACAGGAGGCACACATAACCGTCGGGCATATCATATGCGAAATCGCAGAACAGGCGTTAAGTTAAATCTGGAACGGAAGATAAAAGGCAGGCAGGAGCTAAAAAGGACAATCCCGCGCCTAAAAAGGCAGGGCAAAAAGATTGTTTTCACCAACGGTTGTTTTGACCTTCTCCATTATGGCCATGCCAAATACCTCCAGGATGCCAGGAACCTGGGGAACATCCTCATAGTAGGCATAAATTCCGATATTTCCGTAAGGAGGATAAAGGGCAAGAAAAGGCCTATTACTTCGCAGGCATTCCGATTGAAGCTTATCGCGGCGATGGAAAGCGTAGACTTTGTCACCCTTTTTAACGAACTTACCCCCTTGGAGCTGATTAAATCACTCAAGCCTGATATACTGGTCAAAGGGGCAGACTGGGATCTGGATAAAATAGTCGGCTCAGGTACCGTCAAGGCAGTAGGCGGCAAGGTAAAACAGATAAAATTTGTCAGGGGACTCTCTACAACCGTCTTGATTGAGAAAATTGCCAAGCTCTATAACCACAAATAAAGTCAAACGCATAATAGACGCGAATATAAACCGGCTCAAGGAGGGCCTGCGTGTCTGCGAGGAAATCTGCCGGTTTATGCTGGATAGCCGCGACCTGACCAGGGAATTCAAAAAGATACGCCATGCCACTGACCCGGTATTCAAAACAGTATACCCCTACCCGGAACTGATAAGGCACCGCGCAAGCGAAACCGACGCCGGAAGAAACATCCAGCTCAACGAGTTAGAACGGAAGAACCCGCAGGATATTTTCTTTGCGAACATGCAGAGAATAAAAGAATCCCTTCGGGTATTAGAGGAATTTTCCAAACTTACGGATAAGAAATCAGCGCTCAAATTCAAAAAGATAAGATACCTGGCTTATGGAACTGAAAAAAAAGCTGCTGCGGCAATCGCGTCTTTATCTGATAGCGGATAAGGAAACGCTCGGCAGGCGTTCCTTTGAGAAAATAAAAAAGCTTAGACATCCTCCGGTCGGCATAGTGCAACTGAGGGATAAAAAAAACAAGGATACGTTCCTGCTGCTCAAAGAGGCGTTTTCCCTGCGTAAACTGTTACGTAAAAAGGGGATTATCTTTATCGTAAATGATAGCGTAGAACTGACAAAGATACTGGATGCGGACGGCGTTCACCTGGGCCAGACAGATTCGCCGTTGCCAATAGCCAGAAGGATCCTCGGCAAAGAAAAACTCATCGGGGTTTCCTGCCATAATATAAAGCAGGCGCTTTGTGCCCAGCGGCAGGGGGCAGATTATATAGGGATAGGTCCTGTATTTGCCACCTCTACAAAGCCGCACCTTGCGCCGATAGGGCTTAAACCGATAGGGGAATGCAGGAAAAAAATAAATATACCTTTTTTTGCCATTGGCGGGATAAACCCGGACAATATAAATACGATAGTTTCTTCCGGTACAAGCAGGGTAGCAGTATGCGGGGCTGTCTTTAAAGCCCCGAAGCCGCTATCGGCGGCAAGAAAATTATACGCGAGCCTTTTAAAATGACGCTGTTAGAATCCGCAAGGAAAAATAAGACTACCACGTTAATCAGGAAGGTTGCCGCAAGGGAATCAGTCAACCCCGGCTGGCTGCTATCCGCGCTCAAGGCAGGCAAAGTAGTGATACCCAACAACCGCCTGCGGAATATCTCTAAGCCCTGTGCCATCGGAGAAGGCCTATCCACAAAGATAAATGCCAACCTGGGTACATCTACGGACAGGCCGCGGATAAACGAGGAACTGACGAAACTAAGGGCGGCCATAAAATACGGCGCGGATGCGGTAATGGATTTAAGTATTGCCGGAGATATGGCAAAAATAAGAAGGCTGCTGATAAGGCACTCTTCCGTACCCCTGGGAACAGTGCCTATTTATGAAGTGGCCGTAAATGCACAGCATAAAAGAGGCAATTTCCTGCACTTCGACATTGACGATATACTGGAGGTATTGGAGGTCCAGGCAAAAGACGGCGTGGATTTCTTCACTATCCATGCGGGGGTCACCAGAAAATCCGTTTCCGCTTTAAAAACAGAAAAAAGAGCCATGGGTATTGTTTCAAGGGGAGGCGCTATACTGGCCAGCTGGATGCAGTCTCATAAAAAGGAAAACCCGTTTTTCGAACACTTCAATAAAGTACTTGATATAGCCCGCAGTTACGACGTAACCATCAGCCTGGGCGACGGATTAAGGCCAGGTTCTATCCTGGATAGCACTGACTCAGCCCAGATAAGCGAACTAAAAACCCTGGGGAGCCTTACCGGAATCTGCCGTAAAAATAACGTGCAGGTTATGATAGAGGGACCGGGGCATGTCCCGTTAGATGAAGTCCGTAAAAATGTCCTCTTGGAAAAGAAATATTGCCACAGAGCCCCTTTTTACGTGCTGGGGCCCCTAGTAACTGACGTGGCTGCCGGCTACGATCATATCAGCGCAGCTATAGGAGGGGCATTGGCTGCCAGCTATGGAGCGGATTTCCTGTGTTACGTTACGCCTGCGGAGCACCTGAGACACCCTGAGCTTGAAGATGTCAGAGAGGGGGTCATTGCTTCAAGGATAGCTGCCCATGCTGCGGATATCGTTAAAATGCGCAGGCAGGCCATAAGCTGGGATAGACAGATGAGCTATGCCCGTAAAAGAAGGGATTGGAGAAAACAGATAGAATTGAGCATAGACCCGGAGAAAGCGGATAATTACAGGAAATCATCCAAGCCGGTTCTTTCCGATGTCTGCACGATGTGCGGCAGATACTGCTCCATCAAAATAATGGAGCAGGGATGCGACAAAACCAATCTGCGAGCGTAGTTCAGTGGTAGAACACCAGCTTCCCAAGCTGGATATGGGGGTTCGATTCCCCTCGCTCGCTGTTTAAGCGTAAATCGAACCCCAAGAGGGAGTGGGAGAAATGAGATGTCTCTCACAAGATACTATTGATATGAAAAAACATTTTTTTTATTTATTATCTATCTGCTGCTTTATGTTTTTGTCCGGCTGTGCCACAGTGCCTGCATATAAATCATCCTATACTGCCGCAGGAATGCCGGGAATTTATCATCGGATAGAAAAAGGCCAGACATTGTGGAATATATCAAGAATATACTCGATAGACCTGGATGAACTGGCCAGGGCCAACCGCATAACCGATGTCACAAGACTGGAAACAGGACAGCTGATCTTTATTCCACGTAAAGAAGGGGCAATCGCCCCTCTCAGCCATTACGCGGGAGAAGATTTTATCTGGCCTGTACGCGGAAATATAATTTCCGGATTCGGCCAAAACTTTGATAACATGATAAACAAGGGGATAAATATACAACCCTTCTCAAGCCACGATGTCCTGGCTTCCAGAAGCGGCAGGGTGGTCTTTTGCAACGAGAATTTTCCCGGCTACGGGAAAACTATTATCATAGAACACAAAGACGGTTTTATGACCGTATATGCCAGAAACAGCCAAATTTACGTAAAGCCCGGTGATTATGTCCAGAAAGGCTCCCGTATCGGTCAGGTTCAGCAAAACCGCTATTTGCATTTTGAAGTACGCAAAGGGCACGTATCACAAAACCCGGTTTTTTATCTGCCATGAAGAAAGACCTCTTTGACCGACAGGAATATATAAGCCTGCTGCAAAAAAGGGTGGGGGACCTGAAATACGGCTACCGCCAGAATATCGCCGTTATCGGAGACGAATCAGTAGGCAAAACCTCGATAATCTTCAAATTCCTGGATAAATTCTGCGATGTGCGTATTGTCCCGGTATATCTGGAGATAAGGCCGGGGACCCTGCAGAATTTCGTCAACAGGTTCATCGCTAACCTCCTGTATAATTTCCTGCTCAATAGCCAAGAACCGCTTAAAGAAGACCTGGAGTTTTTGATTGAGCGCGCAGAAAAATACATCCCCAAGACAACCGCAAAGATAAGGGACATACTCTCTGCCCTCGGCAGGAATAAAAAGAAAAAGATAAGAAACATCTTTACGGAACTTACCTGCCTTTGCGAAACCATCCATCAGGAAACCGATAAATTCTGCATATTGATACTGGACGAGTTCCACCACCTGGAGGATCTGGGAATAAAGAACTTCTACCGGGACTGGTCAAAATCGCTTATCTTGGAAAAAAACACGATGTATATAATAACGAGTTCTGCCAGACACAAAGCAAAGAACATACTCTCCAAGCATCTTTCGTTATTATTCGGTAATTTCGAGGTGGTCCCTGTTGAGCCGTTCGATGTGAAAACAAGCCAACGGTACCTGGAGTCCAGGCTATCCGGCTACGGGATAAAAAAGGATGCGTTGTCCTTCATCATAAATTTTACCGCCGGCTCGCCATTATACCTGGAAATCATCAGCGAGGAAATTATTAAACAAAATACCGAAGACCTCAAACAGGTGCTCGAGAGAATCCTTTTTGACGCCTCCGGCATACTCCACCAAAGGTTCTCCAATTATCTGAAACGTTTCCTGGACAAACCAAACAGCCACGATTACCTGTCCATACTGCATCTGGTTTCCGGCGGCCATAACAAAATCAGGGAGATAGCACAGATGCTCCAGAAGCCGCGGAAAGAGATACTAAGCAAGGTAAACTCCCTGATCGAAATGGATGCCCTGACCAGGAGCGGGGATTTCCTTACATTAAACGACAGGGTTTTCGCATTCTGGTTGAAAGCCGTCTATCAGGATAAACTTGCCCTGCCGTTTGCCTTCGAATTAAAAGACCAGAAGAATCTTTTCAGGGAAAATACGGAATCCCTGATAAATGAATTTATGGCTAATTCGCTAAAACCCATAGGGCAGCGCATTACCGAGCTCATCAGGCAATTCGAGAATGAGGTAATCCAGATAGAAAAGAAAAAACTGAGGCTTTCCCATTTTCGCGAGATAAAACCCCTGCAATTCAACGGCAAAGGCCTGACGAACGGCCTGATCTGCCGATGCCCGGACAACCTCTGGTTGATCGCCTTTAAAACCGATACCGTCACCGAAGACGATATCGCGGAATTTGCCTGCGAATGCAGAAAATACCGTCACAAACTCCAGAAAAAAATCGTCATAGCCCTAGGGGAGGTTGATCCAAACGCAAAGCTAGCAGCGCTGGAAGAAAAAATCCTCACCTGGGACACCGAACACTTAAACCAGATTATGGATCTCTTCTACAAACCAAGGATGATCATATAAATGAAAATAGGCGTCATATCTGACACCCATATCCCGGAAAAGGCCCAGACCCTGCCTAAGCCGGTCCTGGAGGCCTTACGCCAGGTGGATATGATTATCCATGCCGGAGACCTTACTTCCCCTGAACTGCTCGTAGAGCTAAAACGTATCTGCCCTAACGTAAAAGCGGTGTACGGTAATATGGATTCCTTCGAGGTGCGCAAGAGCCTGCCCGATAAACAACTCCTGGAGTTAAAGGGTTTTAAGATAGGCATAACCCACGGATATGGTCACCCGAACCAGATAATCGACATAGTCACCCAGGCCTTTCAAGAGGAAAAACCCGATATGATTATTTTCGGGCATTCGCATACGGCTCTCAATATGAAAAAAGGTAAGACCATATATTTCAATCCGGGCAGCCCTACGGATAACATATTTTCTCCTTACAAATCTTACGGTATAATAGAGGTCAGCGACAAGCTGGAAGCAAAAATCATAAAGATCTAAAAAATGGACAGACTCTGGGCGCCCTGGCGAATAAAATACGTTTCCCTGAAAAAACAGAAGGGTTGTATATTCTGCGCGAGCCTTAAGGCAAAAAAGAGCCGCTATCTCGTATTCAAAACCAAATATTCATTTGCCTTACTCAATCTCTACCCTTACAACAACGGCCATTTATTGATATGCCCTTTAAGGCATGTAAATGACATCTCCGAGTTAAGCGAAGCGGAAAATAACGACCTTATGAAATGCCTCGTAAAAGCCAAGCAGGGCTTAGATGCGGTGCTTAAGCCGCACGGCTATAATATCGGCATGAACCTAAGCAGGGCAGCGGGCGCAGGAGTAACCGGGCACCTGCATTTCCATATCGTGCCGCGCTGGAAGGGCGATGTAAACTTTATGACCGCGGTTTCCAACACAAAGATCATCTCGCAGTCGCTGGACGAATTACACAAAAAGCTGAAAAGATGCCTAAGGACGCGCTGATTAAAGATTTTGAGAAGAAATACCTCGCCGGCTACGCAATGAAAAGTTCCGATACCCGCGGCAGGCAGTATCCGGAACCCGAACATCCTTACCGCTCGGCATACCAGCGCGACAGGGACAGGGTGATACACAGCGCAGCCTTTCGCCGGCTGGAATATAAAACGCAGGTGTTCGTAAACCACGAGGGCGATTACTACCGGACAAGACTGACGCACTCCCTGGAAGTAGCACAGATTGCAAGGACCATTGCTTTCGCGCTGGGGCTGAACACGGAGCTCGTCGAAGCCATTGCCCTTGCGCATGACCTGGGGCATACGCCCTTCGGGCATTCGGGGGAAGAGGCCCTTAATGAACTCATGTCGGGACACGGAGGCTTCAACCATAACCTTCAAGGCTTAAGGGTAGTGGAGCTTCTGGAAGAAAGATACCCCAATTTTCCCGGATTGAACCTGACCTGGGAAGTGAGGGAAGGCATCGCAAAACACTCATCCGCTTTTGACCGCGCCGTCGCCCTGAAGAACCTGGCCCCTTCGGAGATGCCGACTATAGAGGCGCAGATCGCCGATATCGCTGACGAGATAGCCTACGATAACCACGATATAGACGACGGCCTTACCTCGGGTTTATTAAAAGAACTGGACCTGCAGAAATTACCGCTATGGGATAATATTTACAGGAATATTTCGGGAAAATATGCTAAAATAGACGAAGAACGCAAGAAGTATATGATTATCCGTTCTTTAATAGATATGCAGGTAACCGACCTCATAGACCAGACACGCGCGCGGATTAAAAAATTCAAGCTCAATTCGGCAATGCAGGCCAAAAAGCTGGACTGCAGGGTCGCGCTCTTCAGCCCGGAAATGCTGAAGCTGAGGAAACCTTTGCGTGCCTTGTTAATGGATAAACTATACCATCATTACCGCGTAATAAGGATGGCCAACAAGGCAAAAAGGTTCATCCAGGAACTTTTCAAGCTATATATAGAAAAACCCCAGGGGTTGCCGGTACATATCCAGAAGAGGGTGGCCACTGACGGCGCAAGAAGGGCTGTTTGCGATTACATAGCCGGAATGACAGACAGGTATGCCTTAGATGAATACAAAAAATTATTTGACCCCTACGAAAAAGTATAAGGCCTTGATTTCTTCGGTCCACAGCGTTTACAGGCTGATAAACTCTACCTTTGAGGCCAAAGACCTTATCAGCAGGTTAAGCAGGCTGTTAACCCAGATATTTAATGCCTATTTCTGCCAGGTCCTTCTTATAGACCCGTCCAAGAAATACTCCATGTTAAGGTGCGTGAGCATAGGGAAGAAAACCATGCTTAGCGACAAGCGGATATTGATAACTAACCCCGTAGAAAAAAAGATCATCAACTCCGCCGCCTCTTTGAGAAAAGGCGCGATAATGGGTGTTCCTCTTGTCTGCGAAGACATAATCGGCCTGGTGATAATCCGGCGCGACCACCATGCAAACCCGTTCGATATTTTCGAGCAGGAAATGCTGATGACCATGCTGGAACAGGTAATTATAGGCCTTAAGAACCTTCAGCTCTACGAAGAACAGCAGAAGATAGTCCTGGGAAGCATAAAATCTCTGGTAACGCTTTTGGATATGCGCGTGCCGCAGGAATACACGCATTCCCCGTATTTCGAGCATCTGGTTACCAGCATAGGACAGGAGATGCGCCTGGATAATAAGCAGATTGAAAGCCTCAAATATGCGAGCATGCTTCACGATGCGGGGAAAGTAGATATACCGCTTGAGATACTCACCAAGAGCAAAAAGCTTACTGCCAAGGAATACGGGATAATCAAGAAACACCCGGTAAGCGGAGCGCAGATACTGCGGCCGCTGCAGATCTTAAGGCCAGCTATCCCCATTATCATGCACCATCATGAGAAATACGACGGCACGGGTTATCCTTCCAAGCTAAAAAAAGGCCAGATACCGCTGGGTGCGCGCATAATGTCGGTGGCGGATGCCTTTGAGGCAATGGTCTACGGCAGGCCTTACCGCGAAAGAAAGAATATAAGGGCGGCAATCAGGGAGATAAAGAGTAAAAGCGGAACGCAGTTCGACCCCAAGGTAGTTGATGCCTTCATGCGGGCGATAAAAAAGGTCAACCTTAGAAAATACTTGAAAAACAATAATTAAAAGTTATATAATGTTCCCTTGGAATGAATAAAGAAAATTATTCCCAGCTAGATTTGTTCCACGAGACGAAAAACCAGGCGTCCAGAAATATACCTTCAAGGATTTCCCTGTGGGCTTACGCGAAGAATCACGAAAGGGTCCTTCTATTGGCTATAAGTTTCCTTATTACGGCCGTAGCCGCATTCTCCGTCGGTGTCGAGAAAGGCAAAAATATTACAACTACTCGGGCAGTGAAGGCTTCCGGGCTGGACATGGCTATGCAGGAAGGAGCTCCGCAGCTACTACGCAATAAAACCCGGCCTGCGGCAGGAGAGGTAACGCTAACACTAAAGAAGGCCCCTGCCATTCAACCTATGGATAATAAATCAATAGCGCTTGCGAATAAACCGCAAGGGGTATCCGCAAGCGGCTATACGATACAGTTGGCTACTTACCGCAGTAAAAGCTACGCCCAGAGCGAAGCATCTAACCTGAAGAAAAAGGGGCTGTCTCCGATAGTCCTCTCAAAAAAAGGTTTTACCATACTCTGTGTGGGCAGCTTTTCCGATAAGGCAAGCGCTCAAACTGTTCTTAGCGATATGAAAAAAAGGTACCCTGACTGCATTATAAGGAGGTTATAGAAATTATGTCTATTCATCCGTCACTCAGTTCTTCTTCAAAAGAAAAAGCAAAATCCGTCATGAAAAGGGCGGAACGCATCAGGTCGATGCTGGAAAAGGGCCAATGGAAAGAAGGAGACAAGGTCTTCGGCCTGCCCAAGATCAAGACTATAAGGATAAAGATCAAGAAAGAAAAGACCGCCGAAAAAACAGCAGAAACCGCAGCAACCGTTGCTGCCCCTGCCGCCGAATCAAAAGAACAGGCGCCTGCCAAGGCAGCCGCAAAGGCACCGGAAAAGAAATAAACCCCGGTAAAATCTTATGATAAGAAGAGCTTTCTTTTTAACGTTGCTATTTCTTTGCTTATCTAATTTCTGTCTTGCGCAAGAGACCCTCCTTACCGGCACAATCATCTCGAATGATGTCAATATACGTTCCGACTCCCGGGTCACCTCAGAAGTAATCAGCACCCTCAAAAAAAGAGAGAGGGTGACGATTGTGAAAGAGGCCTATGGCTGGTATAAAATAATCCTGCCGAAGAATGCCCCTCTTTTTGTAAGGAAGGACCTGGCAGAACGTATAGACCAAGACTGGGCAAAGGTAACAAAATCAAGGGTAAACCTGAGGCTCAAGCCCAATGAAGAATCCCCCATACTGGGCAGTATGGCAAAGGACCGGGTCTTTAAAATCATCTCCGAAGAAAACGGCTGGTACAGGATAGAGCCTAATGATGATTCCTTCGGCTGGGTGTATAAGAGTTTTGTCAGCCCTATCGAACCCTCCGCTGCCGCAGGACCGGATTTTTCTGCAAAAAAGCAACAGGCAACCGCCGAAATATTAAATCTTGAGGGAAGGCTTACAAAAGCAGGGGGCATATTCAAACAGCCTGCCCCTTACAAATTAATGGCCGCGGATAAGAAAACCTATTTCGTGAATGCAAAACCGGGAAGCCTGGATTCCTTTATCAATAAAGAAGTGAAACTTACCGCAAGGATATCTTCACCTGAAGCCGCCAAACATCCCTTATTGGAGATAGAGAAGATCGAGAAGGCACAATGAACATCACCGGTTTCATTATATCATTCGGACTTTTGCTTATAGCCATGACCGTGCATGAGTTCGCGCACGGCTGGCTTGCCTATAAACTGGGGGATAATACCGCCAAATACTCCGGCAGGTTAAGCCTGAATCCGCTGGCGCACATAGACCCTATAGGGACGATTATGCTACCCCTGATCCTGTTTATCTCCACCAACGGGCAATTCGTATTCGGCGCGGCAAAGCCGGTCCCCATAAATTACCACGCATTGCGCAATCCCAGGAAAGACATGCTCTGGATAGGCCTGGCAGGCCCGCTATCCAACTTTATCTTCGCACTCGCCTTAAGCCTCCTGCTGCCGATCATACCGGATTATTCAATCCTTACCTTTCTGGTCAAAAATCTGATTGTCATCAACGTCATCCTCGGAGTCTTCAATCTCATCCCCATACCCCCATTGGATGGCTCGCGCATACTCGCAAGCCTGCTACCGGAGGAACTGGCGTATAAATACGGCACAATAGAACCGTACGGAATCTTTATCGTCATTGTCCTGGCGGCATTAGGCCTGCTCAATATAGTGGTCTGGCCGCTGGTGAATTTTATATTGGGCATACTTCTCAGTATTTAAGATGAAAACCATAAGATTAAAACTCGCGGAGCGCAGTTACGATATCGTTACGGGAAAGAATTCCCTTGATACGCTCAAGCGCTATATAAAAAAGCTTAACCTGGGAGAATATGCCTATATATTGACCAATCCTACGGTCAAAGGCAAATGCCTGGGCCTGCTGCAAAAAGCACTGAAAGGCTCCGGAATAAAGACAACGGTGCAAACCGTTGCGGACTCGGAAAAAAGCAAGTCCTTTGCCGTATTCTCAAGGATACTAAAGGCAATTTCCCGCTATGATAAAAAAAGGAAGGTCTTTGTTCTGGCCCTCGGCGGAGGGGTAATCGGAGACCTGGCAGGCTTTACCGCAGCAGTTTATAAAAGGGGGGTGCCGTACATACAGGTCCCTACCACCTTGCTGGCACAGGTAGATTCCAGCATAGGAGGCAAGACCGGCCTAGACCTGGATTGGGGCAAGAACCTGGTCGGCAGTTTTTACCAACCCAGGCTCGTGTTATCGGATATTCGCTTTTTAAACAGCCTGCCTCAGAAAGAACTGCGCAGCGGCCTTGCCGAAGTTATAAAGTACGCGCTTATCAAAGACAGGGCGCTGTTTGGTTACCTGGAAGAGAATATAGAGGGGGTTTTTGGCTTGAAATACGCCTGCCTTGAGCATATCGTCAGCCGCTGCGCCATGATAAAAGCGCAAATCGTCCAGAAGGACGAAAAAGAAAAGAAGGGGTTGCGGACCCTGCTTAATTTTGGCCATACCATAGGCCATGCCATTGAAACCGCCTCCGGTTATAAAGGATATACCCATGGAGAGGCAGTGGCCCTGGGCATGCTCTGCGCCTGTGACATAAGCCGGAAAATGGGCATGCTAAAGGCGCCTGTTGCCGGACGCACTGAGGCGCTTATCCGCAAAACCGGGCTTCCTGTGCGGATAAAAGGGATAAAGATACCTGACCTGATAGCCAGCCACTACCGTGATAAGAAATTCCGCGGCAAAACCAACAGGTTTGTCCTTATCAGCGATATCGCAAAAGCGCGCGTAGTCAGCAATATCCCGCTTGAGGTAATCAAGCTTGCCCTGCAAAACCGCATCTATCCTTAGGCATTGACAGCGGCGGGAATATATGCTAAACTCAAATAATTATATAACCATCGTTTAAAAGAAAGGAAAATAGTAGATGTCAGCTGAAGCAGCCACGAACGCACAACCGCAGGCAGCACAGGCACAACCGGCGGCAGAGAAACAGACAAATTGCCCTGCCTGCAACAAACCGATCAAGAAATTGAGGCGTTATTACCGTAACGGAAAATTCTATTGCACCAAGAGATGCTGGTCTAAATCCAAACAAACTGCAAAAGAAAATGAGCAGAAATAACCGTAGGAGCGAAAGAAGGCTGCACCCCAGGATTGACGAAAAGCTCCCGATAGATGTCGAGGCAAACGGCTATGATTTTATCACTACGACAAAGAACATAAGCTGCCTGGGTGCATATTGCCATATAGAGAAATACATCCCGCCATTCACGAAAGTCCACACCAAATTGAGCCTTCCCGTAAGTAACGAAACCGGCAAGAAAGACCTGCGCGTCGAATGCGACGGAGTAGTGGTAAGGACAGAAGACGCTCCCGACAAAAAGGGGTTCAATATAGCCATATTCTTTAATGCGATAAACGAAGCACAGCGTAAAAGGATATCCCAATACATAAGCTCGATCCTTGCCTCGAAAGTACTCCAGTCTTAAAGATACGCCGCCAGGACCTCATCTTACACCATCCCGAAGAATGGGCAGAATAACCGAACCCAAACCAGTAAAGTTAATCGTAGGTTTTATATTCTCCGACGAGAAATATCTCGTAAAGGCAAAGGAAATACTGAAGCGCAGGTTCGGCAGACCAGACTTCGACAGTCAAATACTGGAGTTTACGCATACCGATTACTATTGCGCCGAATTAGGCAACAACCTCAAGCGCAACTTCATTTCTTTTAAAAGGCTCATCGGGCCGCAAGAGCTCTGGAAAATAAAACAGCTGACCAACAGGATAGAATCTTCGTTTTCCAATAAAGGCAGGCGCCGGATAAACATTGACCCGGGTTACATAGACATGGCAAAACTCGTGCTTGCCTCGACCAAAGATTACCGCCACAGGATATATCTGAATAAAGGGATATACGCGGAGATAACGCTTTATTACCAGGCCGGTTCATTCAAAAGCTGGAACTGGACCTATCCGGACTACGCAACTTCTCTCTACCTGGATATCTTCAACAAAATAAGGTCATTGTATGCAGAACAACTTAAGGGCGATTAAACACAGCCTGCCGCTATTGATTGCCTTGCCGTTTTTACTCTGCGGCTGCGTAACAATATATAATCAGGCTACCGGAAAAAGAGAGACGCTCCTGATTGACACTAAAAATGAGGTGCGCCTGGGCAGTAATATGGACAGGCAGCTGGAGGGAGAACTTACTATATTAGATGACCCGCGGATGCAATCAAGGCTTGATTCAATCGGAAAGAAAATAGCCGCTTCCTCAGACAGGACTGACCTGGATTATACCTTCAGAATAGCAAAAGACAAAGAGCTCAATGCCTTTGCCATACCCGGAGGTTTCATATATGTAAATAGCGGGCTCATGCAGGCTGCCAATAACGACGAGTTGGCCGGGGTATTGGCGCACGAGGTAGGCCATGTCGCAGCCAGGCACAGCGTAAAAAAACTGCAGGCCGTATTAGGATATCAGATAGTAATGGGCCTGGTCCTGGGCACAGGCACTTCCCAGAATATGGCGAAGGCCATAGATATAGTCTTTAACCTCAGCTCTCTGGGCTATGGCAGGCAGGATGAGCTGTTCGCGGATAAGCTGGCCGTGCGTTACGTCAAAAAGGCAGGCTACAATCCCAAGGGAATAGTCACTTTTTTCAAGAAGTTGAAGAAAGAAGAGGAAGAGAGGGGAGGATTGAACATAGAATTCCTGAGTTCCCACCCCGAGGTTGATGAAAGGATAAAAAGAGTAGAGCAGGAGATTGATTCCCAGTCAAAAAATGCCCCCTAGTTACCTGGAAGCCTACAACAATAAAAATCTTGCCAAAACAAGCGAAAAATGCCGTAAGATGCTTGCCTCCTGCAATATCTGTCCGCGTAAATGCGGGGTAAACCGCCCGGAAGGAGAGTTGGGATTCTGTAAAACAGGCCGAAAGGCAAAGGTATTCAGTTTTATGCCTCATCATGGCGAAGAGCCTGCGATATCAGGAAAAAACGGTTCCGGAACGATATTCTTTTCCAATTGCAATATGGGCTGCATCTACTGCCAGAATTACGAATTCAGCCAGCTAGGCCAGGGCAAGGAAGTAGATGACACAGAGCTTGCCGATATCATGCTTAAATTGCAGGAGATGAAATGCCATAATATAAATTTGGTCAGCCCCACGCATGTAATGCCGCAGATAGTTGCGGGGCTGGAAATTGCTGCTTCAAGAGGCCTTAATATACCCCTTGTTTATAACACGGGCGGTTATGAGCTTCCGGAGATGATTGCCCTGCTGGCAGGAATAGTGGATATTTACCTTCCGGATATGCGCTATGCGGATAAAGACATGGCGCAAAGATACTCCTGTGTTGCGGATTATCCGGAATACAATAAGAAGGCAGTCAAACAGATGCACCGTCAGGCAGGTATAGCCAGATTTGACGAAAACAGGGTGATTACCCATGGGCTGATAATCAGACATCTGGTCCTTCCTAAAAACATCTCCGGAACAGAAGAAATCATGCGTTTTATCTCGCAGGAATTATCCCATGATACCTACATCAGCCTGATGAGCCAGTATGTGCCTTATTATAAGGCCTCGCATTTTGCACAGGTCGCGAGAAGGCTTACTTACACGGAATACGAAGCGGCAAAAATGGCGATGGAAAAGTACGGGCTTGACAACGGCTGGATCCAGGAATCCTTCGGATCAGAAAGGTTTGCCGGGGTAAACATAAAACCATTCCTAAAAGAATGAAGATGCAAACGATTAAACGCATCCTGCATATTGACGACTCTCCGCACAAGGTAGCAAGCGGCTTGGGGCTTGGCGTGTTCCTGGGAATAATACCGGGGACAGGCCCCATAGCGGCTTTTATTCTGTCTTCTGCATTAAGGGTAAATACCCTGGCTGCCCTGATCGGCAGCCTGCTGACAAATACGTGGCTTAGCGTCGTAACTTTTGCCTTGTCAATCAAGCTGGGTTCGGTTATAATGAGAATAAATCAGGATACCGTTTTTAACAACTGGGTCGCCTTCATAAATAACCGCGATTGGCTTGCGTGGTCAAGATTTTCGATATTAAAGCTGGTGGTACCGGTAGCACTCGGTTATCTTGTAATCGCCTTGTTCCTGGGTTTTGTGACGTACCTGGTAACACTGGCATTATTATTAATCCTCAAACATGAAAAAAATAAAACTGGAACTGGTATTCCCGGAAAAACTTAAGGACGAAGCAATAATCTGCGATATCTGTAAAAAGTTCGATATCGTCCTGAATATTGTCGGAGCCTCTTTCTCCACCAATACAGGCTGGGCCATCGTAATCTTAAACGGCAAGGAAGAAGAGCTTAAGAAAACGACGGATTACCTTACAGCCGCCGGAGTTGAAATAGACGATTCCGAGGTTATCCCGGGTTAGACTCTAACTAAAAGGTTGGCAGTGAAGATAAAAAGACTATTTGGCCTATTGTTATTATTGACCTTGGTGCTTTGCGGCTGCGCCGGCTACAGGTTCCAGAAAGGCGTAAAGCCATACGGTAGCGGCTATGTAGTCAGCCGTGACGGCCTGCTCATTCCTGAATATACAATCGGAGAGAACAAGGCAGCACCGGAACTTCCGCTTGCCAAGGAAAGGTTCAAAAGAAGAAGGTACATCGTTGAGCGTTATTATAAGCAGCTGGGAGACGTAGAAAACAGGTTCAAACGCTTTGTCTGGGACCCTCCGAAAGACTTCCTCAAGATCATATTCGGACAGTTCAAGCTGCCTTTTATCGCTATATCGGATTACAAATACAGGCATAATCCCGAATACAAAAAGAAGATTGACCAAAAGGACAAAGAGACTGAGGAGAAAGAAAAAGGCAAAATAAGCCAGATAAAAAAAGGATTAAGCGATTATGTCAAGGCTGACCTGGCAAAGGAAAAGGGCCAAATAACCCCTGTTGTTGAGCCCCAGGCAGTCAAAGAGGTTCCTGTTACAGCCCCGGTTGAGCCTACTCAGGCAACAAAAGAAACCCTAACTGCTCCTGCAACTACTCCTGAAAAGGCTCCGGAAGCAACGCTACAGCCAACAGTATCGCAACCGCAGGAACAACCCAAACCAACCAATATTGAACAGGCAGATAAGACTCCGGCACCTGAAGCAAAAATAAGCGAAACTGCCCCCGGCTTGCCGGAAACTCAGGTGCCTCTACAAGAGGCACAAAAAGAAGAAAAACTACCCCAGGAACTGCCGCCATTAGTCAGTTCATCGGACAAGATAAGCGCGGTGATTATCGCCAAGCCCGGTAAAGGTTATTCGCCCCTTACGGTCCGTTTCTATGGCTCAAAATCCCGTTCTAAAGAAGGCAAGATTGTCTCCTACCGCTGGGACTTTGGAGACGGCGATATCTCTACCAAAAAGAACCCTATAAATACCTATTATAGCGGCTCATTTATACCCCGTTATTTTACCGTTATTCTAAGCGTGCGCGATGAAAAAGGCAATATCGCCCAATCAAGCACAAAGATAGAAGTATTAAACAAGTAACTCTCCCCAACCCGTTTCTAATCTGGCAAGACCCCCTTAAATAAACCTGTTAAAGCATCAAAACCGCATTTTATCGCCAATCTACTCTATAATTCTGCCTGAAACCACAATCCAGTAAATAAAGAATACAGTAGCCTAAAATATGGCCGAATTGGGCCTCCGGAGGCCAGAATAGGGCCTTTTTAGACCAGGGTATAGGATTTTCCCTTCCTCCTTACTTATTTTTAAGGTAGAAGAAGGAGAGAGGTGGTTATCAGAAATAACTCTTCAATAGCAAAAATCCTCTTATAATATTAGCCCAAACTTGCTGCAAAAAACTAAGTAAAATCAAGTAAAAACCTGCCAGAGAACTGTAGCCGGATGTTAATATTAAAAGAACCAAGTAAGTCTAAGTAAGACAAAAATCGCTTATCCACAGGAAATTATTGATTTATCATAACTTATTATAGCACAATACTTTATATATGGTTTATTCAATATGCTCAAGTTAACATAATGTATATTATAGGAAGTTGCGCTACAAGGACGAATTAGGTATATAAGGAAATAAAAACAATCTTGGGGCTCAAACTCAGGCGGGCTTAAAGGCTGTTTCTTTGGGCTTTTCTTCTATCTGGGGATTAGCTGGTTTAAGTAAGCTTAAGACGTAAAATCCGCCCTGGATGCGGATTATCTTACCATTCACCAAGGCATCAGCCAATACTTTACGGCCTGCCTTTAGTATCCGGCTAAAGGTCTGCTGGGAGATATGCATTGACCTGGCTGCCTCTTTCTGGCTCATTCCCTGGTATTCTGCCAAGCGGATTGCCTCAAACTGGTCCATGGTCAAATTGACCTCATCCGGTCTGCCGGGCTTTCCCCTGGGGCTAAATTGGCTTATCCGGGGGTCTTTTCTAACGATCCGGTATTTCTTAGGCCTGCCGCGTGTTCTCATATTTATGCAGTTATATGGGGATTCTTACCTAAATTTACCTAAGTTTAACGCCTGGGTTATTATGAGTAAGCACTCAAAAATATGCATTAAGAAAGGGCCTCTTGCGCTATAAATACCAAAAGGCCCTTTTTAAACTTACTTTCTCATTTCTGCGGCGCAGGGCGCTTTCCCGTTTCCTTGCCTGGCCGGGCCTCAGGGACCATCTGTTCGTGCATCTTCATCTGCTTCTCTATAATCATCTGGCGCATAACCGGAGGCTTGGATTTCATCATCCCGCTACGCAGGCCCAAACCCAACAAACTGCCACCGATGAGCATGAGCAGGCTGAAGACAATAACAAAGGTTCCTATGCCGTAACCGACCAACCTTAAGCCCTTCTCTTCTCTTTCCGCAAGATAACAGACAATATAACCGAAGGACAAAGCAATCAATAATATCGCTCCGGCCGGGCTTATAAAGGGGAGCATAACTAACGGGGAAACACAAAAGAATCTCTTGCTTCGCGGCTTAGACATCCTGAATCCTCCTTCCTATTAGGTAACTACTTAAGACAGTCGCTCTTCCAACAGCACATACCCTGGCTGCAGCCGTTGGCCGCAGTACCAAAACAAGGGAAATTACCCTCTGTGCGCTGGATGTTCTTTATAAGGTCTTTTTTGGAGTATTTCCATGTGTCCTTTATGCCCAGCGACCTTGCCTTTTTTTCAATCTCTGATATCCGCATAATTCGTTTTTCCTCCTCCCTGCTTTGTTTTGGCCGTTATGCGCGGTAAACAACATCATGTTGTCTTACCCTTGACCGCACCAAAAGCCCGATTTCAGCTCCTTTTTTTGCCTCGCTTACCGATACATGATCAATCTGCATGGAAGTAATCGCTTCGGTAAAATCCGTGGTGTGGCCCTTAATCCTTATAGTCTCGCCGATTGTAAGCGGTGCTTTTAATTTTATAACCGCTGCCCGTACTTTCGGAAAATAATGCGTGATTACGCCTAAAACCTCCTGCTTAGGTCCTGCGCTTACCGCACGCTTTAGCTTAGGGCTAAGCTTTCTTTTTAATCTCCTGACTGATTTCTTGACTGCCGGTTTTCTCTTTCTTGGTTTTACTGCCGGCCTCCTTTTGGTTACCTTTCTCTTCCCTACCTTTTTCCTAGCGGCCATTTTCCTCTTCTTCAAAGGCATAGCCCCCTCCCTGCCTGCCGGCAGGCAGGCTTTTAATGAATCTGGTTATTAGAGAATAATCTTATCCGCGATATCCGAGATTATCGGCAGGCGCGCATAGACCCCCCTTAACGCCTGGATAGTCCCCCACAAAAGAAAAATCAAATACATAAAGAGCACCAGCCTATAAACCAGGTTGCCAACCCCCGGAATGATATTAAACATAAAACCGGCAACCAGGCAAATAAACAGGACCAGTCCCTGTTTACCGTGGTAAACGGCAAATTTGTTTTCTTTGTTGAGCATTAGCGGCAATATACAAAGGAAACCCCAGTATCCGACTACCGCAAAGATCTTCCCCTCTTTTATTTCGGGGTCTATTACTTTGGCCTGTTCCATCTTATTTAGTCTTTACCTCCAGAAGCGAATCCATCTGCCCGTAAGGATTGCTCTCTTTAACCGGATTGGCGGGGTCTTCAATCCAATTGCCGTCCACTACGAATTTATAGCGGTAACGCCCGCTCCCCAGGTTAAGCTTCTTGCTCCAGGAATCCTGGATAAGCTCCATCCTGCTAGAATCATCTATCTGCCAGTCGTTAAAATCACCGGCGATATGGACATCTTTTGCCTCCGGCGCGGATACGGAGAAAACTACCTCCGTAAGCTTGGGCAATTGCTCATTTATCACCTGGCGCATCTTCTTATCAAGATCGGGCCGCTCCTGTGTGCGGATTTGATTGACAGGCGCAGTCTCCTGTATGATGAGCTCGCGGGATAAACTGAAATAATCCTTTGCCCCGCGGCAATATTTATCATAGTCGCATATATGCGTCCCCTGGCTTTGCGCTTCTTTCAATTTCACGTTCACGTGCACAATCGTATCAAAAAGCTTTCCCTTAAAGGTAGACTTGATATATTCAAGCATCTTGAATGAGTGCCTTAAGCGAGAATCAAAGTTGGTTACCAGGATGCGGTATTTTACCTTATGAGCCAGCCTGTCTATTATCAGGTTGACTATGTCCACCAACTGAGCTAATCCTTCCAGGGAAAACCTGCTTGCCTCAACCGGTACGATAATCTCCCCTGCCGAGCGTATGGCGTTTACGGTAAGGATACCCAAGTTCGGCGGGCAATCGATAATTATATAATCGTAGTCGTGTTGAAAGGACTCCAGTTTCTCGCGCAGCCTGGATTCCCTGCCTATTTCACCTGCCAGTTCCTGCTCCAGCGTGCTTAAGATTATGTTTGAAGGTGCCAGGTCAAAGCCCGGGCTTACCCTTTTTATAATATGCTCGAGCTTTGCCTTTTTGTTCGTAATCTTGGAAAGGACGTTATAAATACTGGCGTTTTCCGTCGTTATGTTCAGACCAAGCGTTGCATGGGCCTGGGGATCAAGGTCCAAAAGAAGCACTTTACGCTTGTTTATAGATAACGAAGCTGCCAGGTTTACCGCTGTCGTAGTCTTGCCGCAACCGCCCTTCTGGTTGGTAATCGCGATGATGCGCATCTTAATATTCTCCTTTCCTTAACGTAATAACCTTATGTTATCTAAATATACTATCCCCTTCTTCTCTCTGGCGTTCCACTCCTCTACAGAGAAAGAAACGGCTGTCATGCCTGACCAGTCGGTGATATTGCCGAAATCGGAAAACTTTATACTGTAATCATGCCATCGGCTGGGTATGTCCTTAACGTAAATATGGCTCTTTTCGCGGAAACCATTGGTAAATTCCACCCTGACCGAAATCTTATCGCGCGGGTTTGTCTTACGAACAGAAAACGCCAGCGCCTTATAAGCGGAAAGATTTAGATTGTTCATGGGCAGGGTAAAGACCTCTTTCTTGGCGGGATTGAAATTGAAGTTTATCTTGATTGCTTCGTTTGAGAGAAATAAAGCGATACCTGAGCTGTGGCTACTTCTATGGCTGTTCAGCAAAAATGAAAAAGTAAGGCCGGCTATTATGAATACGCTTATCAGAAATGGGTTGCCCAGAAACGGCAGTGATTTCTTGGACTTTCTTTTTTTCTTGGAGCCGGAAGAAGCGTCAAGATAAATATTGGCCAGGTGTTCGTAGATCGCTTTTTTATCCATAACTTGATTTTTTTATAACATAAAACCCTTGAGATGTCAAGTAGTTATGGGTTTGGCAAGATATTCTGGCACAGGTTTTCCGATAATGGTGTAGAAGTTGGAAAGATGCAGGCGAAACAGCCGGTCAAAATCCATCTGGTTATCTCCGAACCACCAGAACCAATCACTCCCCTCTGCCACATAAATCTGTTTCCAGGCCAATTCAGGAATAGCCTCTTTTCTTTCCTGCATCGCTTTTAGTTCTGCCCTGGCCAGGGCCAGATATTCCCAGGCCTTATTCTTAAGCGGGTTATTTATCCATTTTGAAAACTCTCCGTAAATCCAGGAGCCTGCCGCAAGCCTCGGGATATCGCTCTGTGCCGGGTGTCCCTTTAAATATTCGCCTACCGTTACTGCTTTTAAGAACTTGGCTTCCGAAAGCCTGCTGTAAAGCAGGTTAAGAAAATCATGGCCGTCGTTGACGTAGTATTCCCAGGCGTTCTCTCCGTCCATGGCCACGGTAACCAGGGTATCCCTGTCTTTAAAGGCGGCGTTGATATTTTCAAGGTGCCTGATAAAGTCCGTCACCGCCACCTCTGCCTTCCAGCGGTGATAAACAAAGCCGATCAGGTCGGAAAGATTGCGGTCGCGGAATAGCACATTCAACCTACCGCCCTTCCTGCGTAAAAGGTGCGGCTGATAAAGAAGCCTGGTATCGCGCCTCTTCATGCGCAGGGACTTAAAGAGTATTGCCTCATCCGTAACTATCCAACCTATCCCCTGCTTAATGAGATAAGGCAGGATATGCTCTGATACGCCTTCTTCCGAAGGCCACATACCCTGGAGTTTCCTTTCGAACCTCTGTTCATAAAAAGCTGCTGCGTCTTTGATTTGAGCGACTGCATCCTGCGGATAAGCAAATTGTATCTTGGGCAGGATACTGTGTTTATTGGCTTCCCTGGCTACGTTGGTGTTATATAGAAGCGGCAGTATGGGGTGATAATAGGGGCTGACGGTTACCTCAACCTGCCCGGAAACCACTGCCTTCTTATATGCGGGTATGACTTCCCTGAGTATCTCCTGCTGTTTGTCCAAGACTATGCGTTTCTCTTCTTCGGTAAAGAACCTGCCTTTGGCGATTAAAGACTTGAGCCTGGGGTCACCCTGGCAGAAATAAGGGTCTGTCCAGGCAAGGTTAAACCAGACTTGCAGGTCCAGGAAATCCTCTTCAGTGAACTCCCCGGCCTTGCCTTTTTCTCTCTTTAAATAGAGTTCATAATAGCGCGGAGAAAATGATATGACTGTCTCTTTATTGATGGAAAAGAAATTCTCCAGCATAAAGGCCTTCTCTTCCATCGAGAGCGTATTTGCAGGTTTAAAGGAAAGCTCAAGGAATTTATCTTTTATCCTGTTTGCGGCATAATCCTCCACCTGCTCAAGGAGCGAAGGCACAAGGTTGAAGGTCATATGCACGTCCGGATAGGATCCTACGATCTTAACCATGTCCAGGTAATCCTTGGTGCCGTGCAGACGCACCCAGGGAAGCGCTGACTCATTGGTAAGCAAGTCCTTGTAATAGGGCTGGTGCATATGGAAGATTATGGCGAGGTATAACATATTTATTTAAGAAGTCGCAACGTCACAAAGTCACAGGTCACAAGTTACTTGCTAAAGCTCTTATAAAAGTTCCAAAGCAACGCGCCTACTTCATTCCTTAAACACTCAAGACGATTATAGCTATCCTCATTCAGATAATTAAGATGGAAACAAAATTCCAATAAATATTCCGTCTCTGCCAGCGAACCCAATGCAATATTTATAAACTGTTTCAACTCACTCTTATTCTGCCTTCCTGAACCTTCTACGATATTCGTAGGAATGGAAATGACGGCTCTTCTTATCTGCGAAGTAACGCCGTAAATTTCATCTTTAGGGAATTCCTTCGTTTCAAGATAAACTTCACGAGCTAATTTATCCGCCTTCTGCCAAACAATTAATTTTTTGTATCCCTTTTCCATACTCGTAGCGTTTCCTCTATGCCTGTGAAGTTATGACCTTGTGACGTGTGACGTTGTATAAAAAAACCCCCGGGAGATTACTCTCCCGGGGGTTTGTTTAGAACATTGATACCTTCGTTAGAAGGTTACCTTCATGGAGCCGATGAACTGGGTGGCGTCAGTGCGGTTCTGTTCGGCAAATGCCTTGCTGGGCTTAAACCAGCCGGCAGATAAACCAAACTGCACATCTTCCGTATAATCATAGGTTGCGGTCAAATCAACTTCATTACCCAGATCTTTCTTGTCGCTATCCATAAGATAGGTATAGGTATTACCGTTGCTGTCAAAATTGGTGCTAGTCAAAGAAGATGTTTTTTGTGCTAAACGGTAATATCCGTAATTCACGCCTAAGGTAATGTCATCTTTAGGCTTCATACTACCCCTGAGGTTAACCACCTGCAGGTTGGAAAATGGCAGTATGGCATAGGCAATGCTGTTCAAAGCCTGGTCATAATACATCGCATCCCAAGCCTTATTCTTATTGTCAGTACTGTCCTTGTCGCCTGACAAATAGGTGTAGCTTGCGCCTATGGCAGGAGTAAATTTAACCTTGGATAAGGTATAATCTGCCATTGCCTGGACTGCATATGCCGTTCTCTTAGGTGAAGCGCCACTTGCATTACCGAACTGATAAGCGCCTTCCAAAGAAGCTTTCAAATCCTCAATCGGAGCGGTAGATAACAATGCGCCGACTGTCCTTGTGGTAACGCTCTTATCTGTAGTTGCGGTATTACCAGTACCATTTCCGTTCCGGTTGTAGAAATAAGCATCTACTTTAGTATTTCTTCTGCCTAAATCATAGCTGGCATTGATACCCCAAAGATCGGTATTGAGGTTCTCGGTGCTAGTTGTACCAGCAGCATTGGTAATTGTACGTGTGCCACCATCAATCTTGGCATACATACCAGTAATGACCAATGGATCGTAATTCAAGGTTGCGGTCATGGCATCAAATGCCTTCCTTACTGTTAAATCTGAAGGCACGCCATTCAATGGGCTGGTTGCACCAGCGGCATAGTTTCTGGCATTGCCGATGATCAGACCATTACCGAACTTTAATTCCTGGCGACCGACACTCACTGACAAAGGTGAATAGAGAAGCTCTTTGATAGTGACATAAGCCAAATCCAGGTCAATATCCGTATTACTATTGGTCTCGCTATCCCAGTTTCTCTCATTAAGTAACCTGACGGTAGCCATGACATTATCAGTCAGGTCAGCATCGATTCTCACGCGCACCTGAGATAATAGGAGATTTTCTGTATCGGATTTCTTGTTGCCGCTGACGCTTGTTGAACCACCTAAACCGAACATCTGGCGTGAAGTAGTGATACCTGTCATATCGCCGCTTACCTTTATATTCTGCACTTCTGCGTATGCGGCGCAGGCAATGCCTACGACAAACGCGAAGGTCAGAACCAGAATTAAGCGTTTACTCATTTTGTGTATCCTCCTTTTTAAAACAAAAACTATATTTAACTAGGGTTTAACATTATCCTAGAGAGTTACCTATATATGTATATCACTGGATTTAGCTGACTTCCGGCTTTTTTGGGGTTCACCGTCCTTTCCGCCTCAAGATTAAAGTCATCTCCAGTGGTATAACCTAATTTGCTCCATTATAAACATATAACCCTAATATTGTCAAGCATTTTTTCCATAAACAACAGGGGCGGCTCTCTTATAACTACGAAGCATGAAGAAAACCGTCCCTATCTTCACTTTAAGAACCGTCCCCGGTTTAAATTTACTTGACTAATTGCCTGGAGCTCTCTCTTTCCTTGCTTTCCCTGGCCTTCTTTGAGCCCATAAGCTGCGACTTGGGCCCTACGGAAACAACCAAAGTTACATTATTCCCTTTGGGAGAAAGACTGACCACGCAGGTCTCATTCTCGCGGTCAAAATTCATCAGGCGCTGGCCGTATTCTACGACGTTCAAAAGGTTCCAATTATACATAAGCATCTGTTCTTTATAGAAATTGACTACCTGGTCGGGGTTTGCCCTTCCGGTAAATTTTAATACTGCCACGCGCACGCCCGAGCTTTCAAAGGAATAAGAATCAGGAAGCTGGCGGAATCCGTTTGGCACGGGTATATCGCTGAATTTATATACGGGTTGCGGTTCAAGCATCTGGCTATTAGCATCCTGTTTATCTTTGTTAAGGGCAGCGCATCCTAAAAACAAAAAGGTACCCAAAAAAACAGTCAAAACTAAAACAAGAATTTCGTACCGCCTGAATTGCAGTTTCATTTGGCCTCCTTCTCTTTTAGAAATTTTCCCAGTTCTGCGTAAATCCTATCTATGTCATTGCGCTTCAGGCCGGCTTTCAATCCCAGATAAATCAACTGCTCCGGACTGATAATATCTTCCGGCTCATGGCTATCATTGTTCAATATCAGCCTTGCCTTGAATTTCAGGGCCTGCTGCACTACATGGGGATTGGTATCGGCATGCCCCTTGCGGCTGGTAATCTCAAGGAATATCCCTCTGGATTTGGCCAACTTTGTGTCTTCATCGGTTATGAGGCCGGGGTGCGCAAGTATGTCTATATCCGCTTCCAAGGCAGCGCGGTTGGTCCCCTTCTGCATCGGTTCAACCAATGTCTCTCCGTGGGCAACGATGATCTCCACCCCTTGCTTCCTGGCATATGCGGCAAGCGGCTTGAATTGTCCGGGCGGCAGATGCGTCAACTCAATGCCTGATAAAACCTTGATTTTGGCATCCTTTGGCCAGTGCCTGACAAATTCAATGACTGCTTTTACTGCCGAATCAATATTGCTGTAGTCGGCATGATCGGTAATGGCAATCACTTTATAACCCTTATCCTGATAACGCACCGCGACTTCCGAAGGAAGCAGCGAACCGTCGCTTAATAATGAGTGGCAATGCAAGTTATACATGGTTAATAGCCTTCTGGACACAATGTCACCAGGTCACAAGTCACACGTGTGACGTTGTGGCTTGTTTAAACAAGTGCCCCTGACAATGCACCCGGACATATAGGGACCTTGCCCTAAAGGACGGGCAAGTATCCCACCTTCTGCGGGAATTGTCCGGTGCGCCGCCTCTGCGGCGAATTGAGCACCACAAAATCTTTTATTCAGCGAAACACTTGCGAGTGAAGCGAGCAAGTGCGAACCTGCCATTCCTGCCATTTCGTTAAATCAATGCCCCTGGCAGGAATCGAACCTGCCACACGCGGTTTAGGAAACCGCTGCTCTATCCTTATGAGCTACAGGGGCAATCTCGTTAATCGTTAATGGTTAATAGTTAACCGTTGGTTCTCATTGAAGCAATGAGTTTCGAGAGCATTTTGCCTATTGATTCAACATTAACCAACAACCCCTTAAAACTATCTTCGGGAAGATAACCTCTTCTTCGCGCTATCATCAGCAAAGTTATTACTTCGTATAACGAACCCCTGGTTATCATTAAAAACTGTACAAATTCTCTTTTAGAATTTCTACCAGCCCCCTCGGCAATATTTATCGGAATGGATACAACAGCCCGTCTAATTTGATCACATAAAGCAAATTTTTCTTTTACCGGGAATGTCTCGGTATAATCATAAATCTTATCTACCAATTCCATTGCTTTTTGCCATATTTCTAATTTCTCAAAATGATACATATTGTAACGATTAACGAATAACGATTAACCAATAACTACTTAAGCGCCGTGGAACCTAAGCAGCGAAAATACCGGGTAATCTTTCAGTTTATCCCTGCCCTTAAGGTCCACCAATTCTATTAAGAATACGACCGACAGGATCTTTCCGCCGAGTTGCTCCACAAGCTCGCAAACTGCCTTAATCGTGCCTCCGGTAGCCAACAGGTCATCTACGACCAAAACGCGGCTGCCTGCCTTTATTGCGTCCTCATGCATATAAAGGGTATCGGTACCGTATTCCAAAGAATAGGTAGCAAACCTGGTCTTCCAGGGCAGCTTACCCTTTTTGCGCACAGGGACAAACCCCGCCCCCAGCTTATAGGCAAGGACACTGCCAAAGATAAAACCCCGCGCCTCAGCCGCAATCACGTAATCTATTTTTTCTTTTTTGAATTTCTCTGCCAAGGCATCGATTGATGACTTAAAGGCCTTCTTGTCCTGCAGAAGGCTGGTAATATCGTAAAACAGGATCCCCGGCTTGGGAAAATCGGGAACGGTCCTTATGCTCTTTGACAGGTCTATTTTCTGCATGACGATATCCCCCTTATATCGTTACAATTCCTGGCCCCGGGATTCCACGAACCTCCTGAGTTTTTTCAGGGCTGCCTCTTCGATTTGCCTGACCCGTTCGCGGGATATTCCCAGCCTCCTGGCTACTATCGCCAGGGTATTAGACTTTCCGTCAACCAGGCCAAAACGCATATCCAAAACATCTTTTTCCCTGGAGCTCATAATCTCCAGCAGGTTTTTTACCCTCTCCTTATCCATCAAATGCTCGATCTGCGCATCCGGAGAAGAAGCCGCCTGGTCCTCCACCAGGTCCGACACCTGGCTATCACCTTCATCTCCAACAGGCGCATCCAAAGAAGAGGTAGTGCTGGACAACCAGGAAACAACCTGTTGCTTCCTGGATTTAGACAGCCGCAGCTTTTTGGCAATCTCTTCGTCACTCGGCGCATGCTTGAGCTTCTGGGAGAGGCGCTCCTTGGTCTTCTTCCACTTGGTAATCAGCTCGTTCATATAGACCGGCACGCGGATCATCTTCCCCTGCTCTCCGATAGAACGGGTGATACCCTGCTTAATCCACCAGGCGGCATAAGTCGAAAAGCGGTAACCCTTTTTGTGGTTGAACTTTTCCACCGCCTTCATCAGGCCGATATTGCCTTCTTCTATCAAATCAAGAAAAGGAATCCCCAGGTGCATGTATTTCTTGGCGATGTTGATTACGAGGCGCAAATTAGACTTGATCATTGCGGCCCGTGCCTGCTCGTCGCCCCTTTTGATGCGCCTGCTTAAATCAATTTCTTCCTGGGGGGTAAGAAGGGGTATCTTACGTACATCCTTGAGATAATTTTTTAGAGCTTCCATTTTTTACCTCAAAATGATGAAGTCGCTCAGGCCAGGCGCCTAACTCCTGGCCTGAGCGGCGTTGTGTCTGTTTTATTTTTTCCTGTCTTTCAATGCTGCCTGCGCCGCTGCCAGTATGGCGATGGGGACCCTGAAAGGCGAACAGCTTACATAGTTCATGCCTGCGAAATGACAGAACTCAACTGAACGCGGTTCTCCTCCGTGCTCGCCGCATATGCCTACCTCCAGCTTTTTATTCGTCCGGCGTCCGCGTTCAATGCCCATCCTGATAAATTCACCGATACCCACCTGGTCTATGGTCTGGAAGGGGTCTTCCGGAAGTATTCCTTTCTTTATGTAATCGGGAAGGAACCCTCCTATGTCATCGCGCGAAAAACCGAATCCCATCTGGGTCATATCATTGGTGCCGAACGAAAAGAATGCTGCCACCTGTGCGAGTTTGTCGGCAACTACCGCTGCGCGCGGTATCTCAATCATTGTCCCAAAAAGATGCTTGATGTTCTTAATGCCGTACTTGACAAGTGTTTCCTGATATATCCTCTTGGCGATTACCAATTGGTCTTCAAGTTCTTTTACATCGCAGACAACCGGTATCATTATTTCAGGATAGGGCTTCTTGCCTTCTTTAAGCAACTCTGCGGCTGATTCAAAGATCGCCCTTATCTGCATTTCGCTTACTTCAGGGTAAGTGACACCCAACCGTACACCGCGATGCCCCATCATAGGATTGGATTCATGCAATGCCTCTGCGCGCCTGGCAAGCTCTTCCATGTTGATGTTAAGGTCCTTGGCCAACTGCTCGAGTTTTTCCTTATCGCGCGGGACAAATTCATGCAGCGGAGGATCCAGCAAGCGGATGACTACAGGATAGCCATCCATGGCCTCCAGCGTACCCTTGATGTCTTTTTTAACGTAGGGAAAGAGTTCCTCCAGGGCCTTCTTCCTCTCCTCTTGCGTCTTGGAAATGATCATCTTGCGCAAACGGAACAACGGCTCTTCAGAACCTCTGCCGTAAAACATATGTTCCGTCCTAAACAAGCCTATGCCTTCTGCTCCGAACTGCCTGGCCTTCTTTGCGTCTTCCGGGGTATCCGCGTTGGTACGCACGCCCAGCTTCTTTATGCCGTTGCAGATTTTAAGGAAATCATTGAGCAGCTTATTTTCCTCTGATGCGTCCATCATCGGCAGGGACCCTTCATAGACATTGCCTTTAGTGCCGTTCAAGGTAATGTAATCCCCTTCTTTCAAAACTTTGGAATCTGCGGTCAATGTCTTTTGCGCGTAGTTTACGTGCAGGCCGGAACATCCGACAATGCAGCACTTTCCCCAACCGCGGGCAACTAAGGCGGCGTGGGAAGTCATACCTCCCCTTGCCGTAAGTATGGCCTGTGCCGCACGCATACCCTCCACATCTTCTGGATTGGTCTCTTCGCGTACCAGAATGACCTTCTTACCCTGCTTATTCCATTCTACCGCATCGGCCGCATTAAAAACAATCTGACCTGAAGCCCCGCCCGGACCTGCCGGCAAGCCTTTAGCCAGGGGCTTATGCGTCAATTCTATCTTGGGATCTATAACCGGATGCAGTAATTCATCGAGCTGCCCGGGGGTTACGCGTGCTACTGCCGTTTCCTTATTTATCAATTTCTCTTTTAGCATATCCATGGCAATGCGCACTGCCGCAGGACCGTTACGTTTTCCCACGCGGCACTGGAGCATAAAAAGCCTGCCCTTTTCAATGGTAAATTCTATATCCTGCATATCGTGATAATGCCTTTCCAGGCGATTCTGTATATCAAAAAGCTCCTTGTATATCCTGGGCATTGCCTTTTCCAATGTTACCAGGTCTCTGTTGTGCTCTGACTTGGCATTATCATTGATAGGCGCAGGCGTACGGATACCGGCAACCACATCCTCCCCCTGGGCATTAATCAGGTACTCGCCGTAAAAATAGGCTTCTCCGTTGCCGGGATTGCGGGTAAAAGCTACTCCGGTTGCGGAATCATTGCCCATGTTCCCGAAGACCATGGTCTGCACATTGACCGCCGTGCCCCACTCATCCGGAATGCCTTCTATGCGGCGGTAACTTATCGCGCGCTTGCCGTTCCAAGAGGAAAAAACCGCTCCTATCCCTCCCCAGAGCTGCTCATAAGGCTCGTCGGGAAAATCCTTGCCAAGAACCTCTTTGACCTTGGCCTTAAACATCTCGCAAAGCCTTTCCAGGTCATCCGCAGAAAGGTCCGTATCCGCCTTGTAACCTTTTTCGTGCTTGACCTTGTCCATAATCCTCTCAAGCTGCTTGCGGATACCCTGCTCATCCTTGGGCTCTATACCGGCCGCCTTTTCCATAACTACGTCCGAATACATCATAATGAGCCTGCGGTAGGCGTCGTAAACAAAACGCTTATTGCCCTGGCTCTGCTTGATAAGCCCGGGTATGGTCTTTCTGGTCAGGCCCACGTTTAAGACCGTTTCCATCATACCGGGCATTGACTTGCGCGCTCCGGAACGCACGGAAACCAAAAGCGGGTTATCGGCATTTCCGAACTCCCTGTCCATAAGGGACTCCACCTTCTTCAACGCCTTCTCTACCTGCTCTTTTAACCCTTGGGGATATTTCTTTTTGTTCTGGTAATAATATGTGCAAACTTCGGTGGTAATGGTAAAGCCCGGAGGAACAGGGAGCTTCAGATCCTTATGGCCTGCCATCTCTGCGAGGTTGGCGCCTTTGCCGCCCAGGAGATTCTTCATACTTTCGTTTCCGTCCGCCTTTGTGCCGCCGAAGCTATAAACGTATTTCTTTGCCATTTCTTTTTAAAACCCTCCTTTTGTATGTTATAGGGCAGCCCTATGGCTGTCCCTGCTGTTACTAAAATCAGCTTAGTTTCTCTGCAAGGTATTGCTTTATTTTGTCTATACCGATGCGCTCCTGCTGCATCGTATCCCGGAAACGTACGGTAACCTGCTTGTCTTCCAACGATTGGACATCCACAGTAAGACAATATAAAGTACCCACCTCATCCTGCCTGCGGTAAAGCTTACCTATCGCACCCGTATCGTCGTAGACCGTAATAAAACTCTTCTTGAGGTCCTGGGCCAGTTTCCTGGCCAACTCCACGATTTCAGGCCTGTTGCGTAAAAGCGGCAACACCGCCACTTTGGTAGGCGCAAGTTCCCTGTTAAGTTTCAGGACCACGCGTATGTCATCCTTTACCTTTTCCTCATTATAGGCATCTACCAGGAAAGCCAGGACGCTCCTGTCAACGCCTCCGGAAGGCTCGATGATATAAGGATAGAATCTTTCCTTGCTTGCATCGTCAAAATAACGCAGGTCCCTGCCGCTGGCCTTCTCATGCTGCTTTAAATCAAAATCAGTGCGGTTGGCAATACCCTCCAGTTCTGACCAGCCGAAAGGGAATTTATACTCGATGTCCGTGCAGGCCTTGGCATAATGTGCCAGCTCATTCTTTAAGTGCTCCCTCTTGCACAGGTTATCCTTGTTTATCCCAAGGCCCGTGTACCAGCCGAAGCGGTAATCTATCCACTCCCGCAGTTTTGCATCTGCGTCGAGCGGCCTGACAAAATATTCTATTTCCATCTGTTCGAATTCACGCGTGCGGAAGGTGAAGTTTCCGGGGGTAATCTCGTTACGGAAGGCCTTGCCTATCTGCGCTAGGCCAAAGGGAAGCCTGGGATGCCTTGAATCCAGTATATTTGAGAAATTGACGAACATGCCCTGCGCAGTTTCGGGGCGAAGATAAATAAGGTTGGCCGCATCTTCTACGGGGCCCTGATAAGTCTTAAACATCAGATTAAAAGGCCGGGCCTCCGTGAGCTCTCCCTTGCACTCCGGGCAGGTCCTGGGGTCCTTTAGATCAGATGCCTTAAAGCGTTTTTTGCACGACTTGCAATCGCTCTTTAAATCAAAAAAATTCTCCACGTGGCCCGATGCCTCCCAGACCTTCGGGTGCATAAGTATGCTGGCATCCATGCCCAAGACATCGTCCCTTTCGTAAACGCTCGAACGCCACCAGGAGCGCTTGACGTTGTTTTTCAGCTCGATTCCGTACGGTCCGTAATCCCAGGCATTGCTTAATCCTCCGTAGATTTCCGAGGATTGGAATATGAACCCCCTGCGTTTGCAGAGTGAAAAAACCTTATCCATCAAATTCTCAGACATAATCTTTTATCCTTCTTCACGCTTTAACTGGAAGATAATTTGACGCGTTCCAGAGGATGCACCTAAATTAATATCTTGGGGATTTAACAAGATTGTTTTCCATTTTTAACGCAAATTGACTTAAAAGTCAAGGGAATTCAATCCCCAGTGTGCTTTATGGAGGAAAGAATAGTAGCAACCTTTTCCAAATCCAGCCTGGCGCCTTTGTCCCTTATATAGACCTTGAAAAAACGGCCCCTTTCGTCAAATACGTCACAGTCAAAATAGTTGTATCCCTTGGTTAAGCCGTAGGTAACAAAACCGCGTTGTCCCTCTTGGTCAAACTTAAACATCTGTACCGGACCTTGCCCTAAGTCAGGTATGAATACGCTTTTAAGGACTATAAAAAAAGCGTCGTGGATATCCCTGAATTGCGACAGATTGGCAGAAAACAAACGGCGCAAGAATTCATAATCATCGGCGATGCCCATCTTTTTTGATTCAGGAAACAAATCAAGGAAAAAGCCCCGTTCTCCCGCCAATAGATATGCCACTGAGCCGCTGCGCCTGTTGCGCATCTTTTTGTAATACATTTTCTTGGTTATCTCTTTTACGACAAGAAAGTTCTTCGGCAGGCGTATTTGGAAATTATCGAACCTGTATAAGGCAAGCTCCTCCAGGTAACCCTTATCTATATTTATCCGGGGGGCCCCTTCTGAGGGAACAAGGCATAGTATTGGGTTAGTCTTACAGGTACCTATACCTGCCTGGACATATGCTTTGAGGAATTGAAGCCCGGAGAGCTTAATCAAAAGCAAAAGTGAGCCTGTAAGGATAAAGCCTATGGTCAGGTTCTTTACAACCTTATTTTTTGTGCTTTTCTTCATTCCAGTTTCTTGAGTTCTTCTGCCTTTATGTTAAAGCTGTGCTCGGAAGAAGGAAATTTCCCTTCAATGACCTCGCGTTTATATTCTTCTATGGCCCCGAGTATCATCGGTGAAAGGTTCAGGTATTTCTTGACGAATTTCGGAGTATACCTGTCAAAAAGACCCAGCAGGTCGTGAATAACCAGTACCTGGCCGTCGCAATTAACCCCCGCCCCGATACCGATGGTCGGTATCTTTATCCTTCTGGTAATCATCCCCGCTACTTTATCCGGAACACATTCCAGCACGATAGCAAAACAACCGATTTCAGTCAGTTCCTCTGCCTGCTCAATCAACTGCCTGGCTGCCTGTGCGTCCTTGCCCTGGACCTTAAAACCCCCTAATTTATCCGCTGTCTGAGGCGTCAGGCCTATATGACCCATCACCGGTATGCCTGCCTTGATAATTTGTTCGGTAACCCTAAGGCAATCGGAAAACCACTCTAACTTAACCGCATCGCAGCCGGCTTCCTCAATAAACCTGCGGGCGTTATTCGCAGACTCTTGCGGGTTTGCCTGGTAGGAATCATAAGGCATATCCCCTATTACCAGGGCTCTATTGACTGCCCGGGTTACTGCCTTGGCATGATGCAGCATCTCCTGCATGCCGACTTTGGTGGTAGAATCAAGGCCTAACACCACGTTTGCCAGGGAGTCTCCCACCAGGACCATATCAATGCCTGCCTGGTCAACCAACCTGGCAAGGGGATAATCATAAGCAGTAAGCATGGTAATCTTACGCCCGGACTTTAACGCCAGAATATCGCTAACGGTCATTTTCTTAGGTTCCATCTTCTCTCCTAAAAGTGCAACGTGGTAGTAAATAGTTGCCTTACCTTAAAGTATCCTGTTTATTCCTCAGCCTCGATATCTTTCTCTTCGGTGATGATGGCCTTTGAGTGCGGAAAGGCCTCCAGCATCTTAAGGCCTTTTTTCTTGCCTAACACAAAAATGGAAGTGGACAAGGCATCTGCGTCCATGCCGCTGTCTGCGATAACCGTAACCGAGGTTACCCCTGCATCAGCGGGGCGGCCTGTCTTGGGGTCCATTATATGATTATAACGTTTGTTATTGCTTATGAAAAACTGTTCGTAATCGCCGGAGGTTGCCACGGCCTGATCCTTGATCTTAACGCCTCGGGAAACGTATTCTCCTCTGGGAGAACGCACGACAATCACCCAGGGTTGGCCGAAATTGTCTCCCAGGCAATACACCTCACCCCCTATATTGACTAGGGCGCTGGTTATGCCGTTGTCTTTTAATTTCCGGATTGCGCAATCCAAGGCATAACCCTTAGCGATTGCTCCGAGGTCTATCTTCATACCGGGAGCCGCAAGGCTTATGGTTTTAGTTGCGTCATCGAAGATGACTTTATTCATATCTACGCGCTTGAGCGCATCTTTTATCGCTTGAGGTTTAGGCACCTTAAATTTTCTATCGGTAAACCCCCAGATATCCATAAGCGGGCCCACGGTCACATCAAATGCGCCTGCGCTCTTAATCCAGAACTCCCTGGATTGCCTCAATACGTAGAGGGTATCGTCAGAGACGCGCATCCTGCTAAACTGGTTCAGTTTGGAAATATCGCTTTCCGGTTTGAATTTGCTCAATAGGTTATCAAGGCGGTCAACCTCGCAAAAAACAAGGAAAGGCGCCCGCTTGTCGGGAGAAATTACTTCAACAAAAGTCCCCATCATGACGTACGACTGCTTATAGAGTTTGCGCTTTTTGGACGCAAGGAAAATACCTGCGCCAACGGCAATAATAATGATGACGCAGGAGAAAAATAAAAACACCTTGTTCTTTAATAGCCCGTTCATTTTTCTATCTCCTTTATCAGTTGCGCTAAACTAAGTGTATTTACGACATCGTCTTTGGCCAGCCATCCCCTGCGGGCCACAGAAATGCCGAATTTCATCGCATCAAGCTGCCCTGTTTCGTGCGCGTCGGTATTTATGGCAAGTTTTACTTTCGCCTCCCTCGCCAGCCGGCAATTATGGTCATCCAGGTCAAGGCGTTGAGGAAAGGCATTTATTTCCAAATGCGTATTGGTATCCCCTGCTGCCTTTAAAACCTTCTCAAAATCTATATCATACGCCTCCCTTGTCCCCCAGAGCCTTCCTGTGGGATGGGCAATGATATGCACATACTTATTCTTACAGGCAGATATTATCCTCCTGGTCAGCTGCTCCCTTGATTGTTTGAACCCGGAGTGTATGGCTGCGACCACTATGTCAAACTCCTTCAAAACATCGTCTTTGTAGTCAATCCTGCCTTCGGAATCTATCTCCGCTTCCGTGCCGAACAGGACGCGGAAATCTTTCATTTCCTTATTTACCCTGTCTATCTCTGCCTTTTTCTTTTTTAAGTCTGAAACGCTTAAACCCCCGGCGACTTTTAGGCTCTGGGAGTGGTCAGTCAGGGCAATGTATGAATAGCCGCGCTTTCTGGCTGCCTGCGTCATCTCGTAGACGGAGTTGCCTCCGTCAGACCAGTTTGTGTGCGCATGTAAATCGCCCCTTATGTCTTTCAATTCAATCAAATCCGGAAGCGCACCTTTCTTAGCCAGCTCAATCTCACCGGTATCCTCCCTTAGCTCCGGCTCAATATAGGAAAGCCCCAGGGATTTGAATATCTCCTCTTCTGTCCTTCCGGAAACAAACCTCTCCTTGCGAAACAAGCCGTATTCGCTTAATTTTAGGTCCTTTCTTATGGCAATCTGGCGTAATTTTATATTGAAACCTTTTGAACCCGTAAAATACAATAGCGCTGCGCCAAAAGACTTCTCATCCAGGACGCGGCAGTCAACCTGAACATCCTCTTGAGTACGCACCGAGGCCTTGGTCTGCCCTGCGCTTAAGATATCCCTTACTCCCGGCACCTTTACAAAGCTGCGCATGATTTCTTCCGGTTTATTGGAAATTACCAGTATATCAATATCCCTTACCGTCTCCTTCTGGCGGCGCAGGCTCCCGGCAACAGTAATCTCTTTGACTTCAGAAAGTTTCTCTAAGTTGCCTATGAACCCATCTGCCACCTGGGTTGCCTGGGCTAGGGTCATCCTTTCCTTGCCGCGCTTTAATATAGCGATGCCTTTGGAGATATTTTCAATGGTCTTCTCTTTGATACCCTCTAACCCTTCTAGCTTCCCTTTTTGGATTGCCTCTTCCAAATCGGAGATATTTTTAATCTTTAATTTGTCATAGAGCAGCTTGGCGGTTTTAGGGCCGATTGACGGAATATTCAGAAGGTTCAGGATACCTTCGGGAATATTCTTTTTTAGTTCCTCATAGAATCTTATCTTTCCGCTTGAGGCATACTCCTTTATCCTCTCGGAAAGGTCATGGCCTATGCCGGGGATATCCTTTAGCCTGTCTTCTTTTATGTAATTTTCCAGGTTGGGGATACCTTCAATATTCTGCGCTGCCCTTTCATAGGCACGCACCCTGAAAACATTCTCACCCTTAATCTCAAGGATCGTAGCAATATCCCTGAATATACCGGAGATCTCCAGGTTCAGCATAACTTAAACTATTATTGTATGGTTCCGCTTCCGGCACTGAAAATTTTTTTATGTGTCTCCAACAAAACCATAAAATTTATACCTTTTTACTTTTACGGCGATGCAGAATCTCACATAGCCCCTTATCGTGCTTCTTCTCACAAGTAGGACACATAATTTTACCACAATGATTGCATAATGGGCTCCTACCAAAGTTATCAATACTCGCTCCACATATATCGCAAGTAGTATTTAGCTTAGGCATATCGCGATCTACCAGTTTTATTATTCCAAGGATATTCCTGCTTCCGCTGTCTTCTCTATGAGAAAGTTTATAAATGCAGCACATAAAACAAGCATAAATTTGGCATCTATAAATCTCAAATTAGATTCATCAATTAGTGAATGGCGAATTCCATCTTTATCACTTGTATAGCCATATATATTTTCAAATGACTTCTCTAAAGCAGGATGTAGTTCTACTTTCTTATCCTTTATAATTTTTAACGCCTGTCCAAGAGTTGCTTTGGGATTATCAGTTATTAATCTACACAATGCTTCAACAGCACTTATTGACTCTTTTATAGAATTTCTATAATCAGGTTTTTTTCTATCAGACATTAAATCTAAAGCAGTATTTAAATGTGTATAAACTGGTTTCAACGGACCTGTTTTCTCCAGGGCTTCTTGTATCTCATTTATTTCTTGTTCAGAAGTGGTTTTGATAAATTTTCCATTAACAATACGATAAGCAGATAATTCTTGTTCCAAAATATGATTGCAAGTTTGTGTAAATTCGGAGGTGTCAAATGAGTCGGTACCAATATCAATAATTGACTCGATAATATCATAGACCTCATACCATTTACATTTAAAGAAGTAATTTCTTATTTCTTGATAGGCCTCTGACCAATAAGAAGGTAAGGTATCAATGGGTTGTTTAAAGTATTTCATCCATAATGCGTTGCATAAAGTATTAAACGCAAAATCGTCTTTTAAGCGTGTTACCAACATCTTGCTCCATAAATAAATTGTCAGCATATTCCATAGATTATTTCTTAAATCATTATCAATCGAATCAACTTGTACTATAGTTTTAACAGATTTCATTCCTATTCTTTGAGAAAATAACATTTCCAATTTCCTTTAATAAATATATTTTATTCCCTAAATGAATCCGTCGTTATTTCAATTTAATTGAGACCTCTCGTATTTCGCGGAGGGGTTTGGGAGCGCGCATAAGAAAATTTTCGGCAAAAGTGCGCAAGGTTTTACGATGAGCGAAGGGCTCACTTTACGAAAGTCTCTCCGAAAGCAAAGAGTAAACCGTAGCGCACGGCGAAAATTTTCAAGCGCGCGAACAAATCCCGCAAGCGAAATATCAAAGAGCTACTTTATAACTTGCCTCAATAGTCTTTACTAAATCCACAAGGAGCGTATTTACCGGCACGGGTATACCGAGCTCCTGGCCCAGCCTCACCACTACTCCGTTTATAAAATCTATTTCTGTGCGCTTTTTGCGTAGCACATCCTGCAGCATTGAGGATACATTGGCGCTGGTTGCCTCGCACACTGCCTCTACCTTTGCCAACGGGTCATCATAGATAAGTTTTATGCGCTTGCGCTTGGCAATCTTTACTGCCTCGGTCACCGCATCCCGCAAGACCTTGCGCGTACCCTCAAATTCAACCAGTTGTCCGTTATGGAGCCGCGTTAAAGCAGAAAGTGCGTTTATGCCTACGTTAATGATCAACTTGGACCAGAGTATTGCCTTGATGTCGCGGGAGATTTTAGTCTCCAGCCTCACCTTATTGAATAACTCTCTTATCTGCCGCAAGGCTACCGGGTTAGAGCCGTCAAGCTTGCCGACAATGGTCTCCCCTATTCCGGCATGCCTGACATGAATATCGTCAATCAAGGTCGCGCCCAGGTTAGTTGCTCCGCCGATGACATTATCCGGACCAACCGACTCGCTGATGATTTCGATGTTTCCGATGCCGTTTTGCAGTGTCAAGACAGCGGTGTCTTGCGAAATAACCGGCTTTGCCTGAGTAATAGCGCTTTTGGTATCGTAAGATTTAGTAGTGATGATCACTAAATCAGCCTGGCCTATATCCTGGCTGGAAGCAGTTGCTTTTACCTTAGCGTTCCATTTTCCGGAAATTCCCTCTACATAAATTCCGTTTTGATTCAATCTCTCTGCGCGCTCCCTGTTTTTATCCAAGAGCCAAAGCTCTTCTTTGCTTTTGGAAAGGAATGCCGAAAAAAGCAGCCCCATTGCCCCCGGCCCAACAACCACTATTTTCATCACAAAACCTCCTCAAACATACTGCGGCTCGCTGAGCCTGTTTAAAACCCTCTGAGACTTAAGTTCCCTTTCAAGGTGAAAATTAAGGAACGCGTTCAAGACGCTTTCCAGCTCCCTTTTTATCTGTGGGTTCAGCCCCAAATTGAGGTTATTCTTAAAATCATTCTTTTCAATATGCAGTATGGAAGCTACGGTGCCGCGGAAAAGCGAGCGGCCTGCCTTATCCTTGGCAAAACACCTCGAGCAGAGCATGCCGCCTAACATAAGGCTGAACTTTGACTGCCCTATCAACTTATCCTGACACGAAACGCAGGAATCAAAATGCGGTTTGAAGCCGGACAGGGCCAGAGTTTTAATTTTAAAGATAGTGAGCACCTTCTCAGGGTAGGGGGTTGTATTCAATTCTGCCAACGCCATCTTGGTCAGCTCGTATATCTGGTCATTCTTTTCCTCTGCAGGCATCAGCACATACAAAAGTTCCATCATCATACTGGCCATGCCGATCCTTGCGATATCCCGGCGCAGCCGGGGAAAGTGCTCCCGCAGCTCGCATGCACTGACCAAATGCAGGCTGGACTCACGTTTAGGATAAAATATTATTTCGTTGCAGGAGAAATTCTCCAGGCTTGAGGCAAACTTGGCAGGCTCCTTCCTTATCCCTTTGAGCAGCCCGGAAAGCCTCCCGAAATCCCTGGTATAAAAATCAACGATTAGCGAGGTCTCCCGGAAATCACGCTTCCTTAAGACTATGGCTTCCGTTTTTTGGATGGGCATAATATGATATTTTCCGCCTTGGATTGCATCAGGCAAGCTTCTTTTTTGTTTCTATCATTGTAACCAAGGATATGAAGAAGGCCGTGGACGACATACAGCTCGATTTCAAACATAGCACTGGTTGCAAACCTCTTGGCATTAGCCCGGGCCCTTTGCGTTGAAACTACAATATCCGCAAAAAGCCTATTATCCGGGCCGCTCAAATCAAAGGCAATCACGTCTGTGGGGCTTTTTCTTCCTAAATAGAGCCGGTTGATCCTTGCAATTTCCCTGTCGCTGACAAGAAAGACCGCTATCTCTGCGATACCTTTCTTGTTGCGTGCCTCGCAGGATAAGGTCTTAAGAATCAGCCCCTTTATCCTTTTGCGGCTGACGGGAAAGCTCTTTTGCAGGTTTCTTATTGTTATTTTCACTTTCGGTAGATTCCGGATAATTGACGCGGCTATGATACATGGCGGCCAGTATCTTGATGAACACCGCCGATATCTTTTCCAGATCTTTCAGAGTAAGCTCGCATTCATCCAACTGGGTATCGATGAACTTATTATTTATGACCTTATGCACCAGCTCTTCTATATTGGCTGCGGTAGGTTCCTTTAAAGAACGGGTGGCTGCCTCTACCGAATCGGCCAAAAGCACTATTGCCGTTTCCTTGCTGTTTGGCTTTGGCCCGGGATAACGAAAGCCCTCTTCCTTGATCTCTTTATACTCTTCGTTGTTCTCAAGCGCCCGGCGGTAGAAATAATAGACCAGGCTGTTACCGTGGTGCTGCTGGATGAAATCTATGAGACCGGGATTAAGCTTGTATTTTTTGGCCAGCTCCACGCCTTCTTTGACGTGATTCATTATCACCAGTTTGCTCATCGTTGGCGACAGCGAATCATGCCTACTAGAAGGGATTCTCTGGTTCTCGCTGAAATAATCCGGTTTCTCAAGCTTGCCGATATCGTGGTAATAAGCGCCTATGCGCGCAAACAAGGCATTGGCCCCTATCTCCCTGCAGGCAGCTTCCGAGAGGTTACCGACAATCAGGCTGTGATGATAGGTCCCGGGCGCCTCTGTTATCATACGGTGCAACAATGGATGATTAAAATCAGCCAGTTCCAGCAGGCTTATGTTGGTCAATCTTCGAAAGAGGTATTCAAAAAGAGGAAGGATGCCCACCACGATTATGCCGGACAATGCCCCGTTTAAGAAAACAATCAGGTATTGGTCGGGTAGAGGGAACAGGAGGATCCTGCGCATCAGAAATAAAGACAACGCCTGCAACAGGCCTACCAGGACCCCTGCCCGTATTATCACTGCCCTGCGCCTGGCATTTACCACAAGCAGGCTGGATAGTATGGCGCTGGAGATAAACAATAACCCCAGATAAAGATTATTCCCGGAAATGGCGGCAATAGAGAGGCCGCAGGCAAGACTCAGGATAAAAGAAACTTCCAGGTCGGCAAAAATCAGGGTTGCCAGCATGGGAATGACGGGAAAGGGCAGGTATAATATTGACAAACCCTCATCAACCAGCAGGTATGCGCTGACAAAAATAAGCACGTACAAAAAGACCAGGTCCAGCAGTTTATAGGTCTTTCTTGCGGGCTTGCCGCGTAACAGATAAACCAGCATCGCAAGCAGAAATACCGCGACTATCATATTGACCTCAAGGATATAGCTTACAAAGAGAAGCGCTATGCCACCTAAAACAAACTTTATACTATTTGGTGTGATTAGCTTTATCATATGCCTCGATAATCCTTTGGACTAAGGCGTGCCTGACTACGTCAAAACCCGTAAAATATATGAATTTTATCCCTTCTATATCTTTTAATATCTCCTGTGCCTCTAACAGGCCCAGGGGCTTTCCGTCAGGCAGGTCGCTCTGCGTCAGGTCTCCGGTAATAACCGCCTTGGAATCAAAGCCCAGGCGAGTAAGGAACATCTTCATCTGCTCGGCAGTGCAATTCTGGGCCTCATCAAGTATGATAAAGGCGTCGTTAAGCGTCCTGCCGCGCATATAAGCCAGTGGAGCAACCTCTATAACCCCTGTCTCCAGGTGTTTTTCTATGCGCTCTGCTTCCATCATATCGTAAAGCGCATCATACAGGGGCCGTAAATAGGGCGATATCTTTTCATACATATCTCCCGGCAGATACCCGAGGGACTCCCCTGCTTCTATGGCCGGACGCGTAAGAATGATACGGCGGACCTCTTGTTTTTTCAGGGCATCCACGGCACTGGCCATGGCCAGATACGTCTTGCCTGTGCCGGCAGGCCCGATACCAAAGACGATATCAAATTTCTCAATCGCCTCTACGTATTCCTTTTGGCCATCTGTCTTGGGCCCGATCCTTTTTGTCCCGGATGAACCGGCAGTAACAAACTTGCCTGAGTTGACAGCAGCATTACCCGGCTTCTTGAAGTCCTCGATTAAAGAATACAAATCCTGCCTGCCTAAATGCCCCCCTGTGCTGCGGAACGCCAAAAGGATGTATTCTATGAGATTTACTGCCTTACGGATATTGGTGGCTGTGCCGCTGATTTTAAGATGATGTCCGCGAAGGGTTGCCTTGACCTTGTATTCATTTTCAACCAGCCTGATGTTTTCGTCGTGCGGCCCAAATAATTCCTGCAGCTCAAGCTGACTGTCTACTTCGATGGTTTTTTCCATGGCGAGAAAAAATCACCGGAGCCCGTATAGGGCTCCGGTCAATAGCTACTTCAAATTCTCTGCCGGCTCTTTTAAGCCCGGCTCCTTCAGCCCTTCTTCCGGAATATTTATTTCCTGTCCCGGATATATCTTATCCGGAGCGCTTAAGGTATCCTTGTTTGCTTCGTATATCTTGGTCCACTTCTTGGTCGTGCCGTAGAACTTCTGTGATATCTTCTGCAGCGTATCATTTTTCTGGACGGTGTATTTCTGCATGGTTGCGGAGCCCGCGGCTTCTGTGCTAACCGCACTCTGCCCCTGCTCAAAAACTCCCCTGTTACCTGCGGTCTCTCCCTCCATAGCCGGTTGCGTACTTTCAACCCTTGACCTTGAGGTCTTTTCAAATTTCAGAGGAGAACGCAGTTCTACCTCTACAACGCGGGTTGAACGGACAGCTTTTCTTTCCGAAGGTGCTGCCGGGGCCTGTCCCTGCAGATAACCGCGGTTGCCGACGGATAAATCCTGGTCTATCCTGTCCTTGGTAGCGGTATATGTCCTGACCACGCAGCCGGAAAGCAGGAAAATAGAGGATAAAACGAACAATGAAACTGACCTAACAGCGTACTTCATTTCTTCTCCCTCCTGTCTTTGATAGTAATATGCAGCTCTTTCAATTGCCTCTCATCTACCGTAGAAGGCGCTTGCGTAAGCGGGCAAAAACAAGTGGCGGTCTTTGGAAAAGCGATTACCTCCCTGATACTCTCCTGGCCTGCGATAATAGCCAGCAACCGGTCAAGGCCAAAGGCCACTCCCGCATGCGGCGGTGCGCCGAATTGAAACGCCTCAAGCAGAAAACCGAAACGCCTGTAAGCATCCTCTTTATCAATACCGATTAGCTTGAATATCTTCTCCTGTAATTTCTGGTCGTGTATTCTTATGGAGCCGGAACCGATCTCCATGCCGTTTAAAACCAGGTCGTATGAGCGCGAACGCACTTTATCGGAAGCCGTCTCAAGAAGCTTGATATCTGCCTTTGCCGGAGCGGTAAAAGGATGGTGCTCGCTCTCCCAGCGTTTTTCTTCGGTATTATATTTAAATAGTGGGAAATCCGTTACCCATGCAAAGGCAAAATCAACACCCAGTTCCTTGCGCAGGTCAGGCTTGTCGGTAGCATATTTGGCCTGCGAGTCGGCAAAGGAGAGCCTGAGAAAAGGCAGCTTAAGCTCTATACCTTTTAGGTTCTTAAAGATCAAATACATCAATTCCTCTGTAAGCGAAAAGATATCCTCTTCATTGACAAAGGACATCTCAATATCCAACTGGGTAAATTCCGGCTGGCGGTCAGCCCTTAAATCTTCGTCGCGAAAACACTTGGCTATCTGGTAGTAACGTTCTATACCGCTGACCATAAGGATTTGTTTGAATAACTGCGGGGACTGCGGCAAGGCATAGAATTGTCCCGGGTTGACCCTTGAGGGGACCAGATAATCCCTTGCCCCTTCGGGAGTGGATTTGGTCAGTATAGGGGTTTCACATTCTATAAAACCCTTGTTGTCCAGGTACGGCCGGATTACCCTGTAAAGTTTATGCCTCAGAAGGAAATTCTCAAATATCTTCCTACGCCTTAAATCCAGGTAACGGTATTTCAAACGCATCTCCTCCGTCACATCCAGGTTGTCCTGGATTTCAAAAGGAGGATTCAGGCTGGGATTCAATATCTCAAGCTCCTTGGCAAGCACTTCTATTTCTCCGGTGGGTATCTTTGGATTTATCGTTCCTTTTGGCCTGGCATTTACCTTGCCGGTCAGCCTGATTACGAACTCGCTTCTTAATCCCTGCGCCTTCTCATAAGCTGCGCCTGATTCCTTAGGGATAAAAACAACCTGGGTAAGGCCTTCCCGGTCGCGGATATCAATGAAAACGAGCTTGCCGTGGTCCCTGCGGTTTGCCACCCACCCGCAAAGCGTAACTTCCTTGTTTAAATGCGAAATATTCAGTTCCCCGCAGCTGTGCGTCTTCAACATATTAATCCCCTGGTTAAATCATTAAAAGAAACCATTGCCTGCTTGCCGGTTTCCATATCCTTGACCGTAACCATGCTCTTTTTAAGCTCATCCTCACCTATAATCAGTACGTAGCGCGCATTTCTGCTGTCGGCAAGGCGCATTGCCCCTTTTAACGAGCGCGCCTCATAATCCGTATCACAACAGTATCCTGCCTGCCGTAAATTCTGCATCAGTTTCAATGATTCCCTTTTGGCTTCCTCGCCCAGGGAAATAAAGAAAATAAGATTTCCCTTCTTTTTCTCTTCCTTCAAACACTCGCAGCTGGCCAACAGAAGCCTCTCCATACCGAAAGCAAACCCTATTGCTCCGGTTTCCGTTCCGCCCAACTCTTTTACAAGGTTGTCATATCTTCCGCCTGCTCCAAGCGCATCCTGAGAGCCTAATTGATTATGCTTTATCTCAAAAACAGTACGGGTGTAATAATCCAGACCCCGGACCAGAAAATAATCCACGTCGTATTTAATGTTCAGCCTGTCTAATCCTGCTTTTACCTCGGAAAAATGCCCTTTACATTCCGGGCAGAGATGGTTGTCTTTGATATCCAGGGAATGGATAAGTTTCTTGCAGGTTTCCTGTTTGCAGTCGAGTATCCGCAGGACATTCTGGTTAAACCTGGCCTGGCAGTCCTGGCAAAAATCGGAAAGTTTGGATTTAAGCTTCTGGCGCAGGCTCTCGGCAAGGCCGCGCTTATCTTTAGGGCATCCCAGGCTATTTATTTTAATCTCATAACCGCTTACGGAAAATGCCTCTAATAGCGCACTGGCCAAAGAAATTACCTCCACATCCAATGTGGGGTCATAGCTGCCGATGGCTTCACACCCTACGTGATGGAACTGGCGCAGTCTTCCCTTCTGCGGCCGCTCCAGCCTGAACATGGGGCCAAGATAATAGAATTTAGAAAAACCTTCCTTTTTATCCAGGCTGTTCTCAAGATAGGCCCTGACCACAGAAGCGGTTGCCTCCGGCCTTAGGGCATAGACGTCATTGCCTTTCCGGATAATAAACATCTGTTTCTGGATTATTTCGGTTGATTCGCCGAGAGAACGGTTAAAAAGAGCTTCCTCTTCTACCAAGGGGGGCCTTATTTCCTGGAAATTGTAGAGAGAGAATATACGGCGGGCGCTTGCTTCTATTTTTTGCCACCAGACTGCCTCTTCGGGCAATATGTCTCTGGTTCCGGAAATCTTCTTGAACATATTGTATAGATTAAAAGAATGTGAATTGCTTATACTAAGGGAAGACTATTTTATCTTTTGCTTCATCTCCAGGCCTGGTTTAAAGATAACCACTTTTCGAGGCGGGACTGGGACGACTTGACCGGTGCGAGGATTTCTTCCGGTGCGGCTCTTTCTTTGTTTTATCTTAAATACGCCGAAATTGCGTAATTCTATCTTTTCTCCTCTTACCAGCGCTTCCACAATGCAATCAAAGGTCTTTTGCACGACCTTTTTGACATCTATCTGCTTAAGATTGGCATCATCGGAAACCTTGAGGATAATATCCTTCTTAGTCATAGACACCTCCGCTTGTGTAAGTATAATACCAACAGAAACTTACGATGTCAAGGGGAAAAATGAATCTGCCGTATTTTCACGATTATTTTATGGTTTTGCTTTGCGGCACTCAAAAATTTTCGCCGTCTGCTACGGTTTACTTCGTCGCTACGGATAGCCTGTATCGGATTAGCGTCCTACGCTCCTCGTAACTCCTTGCAGACCATCTTCTTAGACTATATGCCGAAAATTTTCTTAGGTGCCTCCAGCAAAACCATAAAATTTACATTTATTCAAAATAGCGACAGATTCATCAGGATAAAATGATGAGAAAAACGGCTTAAAACGAACTTGCTTGAGGAGGGAACCATTTGCTCTGCAACAGGTTATTCGTAACCGTATTTCTTTATAAACCAGCTTTTCACGAATTGCACCATAAATAAATAGGCCGCGACAATAATCAGAAGGGCTGCAAAATACGCAGGCGGTGGGGTAACGAATTTAAAGTATTGCCCAAGCGACGTAAAGGGAATAACCAGACCTATAGTGACTATGTAGATAGAGGTAAACACCAAAAACTGGCTGGGCCTACTTTCGATAAAAGGGATTTTCCCCGTGCGTATTACATGAATAACCAATGTCTGCGTACAAAGTGACTCCAAAAACCATCCCGTGTGAAAAAGGGGCGCGGAGGCGCGGAAAACCCACAGCAAAACTCCGAAAGTTATGAAATCAAATAGTGAACTGACAGGACCAAGGAAGATGATGAATTTCTTTATATAATCTATATTCCAGGGTCTTTCTTTCAAAAGATACTCCTTATCAACCTCATCGGAAGGAATGGCAACCTGCGATAGGTCATAAAGAAAGTTATTCAAGAGTACCTGGATGGGGAGCATCGGTAAAAACGGCAGGAATAAACTCGCTCCGGTCATACTCAACATATTGCCGAAATTAGAACTTGCGCCCATTTTGATATATTTGAGTATATTGCCGAATGTCTTCCTCCCTTCGATGACCCCGTCTTTAAGCACCAGAAGGCTTTTTTGTAACAGAATGATATCGGCAGATTCCTTGGCAATATCCACCGCATTATTGACCGATATACCCACGTCCGAGGCCTTTAAGGCAGAGGCATCGTTTATCCCATCCCCCAGATAACCTACGATATGCTTGTTTTTCTGCAACGCGCGGATTATCCGCTCTTTCTGCATAGGCGACAAGCGCGCAAAAACAGAAGTAGCTTTTACTAACCGCCCAAGCTCCTCATCGTTTGCCTTCTCAATCTCTTCTCCCGTAACTAGCCCTTTGACATCCAACCCTACATCAGCGCAGATTTTTCTGGTGACTAATTCGTTGTCTCCGGTCAAGACCTTGAATTCTATCCCCAGGTCCTTAAGCGTTTCAATTGTCTTTTTTGTTGTAGACTTGGGAGGGTCAAGAAAGGCAATATAGCCCTTAAGCACCAAATCCTGCTCATCGTCTTTTGAATACGCCTGCTTTTTGTTCTCCACGTCTTTATATGCGACAGCCAGGACCCTGAAGCCCTCCAAGCTTAAACTATTGTATTCCTCCCGCAGGTCGGCAAGCACCAGGTTATCCATTTCGATAATTTCATTGTCCAGGACATATTTTGAACACCTTTTAAATATCTCCTCCGGAGCGCCCTTGGAGATAATCCTGTGAGAACCGTTCATTTCTATGACTACCGACATTATCTTCCTGGAAAAATCAAAGGGTATCTCGTCGAACTTCTTATACTGCGTAATTATTGACTTTCCGCGGATGAGAATGGCCCTGTCCAATATGTTCTTTAAGCCCGTCTGGTAGAAACTGTTGATATAAGCGAATACAAGCACATCCTCGTCGTCCCTTCTTACCACATCGCAGTGCCGCTCAAGGACTATCTTGTCCAAAGTAAGGGTCCCGGTCTTGTCCGTACAGAGCACGTCCATCGCCCCAAAATTCTGGATAGAATTTAACCGTTTTACTATGACCTGTTTCTTGGACATCGCTATAGCGCCTTTGGAAAGGTTTATCGCAACCAGCATGGGAAGCATTTCAGGCGTAAGGCCCACTGCTACAGCCAGGGAAAAAAGGAGCGCCTGGATAACGTTGCCCTTGGAAAATGCATTTATGCCAAAGATGATTATCACTAAAACAACCATCAACCGGATCATCAACCAGGTAAATTTGCGTATCCCCCTGTCAAACCCGGTCTCAACCGCTATGCTAGCGAGCCTGCGGGAAAGCTCGCCAAACTGCGTGGCAAGCCCGGTCTTTATGACTACGCCCAAACCCGTGCCGCTTACAACGCTTGAGCCCATAAATGCGATATTCGTCAATTCGGAAGCAGAATTACCTTTCGATTGTACCGACTCTGCATTTTTTTCTACAGGAAAGGACTCGCCGGTCAATGAAGCCTGATTAATAAACAAATCCTTGCAGGAGATTATCCGTAAATCCGCCGGAATCATGTCGCCTGCGAATAAATCAACGATATCGCCGACCACGATTTCCCTGATTTTTACTTCCCTGGGCTTACCATTACGGTAGACCGTTGCGGTAGCGCGGACCATTTCACTAAGTTTTTCCGCTTCTTTACCGGCGCGGTATTCCTGGATAAATGACAAAAAGACACTTAAGACCGCCATGAGTATGACCAAGAGCGCGCTGATTCTTTCTCCAAGGACCAGGGAAAAGACGGCGATAATAAGCAGCACGATGACCAGGGGATTGACAAATTTTAAAAGGATCTGGGCGAGGATGGTCCTTTTTCTTTTCCGGGCAGGTTCATTAAAACCGTATTCTTCCAGGCGTTTTTGCGCCTCTGCCTCAGAAAGCCCTTTAGGCGAGGTGTTTAATTCCCGGAAAAGGGATTCTTGACTGCAGCTGACATAATCAAACTTTTGACTCTGCGTTTTTCTTATCCCGTTTGATTTTGAGCCGTTGCTCTTCATGATTATAAGCTTCCTAATAACGAAAAAGGAAGATGGATTCTTACTTTATTCATTTATTCTAAAATTAATGTTTTATTTGTCAATCTATATTATTATTTCCTGGCCCTGACAGTACGGTTATGATTTTTTAGATTGTGAGGGAGAGGCGTTCTGCGCCGATAAGGTTTTCTACGTCCTGGATGAGTTTTTCATTGGGCTTGACGTAGAAACCCTGGCCGACTACCAACTGGACCCTGGATTTAGCGGGTGTATCCAAATGAAGATAAATGGGCACTTCGCCGGGGGAAGAACTTAAGAGCTCTTTCAGGCTTTCAAAGACGTTCTCCCTTAATCCGGAAAGTTTTATATTGATTGCGGTTATGGTCTTGTAAATCTCTTCGATGGGAAAAAGGTCATTGATTACGATTTTTGGGGTCTCTTCCTTTAAGTCCACCCTACCGCGCGCCAGGATCACGGTATTGCCCAGGATATAGCGGCTTACCTTTTGGAAAGACATAGGGAAAACCAGGGCCTCAACCACTCCCTCTAAGTCCTCCAATTTGAGTATAGCCATCTTTTCCTGCTTTAACCTGGTCACCGTCTGTTTTATCTTGGCGATAAGCGCCACTAATTTAACCTCCTGGCCGTCAGCGCACTGGCTTAGGTTAGCGGTGGTAAAAGAAGTAAAACGCCTTAACTGCTGGGCATAGCGCGCCAAGGGATGCCCGCTGATGTAAAAACCTATCATCTCCTTTTCAAACGCCAGCACCTGCGGCTCAGGCCACTCCTTGACTTGGACCAACTCCTGCGCCTTATTCTTAAATCCGTTGTCGGAAAAACCGCTGTCAAAAAAGGAAAGCTGCCCCTTGGCTTTATCCTTCTGCATACGGGAAGCGCCTTCCATCACCCTCTCTAAGTTCGCTGCCATCTGGGCCCTGGGCATGGCAAAGGAATCCAGTGCACCACACTTAATCAGGCTTTCCAACACCTTCTTATTAACGAGCCGAGAATCTATACGCTGGCACAAATCATCCAAAGAAACAAATGGCCCTGATTTCCTGGCTTCTATTACAGACTCAATGGCCCCTGCCCCGACATTCTTGACAGCCAACAGCCCATACCTGATGGTCTTGTTATCCATAACCGTAAACAAGGCGTTACTCTGATTTATATCGGGAGGCAGTATTTCTATATCCATGCGGTTGGATTCATTGACGTATTGCACAATCTTATCGGTATTATCACGTTCTGAATTCAAAAGCGCGGTCATAAACTCAACCGGATAATTCGCCTTGAGGTATGCCGTACGATAAGAAATCAGGGCGTATGCGGCTGAATGTGACTTATTAAATCCGTAACCGCTGAAATATTCAATCAGGTCAAAAATTTTATTTGCCAGGAGTTCCCTGATGCCGTTTTTGGTACAGCCGACGATGAAATTCTTCCTCTGTTTCTCCATTACCTCCGGTATCTTCTTACCCATGGCCTTACGCAAGACATCTGCCTGAGCAAGGCTAAAACCCGCCAAGGAAGATGCGATTTGCATGATCTGCTCCTGATAGACCATGATACCGTAGGTCTCCTTAAGGATCGGCTCAAGTTTGGGATGGTCGTATTTTATAGGGATCTGCCCGTGTTTACGCTGCATAAAATCATCGAGCATTCCTGAGCCGATGGGCCCCGGACGATACAAAGCCAAGAGGGCGATGATATCCTCAAACCTGCTGGGTTGAAGTTTCTTAAGCAAATCGCGCATGCCCGAACTTTCAACCTGAAACACCCCTTCTGTCTGCGCCGAACAAAAAAGCTTAAAGGTAGCCGCGTCATCCAGATTGAGGTGGTTGATATCCACCCCTTTTCCCTTCGTCTCCTTGATTATCTTTACTGCCTGGTCAATGACAGTCAGTGTCCTTAAGCCCAGGAAATCCACTTTCAGTAATCCTATCTTCTCCAGCGTACCCATACTGTAACCGGTGGTGACCTGGTCTTCCTGGGTTTTAAATAAAGGCGTATAACTATCCAGTTGTTTATCGGCAATAACGACCCCTGCGGCATGCACCGAGGCATGCCTGTTTAAGCCTTCCAGTATCACTGCTGTATCAATCAGCCGGGTAAACTGCGGGTCTGAATCGTAAAGCCTCTTTAATTCAGGTTCCCTTGCCAAGGCATCTTTCAGTGTGATATCCGCTTCTGCGGGAATCATCTTGGCAATACGGTCAACGTCCGCATAGGCCATTCCCATGACCCTTCCAACGTCACGCACTACCGCCCTTGCCTGCATGGTCCCGAAAGTGATAATCTGGGCAACGTTTTGCCTGCCGTACTTCTGGGTAACGTAATCGATTACCTCCTGCCTTCTTTCATAACAGAAATCGATGTCTATATCGGGCAGGCCCAATCTTTCCGGGTTAAGGAAACGCTCAAACAACAAGCCGTATTTTAAGGGGTCCAAATCTGTAATCCCCAATAGATAGCTGACCAGGCTGCCGGCAGCAGAACCTCTTCCGGGCCCCACAGGAATACCTTTGTCCTTGGCGTAATGTATGAAGTCCCAGACGATAAGGAAATAACTTGCGAAGCCCATATCCTTGATAATCTTGAGCTCATGCTCAAGCCGTTCGCCCACCGTAGGTAAAACCTTACCATACCTCGTATTCAGGCCCTCTTCGCAAAGCTGGCGCAGGAACTCTTCCTTGGTTTTTCCGACAGGGGCTTCGTATTTCGGCAGATGCAGCTGGTTGAAATCAAGCTCCAGGTTACAGCGCCCGGCAATATCCAGGGAATTGGCGATTGCTTCGGGAAAATCCTTGAAGAGCTTCTTCATTTCCTGGGGAGACTTAAAATAAAACTCCTCGGTCTGAAAGCGCATGTGGTTGGGGTCATCCAGCATACTCTGGGTCTGGATGCAAAGAAGCGCCTCGTGGCTTTTCGCGTGGTCCTTGGCCAGGTAATGCACGTCATTGGTGGCGACCAGGGGTATACCTAATTCTTTTGAGAGCCTTACCAGACCGTTATTGACCTCTTTCTGCTCGGCTATCCCGTTTTCCTGCAGCTCCAGGTAAAAATTCCCCTTGCCGAAAATATTCAGGTAATCATCGGCACATTTCAGGGCGTCATTGAATCTCTTTTGTTGCAACAGATTGGGGACCTCTCCCTTAAGGCAGGCACTTAAACCTATCAGTCCTTTAGAACATTTGGAGAGAATATCTTTATCGATACGCGGACGGTAATAAAAACCTTCCAGATAACCCGAAGAAACCAGCTTCATCAGGTTTTGATAACCAGCCTCATCCTTTGCCAGCAGGATTAGATGGAAACTTGCCTCTTCAATACCGGAAGCAGACTTATCCAGGCGGCTTGCCGGAGCAACATATGCCTCGCAGCCTATAATCGGCTTTATGCCGGCCTTCTGCGCTTCCTGGTAGAATTCAATGACCCCGAACATATTTCCATGGTCGGTTATGGCCAAAGAATCCATGTTATATGAGTTGGCTAATTTCAGTAATTCCGGGATACGGCAGGCGCCGTCAAGGAGGCTGTATTGGGTGTGCAGGTGCAGATGGACAAAATCACTTCGCGGCATTGTAAGTTCTAACGTTCGCTGGTTCGCTGGTTCGCAAGTCCAGAACTGCAGAACTTTAGAACCATAGAACTTAAGAACTAGTTTATTCCCACTCGATGGTTGCGGGCGGTTTAGATGAGATATCGTAGACTACGCGGTTGACGCCTTTGACTTCGTTTATGATACGGTTGGATATTTTTCCTAAGACTTCGTAAGGCAGATTGACCCAGTCTGCGGTCATTCCGTCAAGGCTTGAGACACAGCGTAACGCCACGACGTTCTCGTAGGTACGCTCATCCCCCATCACGCCTACGCTCTTAATCGGTAAAAGGACCGCGAAGGACTGCCAAACCTGTTCGTAAAGCCCTGCTGCCCTTATTTCTTCTATGACCCTGCGATCAACCTCTCTTAACAGGTCCAGCCGCTCCACTGTAACCTCTCCGATTATCCTGATCGCCAGGCCCGGCCCGGGAAAGGGTTGGCGCTGTATGATATTATCCGGCAGGTTCAACTCCCGCCCTATCTGGCGTACTTCATCTTTAAAAAGGTCCCGGAGCGGCTCAATGAGTTTTAGTTTCATATGCGCAGGCAAGCCGCCTACATTATGGTGGCTCTTTATACGGCTTGAAGGTGCGCCCGTAGGAGATATGGATTCAATCACGTCGGGGTAAAGCGTCCCCTGAGCCAGGTATTTTACGCCCTTTACCTTAGCTGCTTCTTCTTCAAAGACCCTGACAAACTCCTCGCCTATTATTTTCCTTTTTTGCTCCGGGTCGGTTATCCCTTTGAGCCTGGCCAAAAAACGCTTGCCTCTATCCACGTAGTCCAGGTTCAGATGGAACAGGTTCCGGAATATGTTCTTTATCTGCTGCGGTTCATCCTTACGCAAGAGGCCGTTATCTATAAATATGCACCTGGAGTTTCTACCGATAGCCCTATGCAGGAGTATGGCGGTAACCGAAGAATCTACCCCTCCGCTCAAACCCAGAACCACCTTATCCTTACCCACCGTTTTCTTGGTATTCTCTATAGCCTCTTTGACAAATGAATGCATGTTCCAGCGTCCGACGCAACCGCATATCCGAAACAGGAAATTACCCAGTATCTGGTTGCCCCGTTCGGTATGCGTGACCTCCGGATGAAACTGCACACCGAACATTTTACGCTTCTGGTTTGACATGGCGGTGATAGGAGCGTTGGCGGTGTGTGCGCTGACAATAAAACCGGGGGGTAATTTAATGACGTAATCGCCGTGACTGGCCCAACAGGAGAAATTCCCCGGCATATGGCTAAAAAGGTTCCTGTTGTCGTCTATGAACAACTCTGCCTTGCCGAACTCGCGCTCCTTGGTATGCCGTACCCTGCCGCCAAGCATTTCAGCCATGATCTGCATACCGTAGCAAATCCCCAGTATGGGGATACCCAGTTTAAAAATCCTCTGGTCCGGACGCGGCCCTTTTTTCCCGACCACCGATGCCGGGCCGCCGGAGAGAATAATCCCCTTAGGAGCCATCTCGGCAATGGTTTTTGCAGGGGTGTTATAAGGGATGATCCTGGAAAATACCTTGTTCTCCCTGACCCTCCTGGCAATAAGCTGCGTATATTGCGAACCGAAATCAAGTATTAATACTGTCTGTCTTGTCATGGTTCGACTCTCTCCTTTTGCTCACCATGATCCTGAGCAAACATAGTGCGTCGAAGGATCATTTGCCCATCCCCACTCTTTGGCCTACCTGAAAAATCTTGCCTTCTGTCTGTATGGAAGGAGCGATGATAATCTCTACGTCATGCATCTGCCGCAGGTTACCGACTCCGAGGGTACCCATGGAAGTCTTCAGCGCTCCGATCAGGTTCTGTGAACCGTCATCCACCTTGGCCGGGCCGAACAATATTTCTTTCAAGGTGCCGGTCGTCCCCACGTAAATCCTGGTACCGCGCGGAAGGTTAACGTGAGAAGTAGCCATTCCCCAGTGATAGCCCCTGCCCGGAGCTTCCTTTGCCCTGGCAAAACTCGAACCTATCATTACCGCATCCGCCCCGCAGGCAAAGGCCTTGCATATGTCTCCTCCGCGGTTCATGCCTCCGTCCGTAATAATGGAAACCAGCCTGCCTGTCCTTTTAAAATAAAAATCCCTTGCTGCCGCTGCGTCAACAGTGGCGGTAACCTGTGGAACACCTATGCCTAAAACACCGCGCGTTGTGCAGGCAGCGCCCGGGCCTACGCCAATAAGCAAACCTGCTGCGCCTGTCTCCATCAACTCCAGGGTCGTCTCATAAGTAACGCAATTGCCTATTATTACCGGTATTTTGGTTGTCTTGCAGAATTTAAAAAGATCGAGACTCTTATATTCCTTGGCCAGGTGCCTGGCAGTGGTAACCGTGGACTGGATGATGAAGATATCCGCTCCGCTGGCAATGGATATTTTAGCAAACTGCTCGGCGTGTGCCGGTATACAACTTACTACTGCAGTGCCCTTCTTTTTCTTGATTTCGCTGACCCTCTTGGAAATAAGCTTTTCTTTAACCGGTTTGGTATATACGGACTGGATAAGTTCCGTGGCTTTCTGGGGATTGGCCTTGGCAATCTGCTCAAGCACGGCATCGGGGTTCTCATAACGCGTCTGCACCCCGTCCAGGTTCAAAACCGCTATCCCCCCCAATTTAGACATCTCACTGACAAAGTTGACGTCAGTCACCCCATCCATAGCCGCGGCCATAATGGGGATATCGAATTTTCTTCCGTCAATCGTAAAACTGATATCCACTTCGTTGGGGTTTACGGTTTGCGCCCCGGGTACCAGCGCAATTTCATCAAAACCGTAGCATCTGCGGGAACGCCTATTTATACCTATCCACTCTGCCATTTTATACGCTCCTGATTATAATATAACTGCTTGTCTGGTAATGGTTTAAGAATTTTTGCCTTTTCCGGGGTTTAATCGTTGAAAGGATGGGGAATTCTACAATAATATTGCTGCCTTGTCAATGATTATTTTAATAAGCAAAACCGTTTAAAATAATAGGGACTTCTCCCTGCGAATATTTTTCTAGAATTATTTTAGAAAATTTAAAGGGCGGGAGCACCTTACTCCCGCCCTTTTGAAACCGTATTAGTCTATATTCCCGGTTTTTAATACATTCCGCCCATACCACCCATTCCGCCTCCCGGTGGCATAGGTGGCATCTTATCCTCTTTCTCCGGCTTATCAGCGATCAATGTCTCTGTAGTCAATAACAAAGCTGCGATACTAGAGGCATTCTGCAGGGCTGAACGCGTTACCTTGGTGGGGTCAATAACCCCGGCTTCGATCATATCCACGAATGCGTCCTGGGATACGTCATAACCAACGTTGGTCTTCTCTTGCTTTACCCTCTGCACAACTACTGAACCTTCAAGACCGGCATTTTCGGTAAGCTGCCTTAAGGGCTCCTCTATTGCCCTGCGGACAATACCCATACCGATCTTCTCATCGCCTTCCAGCTTCATCTTATCCAAAGCGGAAATCGTACGGATCAAGGCTACCCCGCCGCCAGGGACAATACCTTCCTGGGAAGCTGCGCGGGTAGCATGCAGGGCATCTTCTACCCTGGCCTTCTTCTCTTTCATCTCTGTTTCCGTTGCCGCTCCGACATTGATGACTGCGACGCCTCCGGCAATCTTGGCCAGGCGCTCCTGCAGTTTCTCCTTGTCATAATCGGAATCCGTATCTTCTATCTGCTTCTTTATCTGGGCAATACGGCCGTTGATGGCCTGGGTCTTTCCTGCACCCTCTACTATAGTGGTATTTTCCTTGTCCACTTTAACCCTCTTGGCGCGGCCAAGATCCTCAATATCAATATTCTCCAGTTTTAGCCCCAAGTCTTCGGTTATTGCCTTACCGGCAGTAAGGATAGCAATATCTTCAAGCATTGCCTTACGCCTGTCACCGTAACCAGGTGCCTTTACCGCACAAGCCACGAAAGTGCCGCGGATCTTATTTACTACCAGAGTAGCCAAAGCCTCGCCCTCGACTTCTTCGGCAATGATAAGTAGCGGTTTTCCGGTGCGGGCGATCTTCTCCAATAAAGGCAGGATATCCTTTATCGCGGAGATCTTCTTCTCGTATATCAGTATATATGGTTCCTCCAGAAGCACTTCCATCCTTTCTGCGTCAGTGACGAAGTAAGGGGAAAGATAACCCTGGTCAAACTGCATACCCTCTACAACATCCAGTGTGGTGGCGGTTGATTTTGCCTCTTCTACGGTAATAACGCCGTCCTTGCCCACTTTATCCATTGCTTCAGCAATCAATTCGCCGATAGCGGTATCAGAGTTAGCGGCAATAGAAGCAACCTGCGCGATTTCCTTTTTGTCCTTAATAGGCGTGGAAAGCTTTCCTAATTCCTCTACTACCTTATCAACTGCCCTTTCAATGCCGCGTTTCAAGGCCATGGGATTTGCCCCGGCTGTTACGTTCTTTAAACCTTCGCGGTAAATTGACTCGGCCAGGATAGTGGCGGTAGTGGTACCGTCTCCGGCTGTATCAGAGGTCTTTTCAGCTACCTCTTTGACCATCTGTGCACCCATATTCTCAAAAGGGTCTTCCAGGTCAATTTCTTTAGCTACGGTAACACCGTCCTTGGTGATGGTAGGCGAACCGAATTTCTTGTCTATAACCACGTTACGGCCTTTTGGGCCAAGCGTGACCTTGACCGCAGCAGCCAGCTGCTCCACGCCGCTTAATATCTTGCGGCGTGCTTCATCGCTAAAAAGTAATTGCTTTGCCATGTATCCCTCTCCTTTTCTTATTTGACTATGGCGAGGATATCCTCTTCGCGCATAATCAAGAGTTCCTCTCCTTCTTTGGTGGTTATTTCATTTCCGGAATATTTTCCGTATAATACCTTATCCCCGACCTTTACCTCCATAGTTGCCACTGTCCCGTTTTCCAGGACCTTGCCTTTGCCTACTGCGACAATCTTGCCTTCTTGAGGTTTTTCCTTTGCCGTATCCGGCAAGAAGATGCCTCCTTTGGTCTTAGCCTCAGCCTCTAAGGGTTTGACTACTACCCGGTCTCCCAATGGTTTGATGTCCATTTGCTACACCTCCTCATTTGTATTTGATTTTTTATTCCGTTCGATTTCACTTGAGGGCTAACGGTGAGTTTTTATCGAACCGTTAGCACTCTTTGTGTTGGAGTGCTAATTATAAAATAAAAAAAATTTTTGTCAAGCAAAAAATTCAAAACCGTTTCCAGTATCTGTTTTCGGAGCGGCTAATAGGACCCCATACTTGTTGTTGCCATGCTTGTTCCCATACTTGCCTGCGTGCTTGTTCTTGAGCTATTGACAAAATTGCCGTCGCGGTATTCCATGACCGTATCTTTCCCCGAGCGATAATCCACCACCAGGTCTGTCTCCGGAGCGAATTGCAGGAATGTCTTCTGGAAGGTATCGGTAATGTTCTTAATGGAACTATTTAAGTCTTCCTGGGCGAAAGAGGTGCCTTTTACGTAAAGGTATATTTTCCTTTCGGTGCGGTTATATTCCATCCTCTCTAAAATATACGGGTCAGCGGGAGTGATTGTGCCGCGCCAGGCAGCTGTCCAGTTTAAAAGCTGCCACTCCAATTGAGAGATATCATAAGGATAGGTGTAGCGAGAGATATCAGCTGATGAGTTGGCGGGAAAAAGAACCGGAATAACGAATAGTAATAATGCAAGGATAAATATTCTTCTTTTCATTTTACCTCCCCTTTCCTGCCCTGCCTGCCGGCAGGCAGGCGGTGAGGCAGGCTTTCTTTGGCATTCTGAAAAATGAGATTCAGCCCCTTCACCGTTAAATCAGGCTCCACTGCGTCAAAACACCGGCAGTAGCGGCTTAAATCATTGATATTGCCTCCTGTGCCGATTACGAGCGTCCCTGCCCCTAGCTTTTTCTTTATCTTCTCCGATAAGGCATCAAAAAGGCCGGAAAAACCGTAAAACATACCGCTGCGCATGCTATTAACCGTATCCCTACCTATAAACTCCCTGGGCCTCTCCAATTTTATGCGGGGCAGAAGCGCGGTCCTTTGGTTTAATGCCTCCAGGCTTATCTGCAGGCCGGGCAGTATCATTCCGCCGATATATTCGCCCTTTGCGGAAACGATGTCAAAGGTAATGGCTGTACCCGAATCAATCACTACCAGCGGCGCCCTGTAAAGGCGCAGGCCCGCATAGGCGTTAACTAACCGGTCCTGGCCTACCTGGGAGGGATAACGGTATCTGTTCTTTATGGGTACAACAATATCCTTACCTATTATTACAGGTTCTACCCTCAAGCCCGCCTCCAGCCGTTTTTTAAGAATCCTGGTCAAGGCAGGGACAACGCTGCAAATAACCAGATGCTTTACTCCGGCCTGCCTTAATTTTCTCACCAGAAAAGCGATCTCGGCTGCTTTGCGGCTGGCAACCTTAAAGCGCCCGATAATCTTTCCGTTATCAAATATGGCCGCGCTTATATTGGTATTACCTATATCAATGGCGCAGAGCACCTTTTATCTCCTTTATCTTATCCCGGATCTCTGCTGCCTTTTCAAACTGCAGGTTTCTGGCAGCCAGCTCCATCTCGTATTCAAGCTCGGAAACGTATTTGTTCATCTCGTATTCATCCCTGGCCTGTCCGGTTAAATCCTGGACAAAGACCTGTGCCTCCTCCAGCTCCTCTATGCCCTGCCTGATCGCCTTTTGGATAGACCTGGGGCTGATCTTGTTCTTACTGTTAAACTCCATCTGGATCTTTCTCCTGCGGTCGCTTTCATTTATAGCCTTGCGCATGGAGCCGGTCATATTATCCGCATACATTATGACCTTCGCGTTTATGTGCCTGGCTGCCCTGCCTGCTGTCTGTATAAGGGAAGTGGCTGACCTCAAGAAACCCTCTTTGTCGGCATCCAGTATAGCTACCAGGGAAACCTCCGGCAGGTCAAGCCCCTCCCTTAAGAGGTTTATGCCTACAAGGCAGTCGAATTTACTTTCCCTTAATTCGCGCAATATCCTGGAGCGCTGTATCGTTTCTATTTCCGAATGCAGATATTTTACTTTCAATCCCTTCTCTTGTAAATAATTAGTTAGGTCTTCTGCCATTCTTTTAGTAAGGGTAGTAACCAGGACCCTTTCATTCAGCCTGGCCCTGTTTTTTACCTCTTTGATAAGGTCTTCTATTTGCCCATCAATGGGCCTGACCACTATCTCCGGGTCGATTAAGCCCGTCGGCCTGATTATCTGCTCTACTACCTTCCCATTGCTTTTTTTGAGCTCAAAATCAGACGGGGTAGCCGAAACAAAAACCGCCTGTTTTACCAGGTCCATGAATTCGTTGAATTTTAGCGGACGGTTATCCATGCATGAAGCAAGCCTGAAGCCATACTCTACCAGGGTCTCCTTCCTTGCCCGGTCGCCTTCATACATGCCTTTTAGCTGCGGCATGGTCACGTGTGACTCGTCGATAATCACCAGGTAACCCCCGCTGAAATAATCCAACAGTGTATATGGCCTGCTGCCGGCAGGTCTTCCTGAAAGATGGCGGGAATAGTTCTCGATCCCGTGGCAATAGCCGATCTCTTTGAGCATCTCCATATCGTAGTTGGTGCGCGATTCAAGGCGCTGCGCCTCCAAGAGCTTATTCTTTTTCCTTAAGATTTCGAGCTGTTCCTTCAATTCCGCTCTTATTGATTCTATGGCGGAATTTATCCTGTCTCCGGAAACAAAAAAATGTTTTGCCGGGTATATTGCTGCCTTCTCGACCGCGGAAATGACCTCCGCGCTTGTCGGGTTTATTTCCGATATCCTTTCGATTCTATTACCCGAAAGCTCTATACGCAGCGCCTTTTCCGTATAAGAAGGAAATATCTCTACGCAATCTCCCCTGACTCTGACTTTCCCCCTGACAAACTCATAATCGTTTCTTTCGTACTGCATCTGGATGAGCCGGCGCAATAGCTCATCCCGTGCGATTACGTCATCCTTTTGCAGTAAAATCAGCGCCTCACGGTAATCCCGGGGGTCACCCAGATTATATATACAGGAAACCGAAGCCACGATTAAGACGTCATCTCTGGACATGAGGCTCGTGGTAGCTGAAAGGCGCAGACGGTCCAACCTGTCGTTTATGGAAGAATCCTTCTCGATGTAGGTATCCGTAGACGGGATATATGCTTCCGGCTGATAATAATCATAGTAGCTTACGAAGTATTCCACGGCATTGTGCGGAAAGAACTCCTTGAATTCGGAATAAAGCTGTGCAGCCAGGGTTTTATTGTGGGATATAACTATGGTGGGCAGACCTACTTTCTCTATGACGTTGGCAAGGGTAAATGTTTTACCTGAGCCGGTCACCCCAAGCAGGGTCGTAAAAGGATGCTTCTTAATCAGGCCATCGGACAATTCCCTGATTGCACGCGGCTGGTCTCCGCATGGCCTGAACTTGGAAACAAGCTTAAACTGCGCCATTATTTATCCGGAAGGTTCTCCAGACAAGCACGAAATTGGCCTATCGCGGTATTGACGGTTATTATCACCGGGACTCTGGCCGAATCAGAGGTAAAGGTAATGGAAAGTTCGCGCTTGCCCAGTATAAAATCGGCTAATTGCGTCTTGGGTGAAACAGTGAATACACCCAGGCTGCCCTTTTTGTAGAAATCCTTTTTATATGGTTTGCCTGCGCTTACATTCATCTCCCAGTTGACCTGGCCATAGGAAATATTGACGGGGTAGGTATTTTTTTCTTTGATGTCCAAGAGACGAAAATAATAAAGGCTGGAGAGTAAATCCTGGCACTGTTCGGGGATATCTATAGTCGCTTCGGCATTCACGACTCTTTCTTTACGCATGGAAGGAAAGGTAATGATTTCCGCAGGGCCTCCCGGCACAAAAAATTTATAAAAGGCCCTGTGGTTCTTTTGGTCAAAGTCAATCCTCATCTCATCGGAGACCTCTTTTATCCTCCTGGCTTTGATAAAACGCAAAGAATACAATCCCTCTTTGTCCGTGTAACTGGCAAGTTTGTATTCTACGTCGAAAAGCTTGACGAAAAACCTGTTGGGAAAGGTCCTTGCGGTAATAAGATAGCAGGGTCTGGAGTTTATCTGCTCAGTACCTTCTGTAGTCAGTATAATCTTTCCTACCGGAACACCCAGCCATTCAACCGAATACCGGAGAACCTCCGGAGTCAGGAGCGCCTTTCGTGGCGGTTCTATAGATAATCCCTCCTTCTTGCCCAGGAAATTGTCTGCCCATAAGAAAACTCCCGGTATAAACAGGAAGATCAGCGCGATAAGTATAAGCCTCTTCATGATACCTCAAGATTTATATCTATAGCTTTTACGGAATGAGTCAGGTCTCCTATGGACATGATATCCACTCCAGTCGCGGCGATTTTCCTTGCGCTTCTAAAATCCACCCCACCGGAGGTCTCCAGTTTCGTCATAGGATGGTGGCTGTTGAATACCGTATTGTTTTTTATACGGACTGCCTTTTTTATATCGCTTAAGTTCATATTATCCAGCATGATTACATCGGGCTTGAAACGCAGGGCGTGCTTGAACTCCTCAAGATTCTGGACTTCTACTTCTATCTTAAAACCCGGGGGCACGCTCGGCAGTCGCGCAAGGCCTTCGCTGACCTTGATATGGTTGTCTTTGATAAGGATCATCTCATCCAGGCCCATTCTGTGGTTATATCCGCCGCCTATCCTTACTGCGTATTTCTGTAATTCACGCAAGCCCGGCATTGTCTTACGCGTATCGGTTATCTTTACTTTATAAGGCTCGATGTGTTTTACGTATTCACGGGTCTTGGTGGCTACCCCGGAAAGCATACTCAGGAAATTAAGGGCCACCCTTTCAGCAGCGAGGATACTCCTGGCCCTGCCTTCTACCCTGGCAACTACCTTGCCTGACTTTATCTGCTGGCCCTCTTTTACCTGTTTGATAAATCTGGTATTACCGTCGACGGTAACGAATGTCCTCTCTGCTGCCTCCAGGCCGCAGATAACACAATCCTCATTTACGGTCATAACCGCCTTTATTTTCTTGTCTTCGGGGATAGTAAGCTGTGTGGTAATGTCGCCCTTGCCGATATCCTCCACTAAGGCGTGCCTGACAATGATATCCAGTTTACCGCTATCGATCTGTGCCTTTCTGTCAGAAAGAAAATATTTATCCGAGCCCATTTTTAACCACCCTCAACTTTCTTAGTGTTTCCTTTAGTTCAGCGAGCTTATTTCTCTCATTTTCTACTATATTAACGGGAGCCCTTTTTACGAAATCGCTGTTTGCAAGCATTGCCTCTTTATTGCTGATATCTTTCTTTGCTTTTTCTATCCTCTCCTCTATTTTCTCCCTGTGTCTGGCAGCCTGGGCCTCCGTAGCAAGCAGTATTGCCACATGCATACCCTTTAATACCGTGACAAACTGCTGCTTATCGTGCCTGAAATCACCCGCCAAAAGCATCTGGTTTAATTTGGCGAGGCTCATTATATGCCCTTTCATCTGTTCTATCAAGGCGATTAGCTGCTTGTCTTTCAGATAAATAACGACGGTAACTTTTTCCTGCGGGCCCACTTCCAGTTCCGAACGCATATTCCTTATCGCGGTAATCAATTCGCATATAAGGCTTATGCCCTCTTCGGTCTTTTTATCGATAAGTTTCTCCTGAAGGTGCGGCCAGGGCTGTATCATTATGGAGCCGGAGCCCGGGGATAACTTCTGCCAGAGCTCCTCACTGATGAAAGGCATAAACGGATGGATGAGGCGCAGAAATTTCTCTAGCACCTTATACATAACTACCTGGTTTTGGCTGGATTTGATATCCGGTTTGGCCATTTCAAGATACCAGTCGCAGAATTCATGCCAGAAAAAGGCATAAAGGAGGTTGGCGGCTTCATTGAAATTATAATTGTTGAGGGCTTTATCCGTCTCTTTTAGCGTGGAATAAAATCTGCTTAATATCCAGCGGTTTACCAAAGAAAGATCCTCTTTCTTCCCGCCAGAATGCTTGGCGGGTCCGCCAATCTTTGTGGCGGAGAAGAACTCGCACAGGTCAACTTCGACCTTATCCGGTACAAGGTTAGCCAGGATAAACCTGGAGGCATTCCAGAGCTTGTTGGCGAAATTCCTGCCCTGTTCAAACCTCTCCTTCGACAAAAACACGTCCTGGCCCTGGGCAGTAGTAGAAATCAGGCTGAACCTTAAGGCGTCCGTGCCGTATTCCGCGATTATCTCCAGGGGGTCAATAATGTTGCCCAGCGATTTAGACATCTTTCTGCCTTCGATATCGCGCACTGTCCCGTGGATATAAACATCGCGGAAGGGGATTTCTCCCATAAACTCAAAGCCGGCCATAATCATGCGCGCCACCCAGAAAAATATTATTTCAGGAGCGGTCACTAGTACCGAGGTAGGATAGAAATATTCCAGTTCCTTCTGTGCGTGATTTGCTTTGTGCTCAAAAGGCCAGCCAAAAGTGGCAAATGGCCATAGCCAGGAAGAAAACCAGGTATCCAGCACATCTTCATCCTGGTAAAGATCACCTGAGCCGCAAACAGGGCATTTGGCAGGCTTGAACTTTGATACGATTATGCCTTTGCTTTTCTCTACGGATGAATCTTTCTGCTGACAATTCTTACAGTAATATACAGGCAGGCGGTGCCCCCACCAGATCTGCCTGGAGATACACCAATCCTGTATATTCTCCATCCAATTCAGGTAAATCTTCGTCCAGCGCTGAGGATGAAACCTTATATCCTTATTTTTAACCGCTCTTATGGCAGGGACAGACAGCGGTTTCATCTTTACAAACCACTGCTTGGACAAATAAGGCTCAATAATGGTGTGGCAGCGGTAACAATGCCCGGCGGACAAGAGGTGCGGTTCGATTTTTTCCAGCAGGTCCTTCTCTTTCAAATCCTCGATTATAACCTGCCTGGCCTCAAACCTGTCCGTTCCTTCATATTTTCCGGCATTCTCATTCATCCTTGCGTCAGGGCCCATCACGTTAATGAATTGCAGTTTGTGCTTCCTGCCGAGGGCGTAATCATCAGGGTCGTGCGCAGGGGTAACCTTTACCGCACCTGTGCCGAATTTCATATCTACCATCGCATCGGCAATAATCTTTATCTCCCTGTTGACCAAAGGCAGTATCAGGCTCTTGCCGATTAACTTCCTGTATCTTTTGTCTTTGGGGTTCACTGCAACGGCAGTATCACCCAGCATGGTCTCAGGACGGGTGGTAGCGACTACAATATAAGGAAGCCCCTCTGTAACACCTTCCTTTAAGGGGTATCTCAAATAATAAAGACTCCCCTGTAACTCATTATGGGGGGCTTCTTCGTCAGAAAGGGCGGTCTGGCAACGTGGGCACCAGTTGATTATGTAGTTACCTTGATAAATCAACCCCTTCTCGTAAAGCCGCACAAACACCTCGGTAACGGCCTTTGAATACCCTTCATCCATGGTAAAACGGGTACGCTGCCAGTCGCAGGAAGCACCCAGTTTCTTTAATTGGCGGATTATCGTGGAGCCATATTGCTCCCTCCACTGCCAGACCTTGGCAATAAATGCTTCCCTTCCCAGGTCCTGGCGCCTCAGTCCTTCTTTGGCGATAGACTTCTCCACTACATTCTGCGTAGCGATACCGGCATGATCTGTCCCGGGCATCCATAGCGCCTCTTCACCTTTCATCCTATGATAACGTATCAGAATATCCTGGATGGTATTGTTCAGGGCATGGCCCATATGCAAAATACCGGTTACATTTGGAGGAGGAATAACGATACAGAAGGGTTTTTTGGAAGGATTGACGCCTGCTTTAAAAAAACCGCCTTCTTCCCATAATTTATATAGCTTATCTTCTACCTGTGCCGGCTCATAACGGCTGGAAAGCTGCTCCATCTATCTGGTTTTATCCTTAAGTAATTTATATTCCACACTGTCTACCAATGCCTCCCATGAGGCCTCTATAATGTTTTCGTGCACGCCGATGGTATTCCAGGTATCCTTATCGTCGTGTGACTGGATTAAAACCCTGACCTTTGCTGCAGTGCCTGCCTTCTCATCCAAAACCCTTACCTTGAAGTCTGACAGGTGCATCCTGGAAAGCTCGGGGTAAAATTCCTTTAATGCCTTGCGCAGGGCATTATCCAGGGCATTGACAGGGCCGTCCCCTTCTGCTGCAGTGTGTTCTTTTATCCCCTTTACCTTGACTTTGATGATCGCCTCGGAAGTAATCTTTTTATCGGATACCTTTTCAATAACTACCCGAAAACCCTCCAATTCAAAGAAATCCTTGTATTTCTTCAAAGCACGCTTCATCAACAGCTCAAACGATGCCTCTGCGGCTTCAAAATGATACCCTTCATGCTCCAGCTTCTGTACAAGTTTCAGAATCTTCTGGGTCTGGGGGTTTTCCTTGCCCAGGTCTAACTCAAGTGCCTTTGCACGCAGCATAACCCCGGTCTTCCCGCCTAATTCGGAGATAAGCATCCTGCGGCGGTTGCCCACCAATGACGGATCGATATGCTCATAACTCTGCGGATTCTTCATCACCGCGTTAATATGCATGCCTCCTTTATGCGCAAACGCCGATTCTCCTGCAAAAGGCTGTTCATTCTTCAGGCGCATATTGGAGACCTCGCTGACGAAATGCGATAGGTGGGTCAGTTCTTTTAAATTCTTATCCTCAATACAATCAATGCCTAATTTCAATTTCAAATTTGCGATGACCGGGACCAGGTCGGCATTACCGCATCTTTCGCCGTAGCCATTGATTGTGCCCTGCACCATATCTGCGCCCGCCTCTACCGCAATAATAGAATTAGCTACCGCAACCCCGGCATCATTATGACAGTGAATACCCAAGCTGATATCCCGGGAAATCTGCGGGCGGACCTCCCCGACAACCCTGGAAATCTCCGACGGAAGCGTTCCGCCGTTTGTATCGCATAGACAGACGGCCTTTGCGCCTGCTTCCTGTGCGCAGTGCAGGCAGGAAATAGAGTATTCCCTGTTTGCGGAATATGCGTCAAAAAAATGCTCGGCGTCATAAAATACGGTAATGCCTTTTGAAACCAGAAATCCGACCGTATCCTTAATCATATCCAGGTTTTCTTCCAAGGATACCTTAAGTACATCCCTTACATGCAGGTCCCAGGTCTTTCCTACAATCGTAATAATCTTTACGCCTGATTTAAGCAGGGCCTTTATATTCGTATCTTCTCCGGCGCTTATGCCGGATCTTCTGGTCATGCTGAAAGCGACAAGCTCGGAATTATTCAAAGTCTGCTTTGTCATCTTCTGGAAAAATTCCATATCCTTCGGGTTAGACCCCGGCCAACCGCCTTCAATGTAATGGATGCCTGCTTTATCCAATTCATGGACAATGTGGATTTTATCCATTACCGAATAAGAGATCCCTTCGGCCTGCGAGCCGTCACGTAAAGTAGTGTCGTAAATTTTTACTTTAGCCATTTAATTTTTCCTCCACAAGGAGGACACCCGCGCAATTGCGCTACATAGCGCACACCGACGCAATACCTGTTAGCGTCGGGTGATTATCAGCGCGGGGTGCCTTTGCGTCATTTACCTAGCCCGAACTTTTCGTGCAAAGACCTTACCGCTGCCTCTGCAAACTTTTTTTCTATTATACAGGATATGCTTATATCCGAAGTAGAAATCATCTCGATGTTGATCTTGTGGCTAGCCAGGGCTTCAAACATCTTGGCTGCTACCCCCGAATGCGACTTCATCCCTACCCCGACTATGGAAACGCGGGCAATGCCCTCGTCCTTCAGGACATCACCGGTGCCCATTGCCCTGGCAGCTCTCCTGACTACCTTCATCGCTTTATTGGTATCCAGTTTGTTGACCGTAAAAGAAATATCCGTCTGCCGGATATGGCTGACATTCTGGACGATCATATCCACGCTTACCCCTGAACCGGAAATATCTTTAAAAAGCCTTGCCGCAATACCCGGCCGGTCCGGAACGTCGCATACCGTGATTTTCGTTTCGCTCTTATTTAAAGTAATGCCGCTGACAACCACCTCTTCCATGTGCCTAGCCTCCTTGACTATCATTGTGCCCGATTTATCGCTGAAACTTGAACGTACGTGTATCGGGACGTTGAATTTCTTGGCTACCTCGATTGAACGCGCCTGCATTACCTGAGCGCCCAGTGAAGCCATCTCCAACATTTCGTCATAAGTAATCCGTTTTATTTTCTTGGCGCGGGGCTCTATGCGCGGGTCAGTGGTATATATCCCTTCTACGTCGGTGTATATTTCGCATTCGTCCGCAGCCAGCTCTTTTGCCAATGCCACCGCAGTAAGGTCAGAACCTCCCCTGCCGAGCGTGGTGATATCCTGCTCCAGAGTCACGCCCTGGAATCCGGCCACAATCACTATCTTGCCGTTTCTTAATGCCTGCCTGATCTTACCGGCATTAATCTTGATAATCCTGGCTTTGGTATGGCTTGAATCCGTGATTATGCCTACCTGGGCGCCGGTAAAAGAGATTGCTTCCAGTCCCAGTTTATGAATGGCCATGGCCAGAAGCGCTACCGAAATCTGCTCTCCGGTAGAAAGCAGCATATCCATTTCCCTGTCCGAAGGTTCGGTGTCAATCTGATTGGCCAGCTCAATTAGCTCGTCGGTAGTATCCCCCAGGGCAGAGACTACTACGACCAGGTCGTAGCCTTTTTTCCTGTAATCCGCTACCCTCTTGGCGACTTTCTGAATCCGTTCAACATTGGCTACGGAGGAACCGCCGTATTTCTGGACTATCAAACCCCTATGCATGTTTTCTCCTCATAAGTAAAATGCCGGCTGCTTCCTTAAGCATAATCCCGGAAAGGACAACCAGGACCAAAACCACCGCCATAAGCACAAAATCCCTGCTTTTGTAATACTGGTAAAACTGGATAGCCAGCGCAGCCAGGGTGGTTATAAGCATGAACAATGCCGGCAACAACGTATATAGTATGGGTTTATTTCTGGCCAACAACCAACAGCTAATCACAAAAAGCGCCAGGGCTGCCACCAGTTGATTAGAGGCGCCGAAGGCAGGCCAGATCTTGTTCCATTTTCCGCTAAACGCCAATAGCGCGCTTAATATTACAATAATCAAAGTGGAAAAATAACGGTTTTTTATCCCGAACAGCTCCTCGGCCAGATAACGTGATATCCTCGTGGCGGTATCCAAAGTAGTAAGTATAAAGGCGTTCAAAATGGTAATAGCGATGAAACTGCCGTAATCACCTAAAATATTCCGTGTAATAATGGCATAACCCTGGCCGAATATCCCGATGGGCGTGATGCTTGTAAACGTACCTCTCACCCCTTCGCGGGAGCCGAATAAAATAGCCGCTGCGATGATGGCCAATACGGCTACCAGGCCTTCTACAACCATACCTCCGTAACCTATCCTCTTGGCATGGCGTTCATTGCCAATCTGTTTAGAGGAGGTCCCGCTTGCGATAAGGGCATGAAACCCCGATACAGCTCCGCAGGCAACAGTAACAAAAAGCATCGGCCAGAGAGGCCCTTCGCTCGCCGACCAGCCGTTATAAAACGGCAGGGAGATATTCGGCCGGCTGAGCAATAAGCCAAGATAACCGGCCCCCACTCCGAAAAACAATAAAAAGCTGGAAAGATAATCCCTGGGCTGTAGAAGTATATTTACCGGCAATACTGAAGCCAGGTAACAATAAACAAACAAAACAACCAGCCATACCGTGATAGTGCTGGTGACGGATAAACTGTTGCCTAAAATCAATAGGGCAACCAAAGAAACCAAGCCTATAATGGTTGCCAAAATAGTATTTACTTTTAAGCGGTAAAGCAGATAACCCGTGACCATGGCAACCGGAATCAGGCCTAAAGACGGCAAGACTATTTTCGGTTCCTTGACAAAGGTATCTGCGCATAGATAGGCAAATACCGCGATCACCAGGATCAGGGCTGTCAGGACAAACGAGGAAAAGATTATCTTTGCGCGCCGGGAAATTACGTGTTGCGCAGTATCGGCGATAGAAGAGCCTTCTTCTCTGATAGAAGTCATCAATGAACCGAAATCATGCACCCCGCCGATAAAAACCGTGCCTATGAGCACCCACAGCAAGGCCGGCAGCCATCCCCACAGTATTACTGCCACCACCGGCCCGATAATCGGCCCTGCTCCGGCTATGGAGGCAAAATGATGACCGAATAACACAAACCAGTTCCTGGCCGGGACGTAATCAACGCTGTCAAACCTGGAATAGGCAGGGGTTGAACGCTTTGGGTCGACCTGCCAGATGACCTCCATTTTTCTTGCATAAAAACGGTAGGCCAGGTAAAAAATAACCAAAGAAATAAAAGCTATGAATAAGGAGTTCATAAATTACCTTTTATGAAACTGGACATCAGCTCATAGCCGTTAACAAAATAAAGGTCGGAATTTGCAGATTCTTTCTCGCTGAAGGCAGTAAAGGCCCTGCCGGCTATGTCCTTTCCGAATACCCCAAACGGTATAACATCAGAGGTATGCGTCCTGAGCGATATCGGCGTGGCATGGTCAGGCATAACCAGGACCCTGAAGTCCTTCTTGCGCTTGAAAGCAGACAAGACCGCATCCACTATCAGCTGGTCAAACCTTTCGATGGCCATTATCTTTTCCTGCAAATCTCCGTTATGCCCTGCTTCGTCAGGGGCTTCCACATGCACCAGGACAAAATCATTTTTCTCCAGCGACTTAATGGCTGCCTCGGCCTTCGCAGCATAATCCGTATCGTAATAACCTGTGGCGCCTTTTACGTTTATCACTTCCAGCCCCAGTAGCCTGCCCAAGCCCTTAATCAAGTCCACGGCTGAGATCACGCTGCCGTCAATGCCGTATTTTTCTCTAAAAAAGGGCATATTGGGTTTTTTGCCCTGTCCCCACAACCAAATCATATTCGCTGGGTTCTCCTTTAAATCAATGCGCACATGGTTGATTTCGTGATTCTCCAGCGTTGCGCGCGAATCCTGCATCAATTTGATGACCAACTCGGAATTCTTACCTCTGGGCAGGTTCCTTGAGAAGCTTTGGCCGGTTATGTCATGAGGGGCCTTGCAGGATAAAGCATCCAGTTTTTCATTCAAACCGTCCTTCACAACCAGTAAGTTCCTGTAGCTTACCCCCGGATAAAACCTCATCCTTTCATTGCCAAGCTTATCCTCGATTACCTGCATAAGCGTGGTAGATTCCTTTGTGCTGATATGGCCTGCGCTATAATCCACCAGCGTATCTCCGGCTACGGTAACCAGATTACAACGGAAAGCCACGTCATTTTCCCCGAGGTCCACCCCCAGGTTTGCTGCTTCCAAAGGGCCTCTACCGGTATAAAACCTGAGCGGGTCATAGCCGAATATCGAAACCGCAGCTACGTCTGAACCGGGGGTCATCCTGTCGGGAATAGTTTTAATCCTGCCAAGCCTGCCGTGTTTTGCGATAAAATCCATAGCCGGGGTGCGCGCTACCTCCAAAGGAGTACGCTCTCCCAATTCCCCGATAGGATAATCCGCCATTCCGTCAGCGATCAAAACGATATATTTCATAATTTAGCGATTAGACTTTTTACCAAAGCTCCCTTGGTCTTAAATGGGCCCTCGGTTTGGCTGCAAGCGACGATATATGCCGCATAGCGGCCATTTTTTGCGGTATTGGCCACGACTAAGTCCAGATTTGCGCGCCGAAGCAGCGTCTTTGCCTGACTGATAAGTTTTTCCTTTTTTGCCTGCGGCTGGAACTTGAAACCGACCAAAAATACCGCAGGGTCAATCCTCTTTATCGTATCTATAATCTTGGACGTAGGAACCAGGTTTAATTTCCATCCCTTTAGCCCTGATTTTATCTTTCCTCTTAAGGGGTGCCTAACGCGATAATCAGAAACTGCAGCCGAATGTATTACGGCGCTATATCTCCTGTTCTTTATTTCGCCAGCCAGGCGCTTGCGTAATTCTTCAAAGAACCTGAAGCGGATCAATCTTATCCTTTTATCCAAACAGCAGCATTCCGCCGGGCCCAAGAGCAGAGTGACCTTTGCGCCTGCTTTAACTAAATACTGCGCTAATAAAATCCCGGTAGCGCCTGTTGCGGTGTTGCTGATTATCCTGACTTCGTCTATAGCTACCCATGTAGGACCGGCGGTTATCAGAATCCGCTTATTCTTGAGGTCCACCACTAATATCCTATCTCTTTTAATACAGCCTTTAAGTTGGCTTTTAGGACTTTCGGTTTTTTTACGCTGGCAATCGCCCTGTCCGGGTCCTTCAAGCCGTGGCCTGTCAATATACAGACTATTTTCGTTATACGTTTAGCCGATTGCGCGTTTATCCGTTTAAAGTAGCCCTTCCTTGCCAGCTTTAACAACCCGGCTACGGAAGCAGCGGAGGCAGGCTCAACAAATACTCCCTCTCCTGCCAAAAGCCTATAGGCTGCCAGTATCTGTTGGTCTGAAACCATATCAATAAGCCCCTTAGATTCGTCGCGGGCACTCTCCGCCTGTTTCCAGCTGGCAGGGTTGCCTATCCTTATGGCTGTGGCAATAGTTTCCGGTTTATCTATAGGATAGCCTCTGACGATGGGAGCCGCACCCTCTGCCTGGAATCCCAGCATACGGGGAAGCCCGGTTATTCTACCTAAGGCACGATACTCTTTATATCCCCTCCAATAAGCGGAGATATTACCGGCATTGCCTACAGGCATTACCTGAAAATCAGGCGCATCGCCCATATAATCGCATATCTCGAAACTGGCGGTCTTCTGACCTTCTATACGATAAGGATTGAGGGAATTGACCAGGGTCACAGGGTATTTATCCGAAACCTCTCTTACCAGCTCCAGGGCAGAGTCAAAGTTACCGTCGATTGCCAAAACCTGTGCTCCGTGGATAAGCGCCTGGCTTAATTTACCCAGGGCAATAGCGCCTTTGGGTAAAAGCACGATACATTTAATACCTGCCCTGCAAGAATAAGCTGCGGCAGAGGCAGAGGTATTGCCGGTAGATGCGCATATGACTGCCTTTGCGCCTTCTTCAAGTGCCTTGGATATAGCTAAGGTCATGCCTCTGTCTTTAAATGAACCGGTGGGGTTCAGGCCCTCATATTTCAGGTACACCTGCATATTCCTGCCCAACATTTTACTTAAGTGGCAGGATAATAACAGCGGCGTATTGCCTTCCTGTAAAGTAATTACCGGAGTCTTTTTAGTTACCGGAAGATATTTCTTGTACCTTTCTATTACCCCTTTATAACTGTGAACTGTGAACTGTGAACTGTGAACTTTTTTCATACTTCCTCTATGCGGATGGCTACAGATTTCTCGCGGATAATCCCCAGCCGGTCAATGGCCGATAGGCATGCCCTGAGGTCTTTTTCCCTCGCATCGTGCACCACCATCACTATCGGGACAATCTGGGCTTTTCTTCTCTCCTTTTGGGTTACCGAAGCAATGCTTATGCCGGCCTGAGCCAGAATCCCGGCGATTTTAGCCAATACCCCTGGCTTATCCAGCGCCATAAAACGGATGTAATAACGGCTTTCTATCTCGTCGATCCTGCGCAGCTTGCGTATCAGTTTATCCTGGACGGTATTAAACGTGCTCCTGAACAGTCCGGCTTTTAAACCCTGGGCAAGCTCCACTATATCCGCGACAACAGCCGAGGCAGCGGAGCTCTGTCCTGCCCCCGGGCCATAAAACAGGAGCTCTCCTGCCAGGTCCGAAGAAACGTATATGGCATTGAATATCCCGTCAACCGAAGAAAGGAGATGGCCTTGCGGTATAAGGGTAGGGTGCACCCTTACTTCAAGTTCATCCGCCTGTCTCTTGGCGATAGCCAGCAGCTTAATGGAGAAACCAAGCTCTTTAGCATAGTTGATATCAGAGAGGGAAATACGGGAGATTCCTTCTACAAAAACATCCTTCATATCAACCAGCTTGCCGAAACAAAGATAGGCCAACAAAACAAGCTTATGGGCTGAATCTATCCCTTCTATATCCAGACTGGAGTCCTTTTCCGCAAACCCCCTGGCCTTGGCTTGAGCCAGGGCATCGCTAAAATCTATATTGCTGGTAGCCATCTGCGAAAGCACGAAATTAGAAGTACCGTTAACTATACCGAAAATCCCGTTGAATTTATTAGCCACCAGGCCTTCCCGCAAAGACTTGACTATCGGTATACCCGCACCTACTGAGGCCTCAAAATGAATGGTCTTGCCCCTGCCGGAAGCAAGCGCAAAAAGCTCCCCGCCCTCCTGGGCTAAAAGCGCCTTGTTGGCAGTAACCACGCTTTTGCCTTTCTTGATCGCCTGGGCTATGTATTCCTTGGCCGGATGTATCCCCCCCATAAGTTCCACCATTATATCTATCTGGGGGTCGTTTATCACTTCATAGGGATCGTTCGTAAGAAGGCTCCTGTCTACGCTTACATTCCTCTTTGCCTGGAGGTTCTTATCGCATATCTTCTTGATGTTTATCTGCAGACCCATTTTTTCGCCAAGCAAGGTTTTTCTCTCGCGCAGTATCCTTACTACGCCTGAGCCGACGTTTCCGAATCCTATCAAACCGATGTTTATTCCGGACATCTGTTATCCTTTCTTATGATAAAACTCCACTAAATCTTCTATCATCTTTCTGTTCTCTTCGTCAAATTTTAGGAACCTCACGCGAGTGTTAAAAACTACCTTATTGACTCCTCCCTGCGAATCAACCACCTCTGCGTAAATAGATATAGGTTCAGGGCAATTGGGCAGCTTTATATCCAGCTTCAGATTAGTACCGGGAGCCAATTGCTGGCTGGTAGTCAGAAACATCCCTCCGGAACTTATGTCCTTTGCCTGTGAAATATCGATGTTCTCATCTTTATCCAGGACACGATAAGAAACGATGTAGTGGCCGCTTATCCTGTTAGCTTTGCGTTTTTCTTGGTCTGCCATTGTTTGGGTTCCTCTGATGAGCGTTTGTTAAAAAATAAGTCGGGGCGGACAGATTTGAACTGTCGACCTCTTGAACCCCATTCAAGCGCTCTAGCCAAACTGAGCCACGCCCCGAAAATCTTTTTGTAAGACGTGGCGAAATCCTTGCGTTCTGTGCAAGGATGACCACGCCCCGTTTTGCAATCTATTAAGAGTCGGCAAAACGGCACCGACTTCTATAACGAGTTATTCGGTGCTAGTATTAAAACCCGGAAAAACGGTACCGGCTTCTATCTCGAAGCTATTCGGTACTTCCTCATCCTGCAATCTATTACCGATCAGCAAAACGGTACCGACTTAGATATCAAAGTCTTTCGGTACATCGTTTTTCTATCTATTGGCAGTCAGCAAAACAATACCAACTTGTATATCAAAGTTGCTTGGTATCTAAAACCAAAAAACAATCCCCCGGTTTAATGGTCGCAATCATCGGGGCAATTAAGCACGCTTTCTCCGCATAGACGGTTGCAGACCCCGTCTCCGCAGCCGCAGCAATCTACCGGGCAATTAGTGCAGTTTTCTCCCCGTTCGCACTTGCAATTACCGCACTCCCCGGAACAAAGCCCGCAGTCTTCCGGACAGTTAGAACAATCTTCTCCTTCGCCGCATAGTTTATCTCCGCAAAAAGAACGCGTTACTTGTGCGGATTGACCTCTTGCTTTATCTTTTATCACAGCGGACTTCCTGCTGCTGTGCAGATGAAGGGCAATAACTGTCACGAAAAGAATCAGGGCTGAAAGCACCAGGATCGCCATGACATAATCAAAAACACCTTCTGCGCGCCTGGATCTAATATGCTTCATTCTTCTTCCTTGCCCTGCCTGGCCATCAAATCTCCCACTGCCTTGAGGGCAGGCTTGTTCTTGTAAAGTATCCGGTAGACCTCGCTGGTTATCGGCAATTCTACTTTATATTTTAAGCCAAGCAGATACGCTGATTTGGCAGTAGGCACCCCCTCGGCTACCATGCGCATATGCGCCCTTATCTCTCTCAAAGACTTACCCTTGCCTATCTGTTCTCCGACAAACCTGTTCCTGCTCTGGCTGCTTATGCAGGTAGTAACCAGGTCTCCGAGGCCGCTTATGCCGGAAAAAGTCCTTCGGCGCGCTCCCATTGCCACGCCTAACCTCGCAATCTCAGCTAACCCCCTGCTCAATAGCGCTGCTTTCGTATTCGTGCCAAAACCCAGTCCGTCGGAAATTCCGCAGGCAATGGCTATGATATTCTTCAATGCACCTGCCAATTCCACTCCGATAAGGTCATCGTTGGTATAGACCCTGAACCGTTTGCCCATAAATAAACACTGCAGCTCCTTGCGCAGCCGTTTGTCTTTTGAGGCGATTACCGCCGCAGTAGGAATACCTCTTACTACTTCATTGGCAATGGTCGGGCCGGATAAAACCGCAAGCTTCACGTTCCCAAGCTCTTCCCTTATCAATGCGGACATCGTCTTAAGTGATTTTATCTCTATGCCCTTGCTGACACTGACATAAGTAACCCCCTGCCCTAATCCCGATTCTTTTATCTTTTCTAATACCGAGCGCATGTATTGCGAAGGCACGGCAAGAACCACCAATTGTTTACCTTCCAAAGCACTTGCGATATCCGAAGTAATCTTTATGTTTTTAGGTATTGCCACCCCCGGCAGAAACCTTGAGTTTACGCGCTTTTTGTCCAAATAAGAGGTATAATCCACAAACGCCCCCCAAATGCTCACCTCCAGCCCCTTTTTGGCAAGCATGATTGCCAGGGTCGTGCCCCAACCTCCATCACCCAATACCGCTATATTAAATTCCCTGTCCATCCCTATTCCTTGAAGCCCGGGTTTATAAAATGCATCTTGGGATAAATATTGGAATCGTTCTTTTCTTCGCGGGTTATAAACTGTATACCCACCTCGTAGGAACCGTCATCCCTGGCATCAATCCTGGATACCTTTCCGATAACGCCATTCTGATATATGAGGCTTCTTTTCTCTAATTCCTCACAAATGCTCAACATTCCCCTGTCAAAAGACAGCCATATAATATCTTCGGCATTGACCTTCTCTTTAATATTGCATAAGAGCCCTGCCTCGCTTACGTTGGATGTATACCCCTCAAGGATTTTGGAGAGCGTCTGTTCTTTGCAGACTTTATAGCCGAGCGGCACGGAATAATCCAGTCTTACGAATTGTCTGCGTTCCTGTCCCGCATAAATATTTTCCGTCATTTTATCTCCTTGCCGCTCTTATTCGTCCGCATCTTTGCCAGCTCCCAGCTGTAATCATAAAGATGCAGCCCTTTACTTACGGCAATAATCTCTCCGTCATCAACGCCGATTTCCTGCGCCATATATTGTTTGACCAGCTGCAGCCCACCGAGGTTTGAAGGAAAACCTCCCCATAAATCCCAAGAGCGGAAATATAATATAAAATGCAGTTTTCCATAACGGACCCTCGTATCTATGAGTCTCAGACACGGTGGGTCTGCAAGGATTATGTCGCTTGGCATGCCTATCTCCATAATCGCCTGATTAGTGCCGGGGCCCTTTGCCTTGTAAATCTTGATTACCTCCTCTACCTGATTAACATGCAGGGGCATCTCCTTTATCATCTCTTTGCCACCGACGTTCTCTTTCAGTCTGACTTTAGGTTCAACCAGCCTTTCTCCGTATGTATAATCCTCGGTTTCTGTCTTGGCACCGGTAAGCAGGTAGCTTAAGTAACCCTGTATATAATCCATATCGGTAGGCGCAGGTATAGACATGCCCTCCGGGATTATCGGGATGATCTGATGAGACGGCTTTCTAACCCTCACAGTCACAAAATCGAACTCCAGCCTCTTCTGGCCTTCATAGCTGCCCCTGGTAATGGTATAGACGTAGCCGTTATCCAGTATCTGCGACAGTGTCTGGAACCATGCATCGTCAAGGTCAAAGGCGTCGATAAAAACCGGTTTTAGGAATTCCCTTTCCATGGCAAGAATAATTTAGTCGTTAAATTTCTTTTTATCTTCTACGGTTTTAAGGAAGAGCTTAAAATTGCTCATAATCTGGGAAATAGGCATATTCTTGCCCAGATACCCAGAGCAACCCAGCTCCCGCGATTTATTGATCAGGTCTTCGTCATACCCGAAACCCGTGATCATAATAACGGCGGTCTGCGGCCTGATTTCCTTTATTTGCTTCAGTGTCTCTATGCCGCTCATCCCCGATAATTTTATATCGAGCAGGACTACCCCGAATTCATTCTGTTTTATCTTTTCGATGGCCTCTTCTCCGCTGACAGCCGTATCTGTTTCATATTTTTCCCGTTTAAGCAGGTCAACAAATAAGTCCCTTACCGGAGCTTCGTCATCGACAACCAAGACCTTATAGGACATACTTTCCTCCTTCTTTACTTTAGCTAAAAAGGCAATTTAATGATAAACGTAGTACCTTTACCGACTTCACTCTTCAAATCAATCGTTCCGTTGTGATTTCTGATTATATTGTAACAAATGGGTAATCCCAACCCCGTCCCTTCGTTTTTTGTGGTAAAAAAGGGGGTGAATATTTTTTTGATGTTCTCGGGGCTTATCCCGTATCCGGAATCGCTTATCCTTATCTCCACGGAATTGCCGTCTAAATTCCTGGTTTTTATATCTAAAGTGCCGCCGTCAGGCATAGCCTGAAAGGCATTCAGGAACAGATTTATAAATACCTCCTGGAGCTGATTTATGTCAACCCTGACCTTTGGCAATCCTTCAGCAAAGCCCTTCCTTATGGTTATATCCTTGGTATGCAGTTCATGATAAGATAAAAGCGGAAGCACGTTTTCAATCAGTTTATTTATATCGATTTCGTCAGGCTTAAGGCTGCTCGACTTACGGGAGAACCTGAGGAACCTGTCTACCAGGACGCGAATCCTGTCGGTCTGCTCCCGGATTATCCCCAACTCCTGCCTTTGGTTTTTCCCTATCCCTTTCTGCTCAAGCAGCAAATCCAGCCTGCCCGAAATAACAAAAAGAGGATTATTTATTTCGTGGGCCAGGCCTGCGGTCAATTGCCCCATTGCTATCAGCTTCTCCGATTGCACAAGGTGATACTCCATATTCTTTCTTTCGGTTATATCCTTGGCGATAAAAATATACCCCCTGAGTTTACCTTCGGTATCCGCCAGTTTATTAATGGAAAGTAACACCGGCAGGGCCTCTCCGTCTTTCTTAACCATCTCTATTTCTATTTCGCACTCTCCCTTGCGGCGCACCTCTTCTAAGGCGAACGCTAATTTGGAGCTTGCCTCCTGCGTTTTATAAAAAACGCTTGAATCGCGGAAAATAATCTCTTCCCTCCCCCAGCCGAACAAGCTGGTTGAACCCATCGCGTAATAGGTTATTTTACCTTCCACGTTAGTGGCAAAGAGGGCGTAGTCTTTTATGCTGGAGATGATATTCCTGAGCATATCATCCTTGTTTCTTACCGAGGTAGCCCTCCCGTCTATTTCCGTCAGGTCGTTACCTAAAAGGAGAACGCCTTCAACTTGAGCGGTATCTGACAAAATAGGTGTTATATTCCAGCAAAAGGTCCTCTCATCGCCACTACGGTCAGGTATATTGCCGATAAAACTGTTCGGCTGTTTATGCTCAAGGGCGCTGGCTATGAAGGCATCAAAAAGCTGCTGCCTGGTATTTGAGCCGTTTTCCGGATACAATATGTCCAGCCCCCGCCTTCCGATGATATCATCCCTTTTCATGCCGCTTAATTGTTCTATCTTGCCGTTACAAAGCCTGACCCTACCCTTGGCATCTAGATAAAGGATTACCGCGTTGGCAGTATCGATAAGCTTGGAAACCAGATTAGCGCAGTTATCGATTTTTGTAGACATAATCTTATTAAGTCGGTAATTCCTATGGAGCGGGTAATCGGAATCGCCCGCCAAAATTCTTGGCGGGTCCGCCACATATTGTGGCGGAAACCCCCTTATTACATCCGCTGAACTAAAAGCGGGAGAGGGGAATCGAACCCCCATATATAGCTTGGAAGGCTATTGTTCTACCACTGAACTACTCCCGCAATTTTCAGCTTGCGAGCCGCTTTCTATAAGAAGCAGCGGCGAAGTCCCGCCCAGCTCTTAATAATCCTGGCGGGAGAAGGCTATTATTCTACCATTGAACTACACCCGCATTACCTAATGCGCACCGAAACATCAGATAGTTTCGGGTGCTGCACATTCTAATGCGCACCGACGCAATTTGCGCTACCAAGCGCATACTGGCGCAAATCAATTAAGCGCCAGGTACATTCTTGGCGTCGGGTGCTGCAAATAGTATGCACTTTCACTCACTGCTCGGCTTGTCGCCTCGCGACCGTTCGTTCAAGTACCATTGAATTTTCCCTTGTCGGGAAAATTCAATGGGCAGGATAGGATTCGAACCTATGAAGCACATGTGCAGCAGATTTACAGTCTGCCCCCTTTGGCCACTTGGGTACCTGCCCGAATTGCATTACAATCTATTATCCTGTGCGGTGCTAACACCGAAAATCTAAAAACAGATTTTCGGTGTAAATTCGCGCACGCTCCAGAAACACGAACCAAAAACGCTATAACTTACTTGCACTTACAGTGCTCGTAAGTTATGCGCTCATTTAAGCCGGCGAGAGGAATCGAACCCCCGACCCGCTGTTTACAAAACAGCTGCTCTACCGACTGAGCTACGCCGGCATTAACTGCATCTTTTTATTGCCTCGGGGATCTTGTCGATAATATCCGAAGCAATCATACCAAGTTGTGTCTTTTCTTTTGCGGCTAAATCGCCGGCTAAACCGTGTAAATATACGGCGTATCTGGCAGCTTCAAAACCATCCAATCCCTGCCCCAGAAAAGCAGCGATCATCCCGGTCAAGACGTCTCCGCTGCCTGCGGTAGCCATCCCGGGGTTACCGGTATGATTTGTATAATGCCTTCCGCTTGGGTCGCAAACTTCTGTGCGAAAACCCTTTAGCACAATGCAGACATTATAATCTTTAGCGAATTTTTTGGCAATATCTTTTCTATTCTTCTGAATCTTTTCTATGCTTAACCCGCATAACCTGGACATCTCTCCGGGATGAGGCGCCAATACTTTAATAGCCGGCTTATGGCGCATGGCATATAGTAATTTCAGATGCCCGGCCAGGGCATTAAGCCCATCCGCATCAATAACAATATCTTTATCGGTTGCGGATATCACCCTGCGTACCAGCTTCCATGTGGCGTCATTTTTACCTAAGCCCGGGCCGATAGCCAGGCAATCGGCGTCTTGCAGAAGCCCCTTTATTTTCTTATATGATGACAGCCCCAATGTCTGCTCTTTTGTTTCCGCAAGAGGCAACGTCATAACCTCTTTTGGCTTTATCCTGATTACGGAATTGTTCAAACTCTGCGGAATACCCAGCGTAACCAGGCCGGAGCCGGAGCGCATTGCCGCTCCCGCGCACAAAACCGCAGCCCCAGAAAACCTGGCTGAGCCGGCAAGGATAAAAAGGTGGCCGAAATCGTTCTTACAGGCATCAGGCCTTCTGCGTAACAATCGCGTTGGCAACCGCATAGTTTTTTACGTGCGAAATAGAAACGTATATGTCTTTCTTGCCGAAGTTTCTGTTTAGAAGGGAACAATGGGGTTTGCCGTCCGGGTCGTTAAGGATCTGGACATCTTTCCAGCTCAGGCGTTTATCTCCCAATGCTTTAAACACCGCCTCCTTTGCCGCGAACCTGCCTGCCAGATGCTGGTAAAAACTGCTGTTACCATTGGCGTTCTCCAACTCCTGCAAGGTAAATACGCGGTTTAAGAAATCCTCTCCCCATTTCTCGATTGCCTGACGCATCCTTCTTACTTCTATTATGTCAACCCCCGTACCTAGGATCATATCTCAAGACGGATTAACCAACTTTTTCATTTCTCTGACTGCACAAGCCAGGCCCACCAGGGCTGCCCTGCAGATGATGGAATAACCTATATTCAATTCCTCGATACCCTTTATCCTGGCGACCTGCGATACGTTAAAATAATCCAGGCCATGGCCGGCATTTACTATCAGGCCTATGCTGTTTCCCAGGCGTGCAGCCGATTTCAATTCTTCAAGCCTCCGCTGTTTATCCTTTTTGCTCTTTGCTTCGGCAAAACGTCCGGTATGCAGTTCAATCATGCCTACGCCCGAATCCCTGGATGCCATTATCTGCTTTCTGTCGGGGTCAATAAATAAACTCACCTTTATCCCGCAGGATTGCAATTCCTTAACCGTTTTCTTAACTCTACTGATGCGGCCTGACACATCCAGGCCTCCTTCGGTCGTAAGCTCCTTGCGCCGTTCGGGTACAAGCGTTGCCTGGTCAGGCCTTAATTTACGGGCAACCTCCACTATATCCCTCTCTGTGGACATCTCCAGATTCAACTTTGTCTTAACTACCCTGCGCAACAAGAAAACATCCTTATCGTTTATGTGCCTGCGGTCTTCGCGCAGATGCACCACAATACTGTCGGCTCCCGCTGCCTCGCATATCAAAGCCGCAAAGACAGGTTCCGGCTCAAACCCTCCGCGCAACTGCCTGATACTGGCTATATGGTCGATGTTAACGCCCAAAAGAGGCATCTAATAATTAAACCTTCCTATCTCTCCCTTGACATAAAACCAGACTACAATTGCCAATACGAAAGAAACCAGCTTAAGCCAGGGATGATAAGTAAACAAATGGGCTATTCTAAAGACTATATCTTTCTTCGTTTTAATCATTCTTATCTTTTCTGGTTAATAATCTCTTTTATCCTGCTGGCAATTTCATCCCTGCTTAAATCCCTATAAAGCCTGCCGTTAAAAACCAGGGATATGTCCTGCCTTTCTTCTGAGACGATGATAATAATAGCGTCCGTTTCTTCGCTTAAACCAAGCGCTGCCCTATGCCTGGTACCAAGCGCGCGGCTCAGGTCTTGTTTCTGCGTAAGCGGAAACAAGCAAGATGCGGCGATAATCCTGCCGTGTTGTATTATTACGCCGCCGTCATGCAGAGGGTTATTGGGAGTAAATATCGCCTGTACCAATTCCGCAGAAACTCTGCCGTCAATGGTGACTCCCTCTTCAATGTAAGCCGTCAGGGGATCCTTGTTCTCTATTACGATAAGCGCTCCCACCTTCTCATGGGCAAGATTCTCGGCTGCCTGGTTAAGCTCTTTCAAGATACGGTCCAATTCCTCTTCTTTCAGGGCAGTCCCGAATAAATGGCGCTGCCCGAGCCTCGCAAGGCCCTGGCGTATTTCAGGATGAAAGACGATCAATACGGCCAAGACCGAAATGGCAAATAGTTTTGTCAACAGCCAATCCAAAACCTGCAGCCCGAGTTTCTGGAAGAGAAAGAAAGCGACCAGTATGATTATTATGCCGCGCAAAACCTGTATTGCCCTTGTGCCTTCAAAGAAAAGCATGATATGGTAAATCACCAGCCATAAAATGGCTATCTCCAGGGCCGGTTTCCAGAAATGTATTATATCGGCGGTAATCATATGTTGTTTACGGCGTCTGCTATACGCAGCGCCTGTTTTACCTGCTTTACGTCATGCACCCGCAGTATCTGCGCTCCGTTTTCTGCCGCAAGCACGCAGGAGGCGATTGTCCCGGAAAGCCTCTCCCGGACAGGCGCCTTGATGAGCTTGCCTATGAAGGCCTTACGGGAAACACCGGCTAATATCGGCTGGCCGATGACCTTAAACTCTTTAAGCCTGTTCAATATCTCCAGGTTATGCTCTTTAGTCTTGCCGAAACCGATGCCGGGATCAATCACAATCCTGTTGCGGCTGATGCCGCAAGATACGGCCGTCTCTACTGCCTGACGGAGATATCCAATGATTTCATCCAGCAGGGATTGATAAACCGGATCCTTCTGCATATTCCGGGGATTATCCCCCTTCATATGCATGATTATTACCCCTGCCTTGTAATCCGCGGCGATCTTGCGCATCCCTGCGCTTCTTAAACCTGTGATGTCGTTAACAATAGAAGCCCCGTTGTCTAATGCCTGCCTGGCTACCTCTGGTTTGTAGGTATCTACGGAAATGGGGACCCGCGATCTTTTTGCTATTCTTTTTATCGCAGGGATGACGCGCCTGAGTTCTTCCTTCAGGCTTACTGCCTTGGCTCCCGGCCGCGTTGATTCTCCACCGAAATCCAATATGTCCGCCCCGTCATCAATGAGACCTTGCGCTTTTTTCTCCACTTCTGCCAGGCTCAAATGGCTTATTCCGTCCTGGCTGAAAGAATCCGGGGTAAGGTTTACTATGCCCATTAGCCTCGTATGCCGACAGGACAGTTTCATTTTATATCTGCCGCATATAAAATCAAAACTGTTCTTCTGATAATTAGCGGCTGCCAACGATAGCCCGGCACCTATCGGCCCTAAGCCGAAAGGCTGCCTCTGCAGCTTATCTTTTAATTTCTCAAGCTGCGCAAGATTACCCATAATCAGGCAGTCGCCTTTTTTTACCGCTCCGGTAAGGGCTCCTCTGGCAATGGCTACATCCCCACCCAAAGAAAGCATCTCCTGCTTCAATATGTTTGCGGCAATATTGGAAAGGGAATTTATGCGTATAAGACAGGTTACGGCTTTCGGCGCCATGATTTTTACGCCGTAGGCATCTACATTTATATCCCGCATAACCTTTTTTGCTTCTTGCGGATTTTTTATTTCGATTATGCGCATCTTACGGTTAAGCGGCAGCGGCTTTTTCAATACCCAGGAGACGTTTTACTTCTTCGCCGCTAAGGACCTCTTTTTCCATTAGCGTGTCTGCGAGCAACTGGAGCTTTCCGGCATTCTCACTCACCAGCTTCTTGGCTCTGCCATAACATTCATCCACTATGCGTTTTATTTCTTCATCGATTATCTTGGCGGTCTGGTCACTGTAATCCTTTTCTTCCACCAGGTCCCTGCCCAGAAATACCGGGCCGTGGCTGCGGCCAAGGGTTATATTGCCTAACCGTTCGCTCATCCCGTAGTCACAGACCATCTGCCTGGCAAGTTGCGTAGCCATCTCCAGATCGTTGCCGGCGCCTGTAGTGATGTCCCCGAAATGCAACTCCTCGGAAACCCTCCCCCCCAAAAAGATGGTGATACTGCCGAGCAATTCTTTCTTGGAATGATACTTCTTATCCTCCTGCGGCGGGGTAAGCGTGTAACCCCCGGCCATCCCGCGGGGGATAATGGACACCTTCGTAACCGGGTTTACCTCCGGAATAAGCAGGGAAAGTATGGCGTGCCCTGCCTCATGGAAAGCGGTGAGCTGTTTTTCGCGCTTGGTCATCACCCTGCTTTTCTTTTCCGGCCCCATCATTACCCGTTCAATGGCATTCTCCAAGTCTATCTGCTCAACAGACTCCTTGTTTCGGCGCGCTGCCAAAAGCGCGGCTTCATTGCATAGATTCGCCAGGTCAGCCCCGGAAAATAGCGAGGTCTGCTGTGCGATGCTCTTTAGATCAACGGAGGGAGAAAGCTTTATCTTGCGCGTGTGGACTTTTAAAATCGCCTCTCTGCCCGCGATATCGGGCAGATTGATCACAATGTGGCGGTCAAACCTGCCGGGGCGAAGCAAGGCAGGGTCAAGCGTATCCGGGCGGTTGGTAGCTGCAATAAGTATAAGCCCTTTCTCAGCGGCAAAACCATCCATCTCAACCAATAGCGCATTAAGCGTCTGTTCCCTTTCGTCATGGCCTCCGCCTATCCCGGAAAAACGCAAACGACCCACCGCATCAATCTCGTCTATAAAGATTATGGCTCCTTTACCGGATACCTTGGCAGCCTTGCGGCCCTGTTCAAACAGGTCGCGTACCCTGGAAGCTCCGACCCCCACGAACATCTCCACGAAATCAGAACCGCTTAAAGAAAAAAACGGTACCCCTGCTTCCCCTGCTACTGCCCGCGCTACCAACGTCTTACCGCAACCCGGAGGGCCTACCAATAAAACACCCTTGGGTATCTTTCCGCCTAACCTCTGAAATTTCTTGGGATCCCTTAAGAACTCTATTACCTCCTGCAGTTCCTCCCTTGCCTCGTCTACCCCCGCGACGTCGTTAAAGGTGACCTTTTCCCCGTCTTGGTCGTTGTGGATTTTAGGCCGGATCTTCCCGAAAGAAAAGACCCTGTTGCCCATCTGTTCTCCGCGGGAGGCCATCATCCACCAGACAACAAGAAACAGTATGACCGGGCTTAACGACCAAAAAAGATTAGCCAGAAATGTACGCGGCGGTTTGACTTCGAATTTCGTGAGATTCTTACGCATCAGGTCCAGTAACTCCGTGTCGTTTTCCGGGATATTCACGAAAAATTTAGAGTTATCGGTCAATTCCCCCTGCAGCACAGTTTCAATCTTGGTTACGGATTTGATCTTGCCCGGGGAATCCTTAAGGATAGCGTAGAATTCACTATAGGGTATCTCTTTGGGTATGCCGCTGACGGCTACACTGCCGGTAATAGAACTGAGCACAATATAAACAAGAAAGATTGCCAGGATCCAACCGAAGGGAAAACGTTTAAAAAAACCGTTCTTTTTAGACTTTGAGGATTTATTATTAGCCATAATACTTACCTTTCTTTAGAAAATTCATTATAACTTAACCACCAATAAAATCAAGTATTTATTGGCTGTTTTGACGGTAAAAAAACAGGGTATTGTTCTTCTTTTTAATGACGGAGATGCCTTTAGGCAGGTCAACTATCGAATTGGCAGGCCGGTTCCTGATAAGGTCTTCGATTTCCTTTATGTTTCTTAAGGATATCCTGCGGGTACTGCCTTGAGTATTCTCAATTGCCTTTCTTAGCAAGATCCGGCAGATAGACGTATGAAGCCGCAGGAGCTCTTTGACAGAAAGCACCTGGCAAGCGCCTCTGGGTGCCATCCTGTCTGAAATCTGCGCCAGGTAGTCATAATCGTAGCTTATAGATTCGGCAGCGCCAGCCAACACCTCCTTTATGTTTTTATTATATTTTTTCTCAAGTAAAGGGATAAGCTCGTGCCTGATCCTATTGCGGAAAAATACATCCTGGAGGTTTGAGTCGTCTATCCTGGCCTTGATTTTCTTTTTTTTCAGAAAATTTTCGATTTCCCTGCGCCTTATCCCTATTAAAGGCCTGACAAAAACCATCCCTTTAATAGTCCTTTTCGGAGATATCCCAGCCAGGCCAGAAAGACCCGTCCCTCTTATCAGCCGCATCAAAACGGTCTCCGCCTGGTCATCCAGGTTGTGGCCGAGTGCGACCTTATCGGCATGTATTCTTTTTGCCAGCTTGACCAGGAAATCTATGCGCCTATCCCTGGCTGCCTCTTCAAGAGAACCTTTTGCGGCAAGTCTTTTTATGTCACTTCTGTCCGCTGAAAAAGGAATATTTAACCTTTCGGCCAAGGCCCTAACATATTCCAGATCCTTATAAGAATCTTTCCGAAGCATATGGTCCAAATGCGCCACATGCAGGCTAAGAGACAATCCTTTCCTTAGCTGGTTAAGCAAAAAAAGGAGAGTGACGGAATCCGGGCCTCCGGAGACAGCAATGACCACTCTGTCTCCTTTATCAAAAAGCCCGTGTTCCCTGTTATTTTTCAATAATTTCTCAAGGATTGCAGACATCGGGAAAACACTCAAATTGCAAGAAGGGCCTGATAGAAGTCAAGAAGAAGATTGGAGCAATACCCGTATGGGACGCTTTCGGTTTATCTCCTCATTATCTCCGCGGTACTGCGTATCCAGTCAAAGGAGAATTGTCCTAAAGAGTTTATACCCGTGGCGATCTGGCCCAGAGAGAAATAAAGCCCCAGGGAAAATTGACCTATTGAAAGTACCCCTGCGGCAAACTGACAAACAGACAATATGCCTACCCCGAATTGAGCAATGGATATTACGCCTACGGCGAATTGCCCTATGGCGATTATCCCTTTGGCAACAATAATATTGCCTTTGTCATCGTGACCCATGGCAATATGCACCAGCGGTAACCCAAAAAGTGTTTTACTGCTTTTCCATTCATACCCAGCCATATCTCCTCCCCCTTTCTATAAGCAACTTTTAAAATTGCATGAGATTGAATCTGGCCTCTTCTCTGTCAAACCTGCTCAAGCCGCTTTTTAACTCAGGTTTACTATTAACCCACTGGTCGAATTGGTTCTTATCAGTAATCTTTTTATCTACGGAACCGTTATAATCGGAATCTATTTCTGCCGACTGGAAATTACCGTCTTTCATATTTATTACGACATCCGGCTTACCGTCATAGTTGCTATCCGCCTCCAGCCTCTCCTCTTTTGCGTAATACGTCATATCCGGCCTGCCGTCATTATTCGTATCCATTGATCTTACCGAAGGTGCTGGAGTTATCGGCTCGGTTGCCTGGCACAACACAGAATTAGTAAAAACCAAAATAAATCCGGCAATTATTAATCCACGATTCATAACTACTCCTTTTTCAGTTTTTATTCTGGCTTAATTCACCAAAAATCCTCTTTGATTGCGCATCTCTGAGTTCTGATAAACTTGCAGATTTTATATTTGATGGCACGATAAATTTGTCTTTTGGTATTGGAACATTAATTTCTATATTTATAGCTTCGGTAATAAGACTAAAAGACATATTAAACTCCCGTTTAAGCATAATGCCACGCCAAAAATAATACGTACCGCTTCGCATCTGATAGACATTGCATTCTTTACCTAAAACGAAGGCTTTCCTCGAAAGTTTTTCTTTTCCCGGCTCATCAAGAAAATAATACACCGTAAGCAATGCCCGTGGGTTATCAAGTTTCACCGCACCATTGTCTATTAGCGAAACCTGATAGCTATTTTCTCCGTCAAAGAATTCTAATCTTGTTTTTTCTCCTTTTTTATTAAAACTTTCTGCCGCTTTTTTGTTTCCATCGATATAAACAATCAAACTGCTCTCTCCATTTTTGTAGTGGATTATAGCAGTCTTTATTTCAGTATTATCGGCGGCATCTTCTGCAAAACACATCAGTGGGAAACTTAATAAAATAATTAATCCAATAATTTTCTTCATTCTCATACCAACATTTGATGGCTAAGAGCTAAGTGGCGGCGGCTGGATTTAAACCAGCGACTTATCGGGTATGAGCCGACTACTCTATCAGGCTGAGTTACGCCGCCATATGATTCTGTATAAACGAGGTATTAGATAAAGGTACAGGTATAGTAAAACCGGCCTCGGATAAAAAGGTTTTCTCTTTACCTTTGCCTATACCTCTACCTCTTATTTAAAATTATCTAAAGAGCTTGCGTATGAAAATAATGTAGCCTACGGCAACGGCATTAAAACAGGTCAATACCACAACTGCCGCAGAGATATCCTTTATTAATTTTACCTTCGTATGGTATTTATCGGTAAATATATCCATCATCATTTCTACGGCCGTATTTAAGATCTCGGCCATCAAAACAATGGTCACGGTAATACAGAGGGCGACCAACTCAATGCCTTTAAGATCGAATAAAACGCCTCCCAAAAGGGCCAAGAGCCCCATCATGAAGATGATGCGCATATTCCGGTGATAGACAAAAAGGTATACTATGCCCTTTGCGGCCAATTTAAAACTTTCCCTGAAGCCGGCAACCCTGAAAATATCCCTCATAACTTTATTATTGCCCATATTTATTTCTTTCTGTAAGCCTCCAGATAAGAATCACAGTATATCTGCTTGTTGAGTACGAGCTCAGCGGTAATGGCAGCATCCATCAGGTCACTGTCCTTTGGATCAAGTATGGCGGCATCCAGACCGTAAGAAACGGCCATGGTCAAAAAGGTCCTATTGATAAGGCCGCGGTTGCAGCTACCCTGCGAAACATTGCTCAGGCCCACGATTGTCTTCGGGCTGGGGTCGGAAATGATCTTGAACTCGCGTATAGACTCCAGTATTTCTTTCATCTGCGGCTGTGCCACGTTTACCGGCAGGATTATCGGGTCAAGATAAAGGTCCTCGAGCGCAAACCCGCACTCCGAGCAAAAGCTGACAATAGTCGCTGCCAGCTCAAGGCGCTGGTCCTTGTTCTGCGGTATGCCTTTATTGCTAATGGCAAGGCCGATTAATTTAGCCTGGTATTTCTTGGCCAAAGGAACCAGTACCTCCATCTTTTCCTGATCTGCCGTAGTGGAATTTATGATAACCTTGCCTCTGGCTGCTTTCAATCCAGACTCGATAACCTTTACATTGCTTGAATCTATGGCCAGCGGCTTATCCGTTACCTCCTGTATTGACTGAATCAACCACTGAATATCCGAAAGCGGCTCAGCCGAAGCCGGTCCGCAATTTACGTCAAGGGCATCTGCCCCTGAGCTAACCTGTTGAAGGACGCATTGCTGTATAACGGACTTATCTTTCTCTTTAATCGCCCTGCCGATATTCTTAAACATCCCGTTAACCAATTCGCCTATTATGAACATATTCTAAAACTCCTTAGTCGCAAACCGTACATCTGAGGTTACAAACGTTACAAAGGTTAAGAACGTTAAGGATGTTACCTTTTGTTTTTTAAGCAACCTTTTTAACCTCCGTAACCTTTTTAACTTTTTTAACCTACAAGAAGCATAACTTATTTTTGCATAAGTTTATCTATGTGTTGCCTTACCTTCTCTGCTGCTTCGGGGTGGCGCATAACCAGGATATCGGCTCCTGCCTGGAGTAAACTGCAGGCAGTAACCGCCTCCCAGATTATACCACGCTCCCGTTCTTGGCCCCAAGCAGGAAATTCTGCGATAGAGGCCTTGGCCTCTTTGGCCCTCCAGGCCTCCTGCCCTACAAAACAGATAAAGGGATTGGCTACTGTCTTATCCCCTGATAACGCTGCCAACCGCGCCCTTTCCATAATTGAATAAGCGTACTCCAGGCCATAGCCCAGCGCTCCGATAGTCGGATTAATCACTATCCTTTCCAATGCAAGGCCCATATCTGAAATAAGTATATTAAGCTGTTTGGCAATATTGATGTCTATGGGGGATTCGGCAATGATATTGTGGCCGTCAGCCAGGACACTGGCTACCAAAGTCTTATAATTGTCCTGTACCGCATCTCCTATAAGGCAGCGCTCTCCTCTGGCTGCCTCGGAACAAGCAGGCAATACCAGGTTGTCCTTGGCGTCATCTCCGCATCCGAGTATGATTAGAGGGACGCTGACTGCGCCAAGCAGGTCTTTGACAAGCTTTGCTTCTTCCTGGGGCTTTTTATCCGCGGAATCGGGATGAGCTCCCTGCAACCTCAGGCAAATCAATTCCGCGCCAAATTCGCCTATGCATTTCTTTGACCAGGCTATCGGGTCATCCAGCACGCCTTTAAAAAGCCGCGTTGACTCCGCAGGCCAATCCTGAGGCTCCGTGTCCCATACCTCATAAGCTACCACCGGCTTATTGGGCATAGGGGCTTCGGGAAATAAAAAAGGTAGCGTGACCTCCCGGCCTACCTCTATTACCCTTGAACGGCTCCCGCCCTCTTCGGCGGTTGCGCCTATCTTAACCGTAGAAACCTTACCCGTCCATTTCTCAAACATCAAATCTAGTGCCATATCCTGTCTCCTAATTTACGCAAGGCGTTTATGATTTTTGCGTCACTCTCCAGATCCAATAAAGGCCTGGCCTCCATGCTGAAACGAAACACCCGCTCATCCACGGGAAGGCTCCCGAGGTATTCAAGCGCGCCTATGCTGCCGGGGCCATCTGCGGTATCCGCTTCCGAGCGGTTAATCAACAGCAGCCGGTTACGGACTTTTATATCCAGCTCCTTAATCAACGTATCAATTCTTTGTGCTGACTTAAGGCCGACCGGCGTAGGGTCGGAAATGACAAGCATCGTATCGCAAGAGCGCGTTGTCCTGCGCGAAAGATGCTCTAGCCCCGCTTCATTGTCTATTACGACATAAGCGTAATCCCTGATCAGTTTGGCCATGATATTCCTTAACACATTATTCACGTAACAATAACAGCCGGGGCCTTCCGGCCTGCCCATGGTAAGCAGGTCAAAACCCTCCGCCTCTTCTATCGCGCTTTGAATCTGAAACTCGATGAACCTGTCCTTGGGCATGCCCGGGCTTATCTTCTCCGGATGGCTGGATATATCATCAAGAATGCCCCCGACCGTATGAGCAGCCTTAAGGCCCAGGAGGTCTGCCAGGTTGCTGTTCGGGTCAGCATCCACTGCCAAAACAGAACCGGACTTTCTCTCTTTGAGCAGCCTTATAATTAAAGCGGCGACGGTGGATTTACCCATCCCCCCTTTGCCGGAAACGGCAATTACATAAGCCATTTTAATTTAAAGTTACAAATGTTACAAAGGTTAAAAATGTTAAGGATGTTGCTTTATTGCTTTTAGGTAACCTTCTTAACCTGCGTAACCTTTTTAACATCCTTAACCTCAAAAAGAATTGAAAATTATCAGTTGAAGTTATGGTTTTAACTTAAAACTGGGAAACTTCGTTAAATCGGTATGCGGAAAGAACAATGCCGCCATATATTCATCCATGTAATCCGGCTCTACGGATAACTCAAAATAAGTTATCTTTGCGGCGATCTCCTCGGCTTTTTTTATCGCCTCATCCGAAAGAAGCATGGCGCGCGCTCCGGCAAGAGAGCTGTTGCCCACAAAAACAAATCTTGAACTGTCCAGGTCAGGCAAAAGGCCGATATTTACTGCATTGCCGAAATCAAGGTAGGTCCCGAAGCCGCCGGAAATAAAAACTTTCTTTATATCGTCAAACTTCATGCCTATATGCCTGACCAGTATGGAGACCGCCGAGTAAATCGCTGCCTTTGCGCGCTTCAGGTTCTCTATATCCGCCTCGGTAATTATGATGTCTTCCTTTATGGCCGATTCCTTCTTTCCGGCAACTACAAAGTATCTGCCGTATGCGTTCTGGCGAATGTTGGCTGACTCCTTCTCGCTTAGTTTCCCGCTTTTATCCATCAGGCCGCTTGAAAGCATCTGCGCAAGGGCATCAATATATCCTGAGCCGCAGATACCTCTCGGCTTCTCCTGTCCGATAGTCGAATAGGCTACCTGAAAAACACGCCTGGAAATCTTTATTTTCTGTATCGCTCCGCGGCTTGCCCTCATGCCGCAGGTAACTCCGCTGCCCTCGAATGCCGGGCCTGCGGAAGCAGAGGCAGCAATCAGGAAATCCCGGTTTCCCAGGACTATTTCTCCGTTCGTGCCTATATCTATAAGCAGGCACAGATCCTTTTCTTTATCTAAGCCGCAGGATAATACGCCTGCGGTCGCATCTGCGCCTATATAGCTTGAGACGCCGCTTGCGCAATAAAGAAGCCCGCGCGGGTTGATCTTTATGCCTGCTTCCGCTGCCCGCATCACAGGCAGGAAATTGGCTACGGGGACATAAGGTTCCCTTCTTATATAGGTAGGGTCAATGCTCAATAAGAGGTGCATCATCGTGGTATTGCCTGTGCAGACAATGCCGGTTACATTATTAAGGTCTACCTTATGTTCCTGGGCTAATTCATGGATTATCTGGTTGACGCATTCGGCTACCGCAAGATGAAGTTTTTCAAGGCCGCTTTCCTCCTGGGCATAGATGATCCTGGAAATGACGTCGCTTCCGAAAGCAGCCTGTCTGTTATATATGGCGCGGGTCCCAAGGACCTTCTTGTTTTTTAAATCCACGAGCTGCCCGGAGATGGTAGTAGTGCCTATGTCAAAACAGAAACCGAAATTCTTAGACGAGGTATCTTGCGGCTCAATCAAAATCAATTCCGTCTGGGCCTCTCTCTTGCCTAACGTGACAGTTATCTTCCAGTCTGCATCGCGCAGTAATTCACCTAACTGCCTGATATTAGCCAGGCCTGTCTGCGGGCAGGGTATTCCTTTTGTCCGGGAGATCTGGCGGTAAATGCGCTCCAGATCGCTCAGGCGATCCTTAAGGTCAGGCTTGGGTAGCTCCAGGTACAACTTGGCGGTAAGCGGAGAGTATGCTTTTGTTTCCTTGGCCTGTGGGCCTTTTACCGGCTCTATCTCTTCCGATTCTGAATAAAGCCCCTTGAAACGCTCATCCTGCTGGCTTATTTTTTCCTCGAGCCTTGACTGAGGCGGGATTTCTATTTCCAGGTCGCTGTGTATGGTGGTGATGCAGGCAAGGCATACCCCCTTATTCTTCTCTTCGACAGAAAGCATTCCGGTAGGCTGTGCCAGGACTTTTCCCTTTTTTACGATAACCTTACACCTGCCGCATACGCCTTCGCCTGCGCAGACGGAATTGATGTGCACCCCGGCAGAAATAGCGGCAGAAAGGATAGAGGTATCATTATTAACCCGGATGCTTTTATTGTCAGGATAAAAAGTAACTTTAAAGGTCTCCATATCGGAATCTATTGTTTAAGGTTTTTCAGAAATGCCGGGATACCCGCAGCTTCCTTTGGGCCGACCAGAACCTGCCAGCCTGATTTATCTTCCAGTTCCCCGCTCATTACCGCAACATATCCCGGGATAATAAGCCTCTTATGGGAAACCGCCTGCCTTAAATCGCACTTGTCTATAGAGGATGTTATCTTATCGGGAGTAAACTTTTCGGCTGCCCAGGCAGTAAGGACGGACATCCCTTCGGTATCTACGCTGACGATGTAAGAAGGTATCTTGCTTGCCTCTACCTCGCCCAAAACCGTGTAATAAGTCAGGGAAAAGTTTGTAGTGACCAAAACCGGGGAATCCGTGTTGGCAGCACCTACGGGATAAAGTTTTGGCTCTATCTGCAGCGGTTTCTGGGGGTCGGTATAAATATTCTGCCTGAGGGTCAATAACGAAAGGGCCTCCCAGGGATGGCTACCTTTTATCAGGACAATCCCGGCGTATTTAGAGATGCAGCTGGCAGCCTCTATGGCCTCCACAAAGGAATCCTCCTGCTCTATGACCGCAATTGTAGGATATCCTAAGCTGCGGTTTGATTTTTTCAGCGCCTGCCTCCTGATCTGAGTAAAATCCCATATCTTGGCTGCGATGTCCTTTTTACCGGTATCCAGCACTATATCGTTTAGCCCCAGCGCTACGGCAGCTTTGGTACGTTCGGATAACTTTCCCAGGTCAGTGCTCGATATAACAAGCCCGCAGCCAAACTGCACGGCTAATTTGACAAATTCGTCCGTATTCTCCGCTGTTGAATAGATAAGCGGCTTACGGCCCTGAACCAAAGACAGGGCCTGCCGCTGCGCTTCCGTATCACTGCTCATTAACACCAGCCCCAAGGAGGTCTGTTTAGCCACAAGGCCGCAAACCTCTACGAACCTGTCTTTCTGGTCATTTTGTTTTATACCCACCAGGTTAACGTTCAGGGATTGGCCGACGCGCTCAAATTTAAAACTGTTGATAACGGCTAATTTATCACCTATCTCTTTATCCGAAAGGTTATCTTCTATGATAACGCCTATTGCGCAGGGATGATGGAATTTTTCTTCATGACGGAAAAGCACGGTCTCGTTGCCTATATCAACCTTGCCTTCCCCTGTGCCTATACTGACCAATCTTATGGGAGGAAGGCTGGATTCCTCCAGTATCTTCCTGGTTGCCTCGCTTAAAAACGGGCATTTATCTATTGCCACCGCCTTCTTTGCCAGTTGCATGGCAAAGGCCAGACACGTAGCAAAACCGCACTCCTTGCAGTTTGTTTTGGGAAGAAGCTTATAAATATCCAGACCGGAAAGCGCCATGCTATTTTCTCCTTCTTGGAAGTTTTAACGAAAGCCGGAATAACTTATCTTCATCCATGCCTAACAGTTTTTTCGCGCATCTTTCTGATTCTGCGTGTGTCTTAAGGGAACCCAGCTTGCGGATTAAATCCTTCTTTAAGCGTATTTCTATTGCCTGGCCGCCACATTCCTGGCACAGGAAAATTAACTGTTTTCCCGGAAGCTTGCGTATATTCCCCTTGCCGTAGGTAGCTCCCGTAGAAAGCTGCAGCCCGTCTATAAAACAGGACTTGGGTTTTTTGTCTGCTCCGCGCACCTTTACTTCCAGGCCGAAATGCTTGCGGCATCCTAGCCTCTCCAGTGCCAGCCTTCCGGCAACCAGGCCCAATACCAGATATGGGCCCAGGTGCCCGTGGAATTCTACTGCTTTTTTAAGCTCGGACCCTTTTTTCACGATAGGTTATTTATACTTTCGCGGCCAAAAACACTGTCCTTTAGGGCAAGGATGAAGAATTGAACACCTAATGCATTTGCCTGGTGAAATCCTTGCGTTTTCTGTACAACGCCCAATTCTACCGGATGAACTGGCGTGCACTTGTGTGCAAGGAGGCCGCTCAAGTATTTCATTTCAAGAAACCGCGGGCTTTAACCCGCGGAGGTTCATTTATCAAGCTGGCAAAATAACCGGCGCCAAAACCGTTATCTATGTTCATAGTGGCTATGCCTGCCGAACAGCTGTTGAGCATGGTCAAGAGTGCAGAAAGCCCGGAGAAATTCGCTCCGTATCCGCAGCTTGTAGGCACGGCTATAACAGGAGAACTTACTAGGCCGCTGATTAAACTCGCCAGGGCTCCCTCCATCCCCGCCACCACTATTATTACCTTGGCCTTTTTTATAATATCCAGATTCCCCATCAGGCGGTGCACCCCTGCTACTCCGATATCGTAAAGCCGGACTACGCGGTTACCCATTATCTGGGCGACGCAAGCTGCCTCTTCCGCTACGGGGATATCCGCTGTGCCTGCGGAAACCACGGCTATAAGCCCGTTTTTTTTGGCGGTATCTTTGACGATAAAACCGAGCCTGGCTGCGGGATTATATTTGAGAGCGGGGAAAAACCTTTTAAGATACCTGTAAGCGCCGTTGTCTAATTTAGTAAGTAGTAATGGTTGCTTGTTTTTCAGGAGTTCGCGGGCAATTTTTTTGAGGTGCGCTTTTTCCTTGCCCGGACAATAGACAACCTCTGCGAATCCGCGGCGGGCGTGTCTGTCAGTATCTATTTTTGCAAACCCTAAATCGGAGAAACCTGCCTGTTGCGCCATTATTCCTGGTACCCCTGGAATATTATCAACAATATTATAAGTATGATCAGGCCAGAGAGGATATAGAAGTCATTATAGTAGAAAAGGTCGTTTAGCCTTTCTCTTAATGAATAATGGCTGGAATGATGGCTGTTTCCGGCAGGAATTTTAAGCGTCTTCTTGAATTCCTCTATCTGTTCGCGCTTGAAACGTAAGTATGTCCCTCCTACCTTGTAAGCGGGTATTTTTCCGCTCTGGGCAAAATCCAGGACATCCTTCTCGGAAATACCCAATAAAAGGGATACCTCCCGTACGGTCAATAGTTTTTCTTCTGCCATATGTTACTCTATCCTATTTTCCCTGAGGCAACCCAGGAATCAATGGATTTCCTTTCAAATCTCCAGTCCTGGCCATCCTTGGCAGCTGGTATCTTGCCGTTGCCTGCCCACTCCAGTATAGAGTTCAGGTCTACCTCCAGATACCGCGCAATCTCCTCTGAATTCATAAAATCGTGAAGCATAGAGCACCTTCCTTCGAGTATGGCGCCCTCTGCTACGTTAAGCTTCGCCGGATAGATGTCGCCTTCCACCATTGCGCTGGGAAGAAGCGTAAGCCTCTCCTTTGCGGTAACCCTTCCTTTTACCTTGCCTCCGATGATTATATTATCGCCGATGATGTCGGCATTTACCTGCGCGCTCTGGCTGACGGTGAGATTACCTTTTGTTTCAAGGTTACCTTCAAACTTCCCGTTGATGCGTAAATTAACCGGCTCCTTGAAATTCAACGTCCCCTGCATGGCTGCATCCACGTCAAGGATCTTCTCTTCTAATTTCTTTTTAAAGGCCATCTGGCATCGCCTCCTTTTAATAAGTAGACAACTTATGGAGCACGTAGTGCAACATAAGTTGTGGCGTCATTTTAGTTTACTTATTTTTCCAGAAAGACAACCCCCTCCAGATAACGTAACCCTAAAAGCACAATCAAGGATAATGCGGTGGCATATAATCCGGCCTTATAAAAACCACATCCTACTGCCAGGCCTATCCCGGCTACTACCCAGAGACTGGCAGCAGTAGTTAACCCCTTTACGCCACCCTCCTTATCGTCCCTGATGATCGTCCCTGCGCCAAGAAAACCTATACCCGTAATAACGCCTGCGGCTATGCGCGCAGGGTCTAAGGGCACGACATCTTTATATATAGCAAAAACATATAACGATGTCAACATTATAAGGCAGGAGCCCAAGCAAACCAGGATATGCGTGCGCAATCCGGCATTACGGCGATGAAGCTGCCTTTCCATGCCTATCAGTCCGCTGAACACCACCGATAAAATCAGTCTCAAAATTACCTGGGCATCAGAAATCATAGGTCTCCCCCTTTTAGTTCAGTTCTAACGGCATCTCGAGCCCCGAACAGCGCCCTCTTTTGAATAACTCAAACCCCAATCCGGCAATCATAGCCGCGTTATCCATAGATAAAGGCCTATCCGGAAAGAAAACCTGGATATCTGCCTCAACCGCAGCAGCTATGAACTTATCCCTGAGCCTGCTGTTGGCGATTACCCCTCCGCCTACAACCAGCCTGTCTGTCTTTTTAATGCGGCAGGCCAGAAAGGACTTTTTAATCAGGGTATCTAAAACAGCCTCCTGAAAAGAAGCGGCGATATCCTTTTTATCCTGCGGCTTAAGTATCTTCTTATCTTTCAGCAGGTATAAAACAGCCGTCTTGATGCCGCTAAAGCTGAAGTCAAGAGGATTATTCGTATTTGAACAGCTTAATTTTATCATTTTCGGGTTGCCGTTTCTGGCTAAGCGCTCAATAAGCGGACCGCCCGGATAACCCAATCCCATCATCTTGGCGACTTTATCAAAGGCCTCTCCACAGGCATCATCCTGCGTAGAACCGATAAGTTTTATATCGGTAAAATCCCTGACGTAAAAGAGGCTGGTGTGTCCTCCGGAAACTACCAAGCCTACAAAAGGAAATCTTATCCTGCCGTTGCTCAACCCTTCGACTCTACCGGCCCTGAAGAACGAGGCATTGCTCAGGGTTGACTCTGAAGCGGCGTCCTGCCCTACCCCTAAATGACGGGATTTAGGCGCCGTCGAATGAGTCAAAAAACTTGCGTAGAGATGGCCATATAAATGGTTTACGCCTATAAGCGGGATATTACGGCTTAAGCTGATTGCCTTAGCGAACGAAACACCTACCAATAGAGAACCCGATAACCCGGGGCCGCGGGTTACGCTGACCAAACCTATACGCCGAAGGCAAAGGCCGGACTCTCTTAGCGTATTATCAGAGACCTGTGCAATGGTTTCCAATTGCCTGCGGAAGGCTATTTCCGGTACAATCCCGCCGTATTTTTTATGCCGCGCAAGACTTGAGATTGTCGTTTGAGAAACGATTTTACTGCCGTCGCGGACAACCGAAGCAGAGGTTTCATCACAGGATGTCTCTATCCCCAATACGTACATTATCTGATAAGCTCCGAAACAAAAACAAAGGTATATCCCTCTTTTTCAAGCTGCGGCATTACTTCCTTTAATACCGCCAGCGTGTTCCTGCGGTCATGGCCTATGCCTATAGCCTGACCGTAAAGAAGGGCCCTTTTGGCTAGCTGCATTAGCTGGCCTTTTATATAGAGGGGCTCATGCCTGTTGTCAAGAAAGAGGTTATTCCTTGCATGTGGCAGGCCGATTTTCTTTGCCTCAACCAGACAAATGGAGTTGGGAGAAACATAGCTGTCCAGAAAGTACAGGCCTCTATGTTTTAATTCCGAAAACACGCTCGCCATGATATTGCAATCAGCTGTGGCACGCGAACCCATATGATTAGACACCCCTCTGATGTATGAAAGGCCCAACAGGTCATCGCCGATAATCCTGCTTATCTCATTGCGGCTCATACCGACCATTATAGTATCTTTCTCCAGCTTATATTTCTCCTGCGGCTCCATAGGAAGGTGCAGGATAACCTCAAAGCCCCTTTTGTGCGCCTCGATGCTTACCTCTTCTGAATATGGCAGGTTCGGTAAAACCGAGACGGTCAAAGGATACTTTATTTCCTCCAGCACAGCCAGATTATTAAGGTTATAACCCCAGTCATCCAAGACTATGGCTATTTTTATTTTTGCCTTCATGCCTGGCCTGGCTCGTCTTACCTGGCCCCTCCCTAGCAAAAGGTAGGTAATAAAACCTGCCTGCAGCAGGACAATCGCCGATAAAACGATTACGGCTATCTTATAGTTATTTCTTTGATTCATCTAACTTGAGCCCCTTATAAATCCTGAACGCCTTAAGGGCTTCGATTGCACGTATCAATTGGCTATCGTTGCCCTTTTCCTTCCAGGAATCCGTAACCTCCGGCAATTGATTTATGGTTTCAGCTACCTCTATATCGGGGGTAACACCTTTACCGTGGATCTCCTTCCCCAGAGGGCTGAAATACCTGGCGGTGGTCAATCTCAGGGCAGAGCCGTCTGATAGAGGGATAACGGTCTGCACCGAGCCTTTACCGAATGACTTGGTTCCCAATATTATCGCCCGCTTGTAGTCCTGGAGGCAGGCAGCCACAATCTCGCTGCCGGAAGCAGAACCCTCATTTATCAATATCAATAGCGGCAGATCAAGAAGCGGCTTGTCAGCATGAGAGAAGAAATCCACGTTCTGGTCCTTCTTTCTGCCTTTAGTTGAAACAATCAGTTTATCTGCGGGTATAAATTTCTCCGTTACCTTTACCGCAATCTCAAGTAGGCCTCCGGGGTCATTGCGCAGGTCAATGATAAGACCGGTCATCTTATCCTTTTTGAGGCGCTCCAGGGCATTATCAAGTTCCCTGGGGGTGGTCTCCCTAAACTCAACAAGCCTGATGTAGCCGATACCGTCTTCCAGTATCCGCACTTCCTTTATATCTTTTATCCTTATGACGTCACGGACGACCTTATATTCTATCACCCTCTTCTGCGATTCGCGTAAGACGCTCAGGCGCACGGAGCTGCCTGGCCTGCCCCTCAGCTTTTTCACCGCATCGGCAATAGTCATATCCTTGGTTACTTCATCGTCTATTTTCACGATACGGTCCTGCGGTTTAATGCCCACTCTCCAGGCAGGGGTCCCCTCAATAGGAGAAACCACTGTCAAAAGTCCGTCCTGGACGGTAATCTCGATGCCGATGCCGCCGAATTTTCCTTCAGTATCCACCTTTAGTTCATTATAGTTCTCCGGATCCAGAAACTGGCTGTGGGGGTCTAACGAAGAAAGCATGCCTTTGAGCGCGCCGTAAATCATATCCTTGGGCTTGACATCATCCACATAGTCAGTCTCTATTATTGCCAGTGCGTCCGCGAAAATGCTTACCTGACGAAAAAGCTCATCCTTCTTGGCCTTGTCCGGCAGCGACAGTGCCCTGGTAAATGCAAAAGAAACCACAATAACCAACAATACAAAACCGATTATCCTCTTAGACATTATCCGAGCCTCCGCCTCAATATATCCTGGACCATTTTAGGGTTAGCCTTGCCCTGGGTCTTTTTCATTACCTGTCCTACCAGAAACATCAGGGCGTTGTTTTTGCCTGCCTTAAAATCATTTACTATTTTTGCATTCTCCTTAATAACAGTATCTATCTCTTTTGCCAATACCCCCTCATCTGAAATCTGCGCCAAATTCTTCGCCTGAATAATAGATAATGCCGAAGCACCTGTAGCAGCCATCTCTTCTAATACGGCCTTTCCGGTAAGATTAGAAATAACCTGTTTCTTTTCCACAAGTTCAATCAATTCTGAAAGATTATCAGGGGAGATATTTACTTGAGAAATCTTTATAGTGCTGCTACTGGCTATTGCGGCCACTGGCCCAATCAGCCAGTTGGCCATCGGCTTTTTATCTTCATCAGGCCATGCCTTCAAACGCTCCTCGGCATAATCAGCGTCATATTTATCTGCAACCAGTATCCTGGCATTATATTCGGATATTGAGTACTCTTTCATAAAACGCAGCATCTTCTCCTTGGGCAGCTCCGGAATACCCTGCCTTATTTTCTGGATTTCGTCTTTCGTAATGGCAAAAGGCGGCAGGTCGGGCTCGGGAAAATAACGGTAATCCTGCGCCCCTTCTTTCGTACGCATAGAAACGGTCTTAAGCTCCTTGGCATCCCACAACCTGGTCTCCTGGGAAAGCTTCACTTTTTCATCCAAAAGGCCGGCCTGCCTTTCTATTTCAAAGCCAAGGGCGTCTTTGACCGCCTTGAATGAATTCATATTCTTCAATTCGGTCTTTACGCCGAGGGCCTTTTCTCCTTTAAGGCGCAAAGAGATATTCGCGTCGCAGCGTAAAGAGCCCTTTTCCATATCGCAGTCAGATACCCCCAGGTATTCTATTATACTCTTAAGGGAAGTAAGGTATTCGTATGCCTCTTCCGGAGAGTGCATATCCGGCTGGCTGACTATCTCAAGAAGCGGTATGCCGGTGCGGTTAAAATCTACGAGGCTGCAGTCTTCTTTATGCATAAGTTTACCCGCGTCCTCTTCCAGGTGCACCCGTACTATGCCTATGCGCACGGCCTGCTGCTTGATGTTTATATCTATGAAACCGCCGGCGGCTATCGGCAGGTCGTATTGCGAAATCTGGTAATTCTTGGGCAGGTCAGGATAAAAATAGTGTTTGCGGTCAAACTTGGTGTATTCCCTTACCTGGCAATTAAGGGCCAGCCCCACTTTTATGGCATATTCAAATGCCTTATGGTTTAATACCGGTAAGGAACCGGGCAGGCCAAGGCATACGGGACAGACCTGCGAATTCGGCGGCTGGCCGAATTCGGTTGAACAGCCGCAAAAGGCCTTGGTCATGGTCTTTAAATGGACGTGTACCTCTAAACCGATTACCGCTTCGTATTTTGACATGTTAATCAATGAGGTAAAGGCACAGGTAAAGCGTTATTTTACTCTTTGCCTTTCGTTCATAACTTGGGTTTCATTTTATGCCATTCGGTAGCCTGCTCATAGGCGTGCGCTACCCTGAAAAGCATGGCCTCGTCAAAATTATCGGCCAGGACCTGCAGGCCTACCGGAAGCCCCTTCTTGGTAAAACCGCAAGGCAGGGATATGCCGGGTATTCCCGCCAGGTTTACCGAAATGGTGTAAATATCAGAAAGGTACATCTTAAGCGGATCATCCCTTTTCTCGCCTATCTTAAAAGCCGCGGTAGGAGACGTCGGAGTGATAATGCAATCGCATTCCTTGAACACCCGCTCAAAATCCTGCCTGATGAGCGTACGCACCTTCAATGCCCTCATATAATAAGCATCGTAATAACCGTGGGAAAGCGCAAAAGTACCCAGGATAATCCTGCGCTTGGCTTCTTCACCAAAACCCAGCCCCCTTGTTTTTTTATACATATCTATCAGCCCCTGCGGCTTTGCTGCCCGTAAGCCGTATTGCACCGCGTCGAACCTGGCGAGATTGGAACTGGCCTCGGCAGTAGCTATGATATAATAAACCGGCACCGCGTATTCGGTATGCGGCAATGATACCTGCCTGCACTGCGCGCCCAATCCTTTTATTTTATCCACGGCCTCATCAACGATTTTCTTGACTTCGGGGTCAATACCCTCGACAAAATATTCTTTGGGAATGCCTATCTTGAGCTCCTTGATATCTTTACCCAGACATTTGGTATAATCGGGGACTTCTACCTGCGCAGAGGTGGAATCGCGGCTGTCGTGGCCGAAGATTACGCCGGATAATATCGCGTTATCTTCCACGTCCTTTGTTATCGGGCCTATCTGGTCAAGGCTGGAAGCAAAGGCAATCAGCCCATAACGTGAAACCCTTCCGTAAGTAGGTTTGAGGCCGACTACTCCGCAGAAGCTCGCGGGCTGACGGATGGAACCGCCTGTGTCAGAACCAAGCCCGGCAATCGCCATATCAGAGGCAACGGCTGCGGCAACGCCTCCGGAAGAACCTCCCGGGACATACTCCAGATTCCAGGGGTTATGCGAAGGGCCAAAAAAGGAATTCTCCGTAGAAGAGCCGAAAGCAAATTCATCCATATTTGCCTTGGTTTCAAGGACCAGCGCGCCGGCATCTTTGAGTTTCTCTGTTGCCGTGGCATCATAAGGCGGCTTAAACCCCTCCAGTATCCTGGAACAGCATTCCGTGTTAAAACCGGCGGTGCATATATTATCCTTGAGACAAATGGGTATCCCTTTTAAGGTATCCCCGGAAGGAGAATCGGACTTTGCGTAATCCAAAGAAGTATTTTCCACCCTGACATACGCACGCACTTTCGGGTTTATGGCCCCGATTCTCTTTTTGAGCGCAGAGACTACGTCTTCAGGCTGGACCTCCCGGGCGCCAAGCAATTTTTTAATCTCGTGTATGGTAAGCTGGTTCGGTTCCATGATGATTATTCTATTATTTTGGGCACCTTAAAGAAGTGTCCCTCTTTTTCCGGAGCGCAAGCCAAGGCATCCTGCGGAGAAACGGAATCCTCTTTCCTGTCTTGCCTGAATACGTTTTGTATGGGTAGAACGTGACTGGTAGGTTCTATGCCGGCTATATCAAGCTTCCCCAGCTTATCGATGAAATTGATGATATCCTGAAGCTGCAGGCTAAGCTTATCTAATTGCCCGCCTTCCAGTTCGATGCGGGCCAGATGTGCCGTATATTCAACGGTCTGCCTTGAAATCGACATATTTTCCCTTCCTTGTTTTAATAATTATTGTGGATTTAAAATTTAATTATATTATCCTTTAGTTTAAAAGTCAAAGGATATTCCCCCTCTAATGCCACCCTGTCAAACTAAAGAATTCATATTGATAGATATAGACACCCCCACCACGATTCATGAAGTAACAAGGGCTCCGATTGAGCGGGGGAGTTTAACGGATGCATAGCGTAATGCTGGATTGACTTGCCTACCTTTATATAATAAAATAGTTGCCATGTTACTACATACCATAAAACGCGCTCTGGCCTCCCTGGCTATCCTGGCCCTACTATTAATCTCAGCAGAGCTTATCCTGCGGATATACGTGCATCTGCGTTTCGGGGTCCCGGGCAAGACCTACGGCATCTATATGCCGGATAAAGAACTGGGGGCAGTGCACAGGCCTAATTCCTATAATACAAACAGCGTAATCAATAACTGGGGAATGCGCTCGCTTTACGACATACCCAAAGAAAAACCCAAGGATGTGCATCTGCGCATCTATTGCTCAGGGGGTTCCACTACTTTCTGTTACAACCTTAAGACCGAAGAGGCATGGCCGAGCCTCCTACAGGATGACCTAAGAAAGTTACCCGGCCATGGCAAAGACGAGGTTCTTAATGCCGGGGAGATCTGCTTTACCGTTTCCCATGAATACGCCTTGGCTAAAAGGCTTATCCCGCAGCTAAAACCCGATATAGTAATCCTTTACGGGACGGGAATAAACGAAGTCCTGGCATACCAGGTTATGGCGAGAAAAAAGGAATTTGATTTTGACCGGCTGCTGGCGCAGTCTCGCTGGGGGCTCTTCCCGCACGACCTGGACCAGACAGGTTTCTTAAAACGCAATAGCACTCTAGCAAAATTCTGTGATTATTCAATCAAGCAAAACCTGGAGCTTCTGCATAAACATCTTTTCGCAAAAAAAGAGTATGTTTATAAGGCGAGTGACATCCATCCTTGGGTGGTATATAATTTTGAGGAAACCCTGCGGCATTATATACGGTTCCTTAAAGATAGCGGTTGCCGGGTGATATTCGTTAATTATTCAGATAACGGGACAACCGATAATTCTTATGTGACCGTCTTCGTGCGCTTCTTCCGGCAACGCGGCCTTAGCATCGCAAAGGAAGAAAAAGCCCCCATCTGTGACTTTGCCGAAATCGTAGAGAATAACCCCCGGCGTAAAGATTTATACATAGCCAGCGGCGTCCACCTTACCCGGGAGGGTTCGCAATTACTTGCCTCAACCCTTACAGATACCATTCTCTCCGGTAATTATTAATAAGAAAAATATAGACAAAACGCAAAAAGATTGTAAAATGGAAAACAAACCTGTTCGCCGATTATTTATATATACCCAAATTATTCATTTCAATCGGAACTATCCTAATGGACAAAAATGTCGCGGCAAAAAAAGTAAAATATTATCTGGATAAGGATTCTTCTTTCGTCATAGAAAACTTCAACCTTGCCAGGCCTTTTGCAAATTTCTTTCCCGGGATAGCGGGGAAATACGGCATCCCGATGTGGGCATTCTACGTAAACCGGGGCCAGGCTATCTCCGGCTTCGGAGTCAAGGATAAAGACCATTCGATAATGGAGTTCTTCCCCGCCAATAAAGCATGGCGGTTTACCTCCTCCCTAGGTTTTCGCACACTCATCAAAATAAAAAAACACGGTAAGGACGTATTGTTTTACGAGCCTTTCCATAACGGGTTCGTAAACCTGGGCTTTAAGACCAATAACCGGATGATAATCAGCCCCTCATCCCTAACGCTTGAAGAAACCAACACTTCCCTCGGCATTAACATCAAGGTTGAATATTTCACGATTCCGCAGGACTCCTTTGCCGGGCTTGCAAGGATAGTCACCCTCGCTAACCTGTCCTCAAAAAAACTTGAGCTTGATATTATCGACGGACTGCCGCAGATTATACCTTTCGGCATAAGCAACCTTTTCCTGAAGAAGCTCGGCCGTACCATTGAAGCCTGGGTCAAGATAGAAAATCTGGAAAATAACGTGCCCTTCTATAAGCTGGATGTGGATCCTACGGACAGGCCTGAGGTCATTCATATACACGAAGGGAATTTCTATCTGGGTTTCCATTATGAATCCTCAAAGGCAAAGATCATCAGACCGCTGGTTGACCCGCAAAGCGTATTCGGCCAGGTAACCGATTTCTCCCTGCCTGCCGAATTCCTCAAAAACAATTTCTCCGCTCCCAAAAAAGAGACCTTCGAAAGTAAAACTCCCTCTGCCCTGCTTGCCCTTGACCTGAAGCTGTCAGGGAAAGAAAAAAAGAGTTTTTATGCGGTCTGCGGATATATGAGAAACATACAAACCCTGCGCGCGGCAACCGGACGTATAACAGAACCCGGATACCTGAGGAATAAACAGGCACAGAACAAGCAACTGATTGAAGGCATCACCGAAGCTATGCGCACCGAAAGCAGTTCCAGGGAATTAAATCTCTATGCCAGGCAAAACTACCTAGATAATATAATGCGCGGCGGCTTACCGCTGGTATACCCTTCGGAACCGCAAAGGACCATATTCTATCTCTACTCCCGCAAACACGGTGACCTTGAGAGAGATTACAATAAATTCCAGCTGCAGCCGACTTACTTCTCTCAAGGCAACGGCAACTACCGCGACATGAACCAGAACCGCAGATGCGATGTCTGGTTTAACCCCCTGATAGAAGATGAAAATCTGGTGGACTTCCTTAATCTTATCCAAGCCGACGGCTTTAACCCGCTGGTAGTCAAAGGGGCGACTTTCAGTATCCGCTCTGGGGTCGACCTGAAAGATATCCTGGAAACCCTGGTAAATGAAACCGGCATAGACCAGATTAGCGGATACCTGAATAAACCATTTACTCCGGGAGAGCTCATACTCTTTATCGAAGAGGAAAGAATCAAACTCAAGGTATCCTATGACGAATTCCTGACCAGGATATTTTCCTTCTGCGAAAAGAACCATGAGGCAGAGCACGGCGAAGGTTTCTGGATAGACCATTGGACATACAACCTTGACCTTATTGAAAGCTACCTGGCCATTTATCCCGAAAAGCTCAATGAATTGATATTCCAAAAAAGTGTATTTACCTTTTTTGATAATAGCGAGACGGTCAAGCCGCGTTCGGAAAAATTCTTGCTTAAAGACGGGGTCGTCAGGCAACTGCATTCCCTGCATGCGGACGGAGCCAAAAAAGAAATGCAACGCAAAAGGCTGACTCAGCCTCATGTTGTCAGGAGCCAGTACGGATGCGGCCAGATATACAAAACCACCCTCATCAACAAGCTGCTGTGCCTGCTTTCCAACAAGCTTTCCTCCCTTGACCCCTTTGGTATCGGTGTAGAGATGGAGGCGGATAAGCCGAACTGGTTTGACGCGCTTAATGGGCTGCCCGGGCTATTGGGTTCATCGCTTTGCGAGACTATAGAGTTAAAAAGGCTCATTCTCTTTATCAGGAAGGCGCTTGCCGAAGCAAACCCGGACAGCATCGCTGTCACGGAAGAAATACTTGTCTTTTTAAAGGGCCTGAACGCTACTCTCAAGGTTTATTTTGAAGATAATTCTGATGAGAAGGAATATCGTTTCTGGGACAGGAGCCACCTGCTTAAAGAGGAGTACCGTCACAAAACCAGGCTTGGCTTTGAAGGCAGGGAGATTGAACTTAATTACCCTGAACTCTTGGATATCCTGGACTCTGCATTAAAAAAGATTGAAGGCGCCATAGAAAACGGCAAATCGGGGAGCATCTACCATCCCTACTTTATAAATGAGGTAGTCGAATACGAGGTAATAAAAGACAGCCTTGTCAGGCCGCTTAAATTCAGGCAAAAGAGGCTTCCCATTTATCTGGAATCACAGATGCACGCATTGAGGATTGCGCCTGAAACCAAAGAGGCTCTTTCGATATACAAAGCTACCAAGGCAAGCCCTCTATATGACAAGAAACTAAAAATGTATAAGGTCACATCCGACCTTTCCGGAATGCCGGAGGAAATCGGGCGCTGCAGGGTATTTCCCCGCGGCTGGCTGGAACATGAGTCCGTCTGGCTGCATATGGAGTATAAATACCTGCTGGAACTGCTCAAGCAAGGGCTAAATGAAGAATTCTTCAGTGAATTCAGGAATACCGTGATTGCCTTCCAAAAACCGCAAAGATACGGACGCAGCATCCTGGAGAACTCCTCGTTTCTGGTCAGCAGTGCCTTTAAAGACAAGAACCTCCACGGCAATGGATACGTTGCCAGGCTTTCCGGCTCAACCGTGGAATTCATCAATATCTGGCTGGTGATGAATGTAGGCAAACAGCCATTTTCCATCAATGAGAAGAAAGAATTAAACCTGAAATTTACCCCCACCCTCGCAGGCTGGTTATTCGACCCTAAATCCAAGAGCTACGCATTTAATTTCTTGGGGAAAATCCGCGTGGTCTATCATAATCCGAAAAGAAGAAATACCTTTGGCAGGGATGCGGCAAAGATAACCAGGATGGTTTTAAGCGACAAAAACGGCCGCATCGTAGAGATATTTTCCGATACCATACCCTCCCCCATTGCTGAACAAATAAGGGACCTCGGCTTTAAGCAAATCGATATTTACCTGGAATAAAAACAACGCCAAACCAAAATAAAAAAGGCAACCCATATTTAAATGGATTGCCTTTTTCCTGTAAAAAAGTTTAACCTATTTATTATCTGTAAATATTACTGCTATACCTTGAGCATTTTTTCTGGTTATTACTCTCACTTCTCCGTTAGGACCATTCGAATATGTACCAGGTGCATTAACTTCACTATATTGCAGGTTTATCACAGCGTCTGCCCCAACTTCTCTTGCTTTACTGAGTAGCGCTTGATTTATATCTTCGAGGGGAGTCTTTGATTTTGCTGCTACTTTAATAATTCCAATTTCTTTATATGTCCGGCTAGGAGTTGAGGTTGACAGTACGATTTCTTGCTGTTCATTCTTTGGAGGATATTTCACGCTTGAAAAAGTACCGTAATCTAAATCTACGGAGGGAGTGGTAGAAACACATCCCCCCCAAACCTAATGCAATCAATAGGCAAAACATTCTCTTCATATGTCCTCCTTTTTTATTCCCCTTTTTTTGATTTACCGCTCCTGTTTAAAAATGACAAATAATACTTATCTAAGATTAAAATCTGCGACGGTAATAGGCACGAATGATATGCTGAGTATCCAGGGTAAGCATGCTGCCACCGTAAGGGTCCAGGGCCATGTTGCCTATAACGCTGGTATTGCCTTCACCGTATTGAAAAATAAATTCATCGTCTTTTGAAGGCATGTACCTTAATTCGCTGAAGAAGTTGTGGTGGCCTACGGGTGAGGTAATCCCTGACTGCAGGCGGTCAATGTCCTGTGAACGGGAATAAATGTATTTCATGGCCATGCCTAATTTCTTTGTCGGCATATAACCTACCTCTAAACCTATGTGATTCATACTGTCGGAGTTCAAGGAGGCTGCCTCAAACTCGTTACGGGCGTAATCAAGATATACTTCCATATTTTCCAACGGCCTAAGCAGCATACCGCATTTGAAAACATTATAATAGGAATAGGGGGCCTGCGGGAAAAATCCCTGATTGAAGAGAAAAGGCTGGACATAACGATATAGATTGTCGTTCTGGTAATATGTACCGTACATAGTCGTATCGTTCCTCAATACATTGCGCGGGAAATCACCGTAAGCGAGGCTATAATCGTTAGTACGCTCATATATACCGTTTAAGCTCACCCAGTCAAAGAAATCGTAGTTTAAGCCAAAAGAGCCTGTTTTCGTAGAAGGATCTTCTCCGTCAGACACGGCAGAATTCTGCCAGAACTCTCCGGTACTGCCGTCATAGATAAAGGGGTCTATGCCGCCGGTGGTCTTTGGCAATCTGTGATAGATACCCAATAGCTTGGCAGTCATCTTATCGGTAACTTTTACCGTAGCCTCATCCCGGGCCACGTTCTCCACGAATTTTCCCCGGTCATCATGTACATTGCGTACGTCAAAGAGGTTTGACAGCCTATCCCTTAATAAATACTCAAAGCGAAAACCCAGGACGCTTCTGCCTATATCAATGCCATCCCCGATCCTGGTAGCATTTAGCTCAGGCCAGTTGGAGCTATACTGCTCCATGCTGGCGCCATAGTATGATAACGGCCTGCGAAAGTGTATGTGCCTTGACCAGAATACATCCTGGCGCGTATTATGGTAATCGGATAGCGCTGAATCAAATCCTTTATCCATACGTGCCGCGTAGAACTTGCTCTTTAAAAGGAAATCTTCGTCTTTATCCATCATTATCTCATCATAGCCGTACCTTAAATCCATAACGCTTTCCTTGGGATACCGGCTGATAAATGAAAAATAATAGGCGTTACCCTTGGATTCCGTCTTGTAAGTAGAATTGGCTATATCATAATTGGACTTGGAAGACAAAACCTCTGCCTGCAGCTTCATACCGTCACTCAATTCGTAGCCGAGATCAACGCCGCCGACAAAATTCTTACTGTCTAGTCTATGACCGGATTCGGTCTTATAGCCGAGGCGGCTGGTAATAGTGCCTCCGATCATCAAATTGTCGGCTAGAGAGTGCTTGAGCCGACCGGTGCCGATGATGTTATCCACTTCCGCGTAATCCTGCCAGAGGTGCTTGGGAGTAGCAAAGGTCGCATCAAACGAAGTTGCCTCCTGCGGCTGCAAATTTAAAGAAAAGCCCCTTAATGCGGTCAGGTACTTTCCTGTGGAATCCTTGCTTATAAAAGAGAGGGAATCATCCCAGCGGCCTTTGGTATAGCTGGAACTGGTATCTGCCGAATTATAATTACCGGCTGTATATTTGCGCAGCCACTTACTATCCTTCCACCATATTCCGTGGTTGGTTATAGTCAATGGGTCGTCCGAGGTATAGGCCTGGTCCTGGTAGCCGATTGCAAAAGCCCTGAACTTAACTTGGTCATCGTTGTTATAGTCCATCCAGAACTCACGCACCGGCTGGAACTGGCGGCTGATCTTCATGGATGGAATATTATAGGTGGCGCCAAAACGGTTAGAGGTCACGGTAAACGGATCGATCTTCCCGTTTCTTGATTTTACCTCGGGGATCCCGATGGTGTCGCCTCGCAAACCGGTATAAAGCGTATCATTGAGGATATAACCGGTATTGGACCAATAGAAAAGCTGTACCTCTGCGGTGTCGCCGTTGGAACCGGTAACCGTAACCTTATCGCTTTTACCCGTAAAGCTCCAGGGGTCAACAGTCAGGTTGCTGTGGAAATTAATACCTTCTTTATTCTCTGTATCTAAATTCATGCTCAGCGAATCATAAATCCTCGGGTCGAAGGTGTTAAACTTGCGGTTAAAGGCCGCATCAGAAGTAACCCGCCAGCTTTTATGTTTTTCGTTCAAATCAAAATTCGCCCTCTTCCAGATAAAATCATCCGGAGACTGTACCCCGAAACTTAATTGCGTTTCTCCGCTTATCTTGATACCGGGTTTTGCCTTTTCTTTCTTCTCGGGCAATATCTTGCCCTTGCTGACCTGCTGTTGTTTTAAACCATCCATAACCTTGTTGATCGTCTCTTCTCTGCTGGGGGCTGGGGCAGTTTCACCGGTAGAAACAGGGGTATTCTCCTGGATAGCAGTCTCCTGCGCGTAGACAGGCACATCTTTCCGGGCAACCTCTGCGGTCTGTACTTCGGACAATTTCAACTCGGTAAATATTTTATCGATGTATTTCTTGGCAGTAGTGTTTTCCGGATCAGCCATCAGGGCTTTATTAAATTCACCCAACGCGTCTTCATACCTGCCCTGCCGGTAAAAACCTATACCGATTTCGCAAAGGTATTCTGATGTCGGAGCGAATGCAAAACTAAGATTTGGAAAGAGGAAAAAAGAAATAACCAGGAGGGTTAACTTCGGTTGTATTCTAAATTTGTGCATGTTCATTTTATTTTATATTAATTTGCTATATTGTCAAGAAAAAAATACAAATCTCATTATCCATAACTGTTGTAAGTAAAGTAGTTACAATAAAAAGACCGAACGCTTATTTTAACGTTCGGTCTTAACGATCGGTTAATAATGGGCTTTATAAAAGCCTTTATTTTAACAGAAATAAATGTTGCTGTCTCGCAAAGAGTTACGTAAAGATATTATTTGGTGTTTTAAATTGCGGAGGGTTCTGGCAATGCTGAAAGTTCTATCCTTAAAGAATGCATAAATTGGATTAAAAGCAGCTTGCCAGAGTTCACGGCAAATAAGCTGCCTTTTATTCTGCAAAAAAATCTTTCCTTGCGCTCTTTGGTGTTCCTTTCTTTCAAAACGTATAAATTCGGCTGCTGTTCATACTCATTTACGCCATTATGGATTTCCTTTACGATACAGACGAAATGGCGATGTATGACAGTCCGCATTCCTTCTTTGTCCGTAATTTCCGAACTGGCAATTATCCTTCTCTTTCTATCTTCAGAAGTCAGGTTTTTGAAAACGAGGTCGCGCATTTCTTCTTCTTTCTCTTGGCCGGGCTGCCCCTTCTTGGTTTCTGTGTCCCTGATTTCCTTACAGCCCGGCTTTTCCCCTTCGCATCCTGTAGCTGGCGGGGATATTTTAACGATCGCCGCTTAACTCTTGTTGTTCTTATTGTGGATTATCCAGAGTACCCGAGAGACCCCTATAAAGTCGGTTTTCTCAAGCTCTATACCCACTGCAAAATTATTAGGAGAAAGCATCTGCACCCAGACAATCTTTCCTTTGGCATATAAAGGCTCTCCTTTGTCCGGGACATCTATCCATAATTCAATATGCCTTTCGGGCTTGATATCTTCTTCCGTAAACAAGCCTATGCCTCCAGCAGAGATATCAATGGTTCTGCCCTTTCCTTCGAGATTGGTGAATATCTCGATGAACTTTACCGGCAGGTTAACCCTGAAACGCTCATAAACCCTTCTGTCTTTACCTTGCTCTCCCATGGCCCCTTCTTTTTTAAAAAAAGAGAGCTACTTTAGAATTTACATACAAAGTATAACATTAAAATTTAAATATTTTCAATACAATACCATTGTTTTTAGAAAGCGTTTTCTTTCGATGCTAAAAAAGACTGTTCCGGGTGTCAAAAAAGACGGGATTCCTTCTTTTTCAAGAGCCTTATTATGTTAGATTTGTGGCGAAGAATGACCATCGCAGACAGAAGGAAGGATGCTACGATAAAGGATCTTGGCTGTTTGAACAGAAAGGAGTATAGCGGCAGAAGCAGGGCAGCCGCTATAGAAGCCAGGGAGACTATACGTGTCAGCAAAAAGAGAACAAACCAGCTTAGAATAAGCATCCCTAAGACCACGGCCAGGCCGTTTACCTTTAGAGCCAGTCCGATCAGCAGGCCTAAGGAAGTAGCTATCCCCTTGCCGCCCTTAAACTGCAGGAAAACCGTCCAGTTGTGGCCGACAATGCAGAAAAAACCCAATAAGAGACGCAATTCGCTATCAGAGATCAGCGCCGTTTTATCTGCCAGTAAATTCCCAAGGAAAAATACCGCGCTAAAACCTTTGAAGATATCCAACGCAAGCACGGTTATCCCCGGGGCCCTGCCCAATATCCTCATGGCATTGGTGGCTCCTACGTTTCCAGAGCCGTATTTTCTGATATCGACGCCCTTGAGCAGCCTGCAAAAAATATACGCGGTGGGGACAGAGCCGATAAAATAGCTAGTGATTATTCCGAGAATTATCCAGAGCATAGAGAATATTTATTCCTCTTTTTATGTAATCAAAACCGGATATGATAGTGAATATTGCCGCCAGCCACCACAATACGTACGAGAGGTGCCACTGGCTAAGCACCGCAATAACCGAGGCCATCTGAAATACGGTAGTCAGTTTACCCCATCTCGTAGGAAGTATGTTTATGTGCTGCTTGACCATGTATATGACGGATGCGCCCAAAAGTATAATTACATCCCTGCTAAGTACGATCAGTACGACCCATACGGGAAAATGAAACGTCAGTTTTCCCAGAGACAGGCACACAAAGGCGCTCATAAGCAAAAGTTTATCTCCGAGAGGGTCCAGGATAAGCCCCGCCTTGGATTGCAGTTTTGCCTTACGGGCAATGTATCCGTCAACCCCGTCGGATATGACCGCCAGGATAAAGATTATCAGGGCAGTGATACGCAAATAGTCTTTTTGCGGTACGTAATATATAAAACAGGCGATGAAAAATGGCACGCTCAGGATCCGGAAAAGAGATATCTTATTGGCGAAGTTCACCCTGCACCTTCTTTCTTATGCGAACCTCTTAAAAAATTTAAGTCTCGTAAATATGAACGTATAGAAGGTGCGGGGTTCATTTTATTATCCTTATTCTCCGGGGAGGCCAGTAGATAAGCATGGCCTTACCGAGAATGTTCTTCTTAGGTACAAAACCCCAATAGCGGCTGTCCTGGGAAGATGCGGAGTTATCCCCCAGCACAAAAAAACTGTCCTTGGGTACGATGATCCTCTTATTCTCCTGGCCGTAATCACCCCGGTTATAATAATATATCCGGTTGAATACCGGCTCAAGCAGCGGTTTATCGTTTATATAAACCGTGCCGTCCCTGATTTCCACTGATTCGTCCTCGAATGCAATCAGCCGTTTGACAAAATCTTTTTTCGGGTCTTCCGGGTAAACAAAAACAACGACGTCCCCTCTCTGGGGCTCACCCAGGGCAGGCAGGGTAAAATCAATAAATGGGACCTTTGCCCCGTAGATTAATTTATTTACGAGAATGATATCCCCCTCAATGAGCGTCGGACGCATTGAACCGGTAGGGATCTTGAAGGCCTGGACCAGGAAAGTACGGATAACCATTGCCAGGATGAACGCTACTACGATAGACTCTACCCATTCCCTGATTACGGATTTCTTCATATTTTTAAAACCTCCAGGAATGCCTCTTGCGGTATCTCTACCTTGCCGAACTGCTTGAGCCGTTTCTTCGATTCTTTCTGATGCTCCCAGAGTTTACGTTTGCGGGTAATGTCTCCTCCTGAGCATTTGCTGGTAACGTGTTTGCCGACAGGCCTGATTTTTTCCGATGCCAGTATCTGTCCGCCTACCGCCGCCTGTATGCTTACTTCGAATAATTGCCTCGGTATAAGCTCTTTAAGTTTAGCAACCAGCGCATGGGCCTTGCCTACGGCCTTTTCTTTATACATCAGCGAAGAGAACGCATCGCAAACCCTTGCGTTCACCAGAATATCCAGTTTTACTAGTTTTGTAGGAAGGTATTCCTTGAATTCATAATCGAGGGAGCCATAGCCCCTGGTCAGTGATTTCATGCGGTCGTAAAAATCTACTATTATCTCCGAGAGGGGAATGTCGAAGATAAGTTTTACCCTGTCTTCGCTTAAGTATTCGCTGGAACGGAAGGTGCCCCTCCTTGATTTAGTGAAGTCGCATACCGCCTCAATGGAATCAACCGGTATGATCATCAAAAGGCAGGCATAAGGCTCCTGGGCCTCCACGATGTCCTGCGGTTCCGGATAACGGTTAGGGGTATCCACCTCAATCAGTTGCCCATCCCTGGTCCTAACACGGTAGACGACATTGGGAACCGTGAGAATTAAATTCAGGCCGTATTCCCTTTCCAGGCGCTCCTGGGCTATTTCCATGTGCAAAAGCCCCAGGAACCCGCAACGGAATCCCGAGCCGAAAGACTGCGAATTCTCCGGCTCAAAAACAAAGGAGGCATCCGAAAGTTTCAGTTTATCCATGGAATCGCGCAAGGCCGGAAAATCTCCCGGGTTCACCGGGTATATGCCGCAGTAAACCAGTGGTTTTAGTTTACGGCAGCCAGGCAATGAATCTTTGCAGGGGTTTTTGGCATCGGTTACCGTGTCTCCGATGACAATCTCGCGGGCATCGCGGATATTCGCTGTAAAATATCCGACCTCTCCGCAGGTTAAGCTATCTGTGCTGGAATACTTCAGATCTTTAAAGACGCCGAGCTCCTCTATTTTATAACCTTTACCCGAATGCATCATTTCAAGATTGGTCTGTGCGTTTATGCTCCCGTCAAAAACCCTGACAAAAACAACTACGCCCTTAAAAGAATCGAACCTGCAGTCAAATACAAGGGCTTTTAATGGATGGGCAGGTTCTCCTGCGGGCGCAGGAATAACCTCCACTATCCTTTCTAATATATCGCTGACCCCGGTTCCTTCCTTGGCTGAAGCAAGTATAATCTCCTCCTCTTTAAACCCCAAGATATTGCAGATCTGATGTTTGACGCGCTCCACATCAGCAGAGACAAGGTCAATTTTATTTATAACCGGTATGATCTTTAATTTATTTTCTAAGGCCAGATAGTAGTTAGCTACTGTCTGTGCCTCTATACCCTGGCCGGCATCTACGACCAGTATCGCCCCTTCGCAGGCAGCCAGGGACTTAGAGACCTCATAAGTAAAATCTACGTGTCCAGGTGTATCTATGAGATTAAATACATATTGTTTCGCGTCTTTAGTGCTGGTGTAAGACAACCTGACCATGGAGGCCTTTATGGTTATACCTCTTTCCTGCTCCAATTCCATGTCATCCAAAAGCTGAGTGCCCTTATGCCTGCGGTCCACGGCTCCGGTTAACTCAAGTATCCTGTCCGCCAGCGTGGATTTACCGTGGTCTATATGTGCGATGATGCTGAAGTTACGTATGAGCGATTTATCCATTGAGGTAACCTAACATTTTATTTACCACCTCTTCTATGCTTAAAGGGGTGGTGTCGATGTATATTGCATCCTCCGCCTTCCTTAAAGGCGCCACTTCCCTGGTTGAATCAATGGTATCCCTGTTATTCAGATCCCTCTCTATCTCTTCAAGGGTGACTTTCAATCCCGCCTCTCTTAATTCTTTATAACGCCTGTTGACCCGTTCGGAAAACTGTGCATCTATGTAGAATTTCTTTTGCGCATCAGGAAAAACCACGGTGCCTATGTCCCTGCCGTCAAGCACGCAATTACCCTGGCTGCCTAACCTGCGCTGCAATTGGACCATTACCTTCCTGACTTCTTTTATCTTGGCGATATCCGAAACCAAAGCAGTAACCTGCGGTTGGCGTATCTGGCGGCTTACATCCCTGGAATCCAACAGGACAGATAACCCGCCTCTCTCGGTATTGACAAGCTCTATCCTTGTTTGAGCTGCCATCCGCGTTATCTGTTTGGTATCCGCAGCATCTATCCCGGACTCTATAATTTTTAATGTCAGGGCCCGATACATGGCTCCTGTGTCAATATAAAGAAACCCCAGACGCTTGGCAAGGAGCTTGGCTACCGTGCTTTTACCCGCTCCTGCCGGGCCGTCTACGGCGATTATCATTTCAGGCTTTCTCTTTTTTTACCTGCTTCTTCCAGCAATTTAAGCAGGAGGTTTTTGTCTTTTTTGCTTATGGCCTTGCGCAGGATGGCTAATTTAGCGGAAAAGGCATCGATGGCATCAAGCGTATTCTTCCTGTTAGTCAGGAAAATACCCCTCCATATATGCGCCTCCGAGGCCGAGATACGGGTCGTATCCTTAAGCCCTCCGGAGGCCAACGCCAAAAATGCCTTAGGAACAGAGTCCATCAGAGAAAAAGCTACTGCGTGGGGGAGATGGCTTACGAAGGCAAGTATTCTATCGTGGGTTTTGGGCGAAAGTATTACCACCCTGGAGCCTATTGCCAGCCAAAATCTCTTTATTCTAAACAGCGTCCCGGGTTTTGTATTTGCGGTAGGGGTAAGAACGCAAAGGCTGTGTTTAAACAAAGCGGGTTCCGCATAATTTACGCCGTGTTTTTCAGAGCCAGCCAAAGGATGCGCGCCCAGATAATTGGGAAACATCTTTTCCAGCTTAAAAACGACCTCTTCCTTTGTGCTTGCTACGTCCATGACGATACATCTGTCTTTGTTTATCACTTTTGCAATCTTATGAGCAAGGTCAAGTATTGCGTCAACCGGCGCAGCCAGAATAACCAGGTCTGCGTTACGAATGGTTTTTATATCGCGGCTGGCTATATCCACCGCCCTGTTTCTGCGCGCCGAAAGCAGCGTCTTTCTGCGGCGGCTTACGCCGACTACCTTAGCGCAAAGGCCTGATTTTTTAACCGCCAGGCCCAGTGAACCGCCTATCAGACCGATACCTACTATGGCTATTTCCTTAAATTGTCTCATTTAAATGTCTCTTCCTATTGCGCGCGCCAATACCTTCAATTCTTTGAGCAGGGCGGCGAAGTTTGAGGGTAAAAGCGACTGGGCTCCGTCGGAAAGCGCGTCTTCCGGATGGCTGTGCACCTCGATAATCAAACCGTCGCTTCCTGCGGCGACCGCTGCCTTGGATAAAGAAGACACCAGCCCCCATTTCCCTGCCGCATGGCTCGGGTCTACGATTACGGGCAAATGCGACAGCTGTTTTGCCGTCGGCACAGCGCTTATGTCTAGGGTATTACGGGTTGAATCCTCGAATGTGCGGATACCCCTTTCACAAAGAATAACGTTGAAATTCCCTCCTGACAGGATGTATTCCGCGGACATCAGTAATTCTTTGACCGTAGAAGAAGCTCCGCGCTTTAAAAGCACGGGTTTCCTGGTAAGCCCAACTTCCTTGAGCAGGTTGAAATTCTGCATGTTCCTTGCTCCAATCTGCAACACATCTATGTACCTGGCCACCAATTCTACGTCGCGCGGGTCCATCACCTCGCTGACTGTGACCAAACCAAGTTCCTTACTTACCGTATTCATGTATTTCAAACCCTCCTCGCCTAAGCCCTGAAAAGTATATGGAGAGGTGCGCGGCTTGAATGCACCGCCGCGTAGGACGTTTACACCCGTTTCTTTTACTGATCTGGCAATCTCATACAGGGTTTCGAGGCTTTCTACCGCACAAGGCCCTGCCATAACCACTATCCTCTTACCCCCTATGGTTACCCCTTTACCCAGTTCAATCAGTGAATCCGCCGGATGAAATTCCCGGGAAACCAGCTTATAAGGAGCCAAAACAGGCATGACCTTCTCTACGCCCGGGAATACCTCTAACGGCGTAACGCGCAGGATATCCTCCGGTCCGATTACCCCGATAATCGTGCGCTCAGTCCCCTTTGACACGTGAGGGGTCAGGCCTAACTTGGTAACCTTTTCGACTATATGCTCTACCTGTGCTTCCGTGGCGTCTGGTCTCAAGACAATAATCATACTTTCTCCTTCGAAAAACCGTAATTCGTAATTTTGCCTTAAGATTACGTGTTACGATTTACAAATTACGTTTTTTGATTCACAATACCTTTTTCAGAACTTTTATGAACCTCTCATTTTCTTTCCTGGTGCCGATGGTGACGCGGATAAAATTCTTCAGCCCGTACTGTTTCATATCCCTGATGATGACCCCGTATTTAAGCATGTCCTTGAACAGTGTCTGTCCGTCCCTGCCCGCATTGATGAGGATGAAGTTTGTCACTGAAGGCACATACGCTATTCCCATGCTGCTTAAGGTTTCATACAGATACTGCTTACCTTCCAGTACGGCCTTTTTTGTTTTACGCAGGAAACTCGTATCATCAAGCGCTGCCAGTGCGGCGTCCTGGGCCAGGAGATTGATGTTAAAGGGCTGCCTTACTCTTTCCATATAAGAAGCAATCCCTGCCGGTGCGATGGCATAACCTATACGCAGGCCAGCCAGGCCGTAAGCCTTGGAGAACGTCCGAAGCACGATGACGTTCCTGTTTGCGCGCAGATACTTCAGCGTCTTAGGAAAATCATCTACATCAATGAAGGTATCATAAGCCTCATCCATCACCAGGATTGTCTCTTCCGGAATGCTGCGGATGAAATCCTCCAGTTCGTACTTTGTCACATAAGTACCTGTGGGATTATTGGGGTTGGCGATAAAAACCAGCTTGGTCTTGGGTGAAATCTTCTTTTTCATCGCCTCCAGGTCGTATTTAAAATACTTGAGCGGCACAGTCACTATCTTGCGGCCGATGACTCCGGCGATTATTTCGTATTCAAGAAAAGTGGAGTCTGACGTTAAGATGCTTTCGTCTTCTTCGACGCAGGTCTTTATGACGATGTCTATCAACTCGTCAGAGCCGTTTCCTAGGATTATGTTGGACTGCTCAAGATTAAGCTGCCTGGCCAGTTTTTTCTTAAGATAAAAACTCTGGCTATCGGGATAGCGGTTGACTTTATAAGCGCTCCGTTTAATCGCCTCCATTGCCTTTGGGCTTGGCCCGAGGGGGTTCTCGTTGGAAGCAAGCTTTATCACCTCTTTGAGCCCCGACTCCCTCTTTGTTTCTTCTATGGGCTTACCGGCAATATAAGGCGATACGTTCAAGATGTTTTTTCTGATCAAAGACATATCATTCTCCAATGGGATAAGAACCCAGGATTTTCAAAAAATTACAATTACCTTCCAGTTTTTTTATCGCTTTTCTAACCATAGGATCCTCCCAGTGCCCCTCCAGGTCTACAAAGAAATAATACTCCCAGGGTTTTCTCTTAGATGGCCGTGATTCGATTTTAGTCAGGTTAATACCGTACTTTTTGAAAGGGACCAGCATATCGTGCAGGGCGCCTACCCGGTCTTTGATGGAGAACATAATCGAGGTTTTATCCCTGCCCGTCCTGCCTGATGAATTCCTTCCGATTACCAGGAATCTGGTAACGTTATAGGGAGAATCCTCTATTCCCTTAGCCAGTACATTCAGACCGTAAACCTTGGCTGCGAGCAGAGAGGCGATACAAGCACTGTTTTTCTCCTTGGCCGCAATCTGTGCAGCATGGGTGGTGCTTGAGACATCGATAGTTTCTACCCTCGGCAGATTCTTCTGTAGCCACATGCGGCACTGGCCGAAGACAGAAGGATTTGAATAAACCCGCTTTATACGCTCCCTGGTACATTTAGCCAGGAGATTGTGCGAGACATTCAGGCTCATCTGGGAACAGATCTTAAGTTCGGAATCCACGAGCATATCCAGGGTATGGCTGATCGCCCCTTCCACCGAATTCTCTATCGGCACGACACCGTAATCGGCATTTCCCCTTTCCACCTCCAGGAATACCTCCGGTATATTGGCGCAAGGCGCATATTCTACCTGTGTGCCGAATTTCTTCAACGCAGCCAGATGGGTAAAAGTGGCATCGGGGCCGAGATAAGCTATCTTTAGCGGCCTATCCTGGCACAGGCTGAAAGACATGACCTCCCGGTAAATAGCCTCCAGGGATTTATCCTTCAATGGCCCCTTATTTAAAGATTTGATTTTCCTCAAAACCTGGGCCTCCCTGTCAGGAGAATATATGCTTCTGCCGTATTTTTTCTTAAGATTACCAATCTTAAGCGAGATATCGGCCCTTGAGTTAAGCAACTTGACTATTTTGCTGTCGAGCTGGTCAATCCGTTTGCGCAGATTCTCTACTTGCATTGGGTACCTCCATGCTGCTTTGCGTATCATTGCCTTCCGGTATCTGTTCTACCTCATCGGCCTTGCCTGCCAAGGAGGCAAATTCCTCTTTCTTAGGCAAATCATCTAGTGACCTCAGGCCAAAACATTCTAAAAACTGCCTGGTTGTGCCGAATACAAACGGCCTGCCCGGAGACTTTTTTCTGCCGCAAATACGTATCAGGCCTTTCTCCAGAAGGCTGGCAACTACACCATCGGCATTGACATTCCTTAATGACTCTATTTCCCATTTGGTCACCGGCTGTTTGTAGGCAACAATAGCCAGGGTTTCCAGGCTAGGCTTGGAAAGCTTTTCTCCTTTGCGCTCCTTGAACATCTTTTTCAGGAAAGGGGAAAATCCTGCGGGGGTAATCATCTGGAAACCACCCGCGACCTCGATTATGCGCATACCCCTGTTGGAACGCTCATATTCCTCCTTGAGTTCTCCTACGATGCGGCGGATATCCTCTGTCGGCAGATTATCCAACGCCTTTCTTATCTGTTCAACAGCCAGGGGTTTTTCACTGGCAAAAAGCAGGGCCTCAACTACTGATTTCAGGTTATTATCTTCTGCCATCTTAATTTATCTTCTTTTGTTTATAGACCTCGTTTAAAAGCCCTTCTACGGTTTCTATCTGCGGCGCTCTTTCCAGCGCCTTCTTGATCATGGATTGCGCCTCGGATTTCTTATACTCAAGCTGGGTCAGGACCGCCAGCGCTTCTTCCTGGATATCCTTTGCTAAAGGTTGCTGCTTTACCGTTCTCTTATCCTGGATAAGACCGAACTTGCCGACCTTATTCTGCAGTTTAGCCACTATTTCCCTTGCCCTCTGCTGGCCTATCCCCGGCAAAGATTTTAAAAACTCTACGTCCGCTTCATCTATAGCCTGGGCTATAAGCGAGATTGGCTGGTTAAGCGCCTTTAAAGCTGCGCGCGGGCCGATACCCGAAACCGTTATGAAAACCTGAAAGAACTCCTTCTCCACTTCGTTCAAAAAACCGATAATCACCGGTATGCTCTTGGAGGGCTCGGTCTGATGATAATGATAAGTAAACAGACTGATACAGTCATCGGAAGAAGTATCCTCTTCCAGCCTCTGCATTACCAGCGCAGGAACAAAAACCTCATAGCATATCCCACCCACATCCATTATCAGGGAGTTGCTTTGTTTTTCTACAATCTTACCTTTTATGCGCGCAATCATCCTTTGACTACTTTCGTTCGCTTGATTCGACTCTTGCTCACCATGCTTCAAAAAGCGGAGCCGAAGGGATCATAACTTCGCTTTTATTATATAACTATGGGCGATAGCCAGAGCCAATGCATCGGTCACGTCGGAATATTTAGGCAGTGTATCTAAACCCAACAACCCGCAGACCATTCTCTGAACCTGGTATTTTGAAGCTAAGCCCTGGCCTACTATGGCCTTTTTTATCCTTGTAGCAGCATATTCGGCAAGCGGTATATCCGCCTCGGCAGCCGCCAGGCACATGACCCCCCGTGCCTGCCCCAGGACGTAAGCCGTCGTAGGGTGCCGGTAATGTGCGTATATCTTCTCCAGGACCATTGCCTGCGGCCTGGTATCGCTGATTAACTTCCGGATGCCCTTGTATATCCGCTGGAGCCTCGCCGCCAAATCCTGTTTTACCGAAGTGCTGATTATTCCCGCTTCAACTAAAGACAGCCCTGCCCCGGTAGAATCAATCACTCCGTATCCAGTTATCGCCAACGCAGGGTCAATACCGAGTATCCGCATAACAACCTGATTTAAGAAGAAGCCTCTTCCAGTATTTCGTCCGGTATGTCGAAATTCGCATATACCTGTTGGACGTCATCATGCTCTTCAAGGGCGTCTATCAATGAAAGCAGCTGTTTTGCCTCATTACCTGCCAGTTTGACCGTGGTAGAAGGAACCATGGTCAATTCCGCATCCTGAAATTTTATCCCCTTTTCCTGGATGGCCTGCTTGGCTTTCTCGAAATCAGCAACTGCGGTAGTTATCTCATAATTCTTATCGTCGGATTTGAAATCCTCTGCTCCGTTTTCAAGGGCGATGTTCATCAATTCCTCTTCCTTGACCTGGCTTTTCTCTATGAGCATATACCCCTTCCTGGTGAACATCCAGCTTACGGAACCTGCGCCCGCCATGTTACCGCCTTTTTTGGACATGATATTGCGTAACTCCGCGGTAGTGCGATTCTTGTTATCGGTCAAAGCTTCAATCATCATTGCTACTCCTCCGGGGCCGTATGCCTCGTACATCACCGTTTCATAGACTACCCCCGGTAATTCCCCTGTGCCGCGTTTGATGGCGGTCTTTATATTATCGGAGTTCATATTCGCTTCTCTGGCCTTGGCAACAACCGCCCTAAGCCTGGAATTGGTATCGGGGTTACCTCCGCCTTCACGGGCAACAACTACCAACTCCTTTATTATTTTTGTAAACAGTGCGCCTCTGGCCGCATCCGCAGCCATTTTTTTACCTTTGTTCGTCTTCCACTTAGAATGACCGGACATTTGTAAACCTCCTTTAGAGTATTATCTTACTGTTTATTCCTTGAACCTTAAACGGATGTCAAAAGACAGGCAAGCAGAATAAGCCGGGTTTTGTCCCGATACGATTTTGCGCATCCGGTGATCATTTCTCTCGACCCCGATGTTACCACCGGGGCTCAAGCAGCTATACCCTCCCGCCATACGAGCGGACCACCCTTCTGCCCTAGATTGGCACGGGCGGGACTATTTTACCTTGCTCCGCGCGGGGTTTTCCTTGCGAGGCCGTATCGCTACGCCCTCCGGTAGTCTCTTACACTGCCTTTTCACCATTGCCTGAAGGCTTTTTGAAAAGCCTCATCGGCTGTGTTCTTTCTGCGGCACTTTCCCTCCCCTCGCCAAAGGCGAAGGGGCTCTGCATTACAGAGCGCGCTGTCCTCCGGAGCCCGGACTTTCCTCCCCGCCACAAAACATGGCGGGGCAACCACCTTCTGCTTGCCTTATTCTAAAAACTACTTATTCCTTAAAGATTCTTTTACTGCTTTATCGGCTAACTTATCAGCTCCGGCGTTATCGGCGCGCGGAATGTGATTTACGGTTACCTTATCAAAAGCCGACATAAGATGCGCGGCCTGATTATAGAGCGCTTTTATTTTGGCATCTTTTACCTTATACGTCTTATTTATCTGGCAGGCCAGTAGCTGACTGTCGGTGTTTATCTTCATCTTATCCGCTTTAAGTATGAGGCCTTCCTGAAGCGCGTATATCAAAGCGGTATATTCGGCCATGTTATTGGTGCCGTTGCCGATGAAAGCGGATATATTCTTGATGACGCGCCCTGCCTGACAGACGATTACCCCTACTCCGCAGGGACCCGGGTTTCCTTTACATGCCCCGTCAATGTACGCCTCAAGCTCTTTCATCCTCTATATACAATATCCTGTTGCAAACCTCACAGGTAATTATGCGTTCGTACATCTTTATCAGGTTTATTACCTGGGGGGGGACGAACATATTGCAGCCCTGACAGCTGTTATCTTTAACGCTGACTATAGCCAGGAAATCCCGGTTTGTCAAAATCCTCTCATATTGGGAAAGTATCTTTGCAGTGATCCCAGGAATAAGCTGTTTTCTTTGCGCTTCGAGTTGACTCAGGCGGTCATCGATCTGGGCTACTTCCGAGATGATCTTCTGCTTTATATCATTAAAGGCCTTTTCATCTTCTTTAAGCTTCTGCTTTTCCTGTTCTACCTCTATCCTGATTTTGTCTGCCGCCTCAAAAATCTGTAATATTTTATCTTCTATTATAGAGGCGTCGGCCTTACTGTCCTGTATCTGCTGCAGCATAGCCTGGTATTCCTTGTTGGTCTTCAAGCTATAAAGCTGAGTCTGCAGCTTCTTGGTAGCCTCCTCCTTGGAAGCAAGTTCCAGCTCCGTGTCCTTTCTCTGTTTCTGTAAATCCTGCGTAGATTTTTCCAGGCTGGCCAAGTGCTGTTTCTTAGCTTCAAAAGCCTCCTCCAGTAACTTTATCTCCTGTGGCTTGGCTTCCTTTTTCTCCTTCAAAGAATAGATCTCGCTGTCTATGGTCTGGAGTTGAACAAGTAAACCTAATTGCTCTTTCAGGTTAACATCAGACAAGCTATACTCCATTCTATTAGTTAATCGTTAACCGTTATCCGTTAATCGTTTAATGCCAATAACGACTAACCATTAACGATTAACGAAAGTGGGCGCAGAAGGACTGTGAACCCGTCGTCCTCTCCGCCTGTGGCGGCTCGTCCTCCCCATAGGGGCTTTGCCCCTCTGGCGGTCGCTGCCGCTCCCTTGTCACCCCAAAACCGCGGGGGGAAACTTTCCCCCGCACCCCTTTGGGGTTCAAGTCTAATTTGGGCGCAGAAGGACTTGAACCCTCGACCTTCACAATGTGAATGTGACGCTCTAACCAACTGAGCCATGCGCCCTTTTTAGTTATTGGTTTATTCGTTAATCGTCTCTACGATTAACCATTAACTAATAACGATTAACGGCATGGGCCCACAGGGATTCGAACCCCGGACCAAGAGATTATGAGTCTCCTGCTCTACCGCTGAGCTATGGGCCCTGAGTAAACGTAGTGTATCGAAGGGCCCATGGTGAGCATAGTCGAACCATTGGGGGCCCTAAAACTTGATAACTCTAATAATTACGAATAGTTATGATAATTTTACGTTTTATTTTAGAAATAAAATTATAACACAAATACCTTATTTTAGGCAAGCAAAATAATATATTATATGGTTACAACAAGCTAGCCAAGGCCAATTCAAGGTTCCTGCCTCAACGGTGAAGCAGGTTAGCCAGCCCTGGCCCTAAAGGCGAGTTTAAACATGGTGTATATCTTATGCAGAAAATCAAAAGCGGATTTGCAGGATTTTAACCTGCTAATAATATTGCCCGGCTTCAGGTGCTTGCGTGCTCTTATTGTCTCCATCCGGTAATAGCTCTTTTTGAGCTCTTTATAACCGTAATGCGGCTGTATAAGGATCGGCACGTTATCGGTTTCTATCGGTCCGTAAACGATGTTTTTGAACGGCACTGACCAGGAGAAACCGGGAGGTAATAACTTATTTTCGCGCGCATAACTCTCCAGCAGCGTGCCGGGATATATCCTCATCCCGAATATGGGAGAAACGACGCTTATATCTTCGTAATACCTGTCAATGAAGTCCAGCGTTTCCTGGGAATCAGCTTCTGTCTCCTTGATATGGCCGAAGGAAAAGAATGCCACTGTCCTTATTCCGAGCTCCTTACACCATTTTATTACGTCGGTTACCTGTCCTACGGTGATCCTTTTGCCAATATTGGAAATGACGCATTCGCTTGCCGATTCCACCCCGAAATCTACCAGATAGCATCCGGAATCCTTCATTGCCAAGAGCAAATCGCGGTCCACTGTATTTACCCTTATTTCACAGGACCAGCGAAGTACGGGCTTGAATTTCTTAAGCTCGGCAATAAGATCCTTTACGTGGGCCTTGTCCAGCGTAAAGGTACTGTCAAAGAACCTGACCCCCCTTATCCCGTAATTATCTATGCAATACCTTATCTCTTCGACTATTTTTGCAGGAGAACGTTTTATATACTCCCTGCCGAACATGGCGCTGGCAGAGCAAAAAGAACAGTTATAAGGGCAGCCCCTGGCAGTCATGATGGTCGCTACCGGAATATCCAAAAGATGGTCCATCCTTATACGGTAATCCTGTAACTCAAGCAGGTGCCTTGAATGATAAAGGCTATCCAGATCCGTTATGCGGGGCCGGTTAGGATTGTGCCTGATTTGGCCCTGGTAACGATGGCTCAAACCCTTGATATCCTCTATTCTTCCTTTGCCCAAAAGTAAAGAATCCGCCAATTCAAGCAAGGCAAACTCGCCTTCTCCTCTGACCACATAATCAATTTCGCTTATATGCAAAAGGGTATCTTCCGCAGTGAACGTGGCGTGGCATCCTCCGTAGACAGTCAAGATCCCGGGTGAGACGGACTTGGCAATCCTGGCTATATTAAAACTTTCGAACCTGGAATGGCTGGTACCGCCGATACCTATTATTTTCGGTGCTGTCTTGCGGATATAAGCACTCACATCGAAGTCTTCGGGTTTTATATCCAGATCAATAACCTGTACGGAAAAACCGTTCTTCTCCAATACCCCGCCAATCGAGGCCAGTCCTAAGGGAGGAGTAACCCCAAAAGGCCTGGACTTTATATTTTTCGTATTTATAAGCAGCACGTCCATAATTGTATATTATATTACTACGTAAATATGTTTTTTAAAAGATTAAATAAACGCGGACGTCAGGTCTGTTTCGGGTATGAGTTAGGAAGGAAACGATTATATTATTTTAAGCAGCCCGCCGACTACCTTGGGGTCAAATTGCGTTCCTGCGGAACTCTTGATTATCTTTATCACCTTGTCTTTGGAAAAGGCCTTGCGGTATGGCCGGTCGGATATCAGGGCCTGATAGACATCGGCGATAGCTATTATGCGCGCACCCATGGGGATCTCTTCTCCCTTGAGGCCGCTTGGGTAGCCTTTGCCGTCCCAGCGCTCGTGGTGATAAAGGATAAAGGGGATTATCGAATGCAAAAACTGGATAGGCCTTATGATATCCACGCCTATCTGCGGATGCTTTCTAATCTCGCTTAATTCTTTTTTATCGAGTTTGGATTTCTTCAGCAGTATCTTCTCGCTGATTCCGATTTTACCAAGGTCATGGAGGATAGCTGCCTGGTGGATACGTTCCCTGTCTTCCTTGGGTAAACCCAAAACGCGCGCAATCTCAGTAGCGTAATGAACGGTCTTTTCTACGTGCTCGCCCGTATAATGGTCCTTAAGCTCTATGGTCTTGGCAAAGGCAAATACGGCCTCTACCAGACTCTGACTTGACCTTCTGGTTAACCTTGCTATCTTTTCTTTAAGAAACTTGGTTTCCTCGGTTTCCTTCTTTTTTTCCTGAAAGACCACCCGTTTACCGTTAGCGATATCCAGCGAAGAATAAACCGTATTCCCGCCGTTTTCTTTTGCCTTGTTAAGAATATTGTCTGCCAACTCTATGAGATCCATGCCTTTCGTAATCTGGTCATCGGGATAAGAGGCAATACCAATGCTTATCTTCAGTTTTATCACATGTTTTTTATTTCCGAAATTGTATAGATTCAAGGCGTCCAATATCCTCTGGCCCAGGACCATGGCAGTCTGCCTGTCCGTGCCTGGCGAGATAATGACAAATTCTTCTCCTCCGAAACGGACCACTATATCATACTGCCTGACCATCCTTTTTAGCTGCCCGGAAAACTGCTGCAAGATCGTATCCCCGAACTGGTGTCCGTAAACGTCATTTATGGACTTAAAATAATCTATGTCCAACATGATTGCGGAAAGCGGATGCGCATATCTGTACGAACGATGGAATTCCGCTTCGATGATCTCGGTAAGATAATGATGGTTGTAAAGCCCGGTCTGGGAATCCCTAAGTGCCAGCTGTTTCAATACCTTGTTGGACTGCGTTAACTCCTTGTTTAACTGTTCAACTTTCTGCCTGGATCTCTTGCGTTCAAAGGCATGGGCAAAAATCTCGCCCGCTATTCTCATCAGGAAGATTACATCCTGCGACCAGAATGTTTCCTGATGCACGGTGTCAAAACCCAGGAACCCAAGCAGTTCCCTGCCGGAAAACATAGGCACGTTGATTAATGATTTTATGCCCTCTAATTCAAACTCCTCTTTTTCATTTCTTGCTTCCGGAGGCAGATCGAGGGTGCGCTCTACGACTGCTACCTCTCTGTTATTCATTTTCTGGATAATCCAGGGGAACTTCTTTATATTTATCCCCTGCAGCCTGTGTATCTGCGGCTCTATGCCGCATGCGCACCACTCATAGGCGTTATTAAACTTTTGCCCGTCAAGATTAAATAAAAATATGTAGCTGCGGTCTGCCTTTACGAATTCTCCGATTACCTTGAGGGCGTCAGCTATTGCCATATCTATCTCTTCTATAGACAGATTAATGAAAGACGTGGAGATACTTGTGATTAATTTCTCGAATTCAAATCTGTATTGTAGCGCCTGCTCGGAGATGTGACGTTTCTCTTCAATGGCAATAGCAGAAGCCAGTATGCCTATGATGCCCTTGTCTTCTTCTCTTAAATCATAGTCCCTGGTATAGACTGCGCATAACGAACCGATGGACACATCGCCTAATCGGACAGGATAACCTATATAAGTCTGTAAGCCGTATTTGACAACGTTGGGGTCTGATTGCGCATACTGCGAGTGTGCCAGATCGCGCACCACAAAGGCCTCTTCCTTGTTTAACTTCGCGACATCATTACAAATGTGGCCTTCGGCGTTATCTTTATCAGGAAAATCAGTAGGTGTATTCCATTGGCCTATGGTACAGATCGTTCCTTTATCTATGCGGCTGTAAAGGGCGCAATCGGCACCCAGTAGTTGACCGCAGAGGTTGGTAATACGGTTGATGTTGTCCAGGCTATCGGCACCGAACTCCAAAAAACACTCATTTATCTTGGTCAGCCTTTCCTGAAACAGTTTTTCCTTAGTGATATCGCGGACATACTCAATTACCCCTTTCATCCGGCCGGTCTTTATATCGATAAGAGGCGAGCTGTAAAGATAGAACCATCCCTTTATAGACCTGTCGGACGCCCTCCAGGGAATTACCTCATGATAAGATCCCCCCGTTTCAAGGGTCTTGCGCACAGGGCAATTCTCGCACGGTTCGGACTGTCCGTGGTAAGCCTTGTAACATGTTTTACCGATAAGCCCGCCTGCATGAGGATACCAGTTCTCCATGGTCTGATTAACCTGGACTATCTTCATGTCTTTATCAAGAATAGAGATACCGTCCTTAATGCTGGAGAAGATACTGTATAAGAAACGCTCTGCTTCCCGGATAGTTTCTTCTGCTTGCCTGCGCTGGTCCAGGTGCCTGAGCAATTCTTCGTTTGCCCGGGAAAGCTCCGCAGTGCGTACCTTAACGCGTAACTCCAGCTCATCCTTGGCCTGTTTGAGCCTTTCTTCCATAAGCATGCGCTCGGTAATATCATTGCCTATACAGAGGACCCCTTCCAGACGATTATCCGGATCCATGACCGGCCGGTTGGTCCAGACAATCCATACGCGCTGTCCGTTTTTCTTCGTGTTCTCATTAATGTTATTCGTATAGAGCTCCGGATGCGCACAGATATCTTCCATAAGCAGCCTTAAGTTCCTGCCTCCGGTCTCCGAATAGGGAACTATGGTGCCCAATACGGACTTACCGATTATCTCCTCTTTGCCATATCCAAAGAAAGTCGCGGCAAATTTGTTCCAGAAAGTAATACGACCCTGCCTGTCCATCTGGAGTATTATGCTGTTGGCATTCTCCACAAGGTCACGGTAACGTTCCTGGGTAAGCAATAATGCTCTCTTAAGATTGGATTCGGGCTCGGAATGGTTAAGAACCTGGTTGGACAGGCTGTCTTTTTTATCCATTAGCAGAATAAATTATACTTTCGTGGCCATAAGTTTGGCCACTCAAGTATTTCATTAAAGAGGCCGCGGGGCTTTAGCCCTCGCGGAGATTCATTCTCTGTGGTGAGTAAGGGTAACGTCAAGAAAACTATAGAGCCTTCTTGAGCGAGTGGGATGCCGGAGTTTCTTTAGGGCCTTGGCCTCTATCTGACGCACCCTCTCGCGGGTCACCTTAAAAACATTGCCTACCTCTTCAAGGGTGCGCGGACAACCGTCCTGGACGCCAAAACGCAGCATTAATATCTTTTTTTCCCTATCGGTAAGGGTATTCAGGGCGGTATTAATCTCCTCCTTCAGCATTGAACGCACGGTGGCATTGGCAGGAGACACGGCCTTTTTGTCCTGGATGAAATCTCCGAAATGGGTATCCCCTTCATCTCCTATAGGCATCTGCAGAGAGATGGGTTCCTGCGCGATCTTGAGAATGGATTTTATCTTGTCCTGCGGCATACGCATCTTCTGTGCAATCTCCTCCGGTGTAGGCTCGCGGCCATTCTCCTGGACGAAAATACGGGAAAAACGTATTATCTTGTTTATTGTTTCGGTCATGTGCACCGGTATGCGTATAGTACGGGCCTGGTCTGCGATTGAACGGGTAATAGCCTGTCTTATCCACCAAGTGGCATAAGTTGAAAACTTATAGCCTCTTTTATACTCGAACTTCTCGACAGCCCGCATCAGGCCTATATTGCCTTCCTGGATAAGGTCTAAGAAAGACATACCGCGGTTGGTGTATTTCTTGGCGATACTTACCACAAGCCTCAGGTTTGCCTCTACCAGGCGCTTTTTAGTGCGGTTAAACTTGATATGCATGGACCTGATTACCTTTAACTGTTTTTTAATCGCGGGGTAGGGTTTCCCCAGCTGCCTGAGCATCGCCCTTCTCTGTTTGCGCATGCGCCTGTTACGCTGATGTTCCAGGCGGTCACATTCGCGTAATAGGTGAAACATCTTACGCAGCACCGATTCAACTACCGAAGTGGTGAAGTTGAATTGCAATAAGAGCTCCTGCGTCCTGGATTCGCTGCGGGTATTTTTGAGTCGCTGCATTATCTTTTTTATTTTCTTTGCCACGCTATTGGTCTTGGCATTGATATGATCCTTGACCACTTCTTCGGCGTTTATCTTTTCTTCTAATATATCCTTGACCACATTCATAATCTCCTGGCGCGCAAACTTGGTAACCAGAACCGAACGCTTGAAATTAAGCTCTGCATCCTCGATCCTCTTGGCCAAGGCTATTTCGTCTTCCCTCGAGAGAAGTGAAATGGACCCCATCTGTTTGAGATACATCTTTACCGGGTCGTCCAGCGGCAGGAACCTTTCCTCTTGCCTCAGCTGTTCGGTAAGCAGCTCCTCTTTGACCACGCTGGGCTCTTTTTCGCTTACCTTTTCGTTTTCGTTTTCAATAAGCTGTATATCCTCGTTTCCCAAAAGCTCGAATATCTCATCTATATCCTCGGAAGAAGAGACATCGTCGGGAAGCATATCGTTTACCTCGTCATAAGTAAGGTAACCCTTCTGCCTGCCCAGGGCAATGATCTTTTCAACGTCTTTCTTGGTATATTCTTTTCTTTTCATGGCGACTTACCTCTTTTTTATTAAAAGATGGAACTCCTCAAGAAGCCTGTTTAACTTCTCCGTATCCCCTGAATATTGCGCGCTCTTTATCTCATCATGCAAACGCTGACGCCTTAGCCTGAATTTTTCATTCTTGAGGCGCTGTATGCAATCTGCTACGACCTTTTCTTTCTGTTCTGGCAGGATCTCGGGCATGAAGGCGGATTCACAAATAACCTTCATGGCGTCCTCTTCCCCTATACGGCTGGCCAGGAGGTTCGGCTCTACGCTTTTGCCCTGGGAAACCAGGTCAAACATAAGAGAGACGATCCGGCAGGCGCGCTCATCCTGAAAATCAGCCGGCTCAAGGTGGTCTTTTATCTTTTGGATGACGTCAGACTCCTCCAGCATCAGTTTTATCAAGAGCCCCTCCGTAGGGTTGATATCCGCCTGTTTCTTTAAGCCTGTCTCCTGCACAGGCATATAAACCTTGTCCGTCTTTGTTTTTTTCAGTTCCGAAAGGAGCGCTTCCTCTTTTACCGAAAGCGCCTCCGAAAGCTTTCTTACGTATTCAGAGCGCGAAACGGCGTTCTTGAATTTACTTATAGTCTCCAGCATCTGCGAACAAATCATTACCTTGCCGTTTGTCTCTTCGGGGTTATAGCGCGATTTTAATACCGCCAGTTTGTAGTCAAAAAGGTCCTGTGCCTGGTTTATCTTAAGCCGGAGGTTATTTATCCCGTATTTACGCACAAAGAGGTCCGGGTCTAACCCTTCGGACAAAGAAACCACCCTGACGTCCATATCCTCCTCGATGAATATATCCAGGCTTCTTAAAGTGGCTATTTCACCGGCCTTATCCGCGTCATAAAGCATGATTACGTTGCGGGTATATCTCTTGAGCAGCCTGGCCTGGTCGCTGGTCAATGCCGTGCCAAGAGAAGCGGCTATATTCCTGAATCCTTCCTGAAAAGGTATGATAAAATCCAGGTATCCCTCTACTATTACCGCGCAATCCTGTTCCCTTATTGCATCCTTTGAAAAGTTCAAGCCGTAAAGGTTCTTGCCTTTGCTGTATACGGGGCTCTCAGGTGAATTTATATATTTGGGAAGCGTATTATCCAGCACCCGCGCGCCAAAACCCATGACCCTGGATTTGATGTCGAATATAGGAAATATGAGACGGTTACGAAAACGATCATAGAACCCGCCTGATTCGCGGGGACAAACCAGGCCTGATTTTTCGATGACGGAGATGCCTGTGCCCTTATTTCTTAGGGTATTTACCAACGCATCCCATCTATCGGGGGCCGCACCGAGTTTGAAGGTCTTTATGGTCTCTTCCTTGAGTCCGCGTTTGGCCAGATATAGCTTTGCGGATAAGCCGCCTGTAGAATTTAATGCATCCTGGTAAAAAGAAGCTGCCTGTTCGTTGAGGCTGAAAAGCTGGGTGATCAGATTTGCGGTTTTTGTATCTTGGGGCTGTCTTTCCGGCAGCGCCACGCCCGCCTTCCTGGCCAGGAACTCTACTGCCTCCGGGAAGTCCATGCGTTCGTACTGCATAAGGAAATTAAAAACATTTCCTCCTGCGCCGCAGCCGAAACAATGGTATATCTGTCGCTCTCCGGAGACCATGAAGGAAGGCGTCTTTTCATGATGAAAAGGACAGAGTGCCTTAAGATTCCTGCCTGCTTTCTTTACAGGGATGTAACCAGAGACAATCTCTACGATATCCGTTTTGCTTAAGATATCTTCCAGTACATTTTCCGGTATGAGACCTTTTGGCATACTACCTTCTTATCCTTTTAAACCCCGAACAATCTATGGTCTCTAATCTTTCGCCGGCCTGTTTTTCCAGCCTGTCCAAAAGCAGGTTCAATCCTAATGTGTCGGAAGAGACATGGCCTGCTATGACCGCGTTGAGGTTGGCCTCCCTGGCTTTCTTGAGGTGCTCTTCACTTAAATGCATGGAAACCAGGGTTCTGACCCCTGCGCGGTAAAGTTTATCAAAAGCATCCTTGGAGCCTTCCGTGCCGCCGGTCATCTCCATAAAGAACCTTCCGACCTTTCTATTGGGGTTTCCCAGTATTATTTTTGGTCCTACGTTTATCCTGCTGGCCTCTTTGTATTCCGGTATCTCAAGCAATATATCAACTACATCCTGGACTGTTTTAGGCGCGTGCTTTTTTAAGAATTCCTCTATAAAAACAGAAACGTGGTTGTCGGCCGGGGTGTGTATGCACATAAAAGGCATATTCAATAACCTTGCCGCATCCACTGCGCGGGTATGGTTTTGGGGGAGGACCCTTCTGGCTACCTCCTGCTGTCTTTCTTCGAGCAGCTTCCTGGCTATTTCCCCGTCAACCCCGGCTGTCTTTAGCATATCTATCTGCAGGCTCATCACTTCAGACAGGGAAGCGTAAGCCCTGCCTTCCGGATGATGGGAAATAACCAGATCCAGCCCCTCCCTCTGCCTGATTCTGTCGGAAAGCAGGATTTCGCTTGCCTCGATATCTATGCCTATAAGGACCTTGTTTACCTGCGTTTGGCCGTCACCGTAAAGGATAGCCGTGTCAGGATAAGAATTTATTTTATCCTTCCTGCGCACGTCGCGCTGGCTGCCCAGCTTGACAACCTGATTATAAATGTAGGAAAGTTTCATTATTTACGGGGCTCTGCCTTCTTTAATTCCTGGATAGAGGTGTTTGGTTTCTCGGTGGTTACGAATTTGGAAACAAGGCCGGACCAGGTTTTCTTATACAAGGAAGGCGCAACCTCATATATGCGGCTACCCAGATATGATTCCGTAACGCTTTTCTGAAAATACTCTATGCTGGAGATAAAAAGCCCGTAGACTATCAGGCTGCTTAATAAAATACCCCTGGCAATGCCGAAAACGAAACTGCCCCATTTGTTGAGTTGCGAGACCGCCTCTATCTTGATTACATGCAAGAAACTCAGCCTAAATATAACAAGCGCCAGATAACTGACCACGCCTATCAAGACAAAACTTGCAAAATCCAAGAATCCCACGGTAAGCTTATCTTTTACCGTACTGTTAAAGACATCCGTCAAAGCCAGGTAATAATGAAAGGCAAAAAACACGGCAAAAACAGTACCAAGAAGCTTGAATGCCTCTACCGCAAACCCCATTCTTACAGCAATGTAACACATTCGTATTAAAACAATTACGATAAGAATATCAATCCAGTTGAACTGTTTAAGTATGTCCAAAAGCATATTTTCTCCTTTTTATTTAACAATAAAGAGGAAATTTGTTAAAGTATAACATATAGGGGAAGGAATGTCAAGGAAAGCGCTTTCTTAATACTACGATTAATTAGAGTAGGTAGTATGTAGTAGGTGGAATATAGGGGGATACAATGTCTTTCGGACTAGAATAGTTTAAGGGCAGGTGGTAAGCTGAATTTTTGAACACTGAGCCCGTAAACCGACCTGTCCAGCAGTTCCGCCACTTCCCACTTCGACCCATATTTGGTCTATAAATTCATCAGCGGGGCATGCAACGGTTCGTATTCCGGTGCCGGAGTCCTGGTACGTCGTGGAATCTACAACTTTATTGTAGCAAATGTTTGCGGTACCTGAAGAGGTCCCTAAGGACCCTCCGTTTTCAACATAAACGTTTCCCGCAGTCAGATTTCCATCTACGATCAGATTATTGGTTATTCCCACTTTACCGCTAAAATAACCTGCGTATCCCGAACTAGGATCTACATTAGCCCAAACACCATAAGAGTTGGGAGCGTTGTTCACTGCCAGTTGCGCCTGGGAAGTGCTGCTGACAACATTCAATTTCGCAGTTGCGTCTGAGCCATCCGAGGTTGTGCCTATACTTACATTCCAGTCGGCACTCTTTGGGCGAATCCGGTAAGGAGAACTTGTGCTGGTATCCATAGGCTCGCTGTTAAACTCCCAGGGACCTACGCGCTTCCAGTATGTCCCGTCGCAAACCAGCAAATCGCCAGAACCATCGCTGTCATAATAAGCGGTCCCTTTAGTGGTAGTGCTGCACGTAGTAACGGCAGTGCCGTGAGGATAAAACTGCAGTTCGTTGTAAGACCCGTAAGGAGAAGGGTAATAGGTGGTAATCGTAAGCTCTTCGGCCGCAAAACCCCAAGAAGATAATATACAAAATAAAGTAAGGAAAATAAAAAGACCGAAGAGCCTTATTCTATGCATCCATCCTCCCTTATTTTAAGTATAGCATATGGATAAAGCCGCGGTCAACACAAATCTGCCGTAACAAAACCGCTGTTTAACTTCTTTAACTGCACGGTTACCAAGCGGTTAGATAAATCCGCCCTGCTCTTAACAGCTACCTTTAGATAATTACTGCTGTACCCCTGCCAGAAACAGGGATTATCCTTGAGCCGGTTTTCGAAAAGGACATCCATTCTTTTACCCAGAAACCTCTTCCTGTAATTCAGGCTGCAGCCAGAAGCAACCTCATTTAGCTTCTCGATGCGTTTTCTTAGTTCTGCCTGCGTGATATCATATTTAAAAAGACTGGATTTTGTTCCTGGCCTGGCAGAATAGGGGAATATGTGCGCCCTCAAAGGATTTATGGCCTTGATTGCCTTGATGGTGTTAAGAAAATTGGCCTTCGTCTCTCCTGGGAAACCGACCATGCAGTCAATGGTTATAGCTATATCCGGAAATTCTCTTTTAAGCCTGGAAACGGTTTTAAGGTAATCGAGCGCGCTGTAACGCCTGTTCATTCTCTTAAGGATTGAGTCATCTGCGCTTTGCAAAGGGATGTGCAAATGCCGGCAAAGCTTATCCGAATCCGCCAGTTTCTTAATGAGTCCTTCACTGATATCAAGCAGTTCTATTGAACTGAGCCTGATGCGCAAAAAACCTTTTATATTCTCCAGAGCCTCTATTACCTCTACCAGGTTCCTTCTGGGCTTGAGGTCTATGCCATAAGCACCCAGGCATATGCCCGTCAGTACCACTTCCTTGAAACCACCGGCGGCTAATCTGCCGGCCTCCTGTATAATTTCATTTAGCGGCCTGCTGCGGGAGGCCCCCCTTACCAGGGGAACCTTGCAGTAGGAACAGAAATTATTACAACCATCCTGCACCTTAAGGAATGCGCGGGTATGCCCGGAGAAACTGCTTATTCCCTCGGGAAAGAATGATTTGCTTATTAACAGGCCTACCCCTTTAATCCGGGATAATGCCTCATGGTCCCGGTTTACCAGGCATCCGGTAACAATAACCTCTGCCTTTGGGTTTTCACGGATACAGCTGCGGATTCTTTCTCTGGATTTACGGTCGGCAACAGAAGTAACGCTACAGGTATTGATAAGGTACCGCTCAGCCTTATTTGCTCCTGTTAGTTCCTTAAACCCCTGCCTTAAAAACCTCTCCCTGATGCTTTGCGTATCATATTGGTTGACCTTACAGCCCAGGGTATAGAATTTAACGCTTCGTTTACATCCGCCGTTAACCCTACGCGCAAGCGAAGGGCTAATGGTTCGACTCTGCCCATTCGACTCACTTCGTCCTTTGACAAACTCAGGACGAACACTGAGCGAAGTCGAATGTGTTCGTTCGCTCAGGGCTGTCCTGAGCGGAGCCGAAGGACGCTCACCATAACCCTCAAGCGTAGTCGAAGGACTAACCGTCTTCATATGGCCGTTTATCACGCTGCTGATAATCTTATATAGCTTGCGACTGCGATTGCCGCGGTTTCTACCCGCAATACCAGCTCTCCCAAAGACACGGGTATAAACCCCTGCTTTTGGGCCAGCCGAACCTCCTCCGGAGTAAAATCTCCCTCGGGGCCGATAAGCACGATTATTCTGGCTTCTTGCATCTTGCGCTCCTGTATTATCTTGCGCAAAGAAACGGTATCCTTGCTTAAAGCGCCTATCAATTTCAAATCATAATCCTTTTCCTCTGCCAGAAGTTCCTTAAATTCCTTGACCGCCTCAATCCCGGGCAGCTTGAGCCTGTTACTTTGTTTTGCAGCAGTTAAAGCGATCTTATTCCACCGTTCTAGCCTGGATTCCTGCTTTTGAGCCGCCAGCCTTACCACCGACCTTTTTGTCTGCATGGGAATAATCCTGTCTACGCCCAGCTGGGTAAGCTTATCCACTAAAGAGTCAAAGCTTGTATTTTTGGGTATAGCGCAGGCAATGGATATAAACATATGCCCCTGCCCTTTTGTTGTCGATAACTGCCCCAGGTTTTCTATGTATATTTGTGAAGGAGTAACTGCTGAAATCACGCCGCTGTATTCGTTGCCTTTTCCGTCAAAGACAATGAGTGTATCATTTTTCCTTAGCCTCAGGGAATCCCTGATGTGCCTTATTTCCTGGCTGTCCGTGATGATTATCTTTGCGGAAGATATATTCTCCGGAGGGCAGTAAAAACGGCGCATTTATTTTTGCTTTAACTGGTTTTCGGAAAAGATGTCCGCGGTAAAAATATAGAGTTGGCAGGATTTGTCCTTCCAGGCATCCGCAGGCAGGCCCGCCTTGTGTTCGCAGAGATTGGCAAGAAATTCTTCTTTTGACCAGCCGGTTTCGCAGGCCACCTGCGGAAGGAATACTCCGCTATTGAAGCCGCGCTTAAGCAGCACTCCATGCTCACCCATTTTTATCTTATCCGGGTTATCAATCTTTTCAAGAGGAGAAAGCACCGATATCTCTATTTCTATGTCCGCCAGTTCTGATTTTCTAAGGGGGCCAAAACGCGGGTCCTCGAATGCCGCGGCAATCGCCATATCCCTTATAGTCAGATAAAGCGGCTCCTGTCCCACCATGTTGCCGATGCAACCCCTTAATTCCCCTTTTTTATGTAAGGTAACAAAGGCGCCTGACTTGGCCAAGAGAACCGGATCGCTTTCTTTAAGCTGGGGCCTCTCCTTCGAATCAAAATAAGACTGAATACTGCTGCGTGCGATCGAAAGCAGTTTTTTCTTTTGCTCGATGCTCAATGACATCTTACCTTCTCCTTCTTTATCTGGCTTATAGATTACGCTTGCCGAATACCCCACGGTCCAGGTCCCTTTTTCCTTTTTACCGGTAACCAGCGCTGAATTGGTATAAGCAAGAACCTCTAATTTATTATAGCCCATTTCTTGCGCCAGTATCAAACCAGTCACAGCACCCAAACCTCCGCAAAGCTGCAATTTCCCCTCTCGCAACCCATAGTATAGCCCTTCGCTATCCATTTCCTTTAAATATGAAAGCGTCAACCTGTCAAAACCTTCAGCCTCCGCATAATCATAACCGTGATACATATCGCTTGAAACTATAAGTAATATATCATCCCGTTCTCCAATCGCAGAACGCAACAGGTCAGCAAATTTCCGGCAATCCGAAAGCGTGCAGTCACCCATTACAAGAGGTACGATCTTTGCCTGCGGCAGGACCTTCTGCAGAAAAGGCAACTGTACTTCCAGGGAGTGCTCTTTGGCAAAGGCCTTTGGCTCAAAATAAACAGCCTTGTTTTTACCCAGCAGCTTCGCGGTAAAATCACGGTCAACCTCGATATCACCTAAGGGCGTGCGGAAAAACCCGTTGGGATAAACCGAAATGCCTGAAAAGGCATAATAGTGGCTGGGGGCGATTATAACGACTGTTTTATAGGGCCTGCCTTTGACCAGATTGTAACCAAAAGCGGCTGTCGGCCCTGAAAACCCATAACCGGCATGGGGCACGATTAAAGCAAAAACCTGTCCCTTGACCGGCTGGGATTGGACATCTGAAAGCATCTTATCCAGCATAGCACTTAAATCTGCCGGATCTTGCGGATAGAATGTACCGGCTACATTCGGCTGTTTTATATTTTCTGCAAGACAGCAGAAAGCTAAAAGCTGGAAGCCAAGAGTTAAAATGAACATTACCCGTATAAATCTCTTAATGCCACACCCCCTTGATTTCCTCTCCGCAGAACTTACATTTACCGTCCTTCAAGTCGTATTCATAAACAAGAAACCCTCTGCGTCCGATAATCATCTTTTTACATTTAGGACAATAGGTATTTTCTCCCCGGTGCCCGGGAACATTGCCGATATAAACGTATTTTAAACCGCAGTCCAAAGCTATCTGTCTGGCCTTATCCAGTGTCTCGACAGGAGTAGGGTTCAAACTGGCCAGCTTATACATCGGGCTAAAGCGGGAAAAATGTACGGGCGTCTCTGCCCCGAGATTATCTTTTATCCAAAGGCACATCTTGATTAAAGAGTCCGTATCGTCGTTATAGCCGGGCACAATCAGATTGGTTATTTCAAGATGCACCCCTTCTTCCCTTAATATCTTCAGGCTCTTTAGTACCGGCTCTAATGTCCCCTCGCACAACTTTGCGTAATAATTATCATTAAACCCTTTCAAGTCTATGTTTGCTGCATCCAGGTATTTAGATAGCCTGCGCAAGGGCTCCTCGTTTATATATCCGGATGAGTGCATGATGTTTTTTAATCCTGCCTGCCTGGCTAACCTGGCAGTCTCCAGCATATATTCGTAGAAGATAGTCGGCTCTGAATAAGTATAGGCTATTGATCTGGCTCCTGAGGCCTTGGCCTTAGCCGCCAATTCCTGCGGCTCAAGGTAAACATATTCAAGATCCTCCGGCCTTGCCTGTGAAATCTCCCAGTTCTGACAGAATTTGCATCTTAGATTGCATCCGGCGGTAGCCACGGAAAAAGCGGTTGTCCCGGGGAGGAAATGAAACAGGGGCTTTTTCTCTATCGGGTCAATATGCATAGTCACTGGTTTGGCGTATACCAGCGTATATAATATCCCTTTTATATTTTCCCTGACCCCGCAAAAACCCCTTGCGCCAGGCAAAATCAGGCAGTTGCGCGGGCAAAGATGGCACTGCACAGACTGGTTATCGGATTTCTCGTAAAAAAGCGCCTCCTTCAAATCCGATTGCGCGGCAATGGAATGAGCAAAAAGAGGAAATACCGAAGATAAGATTAATACTGAGATAATACTAGAGAGTATTCTGCGCATTTGACAAAGACTAATTAGCCTTCCAAAGAAAAGTGGACCCGAGCGGAGTTGAACCGCTGACCTCTGCAATGCGAATGCAGCGTTCTCCCAACTGAACTACGGGCCCATGTCTCGAAGGTTACAAAAGTTAAAAAGGTTACAAACGTTACGAAGGTTGCTTTAATGCTTCCCGTAACCTTTGTAACATTATTTATTTGACCGAGGCGCTACGGGTAGCCATCTTGCTTTTCAGGGAAATCTGCGGATTATCAAGACTGCCGGACGCATCCGGGTTCCAACGCGCAACCAGGCCGACTTCTACGGTATTATTGTCAGGCATTTGTATGTAAAAACCGGTGGTTGTATCTAAGGGAGGATTTTCCGGCAGCGTGTCAACAAATGAGATTCCCGATACAATCCTTGAAGACAAGGTACCTGTTTCGCTTGAGGAAAGCATATTGCCGGAAAGGGTATAAGTGACCAAATTCCAGCTGTCATCCGTTAAATCATTCGGCGTTGCGTCTACCCTGACCTGAAAACCGGTGCCAAGAAGGCTTATCGGAGGGTTATTATAATCCCCTACCCCCATGGATACGGTCTTTTGCATCTCCTCCAGGGCAGAGGACAGCTCATTTTGCATCTTTACCCTGCGGTCAGCGGATATCACGTGGTACCTGCTGAAAATGTCTATACTCGCAAAAGCCAGACCTATCAGAGAGAGCAGGGCGATGGCAATCAAAAGCTCAACTAAGGTAACCGATCTTTTAAGGCGCTTCATTCCATTCAAGTTTAACCTTGACTTTTCTCGGGCTACTGGGGTTGCCGGAGTCAACATCGCCTATCGTATAAGTAGAGGTGTATGCTACGTTATCCACGGTCGCCGCCGTGGGGCACCCGCTCCCTGCACCAAGGCAATTACTGCTCCAGGTATCCTGACGCACATCCTTGGCCAAAGGCTCCAGGAAAAGCCTGCCCAATTCCCCTCCTGTGATGCGGTAACGGCTGTGAAAAATATGCCTTTTACCGGCAATAAAAATATTCGCCATACCGGCTACGACCAGAGCCATGATAATGGCTGCTACCAAAATCTCTAAAAGACTTACGCCCTTTTCGCTTTTCATCTTCAATAAAAACGGGAACACCCGCTTATTTGACTCTTAAAAAGGTGTCCCCGCTTTTTTCTCGTATCGACTAACTGCAAAGAGTGGCATCCGCTGGGCAATCTGAACCGCTGCAACAAGGATCTCCGGTATCGGACACCCCCAAAGACCAGCTTCTCGCACCTCCTGCCCTTGTAGCCGTAGCTTGGCCAGTTGTGGCTGCAGTGCTATAACCCCAGTTCTTGTTATTAAGGTCGAGTTTGAGGTTGGTATTGAGGGTAGTCACGCTACTGTCAGGGCCTTCATAAAAACCTATCTCCATGCGGTAAATCTTTTGCGCTGCCTGAAGCAGCTTAAGATTCGCAATTGCCTCCCTGTCTACTGCCTGCTCTTTCATTTTGTTATAGTTGGGCAGGGCAATGGCTGCCAGTATAGCGACAATGGCTACGACAACCAGCAATTCCACCATACTAAAAGCATTCTCTCTTTGCGGTATCTGCTCTTCTATCATCTTAAGCTAATTTTAAGGTTACACTAAGTTTAATAATAACCTGCTGAACCGCCAAAAGCCCCGGTTGCATAATTAAGTGTAATCGTATAAGCAGTAGCTGATCCGGGAGATTTTCCTGTGTCGGTCCCGCATCTAGTTGCTGTTCCCTGTGTACCATCTGCGCTATAACTAAAATAATGCGTGGCATCGGTACCGCCGGTAGCAGGACAACTCGTAGGTGCTGATACGGGTAAATTGCTCAACGCCGCAGCATAACCTCCAAATTCAAGCTTATACGCTTCCTGCGAGGTACGGATCTGACCCAGGATTATCTTGGCTTCAGCCGTTCTTCCTTTCTCAATCATCTTGGTGTACTGTACGGTACCTAAAGATGCGAGTATACCCAGAATAATAACAACAAGGATTAATTCCAATAATGTAAAACCTTTTCTATTCATTCTTATCCTGCTCCTTTCCTGGTTATAGGTTATCCACACAGAGCTTCCAAAGATCCGTGGCAATACCGCCTGCCTCGGTCATGGTAATGGTGCTCTCTCCTTCGCTTGAGCAAGGGCCCTGGCCGGTCTTCCTGGTAGCGGTAGCTGTAAAATTCTCAGTTGCCTCGGTTGAGCTTATTGTAAAATTCCATCCTGTCTGAGGCAAACTGATATCCAACGCCTGCTGCTCTGCTGCGGTCATACTGTCACCTGTAGTAACCAGATAATGCTCGTTAGTGGCATAATAAATCTTTTCTGCCTGCTGGATATGGGAAAGGCCGGCATAGGCCTCTGCGCCGCGCGCTCTCTCCAATGCTTTACGATACTGCGGGATACCTACAGCTGCCAATATACCAATTACGATGACGACTACAATCAATTCTACCAACGTAAAACCCTTTTTCATCGTCTTCCTCCTTTTGCCGCCTGTCTGACAAGTATCATCTGCCGGCAGGCAGGCTTTTAAAGAATATAAAAACATTTCTACATTTTCCCCCGCCAGTCCAGGCTTCTCTTGCCCTCCTTATTTGTTGCCCGTACTGGTACGATTATATTACTTATTTTCCTCAAACGTCAAGATATTTCTTTTTACTTAGCCTCATTATAAATATAACACATCTGCGGATATCCTGCCAAAGATTAAAATAAACAGCGGGTTATCCGGAAATTTGCGTAAGCTGGAATATGGGCAGGAACATCCCAATGACCATAATTCCTATTACTACTCCCATAAATACCAGTATCAACGGTTCAAACATAGAGATAAACCTTGCCAGGAATACCTCCACGTAACTCTGGTAAAACTGATTGATGCGCTTGAACATCTGCGGCAGTTCCCCTATCTCTTCACCTATGCTGACCATCTGCACTACCATCGGATCAAAAAAACCGCTTCTTTCCAGGGGCTTGCTTAAAGGCTTGCCCTGGCGGACATCTTCTTTTATCTGCCTGATAATATCGGCCATGGTCAGGTTATCCACGCTGTGCTCGGTTATATCCAGGGAATAAAGTATGGGCACTCCGCTTTCGACGAGAGTCGCCATTTCCGAAGAAAATCTCTCGACGACAAGGCCGTGGAAGAACTCTCCGAAAACCGGAAGCTTGAACTGTAGCGCTTCAAACTTCCTGCGACCTGCCTTTGTTTTGAGGTAACTCTTTAAGGCGAAAAATATAACTCCCAGAATAATTAATAACAAAAGAAAATACCTGCGCAGGATTACGCTGACAAAAATCAGGAGCTGCGTCAAAAAAGGCAGCTTGATGTTAAAGCTCTTGAAGATTTCTGCAAAGGTAGGGACTATTTTTATGGTAAGGAACAGCAGGGCCGCGATACCGACGGTCATCAGGATGCCGGGGTAGATAAGCCCGGAAATAATCTTTTTCTTGAATTCCGAAGACCTCTCCAGGTAACTGGCCAGGCGTGTCAGGACTACTGCCAGGTTGCCGCTGGCAACCCCGCTTTCCGCCAGGTTAATCCACAATTCGGAGAATATCTCGCGGTGTTTGGCCATTGCTTCATGCAGACTGGAGCCGGTCTCCATGCTTTTCCTGATATCCAGAATTACCTTTTGCAATTTCCGGCTATTTACCTGCCTGGAAATAATATCCAGGCTTTTGAGTATTGTTACCCCTGCGCTCAACAAGGTGGCTAACTGCCTGCAAAACATAACTAGGTCGTCTTCGGTGACCCGTCCATGTTTTGGCCGGAACGCCACTTTCTTCTGGCTCATGCTGCGGCTGACCTCGGGAGACATACTTGCGCTTTCACCTTCCGTAGCAACAGTCAAAACAATCATATTCTTGGCCTGCAGCCGGGCAATCAACTCATCCTGGTCCATCGCCTCTTCAGAATCGGTAATCTTATTGCCCGATTTATCTCTGGCGACATAATAAAAACGCTGCATTAATCCCCTCCGAGAGTAGCGGAAAATGCCTCTTCCAGGGAGGTAACCCCGCTTTCCGCTTTCTTTATTGCCGATTCATAAAGGGACTGCATACCTTGCGACCTGGCTAAATCTCTTATCTTCTGGAAACTTGCGCGCTGTGTAATCAGGTCTCTTATATCTTCATTAATCACCATAACCTCCGAAATACAGGTCCTGCCTTTATAACCTATCTGGCTGCATTTGGCGCACCCCTTTGGCCTGTACAATAATTCCGTTTTAATCTTGAGGTTCTTTAGTTCCTCTGCGGGAGGCTCATATGCCTCCTTGCACTCCGGGCAAAGCTTTCGTAAAAGACGCTGGGCAACCACTATCAATAAGGAAGGCGCTATCATATACGATTCTATACCCATATCCACAAGCCTAGTCACGGCAGAAGCCGCATCATTGGTATGCAGAGTACTCAATACCAGGTGTCCGGTCAGGGCGGAACGTATGCATATCTGGGCGGTCTCTAAGTCCCTTACCTCTCCTACCAGTATTATGTCCGGGTCTTGCCTTAAGAAACTGCGTAGCGCAGTGGCAAAGGTAAGCCCTATTTCGGACTTTATCTGGACCTGATTAATCCCTTCGAGTTTGTACTCAACCGGATCCTCGATGGTCATGATATTTTTAGTGGGATTTTTGATTTCATTGAGCATGGCGTAGAGCGTAGTAGTTTTACCGCTACCCGTAGGCCCGGTCAGAAAAATCAATCCGTACGGCGACTTCATCAACCTGCGCATATCTTCCAGCTGCTTGCCGTCAAAACCCATCTGGGTCAGGTCAAGCACTACGCTTGAACGATCCAGGATTCTTAAGACCACCTTTTCTCCGTATATGGTCGGAATGGTAGACACCCTCAAATCGATAGGCCGCTCATCTATCCTTACCATTATTGCTCCGTCCTGAGGCAGCCTCTTCTCCGCAATATCCAGTTTTGCCAGTATCTTTATACGCGAGATAATGGGCAGGTGCAAATGCTTTGCCGGAGGAGGGATTTCGTAAAGCTTGCCGTCAATACGGTAACGCAAAGAAATATGGTCTTTAAAAGGCTCTATGTGTATATCGGAAGCCCTTTCATCTATTGCCTGGCGGATGATAAGGTCTACTAACTTGACTACCGGTGCTTCTTCTGCGCGGGCAATGAGTTTATCCAGGCTCAACTCTTCCTCTCCGGTTTCTATCTCTTCCGTAGCAACCGTAGAGGAAACGTTATACGATGCCTCAACCGCCTCCTTCAACATCGCGGATTTACCGTAGAAATCCTCTATTGCCTTGTTTATATCTGATTTCGTGGCAATCACCGGGTTTATCTCGCAACCGGTAAGCTTTTTAAGGTTATCCAGTAATATGATATCCAGCGGGTCAGCCATTGCCACCGTAAGCGACCTTAAGGTACGCGAAAGCGGGATGATGGAGTTCTTGAGTGCAAAATCCTGGGGTATTAATTGCTCGAGCCCCTGGTCTATGGCCGGCTTAAGCAGGCCTGTGCCGAGGGAGAAATAAGGTATGTTGAGCTGTTTGCCTAATACGCCCACCACCTGGTTTTCTTTTACGAATCCCAGTTTTACCAGTATTTCACCGAGGCGTCCACCCTCCTGCTTTTGCACGCTGATGGCCTTCTCAAGATTGGCAGCGGTGATAAGGCCTTCTTTTACCAGGAGTTCTCCGAGCTTGAGGAATTTTTCTTTTACCATTATCTCTTATTATACTCGAAATTGCGCATACTGTTATTGATTACCGCATAACGGTCATTGACAGCTAGCGTACCCTGTTCGCGATCAGCCGCAGACATGCCCTTGACAGGCTTAATCTGGCTGGTAGCTACGTTATCCTTGACTATGTGCGGGGTGATAAAAACCAACAATTCACGCTCTTTATTTTTGGTGTCATCCTTATGCCTGAACAAAAGACCAAGCACGGGTATGTCCCCGAAAAAGGGCAGCTTGGTATAGGTCGTCAGCCGCTCGTTCCTGATTAAGCCGCCTACGATTATGGTCTCTCCGTCTTTTATCCTGACCACTGACCTGGTATTGCGGACCTCTGTATCACGGTAAGTAAAAGCCTCACCTGCGCTGGTAATGGTATTGCCGGCCGTAGATGCGGCTACCTGGGGATAGATAAACATGGTTACCTCCCCTGTCTCCGCATTTACCTGGGGAGTGACGCGTAAAGAAACACCTGTCTCTGCCCTTTCCGGCTCTGCGTTGGTAGTGCCGGTAGAAGAAGTAGAGGTCTTAACTCCCACCGACTCATTGGTAGTTATCTTTATCTCTGCTGTTTCGTTATTAAGAGTAAGCAGCTTTGGCCTGGCAAGGTCCTTGGTGTCGGTTTGGGACCTTAAGAAATCCAGCAATATCGTGTATGTACTTACGGCAGAATCTTCGCTTCCCGTATTTATGCCGACTAAACCATCTGTTATACTCTTGCCGGTGTTTAAGAAAGAGCCAAAGGGGAATTTCGAAGCCGTAGCAGCTCCCTGGAAGACCGTATTGAGGGTTATCGGCGTTTGCCCGAATTTAACGCCGAGCTTATCCAGGAGATTTTTGCTTACGTCAAGCATCTCCACCTCGATTAATATCAAAGGTGTAGGCACATCCAAGGCGAGGATGGTCTTTTCGATTACAGGCATCTGGTTGGGCACATCGGTAATAATCAGGCTATTGGTACGAGGGTCTTCGATTACCGAACCGCTCTTGGTCAAAAGGCCCTTAACAATACTGGTGATACCGCTGGCCGGAGCCGATGACGATGAACTGCTTGAGGAGCTGGCAGCTCCCAGTAAAGAGGTAGAGGCGCCGCTGCCAGAAGAGCTGCTTCCGCTATCACTGCTGCTGGAAGAAGATAAGCTAGTGCTGGAGCCAGAACTGCTCATTTGGTCAGTAAGTTCTTTTTTCAGGGAGGAATTGGCAACTGAGGCGTATTTAAGGGTAAAAATCCTGGTAACGGTTTCAAGCTGCGGTGCGCCCCAATCTTTTACTATGAAAATATTTGATTTCTTGTCTAATTCATACTCAAGGTTGTTTGCCTTGAAAATCTTATCCAGGGCATCCTTAAGCGGTACCTTGTCCAGATAGAGGGTAACCGTCCTGTCCTGGACAGCCTGGGAGGCGATAAAATTCAACCCCGATTGCTGGGAAAGGAGCTTCAGGATACTCTTGAGGCTTGCATCCTGAAAATCCAGGGATATCGTTACATTCGGGGCAAGCCCCGAGATATCCTGCTGGGCACTGGTCCTGGAAAACAATAAAAAGACCAAGAAGATTGCTGCACCGAACGTTAGCCTAAGATTGATTTTCATTTTTTTCCTCCTTCAGCTTTACTGCTTTTTGAAGAAATCGGGACAACTTGAGGAGTCAATAAACACCTGTTGTTGCCATATAAAAACAGTACTCCTTCTTTTGTGATATCCAATACCTCGGCTCCTGAAACCTGGTCGCCTATCTTCACTACCCTGCCATTAATAATTGCCTGAGGGAAGCTACCCCCCCAAACCATACCCTGTAATACCATGTCTGGCAGGCTGACTACCGTTGTCGTTGTCTTTGCAGCCCCTGCCTGCGGTTTTACCTCCATCGCAGCAGAAACCGGAACAAAGGGATCCCTGAATGTCGCAGCCGTATACGGAACAGGCTCCCTTACGGCAATCTCCTCATTATCGGAATCAGCTGCATGGCTCAATAAATAAATAAGACAAAAAGAAAAAGTAACTGACGAGATTATTAGAACGCGCGAGATTATCCTATTTTTTTGCATCTTTAACCTTACCGGCTTTGGATTCAACCAATATCGTCTTCAACTTTATCTGCGCCGTTACCCCCGTTTTCCATTTGGAAGCTGCGGTATCCGTCTTCTTTTTTATCAACAAGTCATCGATTATATAAATATTGCTGCTGCTTTCCAGGCTGCTGATGAATTTTGCCACGTTATGAAAGCTCTCTGCGGTCACATTAAGTTCAAAGGGGAAGTTTACGTATATCGCCTCTGCCTTCTCAGCTGAAGGCTTAAGATATGCGATGTCAACCTGAGAATCCTGAGCCAGCTTGCTGATATCGCTTATAATCAATGACATATCTTTGCTGTTTACCGACCTTTGGTAGGCATTAATGGTTTTATCCAGCCGCAGGATGCTGGCCATGACCTTGTTCCTTTTCAGTTCTGCATCGCTTTTTTGCTTTATGCCTTCTATCGTCCTGTTCTGGCCTTTATAAATATTATTGGAGATAAAAAGGGCGATAATAATGATGAGCAAATTCAAAATTATGTTTTTATATTTGCTTATGTCCTGGATCGACCGCAGATTCGCCATTTATTTGACCTTCCTCTCCGTTACGCCGGAGACACTGAAAGTAGCAAACGAGGTCTTTGTCTTATCGTCGGTTTCGCGCTTGAGGTTGTCTATCGCAATCTTTTCAAAATACCTCGAAAACAACTGGTTTCTCTTCAGGTTGGCAAGCAGATTGTTCACTGCCTGAAATTCGCTGTCATTATCCGGCAGGTCAACCCTGCCAGCGAGCTCAAATTCGGTTTTTCTGTTGTCTTTTTGCACGCTGAACTCTTCAAAAAACATATTGTCGCTGGCGATCTTAGGCAAAACATCAAGCAGCTCAGTGAAATACATCTGTTTCTTCAAAAGGTTTTCCAATATCTCCACCTCATTCTTATAATCCTTTTCCGTCCTTATGAGTTCGTCATAGCCTGCGTTGGCCATGGACGCCTGACCCTTGGGCCTGTTGGCAATCGTATCCTGCAATTCCTTTTTCAAAGGCTGGATACGGAAATACCCCAGGACAAAAGTAGCCGCACATATAAGGACAGCCAAAGCCAATACCTGAGGATAAACTTTTAAGTTAGCCAGGAGGGGCATTTTTTCAACCCCGATAGTACGGGCCTTTTCCGTCTTTGTCCTGGCCCGGGCAGCAAGCAGGCTTGCCTTAAGATTTATCCCTATTGTCTTTGCCAATGAAACGCTGTAGCTTTTAAGCAGGCTCAGGGAAAACGGGACTTCGGTCTTGCCGATGATTTTGTTAATATCTATGGTCTGCACGGAAAAGCCTATTTCTTTTATCAATACCTCCAGCTCCTCCCTGCGCTCCTGCCCGGAGATTATAAAGATGTGGGTGATGGCCTTGGAATGATAAGTACGCTCATAATAATCCAGGGAGATGCGGATTTCAGTCTTGAGCTTCTCCATGATTACTTCCTGGGGTACGCTCTCCTCCGGCACGCCCATAGGGCCTGCGGCCAGGCTTATATCCCGGCTAAAAAGCGGAAAGCCCTCCTCAAGGACCGTAAAATTCACCTCGTCATCTTCGTTGAAATCCAGGTTTACCACTCCCACAACCCCCTTGGTACGCACGCCTGCCAGTTTCAATAATCTTAAGGTACTAAAACCGGAGTATTCTATGGCGCGCGGCTCAATGCCAAGCTGGGAAAGTATAGAGAGGTATTTATTAAAGGTTTCCCTCTTTATGCCTATGAAAAGTACGCGGTTTTTCTTAGCCGCGCTGTCAAATTGTATCTGGAAATCGTAAAACAGGTCCTCTATTTTAAAGGGGATATACTTCCTGGCTTCGAAATTAACGGCATTGGCAAGCTCATTCCTAGGTAAAGAGGGGACCTCAAAGGTCCGGATGATCAGGTCTTTACCTGAGAGCCCCACGCAAGCTGTCTTGATATTCATGCCGTTCTTCCTGAGCTCATCCTTGCAAATAGCCACTATCTTGATATCATCAGGAACCTTTTCTTCCAGGCCGCTGGAATAAATCGCCGAAAGGGGTATCTTTATGCTACTGGCTATCTTCCTGCCCTTAGTTTCTACAATTGCGATGACCTTGGCTCCGAAATATATACCTAAATTACCGCTCATTGTTTATCTCCTAAATTACTCTCCTTAGAGAGCCTTCTGCGGCTTCTTAACCAGCTGTCCACCTCTTTGCGATCAAATCTCCATACCCCGCCTACTTTTATGCCGGATATCTTGCCCATATGCAGCCAGTTATATATGGTCTGTTTCTGCAGTTTTAGGTATTCAGCTAATTCGTCAACGTCGATTAATCTTGGCATATAACCTTCCTTACTTAATAACAGAATACTGTGAAGTTAATTAGAACATAAAGGACTTAATTTGTCAAGTATTTTTTTTCCTATATTTACGCATACTATTATAGATTTACTTAGACTTACTTAGTATTAACCTGGCTTCCGACGATAAACAAGGAGCTCCCTTTTAGAATCAAATAGGCCAGTTTATTAATTTAGCGGCGTTATGAGGGATAAAAAATCGGAGAAATTAAGTTAGGGAGTAGTCAGCGGAAGAGCGTACGCAAAAATCAAGGTCATCAGGAGGGTCGCAGACTTCTGCGTTTGCGTCAGGACACCTGCTACCGGCAGGACAAAAGATAATCTGAACATTGGTTACCGCCAAAGGAAAATCATCGCGGGAGACGTAATCAAACAGGGAGCAACCATCAGGTGAAGGACAGGAATTGGTAGGAGTGAATGTCCAATCCCCTGTTCTTAGCTGATCAAGCGCGTAATTCATCCCTGCCTGGGCTGCATAATAAGCCTGGATGCGGCTTACTTGATGATGGGTTAGCCTGGCTTGGCTGGAGATGATTGCCAGGATGACATTTGCCAAAACAACCACCACTAGAAGGATTCCCATGACCATAAATAAGGCCAGGCCCTGCCTGCCGGCAGGCAGGCTTTTATTTCTCCGGACCTTATCCCTGCCTTCTAAGGCTGATTTTATAATCATTCTCGATTTGCTGCAGTATAACGTGTCCCTCTCTGGCCAGCCAGCCTACGCTCATCAGCACCCTATCGCGCGGCTTATCTATGCCCCTGATTAACTCAGTAAGTGTTGCTTCGCCGTGCTGGTCCAGATAATGCCAGATATCTCCTGCAACTATTCCTATTTCGGTTATCATATCTCCTCCGTGGCTTAATAATCTGCCATTCTCATCGTATCTTTATTATAATTATAAAAAATGTGCGGTCAATTACTTTTTTAATGAGCAGATAACTTACGGAGCACGCAGTACTCCGTAAGTTATAGCGTAATTTGAATTATGTACTGTCAGCGTCTGCGAATTAACCCAGCACCTTCTTTCTAGACGAACTTCTTAAAAATCCTTATTCTCGCAAACATGAGCGTATAGAAGGTGCGGGGTAAGTTCGGCCAAATAGCTTATGTCGGCTTTGCCTCCATAAGCTATGGCCTCACTTACTTTTTTTATTGTAACTGCCGCAGCGCGGGCATATGGTAATATCCTCCTCGCGCGTATTTATATAGGTATAGGTACATATGGAACAGAACCATATGAACTTGGGTTTCACGGATACATCCCTGTCCCTGTGTTTGCTGGTAAATAGCCATGGCAAAACCAAAAGAAGGATAAACATTATAATATAGGCTGCCAGGGCCCAATAGAAATTCAGGTTAATCATTTTTTGCGGAAAGGTCTATTTTAAGCGTCTGCCACTTGTTGGGGGAAAACCTTGACTGTTGAACAAACAGGTAATGATTAATGTAGCGCATGCCGAGCAGGTCTGCTTCAAGATTGCCTGAGGAAATCTTCCTCTTAAGTAAAATAAAACTCTCTTTGCCTTCGGATGATATATTGAAAGCCAGCTCCATATGCACCATTTGTCTGTCCTTAAAGAATATGAGGAAATCGTACGGCAGGTTCGGGTGGAGAACGATTACCGGCTCCGCAGGGCGCCTGCGGCTATACGCCAAAGGCGGGAGAAAATCAAAGAGGTCTCTCTTCTGAACGAGGCCAAGTTCAATTGCCGGCTTCCTATAGGTATCTACCGGAAGCACCTCAACCTTTCCTGCGCCTTTCGTCAAAGGGATGTTTAACCTATCGACAAATACATCCGCTGGGCGCATGATATTAGTTATGGTTGGCCTGGCAGAGAAATCACGGTTTTCAAGGAATGACCCCCAGAAAACAATGCCTTGGTTATTAAGGGGCGGGAGTTTTTCACCGAAAGAAAGACCTATCAGCGCAAATAACGCGCAGTGGCCCAACAGTGAGAAATAAAACGACCTCTTTAGAGTGGCGCCGATCATTCTTGGTTGGTAGCGATGTTAATCTGTGATACGCCCAGATCACGGCAGGTATCCCATATTTCTACCACACGGCCCAGGGAGGCGCGCCTATCCGCCTTTATCAGTATCGGCTGGTTCCTCTTGGCTGCCTGTTGAATCAATGCCTTTAACTCGCTTGCGGTAACTACCTTGCCGTTTAAATAGACCACGTTCTCGCTTGATACCACCAATTCTATGTTCTCGATTTTTACCACTTCGCTGGTTACTGCCCTGGGTAAATCTACTTTTATGCCCGGCTGTACTATGAAGCTGGCAGTAAGCATGAAGAAAATCAATAACTGGAATACGACGTCTATCAAAGGAGCTATATCTATCTGCCTTAAACCGTGCTCAAGCTCCATGTGCCTTTTAAAGCGCATAAGCCCCCCTATTCCGTAAGAAAGTTGACCAATTCGGTAGAAGCCCTTTCCATCTCCAGGATGAAATTGTTAATACGGCCGACCAGATAATTATAGGCGACAAAGGTAGGTATGGCCACTACCAGCCCGGCCACCGTAGTCAGGAGGGCTTCCCAGATACCGCCTGCTAAATCCCCCGGAGAAACCGGATGAAAACTGCTTGCTTTGCCCTGGATGGTCTGGAAACATCTGACCATTCCGGTTACTGTACCCAATAGCCCCAGGAGGGGAGAAATATGCGCCAGGGTAGCCAAAATGGAAAGGTTCTTCTCAAGTTTTGGTATCTCGTAAAGGGTGGCGTCTTCTATGGCCTCTTTGATTTGCGGCCGCGTCCGGTCATATTTCAGTATGCCCGCCTTCAATATGTTGGCAATCGGGCTTTTGGTGTTATCGCATATCTGTAAGGCCTCCTTGACTTCGTGGCGTTTCATCTTCTCCAGGACGCTGGCTAAAAACTGCTGGGTATCTATCCTTATTTTATGCAGGTACCATACCTTCTCCAGGATTATAGCCAGCGCAAAGATTGAACACAATAGTATGGGCCACATCACGGGGCCCCCTGCAATAAATACCTGCCATAAACTCATCCTGTACAATTCCATCTCTAACCTCCTCGCATACGTATGCACACCGAACCATCCGATAGGTTCGGGTGTTGCGCAGAAAGCACGCACCGGCCAATTCCCGCATAAGGCGGGATACTTACCCATCCCCCAAGGCAAGGTACCGATATGGCCGGGTGTTAAACAAAGTGCACACCAATTCATCAAATAGAATTGGGTGCTGCATGTTCACCAAACTATCCGATAAGTTTGGGTGTTAAATGTAAAGTGCACACCGAACCATTCCCATACCTATGGGACACCAAACGATCCTTTACGTTTGGGTGCTGGTTTAGGTATACCTTTATTTCTTTTTCAAGGTATCAATCTTCTCTTTTGCGTATTTTGATTCTTCCACATCCATGGAAACTATCCGGTTGTAAATCTTTATCGCCTCCGCACGGTTGCGCGCCTCTTCATATATGGAGGCTACCCTTAAAAGCGACTTCACCGCTAAATCTTTATTATCGGGATAAAGGTAAGTTACCTTGAGGTATTCTTCTATTGCTTCCCCGTTCTTATTCTGCTGTTGCAGTATTTCGGCAACCTTGAACTGGATATCCGGTACCTGCCTGACCGGGACTTCATCCAGGGATTTACGGTAAAACTCCAGTGCCTGGTCAAGTTCATTTGTTTTACGGTATATATCCGCTATCTTGGGATGGGCCAAATGCCCCAGGTTGGGATATTTTACGGCGGTATCCTTATAAATTGAAAGCGCCTCTTCTATCTTGTCCTCTTTGGCGTATATGTCTCCTATGGCTATACCCGCGGCTCCCGCCAGGTCCGATCTGTCGGTGTTCATTACCTTGCTGAAATTATCTATGGCCTGGCCGTAGTTGCCTTCGCTTTCATAGGTAGAGGCCAGGGCATAATAAGCCGAAGGCAAGAGGCTGCTCTTAGGAAAATCCTGTATCAACGAGGAAAAATACCTGCGCGCCAGGGCCAGCTCATTATGCCGGTAATAATATTCTCCCAGCCACCACATCACTTCTGCCGTAAGGGTTGAGTCAGGATATTTTGAGCGCAGCGTCTTAAAACGGGCCATCGCCTCTTTTTCATCTCCCATTTGGTAATAACAGTCGGCTATCTCATATTCTGCCTTCTGGAGTAACTGTTTATCCTGGCTATAGAGCCTGGTAATGGTCTTAAAGACCTCTATGGCTTCGGAAAACTTGCCGAGGTTATATAGGTCGGTACCCAAAAGATAAGTTGCCTCGGGCCTAAGGCTGCTTTCCTTGAATTCTTCCAGGAATTTTACCAGCACGTCCCTGCTTGCCGAATAATCCTCTCTCTGAAAATAGGAAAGCGCCAACGCATAAGTAGCGTCGTCTAAAAGTTTGGAATTGGGGAAATTCGCCTTAAGTGCCTTGAAGGCCATTGCCGCGGCATCGTAATTGTAGGTCTTAAGCATGACCATACCCATCTGATATTGGACATAATCGCTGTAAAAACTGTCCGGATATCCTTTGAGGATCTGGTTATAGGACTGGCTCGCCTTTTCGAATTCACCGGAATCCTGGTAAGCGTCTCCGATCTGGCAAAGGGCGGCTATTTTGACCGTCTTGTCGTCGCTGTTCTTTACGATCTTCTGGAACTCGTCTATGGCTTTCTTAAACTCACCTTCTTTAAGAAAAGACCAGGCCAGCCCATAATGCAGCTTATCCAGGAAATCCCCCTGCGGCTGTTCTCCGAGGTTTGCGAGTGCCTGCTGGTACACCTCTATCGCCTTATTGTATTCGGTCCTATTGTATAAGGCATCCGCCTTGCCCAGATAAGCCTGGATAATGACGCCTTTGTCTTCGCTTGAGCTTAAGAGTTTCTGGTAGGCATCCTGGGCCTCGCCAAACCTTGATGTCTCGGTAAATATAATTGCCTGCGCGAGGCCCAATGCATCTCGACTTTTAGCGTCAAGGTTTGCTTCCTTAATCTTGGAAAGGATGTCCTCTGCCTCCTTATAGCGTTCCAGTTTTATATAACACCATCCTGCGCCCAGCCTCGCCAGGTCAACGGTCTTTGCATCCGTGGCATAATTGATTACCTTAGAGTAGAAATCAGCTGCATCCTGAAAACTGTTCAGGTAATAATCCGCCTCCCCCAGATAAAAATAAAGATAAGAAAGCCGGAAATTATCTTTGGCCGGCGTATTCTTAAGGCAGGCCATGGCTCTATCCTTGACCGCCTGGTATTCTTTCAGGTTATAAAGGCATTCGATTATTTTTAAGGCTGCATCCTGTGCCTGGGGTTCCTTAGGGTAATCCTTTTGGACTATCTCAAAATATTTTATTGCCTCTTTGAATTCCCCTTCCTGGAACAGGCACCAGCCCAGGGAATAATACGAAGAAACCGCGTATGAGGAGTTGGGAAAGTTTTCTATTACCTTGCGGTAGTATTGGCTGGCCTTGGCAAAATCATTGCCCTTGAAATGTATCTCCGCTATCCAGTAATAAAGCGCATCCTGTATATTCCTGGCCTGCGGATGGGTTAATGTAGCTTCCAGCTTTGAGAGCGCCTCCAGGTATTTATCCTGGCGAAAGTAGCATTGCCCTGCAAGGAGGTCTGCTTCCGCAGCCAGAGGAGAATCCGGGTAATCCTTCAGGAACTTGTCGATAAGCCCGAGGCTTACTTCATAAAAACCGTCCTCAAAGGCCTTCTTCGCCACAAAAAGAGACTCTTCTTCTTTAGGTGCGCCTTGCGCGAGGCCAAAAATGCAGGAAGATAGACAAAAGATTAAAAGTATTAAAGATAAAAGCGGTTTTCTATGTTTCATAAGAGGGGAATATGGTTTGTATTGAGTGTAGACCCCGCACCTTCTTTCTACCCGAATATCTTAAGAATAATGCGTTATCGGAACTCCTTAATATATAGAAGGTGTGGGGTGAATTTTCTAAAATATAACATTTATTTACTTGCGCTTCAATACTTTTCTTAAGAAGGCTGCGGTGTGTGATTTTCTGCTTTCGGATATGTCCTCCGGGCTGCCGCAGGCAACTACCTTGCCCCCCTGCGGACCGCCTTCAGGGCCTAAATCAATGACGTAGTCGGCGCATTTTATCACTTCAAGGTTATGTTCTATGACGATAACGCTGTTGCCCTTGTCGACCAGCCGCTGCAGTACCTGCAGCAATTTTTCTATATCCGCAAAATGCAGGCCCGTAGTCGGCTCATCCAGTATATAGAGCGTCCGGCCTGTGGCGCGCTTGCTCAACTCGCTGGAAAGCTTGATACGCTGTGCCTCTCCTCCGGAAAGGGTAGTAGCGGACTGGCCCAATTGCAGGTAACCCAGGCCTACGTCATAAAGATAACTGAGGCCGTTGTTTATTTTCGGGATGTTCGCAAACAGGCCCCTGGCCTCTTCAACCGTCATGTCCAGCACCTCCGCAATGGACCTGCCCTTGAATTTTATCTCCAGCGTTGCCTGATTGAAACGCATGCCTTTACAGACATCGCATTTAACATAGACGTCGGGAAGAAAATGCATCTCAATCTTCTTGATGCCGTCTCCCATGCATGCCTCGCACCTGCCTCCTTTTACGTTGAAGGAGAACCTCCCCGGCCGATATCCGCGCATGCGCGAATCCGGGAGCTGGCTGAAAAGGTCCCTTATATGATTGAATACGCCGATGTAGGTAGCGGGGTTGGAGCGCGGGGTCCTGCCTATAGGAGACTGGTCAACCTCAATGACCTTGTCAATAAGCTCGGTCCCTATTATCTTGTCATGTATGCCCGGCTTCTCTTTCGACTTATAAAGACGCTGGCATAGGCTGCGATAGAGTATTTCGTCTATAAGGGTGGATTTTCCCGAACCGGAAACGCCGGTCACGCAGGTAAAAACGCCTAATGGGAATTTTACGTCTATATCTTTAAGGTTATGCTCTTTTGCGCCCTTTATCTCTATGAAATTATTGTCCTGCCAGGACCTTCTTTTTTCCGGCGTCTGTATGGATAACTCTCTCCTTAAGTATTTAGCGGTCAGGGAATCCCTGGATTTAAGAAGGTCTTCTTTTGTCCCTGCGAATACAACCTCTCCTCCGTGTCTTCCTGCCAGCGGCCCAAGGTCCACGACATAGTCGGCGGAGGTTATGGTATATTCGTCATGCTCCACGACGATTAAAGTATTGCCGAGCTCTTTAAGAGATCTTAAGGTAGAAATGAGTTTGGTATTGTCGCGCTGGTGCAGGCCGATACTGGGCTCATCCAGGACATACAATACCCCTACGAGCCTCGAGCCCACCTGGGTTGCCAATCTGATCCTCTGTGCCTCTCCTCCGGAAAGGGTCGAGCTTTTCCTGTCCAGGGTCAAATAATCAAGCCCTACATCCACGCAAAACCCAAGCCTCTGGATTATTTCCTTCAAGACCTGCTCGGCTATAAGTTTCTCCCTCTGGGTAAGCTTCAGGTCTTTAAAGAACCCCGCGGCTTCCCTTATGGACATCTGGCTTACCTGCCAGATATTGAGACCATTAATCCTGACGGCCAGGCTCTCTTTTTTAAGCCTGGCGCCTTTGCATGCAGGGCAGGGGAGGCTGGACATAAAACGGGATATCTCCTCTTTCAGGTAATCACTCTGCGTCTGCCTGAAAAGCCTTTCCAGGTGCGGGATGACCCCCTCAAAGGGCTTATTATTTATGTATTCCCTGCTGCCGAACAGTATCTGTTTCTGTATATCCTTGCCCAGTTTCTTAAAAGGGGTATCCAGGTCAAACCCGAGCTTGTAGGAAAGCTCCCTTAGCAGCCAACGGTAATACAGGATATAACCCCTGCCTCCCCTCCTCCACGGCTCTAATGCGCCCTCGTTTATGGACTTGTTCTTATCCGGAATAACCAGTTCAGGGTCAAATTCCAATTTCGTACCCAGGCCATTGCATTCCGGGCAGGCGCCGTAAGGGGAATTGAAAGAAAAGACACGCGGCTCTATTTCGCTTATACTCGTGTCGCATTTCGCGCAGGCGTAACGCTCGCTGAACACAATATCCGTTCTTCGGTTCGCTGGTTCGCTGGTTCGCTGGTTCTTCCGTTCGTTGATTCCCAGGCCAGGTGGCCCTTCGCTTGGCTGGTTCGCCTTTAGAACCTTAGAACTAGCGAACGAAATAACGATAGTGCCCTTGCCTACTTTAAGTGCCGTTTCCACGGAATCAACCAGCCTGGATTTTGCCTGGGGGTTGATGACCATCCTGTCCACTACGACTTCTATGTTATGGTTTTTATATTTATCGAGCTTGATTTCCCTGGGCAGCTCATAGATCACCCCGTCTATCCTGCAGCGCACAAAGCCGGATTTCTGTATCTGGCTGATTATATCCCGGTATTCGCCTTTTCTGCCTGCGACCAACGGAGCCAGTATCTGTATCTGTTCTCCGCCGAAAGCGGTAAATATTTTATCTATTATCTCCTGCGAACTCTGTCTTTCTACCAACTGGCCGCATTGATGGCAATATACGCGGCCGACCCGCGCGAAAAGCAGCCTGAGGTAATCATAAATCTCGGTCTGGGTCGCCACGGTTGAACGGGGATTGCCTCCGGCGGTCCTCTGCTCTATGGCAATGGCAGGAGACAACCCCTGAATATCCTCCACATTCGGTTTCTGTAATTGTTCCAGGAACTGCCTGGCGTAACTGGAAAGGCTCTCTACATACCTGCGCTGGCCTTCGGCATAAATCGTATCAAAGGCAAGGCTGGATTTACCCGAACCGGACAGCCCCGTAATAACGATGAGTTGATTCCTGGGAAGAGCCAGGCTTATGTTCTTTAGATTGTGTTCCTTTGCGCCGGTTATTACGATCTTATTCTCTGAACTATTCATCTTTAATCAAATTCGTTTACCGTCTTTGATGTTTTCATCAACGCATCCGCCTCTGTCTGCCTGCCCGTCTGGTAATAGAGCGCGGCGAGATTGCGATAGTTTTCCTTATCGTAAGGGTTTAGTTTCAAAGCCACGGCAAATGCCTTCTCTGCCCTGCTAAAATCCTTTTGCCTGGCGAAATACACACCAAGGCCGCTATTTACCTTGACGTCATAAGGGTTAATCCTTGAGGCATTTTGCAGGCTGGCAAACGCCTCTTTGTCTTTATTATTATATAAATAAATTATAGCCAATGCACGGTATATCTTATACCTGGAAAAACCCTTATACCGGAGAAGCATCCCATTATATTTACCAAGGAGATAATCCTCCACCTGCCTGTCCTTAACGGATAGGCCTACAAGATTATTGAAAGCTATTGCCGAAAAAGGGTCCTTATCCAGGGCCTTAAGCCATTCTTCTTTTGCCTTATCCATATCAGTAAATGAAAAAGCCAGGGCCAGGCAAGAGTGGCTTCCGGCAGAACTATTTTCTTTTCCCTCCTCCCTGGGACACCAGGATTCAAGACCCGCGGCATCCCCGGATAGAAAATAGGTATATGCCATATTCTGATATAAAATATCCCAGGACCGTTTATTCTTTTCCAGCGAGAGCGCCTTCAAATATGCCTCCTGTGCCTTTTTCAGCCACCCTTTATTTAAATACACCAGGCCCAGATCCGTGTATACCGTGGGGCTGTATCTGACGTACTTCTCGGTATGGGTAAAAAAGGTAAGATTATCCTTCCAGAACGTATTCTCCCTGATGCTAAGGACCGAGAACAAGGCCAGAAGGAGTAAAAAAACTACTTTGCGCAACGCCCCTGAGCCGGCAAAGAAAACCGCTGCCATAGCGAAAATGCCGATTGAGGCAATATACAGCCAGTGCACCTCTGCAATCGCAAGTCCCTGGCTATAATACTCGGGATTTCTAAAAGCGATGGAAATAACGGGAAGGATCCAGACCAGGAAAAAACTCAGGAATAAAAAAAACAGCTTGTTTTTCTTCCAGAGCAATACCAAAAGGCCCAGGGAAATAAAAATAAAAAGCACTGCGGCAATAACAAAAACGGGCTTGCCTAAAACAGGTATAGTGACAACAGAAAGCATATGCAAGCCAACCGGGAAAATAAGTACGCGCAGGTAATACAGAGCGACTCTCAAGAAAGTAAAAACAGTTACCGCAAAACCTGCATATCCCCCTTTGGGTATGATATCTACATAAAGGGCAGGTGAGCTTGCCCGCAGAAAAAGATACAAGATAGCCGCTGCCGCAAAAACCAGATACCATAACCTGCTTACCCCGGGTTTTTCCGGCATCAAGTGCCGCATACGTATGCGCGTTTCATTTATCACAATGATAAAAAGGACGATTACAAGGGCGGTCTCCTTTGATAAAAGCGCAAACGCAAAACAGACAAATGCCGCTATATATAATCCCCGAAGATAAAATATCAGGCACAAAATGGCAGAGATCGCCAAGAGCATATCTGCCCTGCCGGAGATATAGCTTACGGCAGTCGTATTTACCGGGTGTACGGAAAACAGAAGCGCCGCCAATAACGCAACGGCCCTATCCTGTGATAGATGTTTGAGCAAACGGTAAACCAAAAGCGCAACGCACAGATGCAAGATGCAATTGGTTAGATGAAACCCCAGGGGATTAAGCCCCCAGAGCGTATAATCAAACGCGTACGATAGTGTATAAAGCGGGCGATAATAAAGGGCTTCCGGTTTGGTAAAATAGAAAAGCGGCTGCAGGAATATCTCGGGCAACAGCCTCCACCCTTTTATAAAATCGTTATGCACCACAAGCAGGATGTCGTCCCAGACGAATCTTCCAGTAAGGGAATTAAGGTAAACCGCTATTGTACAAATAGAGATCAAGACAACATCCCTGATCCTTATGTCCTTTAATAAACCCATCTCTTAGGCTCGATTGATTTTAAAAAGAAAACCCCTGTAAAGACGTTTTTCCTTATTACAGGGGCTTTCTTTTTTTGAGGGCCTTATCTTTTTTTCTTCTTGCCCCCTCTTTTCATCTTCGCGCAGGAAATGTCACCTTTCTTGTCTACAAAGTAAAGGTAACCTTCTTTCCTCTTGATACCGCACTTGGCTACCTTTTTAGGGCTGCCGCCTTTCTTTGCACCCCTGGCCATCTTCGCGCAAGAAATGTCACCCTTCTTGTCGACGTAATAAAGGTAACCTTTTTGTCTCTTGATACCGACCTTCATCAGTTTCTGTGCCATCTTCTAGAATCACCTCCCTTCATGTGTTTCTTAATTACCAATCTTAACCGGTTCCAAAATCTGCCTTATGACCGCCAGGGCAGATATCACTGCCAGGTAACTGGTCTTGGGGTTTTCCGGATGCGGCAGGTTTTCGGAACGGGCAATGACCCTGCCTGCATCGGAAACTATCTCTACCTCATGGATATTTTTAGTAAGGCGGGGGCTTGCGATAATACAAACGCGCGTCTTTTCAGGGCCGATGCCTGCAAGGCTAAGGGTGGCCGCAACGTTTATATTCTGCGGAAAATTCTTTATTGCCTGCAAGGCGCTGCCGCTAAAAATCAGTTTATCCTTACTTAATTTATCCAGGTTAATCCGTTTATCCGAGATATATTTTACTCCTTTAAAAGAACGGGGAGGTTTTCTTGTAGTAAGCAGCACCTTGCTGATGCGGCTTGCGCGCAGGGCCTTAAGCGCGTCTATGCCGCATATCGCTCCGGAAGGAATGAAAATATTGGCGCCTTTTCTCTTTGCAAGTGCCTTGAGTTTAGGAAAACCTTCTACTAGGCCGCCTACGCTCATAACCAAAACATCGCGCCTGGCGTCTATCGCCTTGGATGCTATTTCAAAAGAGAATGCTGCGCCGGTAGCTTCAATAACCAAATCCGAGCGCCTGATTAAATCGTCCAGTGACTTACTGATAATGCCCGGCCTATGCAGTTTGTAAGCCAGGCCGGATACCTTGGCCGCGTCAATATCGTAAAGGGCCTGCACTATTGCGCCGCCGGATAATTCCGAGGTAATCAATTTGGCTAGGGAAGAACCTATTGCCCCGCAACCGACAATACCAATCCTCAATTTCTTCATCTTTATTTTTAAGGTAGCAAAAAACAGTTATCAATCAAACGCGTACTGCCAAAATAAACTGCCAGGGCCAGCAAGGACTTTTTTCTAATCGTCTTTACGGGTAGAAGCGTCTCGGGCTCAACTATTGAGACGTATTGTATGCTGGCACTCTTTTTGCTAAGGATAAGCCGTCTCATCGCGCGGATTATAGCCACGCAATCTCTTTTGCCTTCACGCACCAGACGCCTTGCTAAGAGCAATGACTGATATAACACCGCGGCGTCATTTCTCTGCTGTCCGGAAAGATAAATATTGCGCGAGCTCATCGCCAGGCCGTCCGGATGCCGTACTACAGGCATGATCTTTACCTTTAACGGAAGATTCAGGTCGCCTGCCATCCGCTGAATTATAAGCGCCTGCTGGGCGTCCTTCTGTCCGAAATAAGCTGTATCGGGGCAGGTGATGTTAAAGAGTTTGGCTACCACGGTAGTTACCCCCAGGAAATGGCCTGGCCTGAACTTCCCGCAGAGCGCTCCTGCTAAACCAGGGGTATCGACATAAGTGCCGTAACCTGAAGGATACATTTGCGAAACGCCGGGATAAAAAATCGCATCCACCCCTTCTTTTCTGCATAAACGCCTGTCTTGCCCGATAACGCGGGGATATTTCTTAAAATCCTCCCTGGGCCCGAACTGAACAGGATTAACAAATATACTGACTATTACTATATCGTTTCCCTGCCTGGCTCGCCTTATGAGGCTTAAGTGACCCTCGTGCAGGGCGCCCATAGTCGGAACCAGGCCTATGGTCTTGCCTTTCCTGTGCGCCGAGATACAAAACCCCTGCATTTTGCCCGGGGAAACGATTATCTTCATGCGATAAGCTCTGACAACGGCCGAAGTACAAAGTCCCGCTTCCAGGCCCTGGGATGCGGGATCTCAAGGCCCTTTCTTTTAATAACCCTGGCCCCGTAAAACAGTATATCCAAATCAATGGTACGCGGACCAAAACGTACGGTCCTGGTCCTGCCTAACTGTCTTTCTATATTCTTTAAGTTATTAAGTAAAGATGACGGACTAAGGGAGGTATTTATCTTAAGGCAGGTATTGAGGAATTTACCCTGATGCCTGGGCCCGCCTACGGGTGAGGTTTCAATCAGTCGCGCGACTTTGATGACTTTTGTTCCTTTCAGTTCTTTTATCTTGCCGATGGCCGATTCTATGTTTTTACGCCGTGGTCTTAGATTCGAACCTAACCCCAAATAACAGAGTGTCATAATTTTCTGAGGCGGACAAGCGCTTCTTCTAATCTTTCCTTGGGTACGGTCAGCGCCATACGGATATACCCCTCTCCCGCTTTTCCGAAACCCACGCCAGGAGTTGCTATGATGTCTGCCTTTTTCAATAAGAGAGCGCTGAATTTTATGGAATCGGTTTTACCGGGTAATTTTACCCAGACATAGAAAGTAGCCCGCGGCTTGTTTACCTTCCATCCCAGGGAAAGCAGGCCGTCTACCAGACAATCGCGGCGCTCTTGATATAGCTGGCGCATATTTTCAATGCAATCCTGGGGGCCGTCCAACGCAGCTACTCCTGCCAGTTGAACGGCGGAAAATATCCCTGAATCGATATTTGATTTTACCTTGGCCAGTGCAGCCACTAACCTCGCATCCCCGCAGGCCCAGCCGATACGCCAGCCGGTCATGTTGTAGGTTTTGGAAAGCGAATGGAATTCTATGGTTATTTCCTTTGCCCCTTCTATCTCCAGGAAGCTTGGCGGACGATAACCGTCGTAAGCCATCTCAGAATAAGCCAGGTCAGAAACCACGATCAGTTTATTCTTAAGGGCGAATTCTACCACCCTGCGGTAGAATTCTTTTTGGCAGACCGCCGATGTGGGATTATTGGGATAATTTATGTAAATCATCCTTGTCTTCTTAAGTATAGACCCGGGTATCTTATTTAAATCCGGCAGAAAACAATTCGTATCCAACAACGGCATAAGATAAGGCCTGCCTCCTGAGAATATGGTCCCTCCTTTATAAGGCGGATAACAGGGGTCGGGAATCAGGGAATAATCCCCAGGATTAATAAAGGCCAGCGGCAGATGCGCAATCCCTTCTTTCGAGCCTATCAAAGGAAGAACCTCGCTGTCCGTATCCAAACTGACCCCAAAACGCCTCTTATACCATCCGGATATAGAGCGGCGCAATGCCGGCATGCCCTGGTCAAGGGCATAACGGTGGGTTGCGGGATCAGAAACTGCCTGCCCGAGGGCATCGATGATATGCCTGGGCGTAGGCAAATCCGGGTCTCCTATTCCCAGGTCGATTATATCGCGGCCTTCGGAGCGTGCCATTCTTTTTGCCTTATCGATTTCCAAAAATAGATACGGCGGAAGTGCCTGCAGCCTCTTTGCGAGCTTAAACATATTTTTCCTATATTTTGAGTACATCCTGCATAGAGTAAAGCCCAGCAGGTTTACCTATCACCCATTTAGCGGCTTTTAAGGCGCCTACGGCAAACAGGTCCCTTGTGTGTGCCTGATGCCTGATTTCTATGCGTTCGGAATTTCCGCAGAAAATAACCGTATGGTCTCCGACTATATCACCCAGACGTATGGAATGCGTAGGGATTTCTCCGCCAACTGCGTCCTTTAATACCTGGGCTAATTTCCTGGCAGTCCCCGAAGGCGCGTCCTTCTTTGCCCTGTGATGCGCTTCAACGATCTCTACATTGTAATCGCGTCCCAGCCTTTTGGCTATTTCCGGAAGAATACCAAACAAGACATTGACCCCAACGGACATATTCGGGGAAAATACAACCGGCACTACATTGGATATCTCTTTTACCTTTGCCAATTGGGTTTCGCTTAATCCCGTTGTGCCTAAAACCAGGGCCTTTCTGTATTTTGCCACGTAATCAAGATTGTTCTCGGTTGCTTCGGGAGAGGTAAAATCAATGAATACGTCCACCAGAAATATACCGTCCGGGTTAGAGGAAACCTTGAGTTTGCCGACTTCCCTTCCGATCATCGGAGTACCTTTGGCCTCAAGACACAGGCCAACCTCAAATTCCCTGTCGTGGCTGGCCAGTTCGTAAATCCGCCTGCCCATTTTACCGCATGCCCCAGCTATACCAATTTTAATCATCCTTTTTATTCTCCCTGCCCAGAAGGGCGCACCAAACAATCCGATATGTTTGGGTGTTAGCCCAGAAGGGCACACCCCTTGGGCGTTAGGTGCTATTTTAAAAGTCCGTAATCTACCAGCGCCTTCCTCAATTTCTCCGCGTTCTCGGGAAGCATAACCGACATCGGTAGCCGCAAATCCGGCTCGCAGGTCCCCAATAACCCCATAGCGGTCTTTATGGGAATAGGGTTAGTCTCAATGAATACGGCTTTTATCAGAGGCAGCAGTTTATAGTGTATGTGCCTGGCCTTTTCTATATTGCCCTTTTGGAATTCAGATACCATATCAGCCACGTCACGCGGAACGATATTGGCTACTACGGAGATTATACCGATACCTCCGATACTCAATATGGGCAGTGTCAGGCTGTCATCCCCGGAAATAAGCTGGAAATCCTGTGGACACAATGCTTTTATGCGCGACATCTGGTCAAGGCTGCCGGATGCCTCCTTTACCCCGACTATATTCCGGCAATCCCCGGCCAATTTCGCGATAGTCTCCGGCTCGATATTCACTCCCGTGCGCGAGGCGATATTATACATGATAATCGGTATGTCAACGGAGCCGGCAATGGCCTTAAAATGCTCGTAGAGCCCTTTCTGGGTCGGACGGTTATAATACGGGGATACCTGGAGAGAGGCGTCCGCTCCTGCCTTGGCAGCGTGGCGCGTAAGCATTATCGCTTCTTCGGTTGAATTAGAACCTGTGCCCGCAATCACGGGGACCCTTTTATTTACCTGTTCAATGGTAATCTCAATTACCCGGTCATGTTCTTCGAAAGATAACGTTGCGGATTCCCCGGTTGTGCCGCAGGGCACAATCCCCGATGTCCCGTTTTTAATCTGGAATTCAATAAGATCCCTGAGTTTTTTCTCATCCACCTTATTAGACTTAAAAGGGGTGACAATGGCTACTATAGAGCCTTTAAACATAGTATTCTCCTTTACATACCTTCTCTGCCTTGCCTTCAAGCCACACATCCTCAAAACCTGCGGTAGTTTTTTTGAAATATACCTTGAGTATCTGGCCGCTTGCGGTCATAACGCGCATAATACCTTTACCTGCCTTAACCAACAACGAGGCAGTAATCAGGGCCGAGGCAACTGAACCTGTCCCGCAGGCAAGTGTCTCATCCTCTACGCCCCTCTCATAAGTCCTTACCTTTATATAATCAGACTTGAGCGTCTCGACAAAATCTACATTTGTACCGTCGGGTTTGAATCTGTCATGGAAACGTATCTGCCTGCCCAGGCTTTTAACATCGAGCTTCCGGAGCCCTTCCACAAAAATGACTGCGTGAGGCACGCCGGTGTTGATAAAATTGACTCTCAGGATGCGGTTATTTACTTTTACGGGCAAATTTAATCTAATATTGCCCGGCTCGGTGAGTTTGATTTTTATGTTTCCGGCATTTATCCTTGCCTCTATTACTCCGGCTTTAGTTTCCATATCAAGCCGGCGGAGCAAGGTTGAAGACTGGCGGCTGGCATATAAGGCGGCAGCCCTGGCGCCGTTTCCGCACATCTGGGCCTCTGAGCCGTCGGCGTTGAATATGCGCATCCTGATATCGGCTCTTTTTGATTTGCCCAAAACAAGCATGCCGTCGGCGCCTATGCCGTATTTTCTGTCACAGATTTTCCTGGCTAATCTTTTTAAGTAACCCGCCCCGGCGGACAAACGGACAACGACAAAGTCATTGCCTGAAGCGACCATTTTGGTAAAAGAAAGTTTACGCATTCTAAATGGCAACCAGGAAAGGCGGCATCATTTCATTTCTCACCAGGTCCTGGCGCGATTCCCTTTTTCTGATTAAAAAGACCTCATCTTGCACTACCAATACCTCTGCCGCACGCAAGCGGGAGTTATAGTTGGAGGACATACTAAAGCCGTAAGCACCTGAACTCATCACTGCCAGATAATCCCCCTCTTTCACAGAAGGCATCCTCCTTGCCTTAGCAAAGAAATCTCCGCTTTCGCAGATAGGCCCGACTACATCCACCTTCCCGGGCCTTGCCCTTTTATTCTTTTGCACCGGCAAAATACGATGATAGGCGCCGTAAAGCGCCGGGCGTATAAGGTCATTCATACCTGCATCCACGATGATGAATCTCTTGCGGGAAGTTGATTTTATATACAACACCTTTGCCAGAAGGATGCCGGCATTTCCCACGATAAACCTGCCCGGCTCAAGGATTATTTTAAGCCCTGATTTTTTAAGCAACGGCGTTATCTTTTTTGAGAAATCGTGCGCGGTCTGAGGCGTCTCATTATCATAAACAATCCCCAGGCCCCCTCCGATATTCAGGTATTCGATATCCACTCCCTTGCCCCTGATGCGGTTTATAAAAGAGACCATCTTGGAGACCGCCGCGACAAAAGGAGCGCTTTGGGTGATCTGGGAGCCGATGTGTATATGCAGGCCCTTGATATTGACGTTGGGAAAACTACAGCACCTGACCAGTATTTTCTCTGCGTTGGCAAAGTCTATGCCGAACTTGTTCGTCAGTTTTCCCGTAGTGATAAACTTATGCGTCTTTGGCTCTACGTCCGGATTGATGCGTATTGCCACATTGACCCTGCGGCGTAGCCTGCTGGCAATATGATTTATGTTATCCAGCTCCGGAAATGACTCTACGTTAAAGAATAGTATTTTTCTTTTAATCGCCTCTTCTATCTCCGCATCTGTCTTGCCTACGGAGGCATAGACTATTTTTTCAGCCGGGCAGCCTGCGCTTATGGCGCGGAAGAGCTCTCCTCCGGAGACAATATCTAACCCGGCGCCTTTATCCACCAATGCCCGCAGGATAGCCAGATTAGAGTTGGCCTTGACCGAATAACAGATTAAAGGGTCAATCTCAGAGAATGCCTTCTTGAGTTTGAGGAAATGGTCTATAAGGGTCTTATAGCTGTAGACATAAAGCGGGGTGCCGAACTTACGCGCCAACTCGCTAAGCTTCATTTTTTCGCAGCAAAGGTTGTTTCCTATGTATTTGAATTCGTGCATTATCTCTTAATGGATTTCTTTGACTTAACTGAAACTAACGGATCGAATAATCTGACTATTTCTTTCTTAACCAGTTTATCGGAGAACTTTTTTAACAGCCCCTCCGGCATATCCTTGATCTCTATATCGTTATCAAGGGAATACTTCACCAGCTTTCCGATAATCGTATGCGCGTTCTTAAAGGGTATCTTTTTATCTACCAGATAATAGACCAGGTCCGTAGCATACAAAGACTCATCCTTTAACTGCTCCTTGATTTTCTCTTTGTTGAATTTCAGAGTCTTGATAAGCCCGGTTAATACGTTTAATTCTGAAGAGACTATCTCGAAAGAATTAAACAATGGCTCCTTATCCAGTTGCATATCCCTGTTGTAGGTTAGAGGTAAACCTTTCATCATCGTCAAGACGCTTACCAGGTTGCCGTATAATCTTCCAGCATAGCCCCTGATTAATTCCAGGGCATCGGGATTCTTCTTCTGCGGCATAAGGGAACTTCCGGTGCAGAATGCTTCGTCAATCTCCACAAAATCAAATTCTTTGGTGGACCAGATAATCAGATCCTCAGCCAGCCTGGATAAATGCATAGCTACAATGGACAAGACGCTGATAATTTCAATGATAAAATCCCTGTCGCTAACGGAATCCAATGAGTTATCCGTTGCCTCAATTGCCTTGAGTTTATAATTACCCGCGCTTATGGGCGTGCCGGCTAAAGCGCCTGCGCCCATAACCATTTTAATATTGCCGGAGATATAAGCTAACCTTTCCGCATCTCTGGACAGCATCTGCACATAAGCGCCCAGATAATCCTTCAACATGACCGGCTGCGCATGTTGTAAATGCGTAAAGCCCGGCATAATAACATTCTTGTTGTTTTGGCCTAAATCCTTCATGGCCTTCGCCAATTTAAGTATTTCAGCCTCCACTTTAGAAATACCCGCTTTACAATATAGCTTAGTTGCAAAGGCTACTTGGTCGTTTCTGGATCTGGCAGTATGGAGCTTCAAGGCTAAATCACCTACTTTTTTCTGTAAAATGTTCTGAATATTAGTGTGGATATCCTCGCATCCATGGTCCGGCTCAAATGAGCCTTTTTTGATACTTTCTACGATGGAGTTTAAACCCTTCTGAAGTTTCGATGCCTCCCCGGAAGTCAGATACCTGCCCTTTTTCAATATCTCAACATGCGACATTGAGCCTGAAATATCGTATTCGGCAAGTTTATAATCATATTGTATGGATTTGGTAAATTCCTCTACCAGGGGATTTGTTTCTTTGCCGAATCTTCCACCCCACAATTTTTTCGCCATTTATTCCCTTCCTCCACGGGGAGGACACCTGCGCAACTCCACTTGGCGCAGGGTGCCTTCCTTATATTTATCTTTTATACGGCATGCCCCAGAGCTTGATAAATCCGTCTGCCAACTTCTGGTCAAACTTATCCTCTTTGCCGTAGGTACTCATTTCTTTCCTGTAAAGCGAATTCCGTGATTTTCTGGATGCCGGTACGCAGCTGCCTTTGAATAATTTCAGTTTAATGCTGCCGGTTACGTAACGCTGCGTGGAATTGACGAAACCATCCAGTGCCTCCCGCAATGCGGAATACCACAACCCGTAATAAACCAATTCCGAATACTTAAGCGAGACCATCTCCTTAAAATGCGCCAGTTCCCTGTCTAAAACCAGGCTTTCCAATTCTCTATGCGCAGCGTGAAGTATGGTTGCTGCCGGAGCTTCATAAATTTCCCTGGACTTTATTCCCACCAGCCTGTTTTCTATCAGGTCCTGCCTGCCTATCCCGTGTAAGCCGCCTATTTCATTCAGGTGGACAATCAGGTTCTTCAACGAATAGGCCTTGCCGTCCAGTTTTCTGGGCACGCCCTTCTCAAAAGAGACCTCGATATATTTGGGATAACTGGCTATCTGGGTCGGGCTTTTGGTTATAAGATAGGCATCCTCCGGTGGCTCGACCTCCAGGTCCTCCAGGATCCCTGCCTCAATGCTTATTCCCCAGATATTACGGTCAATGCTGTACGGTTTTTTCTTGGTAACATCAATGGGTATATCGTACATCCTGGCGTATTCCATCTCCTCTTCCCTGGACTTAAAACCCCATTCCCTGACCGGGGCGACTATCTCCAGGGAAGAATCCAGGATCCCCACCGTCACCTCGAACCTGACCTGGTCGTTGCCCTTGCCTGTGCAACCGTGGGCTATCGCATGCGCTTTTTCTTTATGGGCTATCTCTACCAGGTATTTGGCAATCAACGGCCTGCCCAGGGCAGTGGCAAGAAGATACTTGCCCTCATAAACGGCGTTTGCTTTCAGGGACGGCACTATGAAATCATCAATGAACTCATCCTGCAGGTCTCTTATATAGACCTTGCTTGCGCCTGCTGCATAAGCGCGGTTCTCTATGGCCTGAAAATTTTCTCCCTGCCCAAGGTCAGCGATAAAACAGATCACCTCAAAACCCTGCTCCTGTAACCATTTTACAGCGCAGGAGGTATCCAGGCCTCCCGAATAAGCTAATACGACTTTTTTCATCTTTAACTTTACCTCTACTTTACCTATTTTTTTAATAATTTAATCAAAATCGCCTTCTGCACATGCATCCTGTTTTCTGCCTGGTCAAAGACTATTGAACCGGGGCTGTCTATAACCTCATCGGTTATCTCCTGACCCCTGTGCGCAGGCAGGCAATGCATAATCAAGACGCCTCTCTTGGCCAGCTTGACCAGTTTTTTATTTATCTGAAAATCCTTGAATATTCTTTTCTTTTTATGGACCTGGCTCTCCTGGCCCATGCTCACCCAGACATCGGTATAGAGGACATCCGCTTCCCCGGCTGCTATGCGGGGGTCGGAAGTCAATTTTATCCTGGCTCCGCTTGAGCCGGCAATTTTTTTAGCGCCTTCAAGAACGCCTTTATCGGGTTCATAACCTTTTGGAGCGGCAATGTTCATATTGAGCCCCGTCTTTGCGCAGGCATAAAGCAGGGAATTGCAGACGTTATTGCCGTCTCCTATATATGCTAAAAGTTTTCCTTTTAACTTCCCCAATTTTTCTTTCACGGTATAGACATCAGCCAGCGCCTGACAGGGATGCGAGAAATCCGACAGCCCGTTTATCACCGGCACGCCGGAATATTTAGCCATCTCCAGGACGTTCTGATGCGCGAATGTCCTTAGCACCACCGCGCTGACGTATCTGGAAAGGGTCTTTGCCACATCGTGGATGGATTCCCGCACGCCTAAATTAATCTCATCCGGACCCAGGTATGTGGAACTGCCTCCCAGCTGATACATGCCTACCTCAAAAGAAACCCTGGTCCTACAGGAGGGCTTCTGAAATATCAAAGCCAGCGTCTTGCCGGAAAGGACTTTGGAGAACTTACCCGGATTATTTTTTAACTCATCCGTCAGCTTGAATAAACCGTTAATCTCCCCTGCCGATAAATCCGCTACCGAAACCAGGTCTTTTTGCATTTTTAAATACCTTTCATTGCCTCATCCAGAATGGACAGCCCCTTGTCGAGTTCCTTTTTGGTTATATTCAGAGCAGGCATAAGCCTCAGTACCTTATCATGCGTGCAGTTGATAAGCAGCCCCTGGTCCAGGCATTTCTCTACGATGGGTTTACCTTCTGTACTTAATTCCATCCCTGCCATCAGGCCCATGCCCCGCACCTCTTTTATTACCGGGTATTCGGCCTTTAATTCCTGTAACCTTGCAAAAAGATAGCTGCTCATCTTCTCAACATTAGCCAGTATCTTTTCCTCCTGTATCGCCTTGAGCACTGCCAGGGCTGCCTTGCATATCACCGGCCCTCCGCCGAAAGTCGAGGCGTGCATCCCTGCCCCAAGCGTATCGGCGATCTCTTTTTTTACCACCATCGTACCTATGGGAAGCCCGCCGCCGAGAGCCTTGGCCAGCGTCATGATATCGGGGGTAATCCCGTAATTCTGATAACAGAACAGTTTTCCCGTCCTGCCTATTCCGGTCTGCACCTCATCTGCAATAAGCAGGAGGTTTTTTGCGTCGCAGAGTTTTCTCAATTCCTGGACAAATGCCTTATCGGCTACATTGACCCCGCCTTCCCCCTGGATCAGCTCAAGCATTATGGCTATAGTCTTATCGGTTAAAGCCGCCTTGACTGCACCTATATCGTTGAAAGGGACTGTTTTAAAACCGTCCGGAAGCGGTTCAAAACCCTGTTGATATTTCTTCTGTCCGGTAGCAGCCAGCGTTGCCATGGTACGGCCGTGAAAGGAATTTTCAAAGGTTATGATTTCGTATCTCCCCTTGCCGTACTTCCTGCTGAACTTTATCGCCCCCTCGTTGGCCTCTGCACCGGAATTGCAGAAGAAGACCTTGGCAGGGAAAGTCCAGTAGGTAAGCTCCTTTGCCAGTTTTGCCTGCGGCAGGTGGTAATAATTGTTCGGTATGAATATCAGCTTTGCGACCTGGTCCCTTACTGCCTGCATGACCTTGGGATGGCAATGCCCGAGGTTACCTACGCCCCAGCCGGGGAAAAAATCCAGGTATGGCTTGTTATGAATATCCCAAAGCCTGGAGCCCTTGCCTTTTACAAAGACCAAAGGCACCTTGCTATAAGTGGGCATTATGTTTTCTTTGTAGCTGTCAAATACCTCTTGTAGTTTCATTTTACTATTTCCGTTCCGACACCATGGTCGGTAAATATCTCCAGTAATAGCGCGTGCGATGTGCGCGCACCGATGATATGCGTCTTCTTGACCCCGTTATTGAGTGCATGGATACAGGCCTTGACCTTTGGAATCATGCCGTGCTGGATAACTTTGTCTGATATCAATGACTCGGCTTCGGCAACGTTCAAGGTGGAAATGAACGAATGCTGGTCTTCGCTGTTACGCATTATCCCCTTGACATTAGTCAAAAGCACCAGCTTTTCCGCCTCCAGGGCTCCGGCTATGCTTGCCGCTGATTCATCGGCATTTACGTTATAATCAAGTTTATCCTCGCCCCTGGCCATCGGCAATATGACCGGCACCCTGTCTTTCTTTAGTTCTTCCAGTATGCACTCGGTGCCGATGCCGACAATCTCTCCTACCAGGCCAAGGTCTACCTTGGATTCTTTCTTTTTGGCCTGGATAAGTTTTCTCTCCTTGCCGCTTAAGCCAACGGCCTTTGCGCCTGCCTCGTTTATCTCGCTGACGATAACGTTGTTTAACTTCTGCAGTTCCTCTTCCACTACCTTCAGGGTCTCTTCGTCGGTCACGCGTATGCCGTCTACAAACTCCGCCTTCTTACCGGATGAACGCATGCGTTCGCTTATATTCGGGCCTCCTCCGTGGACAAGTACCGGCCTTAAACCCATGAAGTTCAAAAAGACTATATCCTCCAGGACCGACCTGCGGATTTTCTCATCACCGAGGATACTGCCCCCGTACTTTATGACGACTATCTTACGGTGGAATTTCTTAATATAAGGCAACGCCTCAATGAGCACCTCTGCCTTTTTAATCGCCTCTTCCATATCGACCTTTCCTTGCCCCGCTTTTGGCCGGGCTTAATTATACGCCGCGTTAATCTTTATGTAGCGCGGGGTCAAGTCGCAGGTATAAACCACTGCTTCCTTGTTGCCGGTGCCAAGCTCGACCGCCACGTCTATCTCTTTTTTCTGCAGGGGGCTTAACTTTATCTTGATACCATCCTGGCGCGCCTTTATTCCGCTTGCGCCTAAGGCTGCCACGACCCTGCCGAAGTTGGGGTCCTGTCCGTACATCGCGGTCTTGAATAAATCCGAATTGGCGATATACAGCCCTGCCTTCTTTGCCTCTTCTTTATTCCTGGCCCGGCTTACTTTTATCCGGATGAACTTGGTCGCTCCCTCGGCGTCATGCACAATCATCTTTGCCAGTTCAAGGCAGACAAATTTCAGTGCCTCGGCAAACCTGGTATAACCGCTGCCCGTATTTATCAAAGGGTTTGCCGCAGCCGCGTTAGCCAGCAAAATCACGGTATCGTTGGTGCTCATGCACCCGTCAACGGTAATACAGTTAAAAGACTCCTCTACGCTGGCAGTAAGCGCCTGCGTAAGCGCTCCCTGGCTGATATTGGCATCGGTAAAAATAAAACACAGCATCGTTGCCATATCAGGGGCGATCATTCCGGCGCCTTTAGCCACCCCGCAAAACGTAATGTCTTTAGTACCTAACCTTATCTTAACGCTTACTTCCTTGGCAAAGTTATCCGTAGTCAGGATTGCGCGGCTGGCTTTATTGATTGCTTTGGGACCTAAACCTTTTACCAGCGGCACAATTGCCTTTTTTATCTTAAGGACAGGCAGCCTCCTGCCTATAATACCGGTGGAATTGACCAGGACCTGCTCCTTTTTAAGCCCCAATGCCTTGGCTGTATAGGAAGACATTGCCTGCGCATCCTTCAATCCTTTTTTGCCGGTAAAGCAATTTGCGTTTCCGCTATTGGCAATTACCGCCTGGAAAAGCCTGTTTTTCTTAAGATAATCCCTGTTCAATAAAATCGGGGCAGCCGGCAGACTGCTTGAGGTAAATTTACAGGAGGCCTTTGCCGGCATCTTGGAATAAAACAACGCTAAATCCGCTTTTCCCGATTTCTTGATGCCGCAGCTTATGCCATTGGCAAGAAAACCTGAAGGAAGGACTGCCTTATGGTAAATTTTCATAATAGGCCCATGGCCTCCGGGAACTTGCACATGATGTTCATATTCTGCACTGCCTGGCCGCTTGCGCCCTTGATCAGATTATCTATGACCGCTATGATTATAAGCGAATCGCCTGAGTCCTGGATCGCTATGTCGCAGAAATTTGTTCCCGCCACATCCTTGATCCTGGGTAAATCCCCCTGGCCCCTTATTCTTACAAAGGGCTCCTTGTGATAAAATTTCTTAAACACCGCGCCAAAATCAGTGCCTGTTTTTTTGTTCTTAGCGGATTTCTTGACGTATATGGTTTCCAGTATCCCTCTGTTCAAAGGAAGCAGATGCGGCACGAATGTCACTTTGACCGGTTTTCCGTGTAAGCCCGATAACTCCTGGTTTATCTCCGGCATATGCTGGTGGATGTTAACTTTATACGCCCTGAAATCCTCATTGGCCTCTACAAACATCAGGCCCTCGGATAATTTTCTGCCTGCTCCGCTGACTCCTGATTTTGCATCGATGATTATGGAATCGCAGTCAACCAGCCCCAGGGCTACCAAAGGAGCCAATGCCAATATGGCACAGGTAGGATAGCATCCTGGATTGGCAATAAGTTTTGCGCCTTTTATTTTAGCCCGGTTAAGCTCCGGCAAACCGTAAACGGAATACCAGAGGTTCTTTTTATCGCTGTGTTTGGTCTGGTAGAATTTTTCATACGTCTTTATTTCTTTGAGACGGTAATCGGCGCTCAAATCTATTACCCTCTTTCCCGCCTTCAACAGATAAGGCACCATCTCCATAGAGACCGTATGCGGCAGGGCCAGAAATACCAGGTCGCAGTTTTTTATTGTCCTTTTTAAGTAGGGCTGGTTACAAACCAGATCGAGTCTGCCTTTGAATTTCGGAAACATCTCGGAGATAAGACAGGGCTCCTCTATTTTTGCCGATAGTTCCGTAATGCGCACCTGAGGATGGCCCAGGAGTATATCAATGAGCTCCTCCCCTGCGTAACCGCTTGCGCCTATGATACCTACATTAAGCATTTTCTTTTCTCCTTCTTTATTTACAATATGTTCATATTAAGATAAAAGCATCGGGTAGTCAAGTATTTTCTCGTCGGGATGCAACCCGATAGCCATCCAAATAAAAAATCCCGCTTATCCAGCGGGATTTTCTTTGCTCTTATCTATATGCTATAAGCTATGTGCTATAAGCCATATTACCTCTTAGTCCACTGGAAGCGTTTACGCGCACCCTTCTGCCCGAATTTCTTGCGTTCCTTCATGCGCGGGTCGCGGGTCAAAAATCCCTCACGGCGCAGGGTACTCTTAGACTCGGGTACCTGGATTACCAGGGCGCGGGAAATCCCCTGCCGCAATGCACCTGCCTGTCCGGAGAGACCCCCTCCCTTGATATTGGCGAAGATATCGAATTTATCCGCATTACTGGTAGCGACGAGGGGCTGGGTGATTATGATCCTGTCGGTCTCACGGATAAAATATTTCTCGTACGGCTGATTATTGACCGTGATTTTCCCGCTGCCGGGTGAAAGCATTACCCTGGCAACCGCCTCTTTGCGCCTGCCTGTAAAAAACTTTTTTACCGTCTGATTCATGACTTGCTATACCTCCAAGACAATGGGGTTCTGCGCCTTATGCCTGTGTTTATCATCGGCGTAAACCTTTAATTTTTTAATCATATCGCGGCCTAACGGGCCTCCGGGAAGCATACGGCTTACCGCAAGCCTTACCAGCGTAACAGGTTTATCTTTCAGCATCGTATCCATCCTTACTTCTTTCAAACCGCCCGGATAGCCGGAATAACGCTGGTATACGTTCTGGCTTGTCTTCCTGCCGGTAATCTTTACGGCTGCCGCGTTAATGATGACAACTGCATCTCCCGTATCAAGGTGGGGCGTGAATACGGGTTTGTGCTTTCCGCGCAAAATGGCGGCAACCTTTGCAGCCATCCGGCCCAACACCTTACCCTTGGCATCCACCAGGTACCAATCTCTCTTTATGTCTTCTTTCTTCGCTGAATATGTTTTTCTCATAGAAAATAGAGTATAACATATTTCCTAATTAAGTCAATGATTTTTCCTTTTTATGTGAGTGCAAATTAAAAATGTCAGCCAATATCTCTACCACTCTTCTACCTATATAATGATTGGTCCTTGGGTTATAGTGCAAGTCATATTTAAAGACACGGCGGTATTTCTTACTTTCGCCCCGTAACCCTTCGTTTAGGTCATAATATAAAATATCCTGGCTTATCTTTCCCATATAATCCAGGCTTTTCCACGGATCTATATTTATGACTATCAATTTTATATTGTTTTTTCTGCAAATCTCGTTAAATTCCGTGATTATCGCCCTTGCCCTCTCCCGTAAACGTTTATCCTCAAATAATTTCTCCGTGACCTCCGGCACCCTGCTAATACTATCCCACATCAGCCTGTCCTGACGGACTAATCTATTTTTTAATCTAACCAGGGTGAGCCGGTAGCCAAGGTAACTAAGCAAATATGATTTCCTTACAATAGGGCTGATCCCTGTCTTGAAAAAGATATCGTCTTTCTTCAGGAATATGGTGGACGGATTACCGGCCTGGCCACCGGATGCAACGCGATTAACGGCAACGGAGAAATTTTTTATTCCTTCCGAGAAGCATCTATTTACAGCTAATTGGTTAACAAATACAATTACATAATCCGGGGAGTATTTCAGTCCTTCCGTAGAAAAATATAAAAGCTCCTGCTCCAGGCTCCATCCGGGTACGCCGAAGTTGATTATCTCTAGATTGGAAAAATGGTCTTCCGCTATGTCGGTAAATCTCTTGCCATACTCGACGCCTTCGCCGAACGTGAAGCTGTCGCCAAAAGCCAGAACCCTGATTTTATCCTTGGGTTTTATATATCCGTATTCCTTATCCCTGAGGCCCTTTGAATTGATCCTGTAGATAACCGAGAAATCGGATGTTGTCACCAGTGCCCAGGCGTCCGGTTTCATCTTATAATAAAGCAGGTCATCAGGAATATACAAATCAAGGGGTATCCTGACGGAATTCTTCAACTCTTTCGTATAGAGCCTGAAATCTATATCGTTGATTTTACCGTAGACCCTCATGGACAATTCGGCAATAAAGAAGGCGATAAGAATGGAAACAATCAACAACGATATTTTAATTAGAAATGATATGCGGGAAGAATTGCGGATTGACATCAGGTTGTTTTCCTTTCTAAAATCAGTGCTGCCAGGACGACGAAGATTATTATGCAGATGACCCATGCAAACGTTAAAGAGGCCTCTTTTACCTGCATCTTTCCGCTGGGTGAGGGATTAAGGTATATGGCAAATATCTTTGACTCGCCAAGTCTCCTCAAGCCGTATCTGGCTATAATACGGTCCCTGTTCTCCTGCCTTTGGTCTTGCGTAAGTATGATTACCCGGGATACGCTAAAAGGGTCAAATTCGGCCGACGGCCCGATTTCCGGGAAAAGCGCCCCTGCGGTGGCCCTCCCTGAGATTGCAGCCAGGCAAACGCTGATAAAATAAGAAGGCGAATAAATAATCTCTGCATCGGAAGAATTTTCCCGGATAACCCGCAAGGCATAAAGGTATTCGTCAGGATACCAGAGAGAGGTAGAGGCCAATCTGGGGTTATGCCCCGGAAGAAGCATGTCCACAAAAGCGGTATCCGCAAGATACGCCCTGGGATTAGCGTTATTTTCCGCTATTCTCGGCACAAAAATGGTCACGGAGAAAAAAAACAGGTAACAACAAAGCAGTAAAACCAGCAGTTTCTTTATTTTCTTGTCCGAAAGGTATATGACTATGCCTTCCAGGCCGCTTGCTGCAAGAAGAATGACGGGAAAATACCCCTGGGCGGAGAAGAAACGGTAAGGATAGAGTATCAAAAAGAAACTACCCAGCAATAAGCTGATAAAAAAGACCAAATCCCTGCGCAGGCGCCAGATATAAAATATACCTATTGTTGCCAGGGCGTATTCAAGTGGCTTAAATTCGGAATACTGCGTTTCCAGTGCGCCGCCCAGAGACACAGAGCGTAAGGCCGTAATCTGCCTGTAGAAAACCGGCAGGGACAATAGCAATCCCAGCAGCAAAACTACAGATGTTGTCTTTCTGGATTTCTTTTCAAACAAGATAATAAAGAAAAACGCCAGGACAAAGACCCAGGGCACGGAGATGTGGAAATAAAAACTAAGGGCCAATAAAAGCGCTGCCGAAAATACCTTTTTGTGTATGAGGCGGCTATAGGCCCAGATGCCGCAGAGAAGCGCTAATGTCGCCGGGATATTATTGCTCAATGAAAGGTAGAATGACATGGATGAAGCAAAGGTAATAACAAAGAACAAGGCCAGCCTCCTGCCGTACTCTTTTCTGATAAAAAACCAGACAGAAAACAAAAAAACCGGCGGAAGCAGCGCCTCTAAGGCCTTTGCCAGTATAACCGGACTGAAGCCCAGCTTAAGAAAAAAGGCAAGCAATAGATGCAATGCCGGAGGATAGATGTGCGGCCTGCCAAAAGGCGCGTACTGCCAGAAATCCCAGCTGCTATAACCCCCTGCTTGCACAAATCCCCAGGCAGTATGGATATGGTAATAAAAATCCATAAACTGCGGGAACATCTTCCAGCGTAAGACCTGCAGCAAGGTAAAACCCGCAATCGCAAGCCCGGAAAGAAAATCATAATCCAAATTGTTTTTTCTGTTCATTTAATATTTTACCTTTACCAAAGTCAGGCCGCCTGCAGGAACAGTGGGGCCTGCAGATTTTCTATCGCGGCTGGACAAAATGCGCTTTAGCTGTCCTTTTGCGAACCTGCCCCTGCCGATTTCTATCAGGGTTCCTGCGATATTGCGCACCATGTTGTAAAGAAAGCCGTCCGCCTCTATCTCGATGGCGATGATGCCATTCTTCCTGCCCAGCTTTATGGATTTTATATTCCTGACGCAGGAATGTTTATAGCTTGAGCTTCTGGCCATGAAAGAACGCAGGTCCTGCCTGCCCAAAAGGAGCCTTGCCTCACTGCGCATAAGCTTAAGGTCAAGCGGATAAGGGCAATAATAGGCGCGGTCCTTCAGGAATGGGTCGGGGATTTTCCTGTTTAATACCAGGTAGCGGTATACCTTGGATTTACAGGAAAAACGCGAATGGAAATCGGTTTGTGCCCGGCGGGCATTCTTTATGACTATATCTCCGGGAAGCAGGCTGTTTAAGGCGAGCGTTAAATTTGCAAGCGGAATCCTGGAATCGGTGTGTAAGTTGGCTACCTGCCCCCGGGCATGCACACCGGCATCGGTCCTGCCCGAAGCAATGAGCTTGACCCGATGATGCAGGATTTTCTTAAGAGTTTTTTCTATGGTAACCTGGATACTGGGAAGGCGTCTTTTAGCAGGGCGGCCTTTATGGTTCTGGACCTGCCAGCCGGCATAATTGGTGCCGTCGTAACTTATTTGCAGTTTGATATTGCGTCCCGACGGTATCGCTGCGCTTGCCCGTCGGGATCCCGATGGGAAGTCCTGATGAAATCGGGACGACACCATCGGGACATTCTTTCTGCTCACCTTATTAATTCTTCTGCTATTTGAATTGCATTAGTCGCAGCGCCTTTGCGCAGGTTATCCGCGACCACCCACAGCCACATTCCGTTTTTCACGAAGGGATCGCGCCTTATCCTGCCCACAAAGACCTCATCTTTTCCCTCGGCGTCTTTCGGCATGGGATAACGGCCTTCGCGCGGCTCGTCAATCACGACGATACCCGCGCTCCTTGAAAGCAGCTCTCTTGCCTTTTGCGCAGATATCCCTTCTTTCGTCTCTATGTAAACTGCCTCCGAGTGCCCGGTCCTTACCGGCACCCTCACGGTGGTTGCGCTGATCCTTATTTTTGCGTCATGCATAATCTTGTGCGTCTCGCGCACCAGCTTCCATTCTTCGTTGGTATAATCCTCATCGGTAAAACTCCCTATGTGCGGAAAGACATTGTAGGCCAATTGCTGCGGCATGGCCCTATTGCTGTCATCTACGCATATGCACTGGAAGTTTTCCGCGCTAAGAATAGAGTTTTCCCTGTTTAGCTGCTCGACTGCCGACCTTCCTGCCCCGGAAGCAGCCTGTAGGGTAGTTACTACAACCCTCTTCAGGCCCGCTTTTTTATAGATCGGCCAGAGGGCGACTACCATCTGTATGGTAGAACAGTTGGGATTGGCAATTATACCCTTCTTGTGTCTCTTTACGTCTTTTGCGTTTACCTCAGGCACGACCAGGGGTACATCCGGGTCCATGCGGAAGTCCGCTCCGTTGTCTATGACCACTGCCCCTCTTTTTACCGCCTCGGCGGCATAAGTTACCGCAGCGCCTTTTTCTCCTTCCGTGCCGGCAAAAAGGGCTATATCAATGCCCTCAAAACCATCGGGTGAAATTGCCTGTACCAGATAACTTTGCCCATCGACATCTATGTCCCGGGCCGAACGCGCAAATACGCGTAATTCGCCCAGCGGGAAATTGCGCTGCCTTAAGACACGCAGCATCTCGATGCCTACCGCCCCGACCCCCACAACCGCAACGTTATATTTTTTTTGGCTCATCTTACGATCCTCATTTTAGATATTTAATAACCAGGTCCCCTACCTCCTGCGTACTATAACCCATCTTCCCCGCAGCCAGGGATTTCAGCTTTGTGTTTACAACTTTGATGACCGAATCCTCTATCGCCTTTGCGCACCTCTGCTCCCCCAGATTTTCCATCATCATAGCCGCGGCACAAATCGCAGCCAGGGGGTTGATTACGTTCTTGCCGGTATATTTCGGAGCGCTTCCTCCGATAGGCTCAAACATGGAGACACCCTGCGGGTTGATATTGCCGCCTGCGGCAATACCCATACCCCCCTGTATCATCGCACCCAGGTCGGTGATTATGTCTCCGAACATATTATCCGTTACAATCACATCGAACCACTCCGGGTTCTTGACAAACCACATAGTGGTAGCGTCCACGTGCGCGTAATCGGTTGAGATATCCGGATACTCCTTTGCTATTTCATTGAAAGTCCTTTCCCACAAATCCCAGGCAAAGGTCAGGACATTGGTCTTGCCGCAAAGGGTAAGCCTCTTCCTCCTATTTCTCTTGCGGCAATATTCAAAGGCATAACGCAGGCAGCGTTCTACACCGCGGCGCGTATTGTATGATATCTGTATGGCGACTTCATCCTTGGTGCCCTTTTGGCGGAACTCGCCCATACCCTTGTAAAGGCCTTCGGAGTTCTCCCTGACCACCACAAAATCAATATCCTCCGCCTTCTTATCCTTCAGCGGGCAGAATTCCGGGTTGTAGAGCTTTATCGGCCTTAAATTTATGTATTGGTCCAGGGAAAACCTCAGCTTCAGCAGTATGCCTGTCTCCAGGATGCCGGGTTTTACATCGGGATGGCCTATGGCTCCGAGGTAAATGGCCGAATATTGCCTTAATCCCTCCACATCCTTATCATCCATGGTCTTGCCGGTCTTTAAATAACGTTGCCCTCCGAAGTCAAATGTCTTTGCCTCGTATTTGAACCCGTATTTTTCCCCGCAAGCCTCCAATACCTTAAGCCCTTCCCTGATTACCTCTGGACCTGTCCCGTCTCCGGGGATAACCGCAATTTTATAGCTCGGCATTTCCTAAACCTCCTCCAGCCACTTAATCGCAGACTTACTGAGTATGATATTCTGCCTTTTCATGATTTTACTGGAACGAAAATTGATTTTTCTGGGGCCGTGGAACTCTACGTCCGTTACGGCGATAAAATCCCTGTCCTTGTCGTTTATGAAATCCTGCATCCTCTCCCCCGGATTAAGGTGTATGGTCCCCTGGATCAAGGCATCCCCGTAAATAACTATGCGCACATCGAGTTTATCTTTGGGTATCTTCATAGTTATCTGCTCCTTTTCTTCTTTACCCAGTTCATCAATCCTCCCTTAGCTACTATCTCCTGCAGGAAAACAGGGAAAGGCTCTGTCTTATATGACCTGCCCCGGGTAAGATCCTTAATCGTACCGGTGGAAAGCTCTATTTCCAGTATGTCGCCGTCATTAATGTCATCCGCTTCTGGTAATTCCAAAAACGGAAGCCCCACATTTATGGCGTTCCTGAAGAATATCCCGGCAAAGCTCGGAGCAACCACCGCGGCTATGCCGCAACCTTTAAGCGCGCGGGGCGCGTGTTCCCGGGAAGAGCCGCAGCCGAAGTTTTTGCCTGCTACGATAATGTCTCCGGGAGAGACCTTTTTTACGAAATCGGGGGCAATATTCTCCATGCAATGGCTGCCTAATTCCCTCTCGTCAGTCGTAATCAGGTATTTGGCGGCAACGATATCGTCCGTGTTGATGTCGCTGCCGAATTTATGGACTCTGCCTTTGATTATCATATCGTTTCTTTATTTTCAACGATTAACCAATAACGACTAACTATTAACGAAATCCGGATGCGTAATCCTGCCGGTTATACTCGAGGCTGCGGCAGTTGCCGGGTTGGACAGGTATACGAAGGATTTCGGGCTGCCCATCCTGCCGACAAAATTACGGTTAGTGGTAGCCAGGCACGTTTCGCCTTCGGTCAATATACCCATATGACCTCCCAGGCACGGGCCGCAGGTAGGCGTGGAAAAGACACCGCCCGCCCTGACAAAAGTCTCTGCCCAACCCTGCTTGACCGCCTCCAGGTAAATCTTCTGCGTGGCCGGGATAACAATCAATTTCAGTCCGGGGCTTATCTTCCTGCCTTTGAGTATCGCTGCCGCTATTTTTAAGTCGGAACTCCTGCCGTTTGTGCAGGAGCCGATGACCACCTGGTTTATCTTTACCTCTTTTAAAGCGCTTACCGGCCTGACATTGCTTGGTAAATGCGGACAGGCAACCTGCGGCTCCAGGCCCGAAATATCCCATTCAATGGTCTTCTCATATACCGCGTCTTTGTCCGATTGATAAAATTTTGATTTACGCTTAAAACGGCTGACGTATTCTTCGGTTATTGCATCCGGCTCTATAATACCTGCCCGGGCGCCTGCTTCAATAGCCATATTGCACATGGAGAACCGGTCATCCATACCCAGCTTGCTTATGACCGGGCCGCTAAACTCCATGACCCTGTAAAGGGCTCCATCCACCCCTATTTTGCCGATAGTAAAAAGTATGAGGTCTTTGCCGCCGACCCATTTATTCAGCTTACCTTTATATATGAATTTTATCTCGGCAGGGACCTTAAGCCAGAACTTGCCGTCAATAAAGGCGCGCGCCAGGTCCGTAGAACCTACGCCCGTAGAGTAACAACCCAGGGCACCGTAGGTGCAGGTATGTGAATCCGCCCCGATTACCAGGTCACCCGGCAGGACTATGCCCTGCTCAGGCAACAGCGCATGCTCTATGCCCATGCATCCGATTTCAAAATAATTCTTTATTTTCTGCTCGCGGGAAAAATCTGCCAACACCTTGCATTGATTGGCGCTTCTTAAATCCTTGGCAGGGGCAAAATGGTCTGGCACAAGCACTATCTTGTTTTTGTCAAAAACTTTTTTGATCCCGGAATTCCTGAACTCCTGGATGGCAAAGGGTGCGGTGATATCGTTACCGAGGGCAATATCTATCCTGACTTCGATAAATTCTCCGGCCTTGATCTGCTTTTCTCCGGCCCTGCCTGCCTGAGCAGGTGAGGAATGAGCCAATAATATCTTTTCTGCTATCGTGTAACCCATTTTTAGACTTCCATTATTAAAAGGTAGAGGTAAAGGTGCAGGTAAAGTTAAGGCTTTTCTATACCTGTGCCTATACCTTTACCTATTTGTATTTTCTTACTATAAGGGTGGCGTTATGCCCTCCGAACCCTAAGGAATTAGACATGGCCACGTTGACTTTTGTCTTGCGGCTCGCGTTGGGGACATAATCAAGATCGCAATCCGGATCCGGATATTCGTAATTGGTCGTCGGAGGAACTACGTCCTCCTTTACTGCCAGGCAGCAAAGGACAAACTCCACGCCTCCTGCCGCTCCCAAAAGATGCCCGGTCATGGATTTGGTAGAGCTGACCATTACCTTCTTAGCCGAAGCACCAAGCGCCAGTTTTATTGCCATTGTCTCGATCTTGTCGTTCAATTTAGTAGAGGTGCCATGGGCATTGATATAAGTCACTTCATCCGCATTAAGCCCTGCGTCTTTCATCGCCGCTTTCATGGCCAGGGAGGCGCCGTAGCCGTCCGGATCAGGTGCGGTCATATGGTAGGCGTCGCAGGAAGCACCGAAACCTACCAGCTCCGCATAGATATTGGCTTTTCTTTTTTTGGCATGTTCCAGCGATTCCAGGACCACTATCCCGCAGCCTTCCCCCATGACAAAACCGTCACGCTGGGCGTCAAAGGGGCGGCTGGCCTTCTGCGGTTCATTATTTCTCATAGAAAGCGCCTTCAGCGCGCAAAAACCGCCTACGCCTAATACAGTAACGCAGCTTTCCGTGCCGCCGGCAATCATTACGTCTGCATCGCCACGCTGGATTATGCGCATGGCGTCCCCGATAGCGTGGCTGCCGGATGCACAGGCAGTGGTCACGCAGGTGTTGGGGCCTTTGAAACCGAAGGATATCCCGATGTGGCCGGCGGCCTCATTGACGATTAACATAGGTATCAGAAACGGCGAAAGCCGGGAGGGCCCGCCTTTCAGATAAACATTGTGCTCGTCTTCCATAATACGCAGGCTTCCTATACCCGAACCAACGACTACGCCTATGCGTTCCCTCTTCTCCGTTTCCAGCTGGAGCCCTGCGTCGCGTATGGCCTGGCGGCTGCAGGCCAGGGCAAACTGGACAAACCTCTCCATACGCCTGACTTCCTTCTTGGAAATACCGTTTGCCTCCGGGTCAAAACCCTTGACCTCAGCGGAAATCCGGGAATCGAAACCAGTCGCATCAAATGCGTGCAGTTTGTCTATACCGGAACGTCCCTCTTTTATGCCCTGCCAGGAACTCAGCATATCGTTGCCCAAGGGGGTTATCGCGCCTAAACCGGTAACTACTACCCTGTTTTCTGTCATATTTAATGAGCACGCAACTTACAAAACAGCGTGAATGTAAGTTGCTGTGTGAATTAACCCAGCACTAATTTTTCTATGGCTTTGTGGTCATAAGAAATTAGTGCTGGGTAAGTTCTGACCTATAAGTTATATCGTTTAGATTTCTTAATATACTGCTCCATAATTTATGTCCTCACTTAAAACTTACCCCGCCGGATAAAAGGCGGGGCAAGTTAAAACTCTTTATATCACGAGGTTATTACTTATTGGCTGATTTTTCCTCAATATATTTAATCGCATCTCCTACGGTAGTTATCTTTTCGGCATCTTCATCCGGAATCTCAATGCCAAACTCTTCTTCCAGCGCCATTACAAGCTCTACCGTATCCAGGGAATCGGCTCCCAGATCATCCACGAAAGAGGCTTCAGGAGTGACCTCTTCCGGCTTTACTCCGAGCTGTTCAGCGATTATAGATTTTACCTTTTCTTGTACTGCCATTCTCTTTTCCTCCTTGCGTAGAGACGCACACCGATTCATCATTTAGAATCGAGTGTTGTTGTTTCTTCCTAAGCCATCACCATACCGCCATCAACTACGATAGTCTGGCCGGTTATATAACTGGCTTCCTCCGATGCCAAAAACAGGCATGTCGCTGCTATGTCATCCGCGCTGCCGAATCTCCCCAAAGGTATAGCTTCTTTCATCTTCAACTTCAGCTCCTCGGGAAGCCTGGCCGTCATATCCGTCTGGATAAAGCCAGGGGCTACGGCATTGACGTTGATGTTGCGGCTTGAAAATTCCTTGGCCGCGCTTTTGGTCAGGGCGATTATCCCCGCCTTGGAAGCGGAGTAATTGGCCTGGCCGGCGTTGCCAACTATACCGATGATGGAGGCGACGTTGATTATCTTACCGCTGTGCTGCTTCAACATCGACCTGGATACGGCCTTGAGGCAATTAAAACTGCCTTTCAGGTTCACGCCAAGGACCGCGTCCCACTCTGCCTGGCTCATACGCAGGATTAAATTGTCCTTTGTAATGCCCGCATTGTTAACTAATATATCAACCTTTCCCAGTTTGTCAAGGATTTTATTGACCGCTTCTTCGACTTTTGCATAGTCGGTGACATCCATAGCCAAAGCCAGCGATTTTACGCCCAAGGCCTCTATTTCAGCGGCTGTTTTCTGGGCCTCTTCCAGGTTTACATCCGCGACCGTTATATCCGCGCCTTCTTTGGCAAACAAAAGGCCTATGGATTTTCCTATGCCCCTGGCTCCACCTGTGATTAAAGCGACCTTGCCTTTAAGACGCATCTTCTTGTCCTCCACTTTTAAAAGGTTACAAAAGTTAAGGAAGTTACGGAGGTTAAAGAAGTTACAGAAAGCAACATTTTTAACCTTTTTAACATTTGTAACATTTTTAACCTAAATATTAAGGATGTCCTCTTTTTTCTCTATATTTATTACTTCTGCTTCCGGAGATATCTTGCGCATCAGGCCTTTTAAGACCCTGCCCGGCCCGAATTCATAGAATTTAGTGACCCCTTGCGATAGTATGAACTTCATGGACTCTTCCCATCTTACGGAAGAATACATCTGACGCACCAGGTTTTCCCGTATCTGTCCGGTTGTAAGTTCCGGCTCAGCGGTATAATTGCTTATCACCGGCACTGACGCCGATGCGAAAGAACTCCTATCCAATACCCGCTTTAACTCTCCCGAGGCCTCAAACATCAGGGAAGAATGGAAACCGCCGCTCACCTCAAGCTCAATTACCCTCTTTGCCCCTGCCGAAATACAGGCCTCTTTGGCCTTATTTATCGCCTCGGCCTTTCCCGAGATGACGATCTGTCCGGGGGCATTGATATTGGCGATATCCGCTCCGCTTAACAAACAAACCGATTTTAATTTATCCAACGGTAAATCCAGTACCGCAGCCATCTTCCCGGGGTTGCGCAGGCTTGCCTCTTTCATTATCTCGGCCCTTTTTCTTACCAGCTTGAGGCCGTCTTCAAAGGTAAGGCTCCCCGCTGCCACTAAAGCGCTGTACTCTCCCAGGCTAAGTCCCGCCATAAAAGCGGCCTGCTCGTTATTTCTTTTCCTGAATGCCTCAAGGGAGGCGATAGTTACGGTGAGGATAGCCGGCTGGGAAAATATCGTCTTCTTAAGCGTATCGGCACTGGCGCCAAAGCAGACCTGGGAGATGGAAAAATTCAGGGCCTTATCCGCCCGCTCAAAGATATCCCTGCTTTCCGGAAAGGATTCATATAAATCTTTTCCCATACCTATATACTGGCTTCCCTGCCCGGCAAATAGATAGGCTACCATTGGATTACGCTGGCCCCCCAGACCAGTCCTGCCCCGAACGCATCCAACAGTATAATATCGCCCTTCTTAACCCTGCCTTCCTTTACCGCCTCGCAGAGCGCGGTAGCGGTAGAGGCACTGGACATATTTCCGCATCTCTCTATATTCAGATAGACCTTTTCTCCGGGTATGCCTAATTTCTTGGCGACCGCCATAATGATACGTGCATTGGCCTGGTGCGGTATAATCAGGTCGACATCCGCAAAAGTCATCCCTGCCTGCTCCAAAACCGTCTCCGCGGCCCTGGTCATCGTGTTGACGGCTATCTTAAAAAGTTCATTGCCCTGCATTTTTATATAATGCATGCGCTTATCCACTGTCTGGTGGCTAGCGGGGTTTCGCGAGCCGCCGGCGGGCATATTCAGGATATCCACCCTTGAGCCGTCGCACCCTAAATAGGTGGAAATAATACCGCCGGATTTTACTTCCGAAAGGACTACTGCCCCGCTTCCGTCACCGAACAATACGCAGGTGCTGCGGTCCTGCCAGTCGGTTACCGAAGATAAAACCTCCACCCCCACGACCAGGGCTTTTTTATATGTGCCGCAGGCAAGAAACTGGTTGGCTACGGATACCGCGTAGATAAAACCCGCGCAGGCCGCCGAGATATCAAAGCATGCTGCCTGTTTAGCGCCTAGTTTATGCTGCAGTATTGCGGCTACCGAAGGAAAAGGCATATCACCGGTAATGGTAGCCACTACAATCAGGTCCAGCTCCTCAGGGTTGACTTTGGCGTCTGCCAGGGCCTGGATGCCGGCGTTAAAGGCCAGGTCAGAAGCAGCTTCATCTTCCGCTACCTGGTGCCTTTCCTTGATGCCGGTGCGGGTGGTTATCCATTCATCGGAGGTATCCACCATCTTTTCCAGGTCGGCATTAGTAAGTATTTTCTTCGGCAGGTATTCGCCTACCCCGATAATCCCTATTTTCTTCAATTGATTAGCTTGGAGTCAGGCCTTCCAGGATCTCCGCGTTGACATTATGCTCAACTTCTTCCTTGGCTACCCTGATGGCATTCTTGATGGCTTTTTTGTTGGAGCGGCCGTGGCCGATAATCACCACGCCGTTAACGCCTAAAAGAGGGGCGCCGCCGTATTCGGCGTAATCCAGTTCTTTCTTGAAACGCTTAAGGCTGGGCAACATAAAAATCAACCCGATTTTACCAAAGATATTGCTTAAGAGGTGGCGCTTCAGGAACGTCTGCATGGCCTCTGCCGCACTTTCGGAGACCTTCAGGGCGACATTACCCACAAAACCGTCGCAGATAATGATGTCGCATTTACCGGTAAAAAGATCCTTGCCTTCTACGTTGCCAATAAAATTAAGCCTGCTTTTTTCGAGCAACTCATATGCCTCGCGCATAAGCCCGGTGCCCTTGACCTCTTCCTCTCCTATATTCAACAGGCCCACGCTGGGATTGGCCCTATGCAGGATATCCTTGCAATAGACGTGGCCCATAATCCCGTATTGCAATAGATGTACCGGCTTAGGGTCTATATTCGCTCCGACGTCTATAATCAGGGAAGGCTCTTTGAGGGTAGGGGTGACCAGGGCAATCCCCGGCCTTTCTACTCCCGGAAGGGTGCGCAGGCTCAAGGTAGCGGCACAGACAACTGCGCCGGTATTGCCGGCGCTAAAAAACGCATCGCCAAAACCGTCCTTGACCAGTTCCAGCCCTAAGACAATGGAGGAATTCCTTTTTTTCCTGACGCTGGCGGCGGCCGACTCAGACATTTCGATTGTCTCCTGGGCAGGATAAACGGAGATTTTCTCGCCGCTATAGCGGTATTTGGCAAGCAGCGACTTTATCCTTTTTTCGTCCCCGACCAGGACCACATCTACTTCATATTCCTTGACCGCGGCAATGGCTCCCTGTATGACTACTTCAGGGGCATGGTCGCCGCCCATGGCATCTACTATTATCTTCATATGTTTGATTGGTTGCTGATTACCTGGCTTTCTTCTTCTCCCTTGTCTTAATCTCAATGACCTGGCGGCCATCGTAATAGCCACATACCAGACAAATACGGTGGGCTAATTTTGGCTGTTTACACTGCGGGCAAGGTATAAGATTCGCCTTGGCTATCTTCCAATGGGTGCGGCGCTTTCTACCGCGCGCCTTAGAATGTCGTCTCTTAGGTAGTGCCACTTTTGACCTCCCTGCCTGCCGGCAGGCAGGCTTGCTGTTATTTTTATTTTATGATGAATGTGCGCAGGCGCCTTTATTCAGGTTCTTGCCGCAAACAAGGCATAAGCCCTTGCATGCGGGAGCGCATAAAGGTTTGACCGGATAATCCAGCATTATCTCTTCCCTGATATCCGGGTTCAAATCTATTGTGTGTGTCAGCTTATCCACCTGGTAGTTCAGCCTGGATCTCTTGTTCACCTGGAACCTGACCTCTTCCAGGCAGCGGCTGCATTCGAAAGACAGCCGAGCAGACAACGTCAGTTCCACGGTTACGGCATTTGTAATCCTAGAGATATCCGCCTCTACTTTTACCGGCTCGCTGTATTTGGCCGCTTCAGAATCCAGCTCCAAAGCCGAAGCCGGAATCTCTTCCTCGAGGGTTATCCCCTCAAAAGGTATCTTATCAACGTCTATTTTCATAACTTCTTCTTGAGCGCCTTCTCTACAAAATCCGGGACAAAGCTTGACAAGTCCGCCCCCAAAGAAGCTGCTTCCTTCAATAATTTAGAAGAGATATAGCTATACGACTCCTGCGGCATCAGAAAGATGGTCTCTATATCCGAGGCCAGCTTACGGTTGGTAAGGGCCATCTGGAATTCATATTCAAAATCAGAAAGCATGCGCAGGCCCCGTATTAAAACCTTCGCCTTATGTTTACGCGCGTATTCCACGACCAGGCCGTCAAAATCAACCACGGTTATGCCGGGGATGCCTTGGGTGGCCTTTTTGAGCATCCCGACGCGCTCATCAACGCTAAAAAGCGGCTTCTTGTGCGGGTTATGCGCCACTGCCACGGTCAGCTCGGAGAATATCTCCTGGGCCCTCTTTATCAAATCAATGTGGCCGTAAGTAACCGGATCAAAGCTGCCTGGATATATCGCTTTCTGGCACATATTTTTTATGAAGCTCCCCTGGTTAAAAACTGCAACCTTAGGAGCGGAATACTTCGCGGCCACTGCTCATTGGCACGCTGAAGGGTGCGACCTTCTGGATGCGAACGTATAAAACGACAGCGCGGTGTCTCCGTAACGCGAACGCTTCCATAAAATTAATTCTCCCGGCGCATCTGGGAGATTATCTTTTTTATGATGCTGGACTATTATAAAACCAGAGGGGGCTAATATATCATAGGCCGCAATGGTTTGCAAGGTTTTTTTTGCCGGCGACGGGCTATTTGCCGCCTTAATATAAGGCGGGTCAAGGAAAATGACGTCAAATTTCTCGCCTTTACGGCTCATCCTCTTTATCGCCTCTTCAGCTCCCAGGGGATAGACGCTTACAACTGCTGACACGCCCAGCTTCCCGATATTGCTATTGAGGGCCGCTACGCTAAATCTGTCCTGTTCCACCATGGCTGCGCGGCTTACCCCGCGGGATACGGCTTCAAGTGCGACCGCTCCTGAACCGGCATAAAGCTCAAGGAAGGACAGCTCCGTAACGTCTCCCAGAATATCAAATACGGCCTTACGCACCTTATTCTGCGTCGGCCTTATGCCTTTTGGCATTTCAATTACCCTGCCTCTTAATTTACCGGTTAATATACGCACCTGCCCCGTACCTTCTTCCTATACCGAATATATTGAAATCCCGCGTCCTCGGAAAGCTTTAAGTTTAGAAGGCGCGGGGTCAACCTATCATCATCAGCTTTTCGTATTCGGGGAACCGCTGAATGAGCTTTTGTTTAAGCAGGGTATCCTGCTTGGATACAAGGGCCGGGTCAGCGCTAACCACCCTTATTGCCTCTTCCCTTGCCTTTTTCAAAAGCTGCAGCTGGGTCAGGGGGTTTGCTATCTTAAGCTCGCTTAAGCCATGCTGCCTGTGCCCAAAGAACTCTCCGGGACCCCTGATTTTAAGGTCCTCCTCGGCTATCCTGAAACCGTCTTCGTATTTGACCATTGTCTGGATGCGCCTTTGGGCTTCCTCGGTAGCTGCATCTGAAATCAGGAAACAAAAAGATTCCTGAGCGCCCCTGCCTATCCTGCCGCGCAGCTGATGCAATTGCGACAGGCCGAAGCGCTCGGCATTCTCCACTATCATACAAGTGGCAGTGGGTATGTCAATACCTACCTCTAAAATGGTAGTGGAGACCAGGATATCAAGCTCTCTTTCCTTGAACCTGCGCATTGCCTCATCCTGCTCCGGCTGTTTCATCCTTCCGTGGATAAGGCCTGTTTTAAAATCCTTGAATTCCCCGCTTTTTAACTGCTGGTACATCTTTTTGGCTCCGGCCATATCCAGACCATAAGATTCCTCTATCACCGGATAAACTATATAAACCTGATTGCCCAGCTCGAGCTGCCGCAAGGCAAGGGCATAGGCCTCCTGCCTCTGGCTAAGGTTGAAATACCTGGTTTTTACCGGAAGTCTTCCTGGAGGCAGGTATTCTATTACTGAGATATCCATATCCGCGTACATGGTTATGGCCAGGGTGCGCGGTATGGGGGTAGCGGTCATAATCAGGATATCGGGATTGTATCCTCTCTGCGGCAATAAAGCCCTCTGGCCCACCCCGAACTTGTGCTGTTCATCTATTACCGCCAGGCCTAATTTATTGAATTGCACCGCCTCTTCCAACAGCGCATGGGTGCCGATAATGAAATTGGCCCTGCCTGACTTTATATCCTGGCTTACCTTTTCTTTCTCCTTGCTATTAAGGCTGCCGGTAACCAGGGCGGTTTTTATGTAAGGCGCATCCTTTCCTAATGCGGATACGTAGCTATTCAGTTTATCGTAATGCTGCTTTGCCAGTATTTCCGTGGGGACCATTAAGGCGACCTGATAACCTCCCTGGATGGCAAAGATACCGGCTATCGCTGCCACGACCGTCTTCCCTGAACCGACGTCTCCCTGGAGGAGCCTTTGCATACAGAAGGGGCTAGCCATATCTGATTTTATTTCCGCGATTACTTTTTCCTGGGTTTTGGTGAGCTTGAAAGGCAGGCAATTGATGAATTCTCCGGCAAGACGGCCTTCTACCTTGTGGCTGATACCGAGCTTCTGTTTCCTTTTCATCTTTCTCAACGCCAAAGGAAGCTGAAAGATAAAGAACTCTTCAAAAGAAAGCCTGGTATAGGCAGCCTTACGCGAATCTTCATCCTGCGGGAAATGGATGCTCAGCAGGCTCTTGGCCAGGTTCAAAAGATTATTCCTGCTTCTTACGTCGTAAGGCAGGAAATCATGGATACCAGCCATATAGTCATCCAAACTCTGTTTGATAAACTTGCGCATGGCACGCTGGCCTATGCCCTGCGGCAGGCTATAGACAGGGACTATCCTGCCTACATTCAGGACTTCCTCCTCTGCCGTGTTTACGAGTTCAAACTCCGGAGAGCTCATCTGCAGCCTTTTGCCGTAGCGCTCCACCTTTCCGTAAAGGATAAGCTCTTGTCCCGGCTTGAAATATTCCTTCAGGTAGGACTGGTTAAACCAGACGCAAAATAACTTTCCGGTTTCATCTGCGACAATGGCCTCCAGAAAACTAAAGAAGCGCCTGCGCCAGGAATGGCGTTGGTCCCTGGCAAGCACCTTTGCCCTTATGGTATAGGTATTACCCTCCTGGAGTTTTGCTATAGGGACAAAATTGGTGCGATCTTCATAGCGCCTGGGAAAATAATAAAGCAGGTCCTCTACCGTGGCTATGCCCATTTTGGCTAATAAGTCAGCTCTCTTTGGGCCCACGCCTTTTAAGTAACGCACGGGGCTGTTAAGGGCTTTTTCCATAGTCGGCATCCCGGCAGCTGTTGATGATACCGGACATCTGTTTTTCGGTCTTTGCCCGGGAGGACCTTTCTCGTAACGGCCGCACTTTTCTGAATCCCTTTGTATACCAGCCGAAGAACTTGCGGAACATCATCACCCCTGTCCTCTCTCCGTAAAACTCCACGCACATCTTAAGATGCCGTGTCATCACTTCGATTATTTCCTGCTTTTGCGGCTTTGATATAAGTTTACCCTCTTTAAGGAAGGCCTGTATCTGGCGGAATATCCAGGGGTTGCCCAGAGAGCCGCGCGCAATGGCTATGGCGTCGCAGCCCGTCTCATCAAACATCTTCTTGGCCAAGAGCGGAGAAAAAATATCTCCGCTGGCTATTACCGGTATATCCAGACCCTTCTTTACGCAATGGATAGATTTATAATCCACGCTTCCGGAATAACCCTGCTCTTTTGTCCTGCCGTGGACAAATAGCGCTGCTATGCCTGCGTCCTGCGCGTAAAGCGCTGCCTGGACAGCGTTACGCGAGGTATCGTCCCAGCCAATGCGTATTTTTGCGGTCACCGGAACAGCGGACTCCTTTATTATCAGTTTCAAGAGTTGATTCAATTTCTTCGGCTCTTTCAATAAACTTGCCCCCTCGCCCCTGCGCGTGACCTTCTTTGCAGGGCAGGCAGCGTTAAAATCAAGGATATCGAATTTATAATCCTCGATTATCCCCATTGCCCGTTTCAAATACTGCGGCTCTTTCCCCAGAAGCTGCACCCCCAGGGGGCTATCTTCGCCGGTGCTTTTAAGCATCTGCCTGGTCCTTATGCTGTTATAGCCAAGCGAGCGCACGTTAACCATCTCTACGAAAGCAAGCTCGCATCCGAATTCCCGGTTGAGCATACGAAAGGGCAGGTCACTCACCCCTGCCATGGGGCTAAGGATAAGGTTGGATTTAAGCTTTAATGTCCCTATTGCCAATGTGCTCATATCGGGAAACTAACCGGGTTTAGACAAAATGCATATTATATTTCTGCCGTTCCAGCCCTTTTGGTCCGCTAATTCTTTACGCCTATCAAGAAAATGAAAAAAATAATCCTTTAATCTGTAAAGCGGGCCGAAGAATCTTATTTTTCTCCACATCCAATCCAATAACTTATTTTTGAATATCATCTTCACCCTTTCTCCGTAAGCAAGAGGAGAAACGGTCGTGCACTTCAACACCGCAAAACCTGCACGCTCTGCACAGGCGGCCAAAGTCAACGGCTCAAAATAATGCAGGTGCTCTGTGTAATCAAGCAAGGCAGGAGTGTGTTCTTTCATGGTATGGAAGAGATAAAAATTAGGGCTGGAGATAAATACCAGGCCCCCTGTCTTCAGGAGGCCGAAGATCGTATTGAGGAACTCTGTGGGCCGAGGCACATGCTCTATTACTTCAAAAGCAAAGATGAAATCAAAACCTTTTTCCGGCAGGAGCCCCTTTTCAAAAGCGCCCTCAAGGTTATCCATGGTTATATCAAGATTGAAATATTTCTTAGCCAGGGTCGCCGCACTTGAGCTTGGGTCTATACCCGTTACGGATGCTCCCCTGCGCAGGCATTCCCGCAGAAAAACCCCTATACCGCAGCCTATTTCCAGCACCGACTTATTTTTCAGGCCTGCGTTCTTGCTTAAAAAGTCCAGGCTGTAGTGATAGGGCCCCCGCGAATCGCCAAACCAGCCGTTTATCTTTTGTACTACTGACGCTTCGCTTTCGCCTTTATCGCTGATGTAATAAGAGGCATAGTTGTCTTTGCGAATTTCATTGTATGCTTTTTTAGATTTCAGGTAGGCGTGTCCGCATCTTACGCAGCGCACTATATCAGCGCCGTCAAACCTGCGGGCAAGATAAAGGCAATCAGCCGAGGCGCATACGGGACAGGCCGCAGGAAAAAGTTTAACTATCTCAATCATATGACTGATTGGCGAAACGGTATATTGAAAAAAGATACGGATACTGAATCACGGCGGGCTATTTCTGGATAATCTTTAATGTGGCGCGCTCCCCGTCCTGCCAGGGCCAAAGCATGGCGCAGAAATCTTCGCTGCCCTGGCTGCAGAAATACATGGTTTGTCCGGGTTTTATCCCTCCGTAACCGTTTATCAGGTCGCGGCAACGTATGGCCAGGTGTTTTTTTGAAGGCCAGGCAGGCTCTCCGAAGAATTGCTCTAACTTCAGGCGTAAGCCTTCCAGCTCTTTCTTCACGACCACGGCCTCCAAATAATTGTCGCAGTCCATGCGCAAGGCATCAAGGCTGGTCTGCTTTATCTCTTTTCTAAGCTCTGCGAATTCCATTGTAGTATAGTATAACATATTTTTCCGACAAAATCGGGATTTTTATAATATTCTCAATAAGTTCAGCCCTGTTTTGAGGTCTATATTTTTATCCGCCTTTATACCCTTGAGTTCAAATATCACCGCTTCAATGACCAGGAATACCCTGGACTTTCCCCTGATACAGCCGGTAAGCACCTTATTTTTCTTACCCATACTGCCGTGCAGATGTATTTGCGCTCCGGAAGGGTTACGAAAAATAGTGCCTACGCCCAAAACCTCCCAGCCGTCCTTAAAAGAAACCTGGTTGGGTGAAGGCGGGATTACCGGCTTCTTGGGCCCGGTGACTAGGTCTCCCTTGCGTAATGCCCCGAGGAACACCATTACCGCGCATTTTAGCTTTTCTTTGTTTGCCAGTTTTTTTAGTTCTTCTATGAAAACATCATTGTTATCAAATTTGGCCAGGATTACCCTGCCTAAGCTGCCAGAAGCATACTTCATTTATTCTTCTCCTGTTTTAGTATGGCCGGCTGTTCTGAAACATCTATCCGCAGGCCACCGTCATGCTCGATTTTCAATGTATAGAGCAGGCCAGGGACAAATTTTGTTCCCGGGGCCTCTATCTGTGCGTTCTTTATCCCTGCCCTTCTGGCTGCCTTCGGCTGGAGTGCGTATTTCCAGAACCTGCGCCAGAGTCTCTTCTCAAAGATTGATGCCTGCTTGTCTATCCGGTAACCGGAAGGCACCTCTCCGATTTTATTGATATCAAAAACCTGGGTATCCGCTCCGTTGAGCGCGAAGGCCTTCATAAAAAGGTAGGCGCTTTTACCCTTTAAGGGGTGAGCGCTTCTGACGTAAAAATCTTCAAACCTTATTACCAATGACTGGAACTGGATGATATCCGATGAAAAGGTAAAGTATCTGGGGGCAAGCGGCTTCATGCGGCTGTCGTATTCCAGGAATTTTATGGTGGTGTAAGTCTTTTTAGCCCGGGGATCTGATTTTACGTCCGTTACCACGACCTCGGCTACACGGGAGTCTGCGCTTAACCGCTGGATTATCTGACGCAGTATGCGGTTCTCTATGGAAGACTTGGCCAGATATAGCCCAGCGGCTATAAAAACAAAAGCAACTAACAGAAATAATAACGGGGGCCTCTTGGGCATCAGTTTTTCTTGAACAGGCCTATCAATTCGGCCTTATCCACGATATGGCCCTGCATGGCTTTTTCCAGTTGCCCCTTGCTTATCCCCTCTTTCAGGTTAAGCAGGGTATCCAGGGCATATATCTTGAAAAAATAGCGGTGGGTTCCGGAGGGAGGACAGGGCCCGTGAAAATCCCTTTTGCCCGTGTTGGTTAGCCCAAGCTTTCCCGGGACGCTGTTTTCTTCTATGCGGTAGACAATCGGAATGTCAAAAACCACCCAGTGCACCCAGGTGCCTGCCGGAGCATCCGGGTCATCAACGATTAATGCCAGGCTCCTGGCCTTTTCCGGGATATCGCTGATATCTAACGGCGGATTAACGTCATCCCCTTTGCAGGAATATTTCTCCGGGATATATTCGTTTTGCTTAAATGCTGGACTGGTTATTTTCATTGTCCTACCCCCCTCTTGCGCAAAACAAAAAACCGCAACTGTGGCCAATAGTATACATAAAACAACTGCCTTTGGCAATTTACTCATATATACTTTCTCCCTGCATATTTAACCTTGCGGCAGTTGCTGTTTGCCCTGTAAATCAACATGTTCGCCGGGATTGACTATGCCTCCGGTGATGATGATTTTCATCGCTTCCTTGACGCTCACATCCAATCTTATCAGCGCGCTCTCCTCTACCAATAAAATAAACCCGGTAATCGGGTTGGGCGCCAGCGGTACATAAACATTTTGCAGTTGTTGGCCGGCCTTCTCTTTTGCCTCAGGGTATGATTCATTGGCGATAAAACCCAGGCTCCAGACCCCCTTACGCGGGAACTCCACCAGCACCGCCTGTTTGAAGGCAAGGCTGTCCTTGGAAAACATAAACCTTATCGCCTGCTGAAGCAAAGGGTATATGTTACGCAAAAAAGGCAGGTGGCTTAAGAAATGCTCAACGCTCTTAAGACGGTTCTTAAAAGAAAAACTGACTATAAAGCCGCAGGCAAGGATAACCAGGACCATAAGTATTATTCCGATACCGGGGATATAAAACCCCAGCCACCTGCCAAGATAAACGTTTAGGGGCTTTCCGAGTATGCCATCAATGAAATTAAAGAAGATGACCAGTATATAGACACTTAATATGAGCGGCAAAATAGCCAGTATGCCTCTTATAAAATACTTACGCAGAAGCTTTAACATTGCATTTCTCCTTAAAGTAGTAAGCAGCACAGCCCCGGATAATGGGTGGCGCTTTCAATAAGCGCCACCCACATACCGGATACTACGGTGTTAATCTCCGTACACGTACGTAGTATAAGTTCCGATAATACCAAGGATATTCTCGGACTTATAGTCTACGAACTTCACAACCCTGATGTTTCCGTTTGCCTTTGCCGCTGCGATACTCGAATCACCGGTAGCAATCAGGCTAAGATACGACTTGCTGACAGACGTGCCTACCTTGCTATACGTGAGATCACCGCTGCCGGCTGCTACAGGCGATTGAATGCCTGTATAGAAAGCACCCATAGGAAACGGCGTGGCGCATCCTGCTACCATCAAGGCAAGCGCCAACAATACGACGTACAACCCGACTCTTTTCTTCACTTTCGCCTCCTTTCCCTTTTTTATTTTGTCTTCTTTGTCAAAACATCAACAATCGCGTTGCCGTATACCTTTTGAGTTCTATTTAAAACTATAGTGTTTTTTAACCGTCTTCTTTATGTCCCAGATACAGGATAAGCCCTTAGGGAAGGTTACAAAATCACCTTTGCCTATCTCCAATTTTGTGCCGTCATCTTTATGTATCGTAACCTCGCCCTCCAAAAAATAACACTCTTCCTCCGCATCATAGGACCAGGGAAATTTGGAAACCTCCCTTCTCCATACCGGCCAATCCAACACCCCCATTTTCTTTAATTCCTCAGGCTTAAGCTGCTGTACTTTTATCTCCATTGCCACCTCCTCACCTGCCTCACCGGCAGGCAGGCCTGCCGGTTACGATATGGCTTTTGGCTTAAAAGTTAAAAGACAATGGTCTTGTTGCCGTGTTTGATAATCCGGTAATCAACGTAACGTAAGACTGCTTCTGCCAGTGCGCGCTTTTCCAGGTTTTTCCCTTTATTTATCAGGGAAATAAGGTTATCCCTGTGCGATACGGGCTCTACTGCCTGGGTTATAATCGGCCCCTCGTCCAGCTTCTCGCTAGTAAAATGAGCGGTCGCGCCTATGACCTTGACCCCGGTTCCCAGTGCTTTCTGATAAGGGTCTATACCCCTAAAGGAGGGCAGAAACCCGTGATGGATGTTAATGATATCCCTGGCGTATGCCTTGAGGAACTCCGGGGAAAATACCAGCATATACCTTGCCAGGACCAGGAAATCCGAATCCTTGACGATCTCTGATATCTCTTTTTCCTTGCGCTCTGATTTTACTGCCGGTATAAAATGGAATTTTATATTGTGCTGTCGCACTATCTCTTCATGGGCTGCGTAGTTACTGATAACAAAGGGGATTTCCACGCGCAACTCCTCCGAACGCCAGAGGTACAAAAGCTCAAACAGGCAGTGGTCAGGCCGGGAAACCATTATACCCATTTTCAGGGTATTGCTTTTATCATAGATATCGCATTCGGCATTGAAAACAGCGGTTATCGCCTGTATATCCTTTTCAAGCTGGGCCTTGGTAGTGGCTGCATCCTTGACCACGAACTCAATGCGCATAAAGAGGTCTCCGCCTTCGGGGTCTGTGGTGTGCTGGTCAAGACTGATCATATTGCCGCCATGCCGGAAGATAAAATCCGAAACCTTAGCCACTATCCCCGGCTGGTCCTTACATTGGAATAAAAGGATGTAGGTGTGCATATAACTTTTTCACTTATACCAGAGCGTTATGTGTTTTCTTAACCCTTCTTTAACGCTACAAAGGCCTTTTCATTGTCGCTGGTAGAAAGCACTATTGTGGCAGGGCAACCCGAGGCGCAGGTAGTGCCGTAGGCGTATTTTATATCCACATATTCCTGCGATACTTTATCGGTCACCAGCTTCAATGCGCCGATTTTGTTTTCCAGATCAATCACTACGACGTTTTTTTCTTCCAGCGATTTGTAGCCCTCTTTCTTCAGTGCATCGGATGCGCGCAGGTTATCCGCGGTTACCAGATGGATCTTGGCCTCTTTACCCATGCCGTAACCCACAAAGGCCTCTACGTTTATGCCGTGGTCAGCCACTATCCTGCACATATCCGCCAATACCCCGACCTTGTTTGCTACGGAGACCACTATTTCCTTCTTCATATTCACCGCTTTTATCATACCTCACCTCCCTGCCCAGAAAGGGCGCACCAAACAATCCGATATGTTTGGGTGTTAGCCCAGAAAGGGCGCACCAAACAATCCGATATGTTTGGGTGTTAGCCCAGAAAGGGCGCACCAAACAATTTGCGCTACCAAGCGCACACCGACGCAATTCCACTTAGCGTCGGGTGCTATCTAAGTGATAGGTGCTGCTTATTGTAATATTCTATTGCTTATTGGCCTACTTAGTAAATGGTTATTTTCCGCTTTGTTATGACTTTTTTCTACTCCCCTTAACCATCACCAGCAGCATCTTGAATTTACTTACTGCCTTAAGGCTATGGGGCTTGCCTGCAGGCATGATAATAAATTCACCCCTTTTTAAGGTGTACCTCTTGCCTGAAATGGATATACCGGCGCAGCCGTCAAGCATATAAACCAGGGCGTCAAAGCCAGCAGTATGCTCACTTAAACCTTCCCCCTTATCAAAGGAAAACACCGTAACCGTGCCGGCATCGTTACGGATAATCTCCCTGCTTACCACCGCGCCTTTCTGATAACCGGCCAATGTATCCAACCTTAATACGTTTGCCTTCTTTATTTTATGCCTCGGCATTATCCTTTCCCTCTATTGCTAAAAAACAAGCACAAGAAAGCTTTTATTTAGGCGCGAAGTCCTTGTGAACGCCAGCGAACAAGGACAAACAAACACAATAAGCTTTTATTTAGAGTGCAGTCCTTGTGAACGTAGTGGACAAGGACCAACAGAAGTACCTAAAAGAATAGGCGCCCCTGTTTTTAATAGAGGCGCCTATAATCTGTCATTCTCTGAATCGCATTACCACTCCTTCCGTGGCAATGTCTATTTTAACGCTAAATAAGGTGCTGTCAACTCCTAAATGTCCTGTGTTATTTTTTATTTTTTGCGGACCACCCCAGGCCTATTGCCAAGAGCATAGGCACAGGCAGGATGAAGGCCAGATCAAACTCCCCGCGGCTAAAAAGCGCATAGGCGCTGATGAAAAGAAAAACGGTAAACCAGATGAGTTTGCGGAAGATATGCAGCTTGTAGAAATCACAGAAGGTAATCCCCATCAGAAAGGCAAATATACTTAGGGTAATAAACTGCAGGATAAGCCTTTGGGCCATGCCGATATTATATCGCGCCGCTCAAAAACAACAAGCACAAGAAAGTTTTTATCTAGGCGCGCAGTCCCTGTGAGCGTAAGCGAATACCTTAAGCTTTTATTTAGAGTGAAGTCCTTGTGAAGCTAGTAAACAAGGGCGAACAAGGGCAAGCACAAGAAAGTTTTTATCTAGACGCGCAGTCCTTTGTGCGAAGCACAAAGGAGAAAGCGCTTTCCAAAAAAGTGCTTTTCTGCCTTGAAACCCCTTGACATATAGTGCATATTTACAGTAAGCGTTTACTCATTTTGATACAATAAAGGCCTGCCTGCCGGCAGGCAGGGAGGATAAGCGAAGATAGCGCAAGCTACTTAGGCCTATCACCTAGCAAAAACCCCGAAGGACATTCGGGGTTTTTTGTTTATAAACCGGCCTAACCTCTTTTGGGAGGATTATTTCTTGATTATTTTGAAGGAACTGAAACTCTTGTCGCTTTTCTTGCCGTCAGTAAATACCTGTATCAGCATCCAGCTGTAGACCTGATTTTCCTCAAACAAGCTTGCCGGAAGCCGCGGCGGATAGTCGCTCCAGGTGCATTTTTGTTTAAATACCTGGCGGTTATCGGTGGCGCTGAAACCCTTGTATACCCTGAAATCAAAATAATTCGTTCGGGTAAAAGAAGTCCTTTCCCAGGTAAACTCCAGGTAATCCCTACCGGATAAAACAATATCCTTGGTAGTAGGCGATAACAGCACCGGCCCGGGGATAGTGTTGGATTCCTCCTTCAGAAAGGTCTCGCAATAGGAAGTGCGGGCAAAAACCGAAATGAATAGAAATAAGGCCAGATAAATTATAATTTTTCTCTTTGACATTACTGCCTCTTCCTGTTTAAACGGCCTATCTTCTCCTGCAAAAAGCCCATGGGACAGACTGCGCACCAGGCCCTGTGCCTGGTAGAAACACCTAAGATAACTGCAATAACGGTTGTCAATATGCACGCCGATACAAATACCGCACCTATCATAAACAGATCACCGCCTGCCTGAAAGATGCGTAATATGACAAGGGCCATGAAGAAAACAAATATACTTAAGCGAAAGCGCTGGTTCAGGAAAATCTTCGGCACGGATTTATTAAGGCTGAATTTTGATATCACGATATCCAGAAAGGCGCCCCTGGGGCAGAGATTGCGGCACCAGTATCTTCCTGCAAAGAATGACAGGGTCAGAAAGAAAACCATCATCGCCACTACCAGATACCCCAATAACGGATTAAACAGGCCGCCTATTACTATGAGCGGCAGTAACCAGACCATTATTGCCTGCGTTTTCTTCATTTTTCCCCCATCCAGATATATTATACCCCCTTGGGGTGAGGAATTCAATTGCGGTTTTTATTTTATGGGCGGACAGAAAGGAAGGGTTATTTCTGAAAGACGACTATGACTGCCAGAAGCAGCAGTATAAACCCTACCAGGTAATTCCAGCGCAGGCCCTCCCTTAGATAGAAAATGGAGAATATGCTAAAGACTACCAGGGTGATAACCTCCTGCATAATCTTAAGCTGGGCTGCGGAATACTGGTAGTGGCCTATACGGTTGGCAGGCACCTGAAAACAATATTCAAAGAAGGCTATCCCCCAGCTGGCTATAATCACTATCCAAAGCGGAGAATGCTTGTGCCTAAGGTGGCCGTACCAGGCAAAGGTCATAAAAACGTTGGATATGGTCAATAAAATTACTGGTTTCATTTTTTCCTCAAATTGGGAATATTATATTCGAGTGGCTTGATTTGTCAAGCGAGATTCAGGAAGGTCTAATATCAGATAAACGGGCGCAGGCTTTCCCGCACAAAATGCGCCAGTTTTTGCTGCTTCTCCAGTTCTATATTGCTGAAAGATACGCCTACCCTGTATTCATTCTTTTCATAGGGCACGCAGGAGCACACCCTGGCATTTACCTCAATGGGTATGGTCAGGTTACTATAGGAGCCGGCCTTGGAACTAAAGACAATAAACTTAAGGCCCAGGTCGGAAAATGCCGGTATATTGTAACTGCTCATAAAGGCCATACCAAAGGGGCTGATATCCAGGGTAGTTGCCTCGCGTTCTACGCTGCCCAACATCTGGCGCAGCTGCTCCGGGCTTAATGCCTTGTACCAGACTATCAGGTCAAGGTTAAGCCTCTGGAAGCGCCTGCGGTCCTGTCCCCATCTGCGGTTGTACATTCTTTGGCGTATCCCTCGTTAGTAGTCAAAAGACCCCGCCTTATTTATGGCGGGGCCAGCCTAGCCTTCTGCCCCCCCTTAGATAAAAAAACCACGGCCAGTGAAACAAATTGTTTTCATCTACCGTGGCCGTGGTAAAACCTAAACCTTTCTTGTTGCAAGTTAAGTATACACTATGAACCGTAAATTTTCAAGCACCGCAAAAATTTTTTATTTAGCGAAGTCCCTGTGAGCGCATAAGAACAAGCAAGCACCTATTAATCTTTTATATAGCGCAGTCCTTTGTGCGAAGCACAAAGGAGGACACCCCTCTAAATTAAAAGGCGCTTGAGAAAACCCAAGCGCCTTTTAGAGTGACCAAAAAACAGTATTATTTAGCGAACTTATTGTATAACTTAGCCAATATCAGCCCCCATATGCCGGCAATTACGAATCCATACAGGCCTAAAATAATGCTGCCTAAGACTGTAGGGGTATAACCAAGATATACGCTTGCAACTACCTTGCCCCATTCATCTCCCCAGGTAGAAACCGTATCAATCAAGCCCATAATTAAAAACGCACAGCCCCAAAGCACGCCGCATGCCATACCAAATGCCTTTGCATTCAGTTTCATATTTCCTCCTTGTTATATATTTATTATACGCCGATTCACAAGAAACTCAAGCTCATAAAGTCTTTATCCAGGCGCGCAGTCCTTGTGAAAGTCAGGGACAACAAGCACCTATTAATCTTTTATATAGCGCAGTCCTTTGTGCGAAGCACAAAGGAGGACACCCTTAAAACTTAAGGGCGCCCGGGTTTCCAGGCGCCCCATAGCAGAAACCGCTAAAGCTTATTTCTTTTTCTTCTTTGCCTTTTTCTTCTTATGCGCTGCGCAGCTTGTACACATATCGCACCTCCTGTTTGGCTTTGTTAGTTAATAGGCCAATTTAAGACTTTTTCAAAATGCTGGTAGTCTTTTAAGGATTTCCACCGCCCTCCCCAGGTCCAGCCCAGGCGCCTGAAAGTCCTTACAACAGGGCAATTACGGGTAAGTGTGCCGGCTACATTCGGATTATAAACTGCACCTTCCGGCAAAACAATATTACCTTTGATATAAGGGTTCTGCACGGGGTTGATATCAAGGGCAAAGCCATAGGAGTGCATGGATAACACTTTGCCTCCGGTTACCTTCCTGTAATTAAAGCCGGAGGTGTTATTGGCAAGCATGGATTGGTTATCCCTGTTATACTCTCCGTCACTGTAGAACTTGTTATGGGAAATCGGTATAACCGATTGGATAGGAAATTTTGTATTAAAGGCAACCCTGAACACCTCTTTGATATCACTTACAAGGCGCTTTTCAATCACAATCTGCCCCCTGTGCACCTTGCCGTCAAAGGAATAATATAAGACCTCTATCATCTTCTGCCTGGCCTTAAACTCGGACGGAGCATATTTTTGTAAGGCATCATTTAAGGTAATATTGCTGTCAACAATCGGGTTTTCAACAGTGCCAAGCGCAAATCCTTCCGGAGGCATCACCGGCGGCACTTTTTCAACCGTCACGCAGCCGGATAAGGAGAAAATCAAAAACAAGAATATGAATAAATATTTCTTTGCCATAGTTGTCTTAATACCTGAAATGCACAAAAACAAGCACCTTATTTTTTTTATTTAGCGCAGTCCTTTGTGCTTAATACAAAGGATCCGCGCCTAATCGAGAGTTGAACCGGCCATTACTGAAGATATCGTGTAAATCCAATTTGATTTTAGCCATAGATTCTAATCAACCGCCCCGGCATAAATCTGCCCGATTCTCACGCGGATTACCCCTTTTTCCGGGTCAGCTATCTTTGAAAAGGCATCATGGCTTAAATCAATGGTCCTTCCCATCATGGAAAGATAAAGCGCGGGTCCGAAATCATTGTGCCTGACCTCCACGCATCTATTATTTGCCATATTACATACCAGGTAATTCTTGCCGAAATCCCTCTTGCGCATGGCGCAGGTCAGCTCTCCCGGGCTGTATCTTTCTCCCGAAGCAGTCAGGCCGGGATGATACCAGGTAGCAACCCCTATTCCCGCATAGGGCTTTGCCGAATGCTTTTTGTCCTGGTGTCCCCAGAATAAAATCAGAAAAACCAAGATAACCCAGTAATAGCGCTTCATTGACTTTATTATACACCAGCTCATTGCAGCTCTCAAACAAAAACAAGCACAAGAATCTTTATTTAGCGCAGTCCTTGCGAGCGCAAGCGAGCAAGGAAGAATCAGCTCTTATAATAAAGAAACCCAACCTCGTTGAGAGATTGGGATTTCTAGAAATTACCGCCTTCTTGCTATTTTTTCTTGCCGAACAGAAAATAAAGAATCATACCAATCAAAGGAAGGATAAGAATCAGGAGTATCCAGAGCGCTTTTTTAGCTGTGTCCTGGCTGCTCTTTATTACATCTGCGATTGCTATGATATCCAAAACCAAAACCGCTAAAGCCAATACTGGCCCCATATGACCTCCTTTATTTGGATTTTGAGGATGTTCATTTTTGAAACATCTCTACTTATTCTTTTTATTCATGCTTTTGGCGATAAAATTCGAATGTAGTTTTGTGGAGGTCGACGAACAAACCCACCTTCATATTTTTCAAACCGATATGTGTTGTAAGAAAACGAATCAATCTGGGTCATAACTATAGCATGCTTCCAAGGATGTTGCCGACACTTATCAAGATTCTCTTTCCATCCGCGCAACCATATGTCAGGCTTAACCATTTTAGATAGTTTTTTATCTTCATAATGTCTGGGAGAAAACGGAATAATCTTTTTAATTTTAGCTATATATTCAACCTGCTTCCCGCATAGATGCATATAGCCAAGAATAGGATATATAAATTTGTCATGCTTTATTGGGAAACCAACCTCCCAATAAAGCTCATCATGTTTATCCAAATGCAATATGGCATCATCAACATTAGCCATTCTTGGGTTAACGCTAAATAAGATTGCATCCATATTATTAGTCCTTAATAAATTATAAAACGCCAGACATCCCAGAACTGATAACAAATAAGGACGGCTCTATCTTCCAGGAACCGTCCCTCGAATTGCGACTCTGAAGCAAAATTATAATGTGTTATTATTTTACCCCTCTCAATATGCTTGTCAATCAAAAATCCCAAGCCCTTCAGTGACTAGAAAACATGTTTGGCGGGGACAGTCCCTCTACAAAAGCAAAAAGGCGCTGTTAAACAGCGCCTTTCCTCGTAGCACAAACGGATATTCTCTCCAACTAAGAATGATTAAAGTATAATCTAAATAAATAATATTGTCAAGGATAATTGGGAACGCGATTAGCTTCTCCGGCCTAACCACGCCCCTTCGTGAGAGCGCCCGACCTACTCTCACTTAACCATAAAGCGCCGACCTACTCTCACTTAACCATAGGGGAACCATGAAGGTTCCCCTTCTGGCGCTCCCCGCCACAAACCATGGCGGGTCGCTGTCACCCCTCCTTGTATTTCTAAGCTAACCTCCTGGGGAGAAAACATTCTTTTCTCCCCACAACCCCTCTTTCGGCGTGAGAGTAGGTTGCGAGGTTTAAAGAGGACAAGCACCTTAAGCTTTTATCTAGCGCAGTCCTTTAAAATTGCCCTATAAAAACAAAAAGCCCAGTAACCATTTCTGGCTACTGGGCAATTTTAAAGGAGCACCGACCTACTCTCGCATACCCTTACGAGTACACTACCATCGGCCCTGAGGGGCTTAACTGCCGTATTCGGAATGGGAACGGGTGTTTCCCCCTCGGTATGAGCACTCCAATTCTATTAGTTTCTGAATCGGAATTGGCACCTACTTTGGTCCAAAATCGTTAGGTGCATAAATGTTGTCCTTGCTTAAACCTGCATAAAAAAGCTTTTAGGTATCACAAGGATGATCCTTTCTGCTTCACAGAAAGGATCAACAACCACACTCAAGTAATTTAAGGCAAAACCACGAAGCAACCGAGGCAAGAAAAAGATTTAAGGCCAAGCCGATTGGCTGATTAGTACGCTTTGGCTGAAATCCTTACGGATCTTACACCGAGCGCCTATCAAGGTCGTGGTCTACGACCAGCCTTCAGAGCCTTGCGGCTCAGGGATACCTATTCTTGGGGGGGGCTTAGCACTTAGATGCCTTCAGCGCTTATCCTTTCCGGACATAGCTACCCGGCCTTTGCCCTTGGCAAGACAACCGGAACACCATAGGTCCGTTTCTCTAGGTCCTCTCGTACTGAAGAGAACTCCCCTTCAAGTATCCTACGCCCACATCAGATAGAGACCGAACTGTCTCACGACGTTCTGAACCCAGCTCGCGTACCCTTTTAACCGGCG